>ERZ724521.1023-NODE-1023-length-12481-cov-5.641638_pt1 | contig 12481 bp, 17 predicted proteins | sample MGYA00376054_ERZ724521 | MGnify/ENA primary metagenome ERZ724521 (study PRJEB28724, sample SAMN07190883) | activated sludge metagenome | isolation source: activated sludge of sewage treatment plant in Hong Hong | place: Hong Kong | collected 2016-03-17 ... | reverse complement strand
ACTCAAAGATAAAACGACATCAAAAAAGACAGTGATAAATCATTCGACACTCCATAAACCAGGTATCGTTCGCTGACATACATAGCATTGCCAGGCCGTTTATTCGGCGGGCACGTCAAAAAAACAGACTAAAACAGGAAGATTAGAAAGCGCGGCGATAGTTTTTTTCATGGTTATGGCGTTCGGTGCCGCGCAGAATTCGTCGTCGTCGTTCTTTGTTTTTGCCGGGTCTTTCCGGCTCCAGGGTTTGTAATATCTGGCGGTAATAATCCTTGAGATAATCCTTCAATTCACCCCGTTCGAGGTAAAGCGAATGACGGCGTGTAAAGTCACGGCCAGGTCTGCGAAAGTAATGTTGGGGTTGTTCCAAAACTGAAAATGGAAATTGCCGAAGGGCATCCAAATAAGCGCGAAAGGGGGGCAGCATGATTAACGGAATTTTTCACAATGTCCTCCTTTCGTTTTGGTTTTTTAGGCCAGTTTAAGGCTTAACTTAATGGGAATGAACAACGTGTATCTGTCCATTGCGGGCAAAAGCCCGCCACTTCAGCTACACCAACCATTCGCTGAAACTAAATCAAAAAAATGGACGTAAATAAAGAGATAAAAAAATACCTTACTCAAAGAAAAAAAGAGGCAATTGAGGGTTTTCTTAAATTAGAAAGCCCACACCCGTTATTTACTAAGATATTTTCAGAATTAAAAAAAATAAACCCAAAAAAAATCCAGCAGTCATTTCTTTATGAATTAAAGAAAAATTGCAAAGAATATTGGACAAACATAGATGAAGGTTTTAATCCTGATGAAAAAGTTCGAGTGTTACTTTTCGAGTATGACGACTATAAAAGAGTTGACCCAGAAGCGTTTGCTTATGGCATAATAGGTGAGAATTTTAAAATAAAAACGAAGCCTTACGATTTCGGATATGATTATGATTTCGTATCAAGCATAGAATCAACCTATGGAATAACCTTATCAACGCTTTCTCCACTTGCAAAAATAGGGGATGGCATTCCAAAAGAATATAAAAGTGTTGATTTCTACGAAGAAGAAGGTTACTCCTCATTAAGAGATTCCTATTTATATACGACTTACTTAATTCTGCATGATGCAATAAAAGATTTTACTAAAAGTGAGGAGTTCAGGTCACTAAGCAGAGAAAAGATACTGCATTTTATGATAGGCGAACATGATTGCAGTAATGAACAGCCTATTTATTATGACTACGAAGATACGAAAAGCATTAAAAAAGCAATTGAGGAACAAGGTGAACCAATAAATGATGAAGATATTGAAAGTACTTTTTATTTTAAACACAAAATCGATTCACTAATTGATGAGGAAAACGCTGAAAATATTGATGAAATACTGATGGGGTTAAATCTTTTGATTGACAATGAAATAACCAAGTCGTGGGCGGCGATGAAATTGAGCAATATTTACAAAAAGGGTTTCGGAGTTGAAATAGATATTAAAAAAGCCATAAATTACATGGAAATAGCCGCAGAGAATGGAAATCATATGGCAAAAGCAAATATTGCATCATGTTACTACACAGGTCAAGGAAAGCCAAAAGATTTGAATAAAGCATTAGAGTTGTTGATTGAAGCAGACAATTCTGTATGGAAAGGTACTTATACGAATTTAATTGAGCAAATTAAACTTGAATTAAATCAATGGGAGCAATGACAATAAATCAGCGAACAGCGGATCAACCCCATTAAGTTAAGCCCCCAAACGACATCAAAAAAGACAGTGATAAATCATTCGCCACTCAATAAACCAGGTATCGCTCGCTGACGTACATAGCATTGACAAGCCGTTTTGCAGCAAATCGCATTGCTATGGCAATAAATTACAAAGAAGTCAGAGTATGTTCTCTTGCAACGATTGTTTTTGTTTGATACTTTCTTGTTCAAATCCAAATCATCCGGATAATTCTGATAATGCAATCAAACCTTAATTGCAAATGATTCCAGTAAAAAACATTAAAAATAAAAATATGGTTACTCAAAAAATTACACCCTATTTGTGGGTAGAGAAAGATGCCAAAGCTGTAGCAGATTACTACTTATCCATTTTCAAAGACGGTAAGATGAAAGACTTTCGCAAGTTCGATAGTGATGAAAGTGGAAATGATGCAGGCATTGAGACAGCTATAATTGAAATAGTAGGAATGGAGTTTAGTATATTAGCAGCAGGCCCGCTATTCAAATTTAATGAAGCAGTTTCTTTTGTTATCAATACAAAAGACCAAGCCGAAACGGATTATTATTGGGAAGCTCTTACTAAAAATGGTGGTGAGGAAGGCTCTTGTGGGTGGTGTAAAGATAAATATGGATTATCATGGCAAGTTGTACCAACTGAATATTTTGAATTAATACATAGCGATGACCCAATAGTAAGGGAAAAAGCACTGAAGAACACGTTAAAGCAGAAAAAATTGATACTTTCAGAACTTAAATAAACTTAAATTATTGACTAATGCAGACAAGGTGAAAACTGTAGCCAAAAATAAAAGCGCCCATAATAAAAGTTACACCGTCCATGCCGACTATCGCCTGGCACCGGGTTTTGACGGGTAGGGCAAAACAATAAAATACCGGTAGAATCCAACCTGTTTGGACATGCCCTCTGAAGTTTTGAATAGGATCAGGAAAGACCTTTACCCAAAACAGCACTACCCTTAATCTATATTAAGCCCATTTCTTAAAATACTTTATTGGTCCCGCTTTGCAAAACAGCCCATCTTTGCATTGTCATTGATTCAAAAAAATTGCAAAAAATGAAAATCACAACTGTATTCCTGGCAATATTGTTTCTTTTAACAGGTTGCCAAAGCAAAGTGGACAATCAAAATTCTTCCAACAATCAAAAAAGTATGGAAATGGAAAATGAAAAATCTGCAATTGAAAAATTGCTTTTCTCTTACCGGGATGCCCTGAACGCATCGAGCACAGACCAGGTTTTACCGCTTTATACTGCAAGCGGCGTTTTTATGCCTTCGAATGCCCCGACGGCAGCAGGGCAAGCCCAGGTTAAAGATGCGTACGATTTTGTTTTTAAGAACATTCAATTGAAAATCGAATTTTTCATTGACGAAATTGAGGTGCACGGCGACATTGCGTTTGCCCGAACCTCCTCAAAAGGAACAACGTTGATTCATGCCACCGGACAAACAGTTCCGGAGGAAAACAGAGAATTGTTTGTGCTGCAAAAGGACAACGGGCAATGGAAAATATCTCGATACATGTTTAACAAAACCAAGTAAACAATACCTGAAGCCGACAAAGAAGGTGCCTAATGGGGGCTGATGTGCTTAATTGAACATCAGCCCTTTTTATTTACATTTGTGCGAGACAAAAAGTGCCTGTAAAAAGCGAAGGCCGGGATTGCGAAAGCAATGTCGGGACTGTTGCAAAACGGGAAACGGAAACTGCCGAAGGGCATCCGGACGAGCGCGGAAAGGGGGCAGCATGATGAACGGAATGTTTCACAATGTCCTCCTTTGTCTGCTTAAAGACCCATTTTAAATAAGAGGTATAGACTTATGAAAGCATTTACAACGCTCGGTGATGGCATTGAAGCATTGAAGTTAAGCGAACTGCCTGTGCCCGAGATAAAAGCAGGTGAAATCTTAGTGAAGATGAGGACTGCATCGCTTAATTATCGCGACTTACTGGTTGTTAAAGGCGTGGAAAGTTGGAAACCCTTGTCTCGACGTATTCCAATATCAGACGGCGTTGGTGAAGTGGTTGCTGTTGGCAACCATGTCTCCCGGTGGAAAGTCGGCGACCTTGTTTCAGGTATTTTTCTGCCAAAATGGTTGGATGGCGAGTTAACAGCAGAAAAATACATACTGCCGCTTGGTGGCGCGGTAGCAGATGGCGTGCTAGCGGAATTTGTTGTTTTTGACCAGAATTCCGTTGTCAAAATTCCAAACAACCTGACACCGACTGAAGCAGCGACTCTACCGGTTGCGGCACTCACAGCCTGGCATGCTGTTTCTCGCCGTAGCCAGGTTCGGAGTGGCGAAAGTGTTTTAATCCCCGGAACTGGCGGCGTTTCGTTATTTGCCACACAATTTGTTCACGCCCTGGGCGGGCAACCCATTATTACTTCAAGCAGTGACGAAAAACTCGAAAAAGCCAAAGAATTAGGCGCAATAGCCACGATTAATTACAAAAAGGTTCCGGATTGGGACGAACATATCATCGAGCTAACCAATGGCAAGGGAGTTGACCATGTGATTGAAGTAGTGGGCGGCGAACATTTAAATCGTTCTCTGAACGCAGTCAAACTGAGCGGAACAATTTGCTTTATCGGACTTATAGAAGGATTGCGTGCACCGATTAACACCTATCAATTCGTTACCAAAAATGTGCGTATTCACGGCATCGAAACCGGTTCACGGGAAATGTTCGAAGAGATGAACCAATTTATTGAACTCCACCAATTGAAACCCGTAATTGATAAAGTATTTGGTTACAACGAAACCCGTGAGGCTTTAAAGCATCTTGAAGATGGAACGCATTTCGGGAAGATCGTCGTAGAATATCAGGCTTAGCCAAATGCAGGATAACCCGGCGTGTACCGGACAAGTGCGGAGTATTGCCCGCACTACCGTTTTGACAAATCCTGTTGGCACAGAAAAACAATGTCTAACTTCAAATACAAATATTTATGAAAGCGAAACTTGATTTATCGGAAAAAAAAACACCCGAAAGGTTAGTTTATGAATTCTTCAATCGGGTATGGCGCCCGCCACACGAATTGGAAGCTATTGAGGAATTAATGACTGAGGATTATTGCATCACCACAGCAGGTGTGTTGATAAAAGGAAGAACAAATTTCAAAAACTGGGTAGCCGGCTTCCAAAATATATTATTGGAGGCTGAAAATAAAATAGAAGATATTTTCTACAACGAGGCACAAAACAAAGTAGTGGCAAGGTGGATATGCCGCGGAAAAAATAACGGACTATTCGGGCTACCCGGAGATGACAAAATTATTTCATTCTCGGGTATAGCTATTTGGACCGTCAGGGATGGGAGACTTTCAGAATGTTGGGTTGAAAGAAGTGCCTATGAACTTTATCAGAGTTTGAAATCTGAAGGCGAGTCGAAGTTTGTTTGACCATTTCGAAGGCAAAAGACGCCCCGGGACAGGGCTTTGCCACTTTCAATGTTCAGATATGATCAACCAGGAGAGCCTGATACTTCTACCTGAGACTATAAAAAACATAGCGAAACATGAACAATACAAACAACCACGATGAGCGCATTGCAAAAATGACCTTCGCCTCGGTATATCCACATTATCTCGAAAAAGTCGAAAAGAAAGGCAGGACGAGAGAAGAATTGCTGCAGGTAGTGGAGTGGCTGACCGGTTATGATGAGAAAAAAGTGCAGGAACTCATTGAAAAAAAAGTGGATTTCGAACTATTTTTCCAAAACGCTACACTAAACCCTAATGCGCATCTCATTACAGGTATAATCTGTGGCTATCGGATAGAAGAAATAGCAAATCCGTTAACGCAACGGGTAAGGTATCTGGATAAGTTGGTGGATGAATTGGCAAAAGGACGAAAGATGGAGAAGATATTGCGGGTTGCGTAAATTATTCGGCAAAAAAACAATCCATATGATAAAAAACGCTTTACTTATTGCCATCCTTTGCTTCCATGCCATAACAATGATGGCCCAAAAGAACTATTTGAAAACAGGAGGCGGTATCGGCAATGTCCCTTATGAAGGCACGCTTGGGCTGAATGTTGAATTACAGTACGAATACCAGATACTGACGAGGCTTTCCGGGTTTCTGTCTCTCGGCATGAACAGTGACAAATTTACTTCAAGTGGCCGATCGCAAGGGATTGAAGGAACTGAATCATGGGATAACAGTTGGCAATATCAATTGCACAATCAATTTTCAAGTACCCGGAAAATATTTCCATCAGCAGGGGAATAATTGAGCAGCAAGATAACGTAACCCTTAAAGTTGAAGTCGGGATGCTCCTTTTTGGATTAGAAAACCACCTATCAATAACCGACCGGATTGGCGTTAGCCTGACTTTAAATTATAGAACTTCATTTAATGAAAAACAGGAGTTCACCCGGGTGGTCAAATTTGACAGTGGCGACATGACTTCTACCTCGGAGATATTACATGTGATGAACGTGGCATTACAGTTTGGATATTTATTCTAAAATCCTCATATTATGAGAAAAATAATTTCATTTATGCACATATCGCTCGACGGTTTTGTTGCAGGACCTCACGGAGAAATGAACTGGATTAAAGTTGATGAAGAAATTTTTGACTTTGTCGGCAAGCGGATAAGCGAAGGCGACACTGCTTTATATGGACGGGTAACGTATCAGATGATGGAAAATTACTGGCCTGCTGCCGGCGACAAGCCGACTGCGACCAGGCACGACATTGAACATTCAAAGTGGTATAACAACGTTCACAAAGTTGTTTTATCAAAAACATTGAAAGAGGCGGATTTGGTTAACACAACCATTATCAGCGACAACCTTGCTGACAGTATCAATGAAATAAGACAACAGGATGGCAAAGACATCTTGCTTTTTGGCAGCCCGACGGCAACACATTCACTTATTCAACAGAATTTAATTGATGGCTACTGGCTATTTGTCAATCCGGTTGTTCTAGGGAGCGGCATTCCATTGTTTGTAGATATCAAAGACAAAATAAAACTAAACCTGCTGAGTACCAGACGGTTTACCTGTGGGGTAACTGAACTGAATTACACCGTGGACAGGCCCTAACAACGAATCGCTAACAGCCGGTATGTGCCAATAACCGGTGTAGCGGCAAATCGAAGGTTAACGAGTTGAATTGGGAATGTGCGAGTACGAGTTACTTATGCGTTGAAATTTTGAGGGTACATGGACGTAACCGGGCGCCCGAAACCGGTTTTCACATTTCCCATCAGGTATTAATGGCGTTTCTATTTTAACTTGGGAGGTTATTGAAAAGTCTTAAATATTGATATAACTCTGCATGGTCTCACATATCCGACTAAGCGCGGCCACGTAGACCATGCTCACGTTCCAGCCAAATCCGGCTATAGCCGTGAATGTATATGGCGACCAATATTTATACATACGCTAACTTTGCACGTATGAGCATACAAGAACAAATCGATACGTATATTGCCAGCCAGTCCGAGCCCAAACGCAGTGACATGCAAGCGTTGCACCAGCTCACACTCCGGGTGTCGCCGGCATGTAAATTATGGTTCACCGATGGTAAAAACAGCGAAGGCAAAACCATTGCCAATCCTAATATAGGATATGGACTTTACACCATAAAATATGCTGATGGGACAACCAGGGCGTTTTATCAAATTGGTTTGAGTGCAAACACAACCGGAATATCTGTCTATATCCTTGGCATTAAGGACAAGACATACCTGGCTAAAACGTATGGAGAAAACCTTGGAAAGGCTAGCGTGACCGGGTATTGCATCAAGTTCAAAACCCTGAAGGATATAAACATTGATATTCTTGAAGCAGCGATACGATACGGGTTTGAGGCGCAATCCTGACACGACGCCATTGCGCAGCAAAACCGGCATTAATACCCCTAGTGTCATAAAAGATGACAAAAACGTTTAAAAAACCTGTCAAAATATCATAACATGAGGAAAGCCATCATGATTACAATTGCCGTACTGTTCTATTTTTCAGTATGCGGACAAAATTCGTATAATCCAAAACTGTCCTTTAATCACCTTGCACTTTCGGTGAAAGACCTAAATCGTTCCGTCGATTTTTACAAGAACGTTCTGGGGCTTCAGGAAATAACAAAAGAAATAAAGGCAGAGGGCCCCCGGTGGTTGTCTCTGGGTGAGGGAAAGGAATTGCACTTAATCTCCACTGTCAAGGACACCGTTATTATAAACAAAGCCGTGCACCTTGCCTTGACAACAAACGATTTTGATGCCTTTATTAAATGGCTGGATACCAATAATGTATTGTATAGTGACTGGCCGGGCACGCCAAATAAAACAAGTGTACGCGCCGATGGGATCAGGCAGGTGTATTTCCAGGACCCGGACGGATATTGGATTGAAATAAATAGCGTTGGACAAAAATAGGCAGCCCCCCACCCCACCATGAGCCGTTTTAAGTATTTACTTTAACCCATGCAGCGGTCATTAGTTGCCGTTACAATTGAAGATTGGTAATACAATAGAACATCGCCCATCCCGAAAAGCCAATTAGCAGTATCCAAAGCCAGCTGGGTACGCTATGTGGCGTTTCGCTTCCTTCGATGACAAATGTCTTCTGACTGCCCTTGTCGTACGCATTAATGAGCAGGGGAATGACGCCATCCACCACCTCGTTTTCCGCCAGCCCTTCCAGGGCGATCGAGGGGCCGTTGCGGACAATAAACTTCACCAGTTGTATACCTTCCCGCCCGGTGGGCGATCTGCTGACGATCTTCATCAAATGCTCGCCGTCCGTCAGTTTTCGGGTATCCATTTCAAACTTTACCGGTGTTTGCAATGCTGCAACCGGCTGCTGCTGATCGTCGATAAAGATCAACACGGTGCTTTTCTCCGAATGCATGGCCTAAAGGTTTAAATCAGTTAGAGGACGGATTGTTTGATATGGCTTTGTTCGTTTTCGCCGGGACGGACGAGCAATTTTATGGAGCGAAAGAGCGTGTAAAGGGTAATCGCCATAACGATTCCTACAATGACCCAGTCCCAGTCGGACTCCGGACCGGCGCCATGGGTGATCCCGCGCAGTAGCCGGGGCTGCTGTTTTTCGCAAACGGGGCAAGCCATTGCAACGGTGTGTGCCGTAGTGAACAGCAGAGCGGCAAACAATTTTGTTTTCATGTCAATTGCTTTTTTCTGTTAAAAGAATGAAATCCATGATCTTTTTTACCTCATCCGGCGAAACCGGCCCGGCCTGGTTGCCCCAGCTCGATCGTTCGTGATTGATAATGGCAGCCACCTCTTCCGGAGTAAGGCCGTTGATCGAACCGATCGCCGGCATGGAAGCGTACTCCGGCCGGGGGTCGTAGCCTCTCATAATGATATTCACAAACAATTCGACGTCGTCGCCATTGACAACAGGGCTCCCCTTTAAGGGTGGGAAAGCGCCCGGCAATCCTTCGCCATTTGCCTGATGGCAACTCTGGCAGTTTTGCGTGTACAATTGAGCCCCGTCGGGAAGTGCGGGATTGCCGTTGTTGTCAGCGGAGATTGTTTTTTCTTTTTTGTACAGAAATTCGGCCGGCCGGCTTCCATCGGGCAATGCCTGTTGTTTCAGGCTTTGCAGGTATGCTACCAATTGCTTGGCCGCCTTTGTGGCGACAATCTTGCCTGATATACCCGACCGGTATTTCTCGGGCACGGCTACCTCCACATCGTCCGGGCCCGTTTTTTCCCTGACCTCAAACAGCCACGGATAGGCGGGCATGATCGATTGCTCTACTACGGCGCGCGGCTGGTACAGGTGCAGCAGGTGCCAGGCCATGCTGGGCTGACGCCTGCCGATATTGATCAGGTCCGGACCGGTTCTTTCGGTGCCCATCAGGGTGGCGGTATTACTCCATAAATCCGGCCGGCCGATCCCTGCATAATCGGCGGCGATGCTCGGGCGGTCGCCAAATACTTTATCCATGTCCACATTGCGCACCTGCTGGCTGTGGCAGGCCACGCATCCGTTGGCGATGTATATTTTCTTGCCCTCCATTTCATCTGCCGTCAATATATGAGCGCCGGGCAACGGCTTGTTGCTTTGCTGGTTGTTCCACGCGGGTAAAATGGCAACGATGAGCGTCAGAAACAAAAACAGACTCAGGGCGACGCCAAACAGTTTGGTATGTTGATTGAAGAATTCCATATGCCGGATTTTAGATTGTCTGCAGATCCATTTGTTCTCTTGCGTTTAAAATATCGATGGCCGATTCCGGTGTCTGTACGGTATTGCGCCCTTTTACCATGACGTAGAAATTGAAGGCAAATACCAGGTGCGACAACCACATTAAAGAACCGCCTATCGCCCGCCAAAGCCAAAACGGCTTCATCAGCACCACGCTCTCTATGAACGGCTTGCCGTCCATCCACATCATGCCTTTCAGGGTAGCGCCGGTCATTAAGGGAATGGTGTAAAACAACAGTCCGATCAGGGCGAGCCAGAAATGCGCCCCTACCGCCAGTTGCGACGGTTCGTTGCCGGTGAGCCTGGGCAGAAGCGTATAAATAAAGGCCCACAACATAAATGTGATAATTCCATACATCGTGAGGTGGGAGTGCGCAACTGTAAAATCGGTAAAATGCCACAACAGGTTGGTAAACCGGAAGGCCTCTGCCGTCCCCTGCAGGGAGCCGGTGAAATAAAATATGATGCCGATCAGGTAAAACGGCAGCGTATAACTGTGCGCCACTTTGTTCCAGGCGCCCCTGAAGGTCATCAGGAAATTGGTTGTGCCGGCAATGACCGGGATGATCATTCCTGCACTTCCGACTATGGCAACGGTCTGCAACCACCAGGGAATAGCGCTGAAAATAAAATGGTGCGTACCGATCAGTGTGTAAAACAGGATTTGCGCCCAAAAGGCCAGGATTCCCAGACCGTATGAATAGATGGGTTTGTTCAACTGCTGCGGCAGGAAATAATACATCAGTCCGAGGCAAAACAGCATGAACCACATGCCAACACCCTGGTGCATGTAATAGCCCTGTATGATCGTCTCGCCCAAACCGTTTTGCCACGCAGGAAAATACGCCACGAAGGCAATAACCAGCAGAAACATCAGCGCAGAGACCACATACCAGTTGGAGACATAAATCTCTCTGGTGGTTCGCCGGCCGATTGTTTTGATAAAGTTGAACAGGGTGAGCAGGATACCGCCGCCAAAAACGACCATTACCGGCCAGGTATATTCGCGGTATTCGCCGCCGCCGTTATTCACGCCGGCCATCAACTGCAGCGAGCCGAGTACCACCGCGGCATTCATGGCGAGGAGTGTGTGGTACCCCCATTTGACGTTGTGTATGGCTGTATTGCAAATGCGCGGTACGACATAATAAGCCAGGCCAACCATGGCGATCGAGGCCCAGCCCCAGAACACGGCATTGGTGTGAACGGGTCTCAGTCTTCCGAAACTCAGCCAGGGGACATGGTCGATATCAGGAGCCGAAAATTTGATCCCGAGGTATTCGCCCACCGTCGTGCCGAAAACGAGCCAAAACACGGCACAGCCCAGGTACCAGGTGATAAGCCTGACCAGTTCCGGCGGCATATCGTGTTTGGGCTGTGCCCGCTTTTTGGTTTCAATAAAATGCAGCCCGGGCGAGGTATCGATGCCGTCGATCAGACCTTTCCTGTCTGCCGCCTCCAGGGTGCCGCCCAGTTCATTGTGCTGCAAAGAGAATTCCAGCTCCGCTTTGCGCTGTTGCAACTGATCCAGTTCCGCCGGGGAAAGGCTTTTGATCCGGTTGTTAAATGCGGCCAAGGCCTGCCTCCGCCGGTAGTTTCTGATAACGGCGCCCGCCTTGATCATCACCAGGAGGGCTGCTATTACCAGGGGCACGAGGATAAGGAAGATGGTGATCAGGATTCCGGATTGCGAGAGTAATGTTTTTGTTTCCATACCTGTTTGTATTTGTCGTTGCAAGGGTATTCGCTTGAAATATTGATACAAAGGAAGGCGGGCATCAGGCGCTCCGGAACAGCAATGCGGATGAGTTGCGTATTTCGAGGTATGAATTGATTGCAGGCTGTTCCATGTTGTTCAGGCATATAAAAACGCCGGAAAAACAGCCATTTTGCCGTAAACATCCGTTACAGCTACTTCAATCGGAGGAATAATCAACTCATCCTGCCCGCCATTTTCAGGCCTCCAGGGGCCAGATACCTTTGACCCGAATTTTAAATCAATAAGATATGGAAACAACAATCTTGAGTACCAAATCAACAGGCAGATTCAGGCCTGACATCGATCAGATGGAAACACTGGGCACCCAAATTCAATGGCTGGATATTGAAAACGCAGAAGCCGGGACGGTTCTGCTGGCAGCCGAAACCGACGGTCCGCCCATTCACTTTCATCCGACGCAGGAGGAAACGTTTTATGTCCTGCAGGGAAAACTGGAGGTTTATAAACAGGACAAATGGATCACCCTAAAGGCGGGCGATATATTGACCATACCGGCCAAAACACCGCACAGCTACAAAAACACTTCCAAAGAGGCTGTCCTGTTTGAGTTTCACATCACACCGGTTGTGCGGTTCAGAAACATGCTGGAGGCGATGGACGTGTACGTAAAAGAGGGCAAGATCAAAGGAACCGATTTCAAATCCGTCACGTACCTGTGCCGGGTAATGGCAGCGTTTCCGGATGTCACCCAAAGCGTAAATCCGCCGCAGTTTGTGGTGAAGCTGATGGCCGGCATCAATAAACTGTTTTTCAGACACTAATAAATAGCCGG
>ERZ724521.1018-NODE-1018-length-12518-cov-5.493140_pt1 | contig 12518 bp, 7 predicted proteins | sample MGYA00376054_ERZ724521 | MGnify/ENA primary metagenome ERZ724521 (study PRJEB28724, sample SAMN07190883) | activated sludge metagenome | isolation source: activated sludge of sewage treatment plant in Hong Hong | place: Hong Kong | collected 2016-03-17 ... | reverse complement strand
GGCGCCGGTGCCGAGGTCGCACGCGCTGCCCGGGCACTCGGCGTGGGCCACACAGGCGCGGCAGGTCTGCGCCTCGGCGTCACAGATCGGGCGCGCGTCGGCGCAGGCGCTCGCGTCGTCGACGGTGCACTCGACGCACTTGCCGGTGCCGGCGTCGCAGGCCGGCGTCGTCGGATCGATCCCCGCGCAGCTGGCGATCCCGGTGCAGCCGACGCACTCGCCCTTGGTGTTGCAGTAGGGGGCGGCCTCGTCGGTGCAGTCGCCGCTGAGCGCGTCCGTGGCGGGCGAGCAGGTGCCGGCGACGGTGGCGTTGGCGGTCGCCATCGACGTGGAGGTCGTGGTCACGTCGCCGCCGGTGGTCGAGTCGGCCGAGACGCAGACGTTCGAGGCGCACACGAGCGGCGCGTCGCACGAGCCGCCCGCGGTGCAGGCGCAACCCTCGCTGCCGATCGGGCACGGGATGTCCGTCTCCGTCGAGTCGGTCGTCGAAGCGTACGGACCCGTGCAAGCGACGCCGAGGAGGACGCCGAAGCCGAGCCAGGAGACCGAGCGCGCTGGCGAGACCCACATGATCGCGGCCAGTATTCCCGAGGCGGCCGCCGATCTCAATGTGTCTTTCGGGACATCACCGGGAGCACGCGCGAGTACGCGCGCGTACGCGCGCGCACGCGCGGATGTCGCCGGCCTCTGCACGCAAAACGGACGTCGGTGCGGACAGATGACCGCGCTCAGGGCAGGCGATCGGCGCCTGCATAGTCGGGCGTCGCGTCGATCGACGGGCGCAGCTCCCCGTCGTAGTCGACGGCGGGATCGCCGGCGTGCCACACCGCGATGTCCTTGAACGGCGCGAGCGCCTTGATATGGAAGTCGCCGTTGGCGGGGTCCTTGAACCACGTCGCCTGCACCGTCGGCACGACCTGGGTGCCGCTGCCCGCGATCGCCATGGCGTCGATGACGCTCTCGGTCGCCTCGGCGCCGGTGCAGTTGACCGAGGTCATCGCGTTCTGGCCGAACATCACCGAGTTGCGGATCGTGACCAGGCCCGGGTTGACGCAGTGCAGCGAGTCGGCGTTCATCGCCGCGTCGTTGTCGATGATCGTGGTGTAGACCGCGGTCAGCTCGGCGTTGTTGGTCAGGTAGACGCCCGCGAACGTCGAGAAGCCGGTGCCGTTCGAGGTGATGAAGCTGTTCTCGAGCCGGGTCGAGCCGCCGCTCAGCTTGAGGCCGCCGCCGGGGTTCAGGTAGACGCGCGAGCGGCGGAGCCGGATGTTGCAGTCGATCGCGTCGATCGCCACCGACTTGCGGGCCGTGATGTCGACGCGGTCCGTCCAAACGTCGCCGCCGACGCACAGGAAGCCCTTCGCGGTCGTCAGCGAGCTGCCGAGCTGCAGGCGGCTGAAGTAGACGCGGGCGTTGTCGTTGATCAGGGCGGCGTCGGCGAGCACGCCGACGACGGGCATGCCGCCGTCGCCGAGGATCGCCACGACCGCGCCGCTGGCGACGTCGATCTTGGTCTTGTAGGTCATCGCCCCCGGCTTGACCTTGACGACGGTCGGCGTGTTGGCGGCGATCGTCTCGACGGCGTCCTGGATCTCGCAGAACGGCGAGTCCTGCGTGCCCGTCCCGCACGGGTTGGCGGCGCGATCGACCCACAGCACGGCGTCGTCGGGGAAGCAGGCGCCGGTGCCGAGGTCGCAGGCGCCGCTCGTGCACTGCTCGTGCGCGTTGCACTTCATGCACGTCTGCTGGGCGACGTCGCAGATCGGGGTGTTGCCGCCGCAGGCCGAGGCGTCGTCGGCGGAGCACTGCACGCACGCGCCCGACATGGCGTCGCAGACCGGGTGCGCCGGGTCGACCGCGGCGCAGCTGGCCAGGCCGTTGCAGTCGACGCAGGTGCCGGCGCCGTCGCAGAACGGGCGCTCGGGCGGGCAGTCGGTCGAGGCGGCGGGGCCGCCCTGGCACTCGGGGGTGCTGGTGGTCGCCGAGTCCCCAGTGGTGCCCGAGGTGCTCGTCGCGTCTCCGCCGGTCGAGGCGGTGGTGACGGGGCCGCCCGTCGTGCCCGCGGTCGCGGTCGTGTCGCCGCCGGCGACGCACAGGCCGGATGCGCACACGAGGCCGAGGTCGCAGCCGTCCGGCGCGCACACGCAGTTCAGCGTGCCGGGCGTGCAGTCACCGGACTCGGCGTCGGAGGTCTCGGTGCCCTGGTTCGGCGTCGGACACGCGGCCAAGAGACAACCCAGGCCGAGCCCCAGACCGCTGCGCAGCAAGCTAGAACGCATAGTCCGGGCAGTATCACCAAGGGGTCCGTCGCTCGCAACGCGCGCCCTCGCGCGCCCGTGCAGGGTCGCGCGCGACCGCTCCGCTCGCACACCCACGTTCGCGCGATTTCATCGCGCGCGCTCGCGCAGGCGCGCCTACGGGACGTACACGTCCGCGCCGGCGTAGTCGTACTGGCCGACCTTGCCCGGGCGCGGGTCGCCCTGGTAGTCGGCCCACGGGTCGCCCTTCTGCCACACGGCCTTGTCCTGCAGCAGCGGCGCCCCGGTCTTGTTGACCACGGCGACGCCGGTCGTCAGGTTGACCCCGAACCAGCTGAGGATCGTCTCACCGTCGGTCTTGTAGTTGCCGGTCTTGAACTCGTCGCTGTCGAGCACCGAGGTCGTGACCGTGAGGTTCTGCGAGTTGCACTTGATCGACGGGTTGTTGCCCATCGACTTCCGGCCGATCACCGAGTTACGGATCGCGCCCATGACGAGATCGTCGCGGCAGTTGATCGAGTCGCCGCCGGCCATCAGCTCGTTGTTGTTGCCGATGATCGTGCTGTAGAGGATGTCGATCTTGGTGTTGCCGGCCGCGATCCCGCCGCCGTTGTAGCCGACGTGGAAGGTGTTGTTCGTGATCGAGCTGTTGACCATGTGCAGCTCGCTGTCGACGATGTCGATGCCCTCGGTCCAGCCCTGGGTGACGGCCGATCGGCGCAGGTGCACCTCGCAGCCGATCGAGCGGATGCCCGGCCCGCGGGCGCCGTTGACGTAGGAGTCGTCGAGGTAGACGCGCGCGCCCGGTAGACACAGCAGGCCCTGGGCGGAGTCGCTGGCGGGGTTGACGGCCTCGATGCCGAAGTTGTTGATGTACACGGTGACGTCGGTGCCGACCGCGACGATCGTGCCGCCGTCGAGGAAGCGCGTGTGCCGGTCGCCGTTCTCCGGCGAGCCCGGCTCGTGGATCAGGGCGTAGGTGACCGGCGAGTCGAAGCCGCTGATCGCCAGGTTCGGCTGGTAGAACTGCTGCCAGTCCGTCTGCATGAACTTGAAGATCCAGCCGCTCGACGGGCCGTCCTTCTGCGCGTGCGCCAGCGCGGAGTCGAAGAAGCAGTACGGGTTGCTCGCGGTGCCGCTGTTGCCCTGCGCGACCTTGTCGGTGCACGGGGCCTGCCCCGGCAGGCCGAGGCGGATGTGCAGGACCTTGTCGGTCGGGAAGCACTTGCGGGCCGCGATGTCACAGGCGCCGCTGTCGGGGCAGTGGCTGTGCTCGAAGCAGCCCTCGCACGCGTTGGTGTTCGGGTTGCACGCCGGCTCGATCCCGCCGCACAGCTCGGCGTTGTCGAGCGTGCACTCGACGCACTTGCCGTCGTCGGCGTTGCACAGCGGCTTCTTCGGGTCGAGCTCGGCGCAGCCCATGCCGGCCGGCAGCACCGTACAGCCGCCGCACACCCCGGAGTCGGCGCAGTAAGGCCGCTCGGGGTCGAGATCGATGCAGTCGATGCTCGGCTGGCCCTCGCCTGGCGTGCACTCCGACGGCGCGCCGGTCGAGCTCGAGCCGCTGGAGCCCGACACGTCGCCCGTCGTGCTCGAGGTCGAGCCCGACGTCGAGCCCGAGCCCGAGTTGCCGCCGTCGTCGACGCAGACCTTGTCGACCGAACAGACGAGGCCGGGATCGCAGGCGCCGCCCTGCGTGCACGGGCAATCCACGCTGCCGATCGTGCACATGGACGTCGTCGAGCTCGTGTCGGTCTGGCCGCCGCTCGACGCGTCGCCCGAGGTCTCGCTCGGCGTCGGCGGGCACGCGGTCAGCAGCAGCGAGTGACCGAGGAGATACGCCGTACAGAACGCGAGCCGACGTGAGCGCATGGCAAGTTCGATTATCGTCCACATGCGCGTGGGCGACAACGGGCATGCGCAGGGGCCTTCACTGCCCAGCCTGTAAGCTGGGAAACAAAAGCTCTGGGGTCCTCGGGCCACGCCCGAGGGGCGAGGCGTGCGCCGACCGCTGAACATCGGCGCAGAATTCCCGCGAGGACGGGCTCCGGGCGGCGTCCTATTGCGGTCGCTGATCGGCGCCGGCGTAGCCCGGAGACATCAGCGGCCGCGGGTTGTATTCGTAGTCGGAGCGGGGATCGCCGTCCATCCACATCGCCTTGTCGGACAGCGGGCTGACGGCGCCGGCGACCAACGCGCCGTCGACGAGGCCGTCGAACCACATGTCGACCAGGGACGTCTGCTCCTCGGCCGTGGCGACCTCCTGGACGACGCCGAGCTCCTGCTTGATCGCGGGCACGCACTCGGCGCTCTGCATCGGCGTCAGGCCGACCACGGCGGAGTTGCGGATCAGGATCTGGCCGATCCCCATGGCGCACTTGAAGACCGAGGTCGACTTCGTCTGCGGGTGGAGGGCGATCGACGAGTAGTTGATCCGCGTCGTCACGTTGCCGAGGAGGTTGAACGCGCCGAACGCCGCGCCCCCGGTGCCGTTCTGCGCGACGTGGGTGTTCTCGAGCGAGAGGCTGCCGCCGGTGGCCTGGATGCCGGAGATGTTCTTGAAGATCTTCGAGCGCTGGATCACCGTCTTGCAGTTGTTCAGGTCGAGCGCCTTGGCCTGGTTGATGCCGTCGCCCTCGATCTTGACCTCGTTGAGATACAGCGTGCCGCTCGTGCACTGCAGCACCGACGGCGAGCCCGAGAACTGGAAGCGCAGGTGGGACGCGTAGACCCGGCTGCCCATCGAGACCTCGATCGTCGAGTCGGAGTTGAGCTTGCCGTTGAGCGTGGGGAACTGGTTGTCGTTGCTGACGATCGCCAGGATGTAGCCGGGGTTGACGAGCGCCAGCGCCTGCATCGCCGTGGTGCCGCTGATGATGACCCTGATCGTCGTCTTCTTGCCCGGCATCAGCGTGGGGAGCGCCGCCTGGAAGTGGCAGAACGGGTTCTTGAGCGTGCCGGTGCCGCCGATGCAGATCGCCTGGTCGTTCTTGACGTAGATCACCGAGTCCTCGGGGAAGCACACGCCCTCCTCGATGTCGCACGCGGAGTTCGGGCACTCGCGGTGCTCGGTGCACGGGGCGCACTGCCCGGTCGCCTCGTCGCAGCCGGGCAGCATCGGGTCCGTGCAGCCCGAGAGGTCCTTCTTGGTGCACTGCACGCACAGGCCCGAGTCGGGATCGCAGACGCCCTTGTTCGGGTCGACGTCGTCGCACGACTTGCCGATGCCCGCGAGCTCGTCGCACGCGCCGCAGACGCCGAGGCCGACGCAGTACGGCTCTCCGGGCGTGGCGCAGTCCGGATCGACGATCTGCTGGCCGGGGTCGCACAGCGGCTCGCCGGTGGTCGACGAGGCGGAGCTCGTCGACGACGTGCCGCTCGTGTCGCCGGTCGTCTCGGTCGCGGTCGCCGGCATCGTCGTCTCGGTGTCGGCGATCGTGCTGGTGCCGATGGTCGACGACGACGACGGCCCCATCGTCGTCGCGTCGGTCGGCTGGGTCGTCGAGGTCGGGTTCGTGGTGCCGGTCGAGCCGCCGCCCTCGAGGCACTGCGGCGCGACCGAGTCGAGGTCGGCGATCGCCACGCAGCCGTTGTTGTCCGGCGAGCAGCGGTTGCACACGTGATCGGCCGGGCACGGGTCGGCCCCGCCGTTCTGCATCACGTAGGCGCAGTGGTTCTCGTTGTAGATGATGCATCCGCCGAGACCGGCGAGCGCCGCACAGGCGGCGAGCAGCGCGGACCCGCGGCGAAGCTCCAGGGACATCGCATTAAGCTCGAACATAAAGACCTCTGGGCGGGACTTCGGATCTTCTCAGATCGGGAGTCGGAGCGGGCGTCGGATCATACGTCCGGATCAGAAGCGGCCCGACCACTGCAGACCGACGACGCCGGCGCCGAAGGACGGGACGAGGGCCGTCTGCGGGGCCTTGCTCTTGCGGTGCCCGACGACGAAGAGGGCGATGCCGGCGGCCAGGACGGCGCCGCCGACCCCGAGGGCGACGTAGCCCGGGATGTGCGTGCTGCGCCCCTCGGAGCACGCCAGCAGGTCAGCCCCGGGGTCGCCGCAGCTGGCGCCGGTGCCGAAGCGATCGGGGTTGACGACCAGGCCGATGCCGACGCCCGCACCGACGACGCCGCCGGCCATCAGGCCGATGCCCGCCTTGCACAGCGGGTGCATCGGCATGACGTCTGCGTCGCTCACCGGCTCCGCGGCGCCGCCCTTCGGCTTGCTCGCGCGCTGGTCCTCTTCCCAGCGCTTGAGGGCCTCGTCGCGCCGCTTGGCCTCGGCGTCGACCTGGGCGTTGTGATCGACGATGTAGGCGCGCAGCCGCGGCAACAGCGAGCGGACGTCGCCGGCGACGCGGTCGACCAGCTCGTTCTCCGTGCAGTCCTGGCACTCGCCGACGAAGCTGCCGCCGGGGATCGGGCTCTGCGACGCGTGGTTGATGTCGATCGTGTAGCTCCACCCGATCGCGTCGCCGCCGAGCGCGCTGATCTTGGTGACGACCTGCGGCAGCGTCGGCGCGTCGCCGATCAGCAGCGCGAGGGCCTGCATCTCCGCCTCGGCCTTGCTGCGGATCCGCTGGCGCACGACCTCGCCCTCCTCGCCGGCCGCGGAGGTGTCGACGACGATCGCGGCCCGCGACTCGAGCTTGGCCGGCAGCGGCGGGAACTCGGGCGGCTTCCCGGGGCCGGCCGGCTCCGGGCGCGCCTCCGGCTTCGTTGGAGGCGCAGCACGGCAGACCCCCGGCGCAGGCGAGAGGACGAGCGAGAGGGCGACCAGGATCGAGGCGTACATGGACCGGGTACCGCTGGGGGGGCCAGGGCGGCGGGGCTAAGCAGACTACACCTAGCGACCGCTGACAAGTGACGCAGGTATTTTGGCCCCGCGCCCCCCCGCGCGTCCACATTTCGCAGGCGCGATGCCGCGCGTTGATCCAGAACGGATCGCGCGCGATCACGCGACCGTCAGCCGGTCGCCGCGCGGCGTTCGCAGAGCTTGACCCACTTCTGGACCTCTGGATCCGACAGGCCGGCCCCGGCCCGCGCGCACTCCCTCCACTTCTCGAGCTCCTTGTACGCGTAGGTCCGCAGCTTCGCGGCCTCGGCCTTGCTCTTCCAGCAGCCGCCCTCGGCGTTGAGGTGGCGCAGCATCTCGCGCGGGTTGCCGGCGGTGCGCGCGTCCTTGACCTTGTCGAGGGTCTGCTTGCAAAAATCGCTGTTCGGGTCGCGGACGGGCTTCTCGACGACCTTCTTCGGCTCTTCCTTGCCGGGCTCGACCTTGGTCGGCTCGCCGCCGGTGTCCTCGATCTTGGTCGGCGGCGTCTCGACCTTCGTCGGCGGCGTCTCGACCTTCGTCGGCGGCGTCTCGATCTTCTTGATGTCCGGCGGGTTCTTGGTGTCCGGCTTCTTGGTCGGATCGGGGTCGGGCTCGCCGGAGGTCTTCGCCGCGATCGCCCCGCCCTCGTCGCCCTCGCCGCCCTCGGGGCCCCAGCTGAACGCGGCCCACAGCAGCATGCCCGAGGCCAGGGCGATGCCGGCGATGCCGAGGCGGCGGCCGAGCGCCTCGTTCGGCACCGTCACGGGCGGCGGCACGTCCTTCAGCAGCGGCACGCCGAGGCCGGGCTTGTCGGGCTCGCGCGACCTGCCCGGAGGGCCAGCCACGTGCGGGGCGCTCGCGGGTCGCTCGACGACCGCGGGGCCGACCATCGACGCGTCCGGCGCGTCGCTGCCCATCAGGTCGTTCTCGTCCGGCGGGAGCTGGCGGATGACCTCCTCGAGGCGGTTCAGGAACTCGCGCGCCGACTGCGGGCGCATGCTCGGGTCGATCTCGAGGCAGTCGTCGACCAGCTTGACGAGGTTCTTCGGCAGGTCGGGCCGCTTGTCCTTGAGCGACGGGGCCCGCTCCGTCGCCTTGCGGGCCATGATCTCGACGAGGTTGTTCGAGACGAACGGCGGCTCGCCGACGAGGCACTCGAAGAGCATCACGCCGAGCGCGTAGATGTCGAACAGCTCGGTCGCGTCCTTGCCCTTGGCCTGCTCGGGCGCCATGTACTCGGGCGTGCCGAGCGCGTGGCCGGGGATCGTCAGGCGCGCCTCGCCCTCGACGCGCTCGGCGCCGGCGGAGATGCCGAAGTCGAGCACCTTGACGGTCTCGCCCTCGCCCTCCGGCAGCGGCACGAACATCACGTTGTCGGGCTTGAGGTCGCGGTGGATGATGCCGACGTCGTGGGCGGCGCGGATCGCCCGCGCGACGTAGCGGATGATCCGGCACGCGCGCCCGACCGCCAGCGTCCCGAGCTCCTGGATCTCGTCGTAGAGGTTGCGCCCGGTGAGGTACTCCATCACCAGGTAGAGGCGGCCGTCGGGCAGCGTGCCGGCGTCGAAGACCTCGATGATGTTGTGGTGGCCGGCGGCGCTGGCGGCCCGCGCCTCGGCCCGGAAGCGCTTGGCGACCAGCTCGCTGCGGCTCCACTGGTGCGTCAGCACCTTGATCGCCACGCGGCGACCGACCGTGGTGTGCTCGCCGAGGTACACCGTGCCCATGCCGCCGCGGCCGATCCGGCTGACCACGCAGTAGCGGTCGGCGATGATCGTGCCCGGCTGGATGTACTCGATGTCGTTGACCGGATCGTCGTCGGGGCCCTTCTTGTCGCGCGGGCGCCGGTTCGCGGCCGCCGCCGACGACGCGGCCGCCGGCGGGTTGCCGCGCGCGCCCTCGGCCCGCGGGATGATCTTCTTGGCCTCGCCGCCGGCGTCGCCGTCGTCGAAGTTGTCGAGCGAGAGGTCGAACTCCTCCTCGTCGGCGAGCGTGTCCTTGTTGTCGTCGCGCGCGCCGCCGGGCGCCTGCGTGCCGACGATCTCACCGAGCAGCAGCGCGCGGTTGTCGGCCTCGCGCTGCGCGGCGTCGCCGAACAGCATGCCCATGAAGTCGGCGACCGCGTCCTGGCCGGTGAAGCCGGGGAAGTTGCGCTGCAGCCAGCCGCCGAGCGCCTCCATGAACTCGTGCGCGGACAGGTAGCGGTCCTCGCGGTCGCGCGTCAGCGCCTTGACGACGATCGCGTCGAGCTCGGGATCGACGCGGCTGCTGAACGTCGACGGCGGCGGCGCGACGAAGTGCGACACGTCCTCGGTGTCGACGCCGTCGCCGCCGCGCAGCGGGCGCCCCGTCAGCAGCTCCCACAGGACCGCGCCGCAGGCGTAGACGTCCGCGCGGCCGTCGAGCGTCTCGTGGCGCGCCTGCTCGGGCGACATGTACCCGACCTTGCCGAACACGACGCCGGGGATCGTCAGGCTGCCCTTGAGCGTGGAGGTCGCCAGCCCGAAGTCGGCCAGCAGCACGTTGCCGGTCCAGTCGATCAGGATGTTCGACGGCGAGACGTCGCGGTGGACGAGGCCGAGCCCCGGGAACGTGTGCGCGTAGTGCAAACCGCGCAAAAGATCGCGGATCAGGTGGACCGCGATCGGCACCGGGAACGCCTTGCCGACCGCCGCGCAGCGGTCCCAGATGTCGGCGAGATCGCGCCCCTCGACCAGGCTCATCACGATGAACAGCTGGCCCTCGAACTCGCCCGCCTCGCGCACCTCGACGATGTTCGGGTGGTGCAGGCGCAGCACCAGCTTGGCCTCGTCGATGAAGCGCGTCCGGTAGTCATGGTCGGGCAGACCGGCGCGCAGGAGCTTGACCGCGACGAGCCGCGCGGACGCCCCCTGTCCGAGCGAGGCGAGATACACGGTGGCCATGCCGCCCTCGCCCAGCGCAGCAAGCAGGGTCACGTTGCCCAGCTGGCGGGGGGGATCCAGTCGCTCAATCTCGCCCATGACCATGTGTGCCAAACGCTACCACGACTCCGGCAAATCCGAGTATCCTTTGCCGCATCCATGCCTGCCCCGTCCGGCCCGTCCCTGCCCGGGATTCTGTACTACGACCCGAATCCGACCACGGCGAGGCTGGCGACCGCGGGCCTCCGGCTGGCCGGGTACCAGGTGTTCAACGCGCACACGCAGCAGGAGGCCGTCGACCTGTGCAAAAGGCACGGCCCCGCCGGGGATCGGTCGATCATGGCCCTCCTGCTCGACGCGGCGGCGGACCCGGCGGCCTCGGCCGGCGTCCTGCGGGCGCTGGTCCAGATCCCGGGCGGCACCCAGCTGCCGGGGATCCTGCTGGTCAGCCGCAGCAATCCGACCCCGATCCCGGGGGCCGAGGGCCTGCCCGCCCTGCGCCGGCCGTTCAGCACGCCCGCGCTGATCCGCCTCGTCGAGGAGGCGCTCGAGGGCTACGCACCCGAGACCGCCAAGCCGGCGAACGCGATCACGGTCGACCTGACCGTGACCCGGCTCAAGCAGCTGCTCCTCGAGCACTTCCCTGGCCAGGAGTTCAGTGAGTCCGACGTCGACCAGCTCGCCAAGTCGCTGCGCAGCGACGAGGAGCTGGCGCTGCCCGCCGACAAGCCCGTGATCCGCGGCGCGCTCGGGGCGATGCGCCTCGAGGCGGTGCTCGAGATGCTCGGCAACTCGGGCGTGCGCGGCGTGCTCAAGGTCGAGAACGGCGCCGCGTGGGGCAAGCTGCACCTCGACGCCGGGCGCGTGCGCCTCGCCGAGGTCAAGAACACCGAGGAGGACCTCAAGCTCGGCCGCTTCGTCGTCGAGGGCGGCTTCATGCGCGACGAGCAGCTCGAGGCGTTCATCGTCGGCAAGGACCCGGAGCAGCGGCCGCTCGGCTCGCGCCTGGTCGAGGGCGGGTTCCTCAGCCCGGCCGACCTCGCGCAGATCCTGATCGACCAGGCCCGCGCGGTCATCTCCCACCTGCTGACCTGGAAGCAGGGCACGTTCACGTTCACGCCGACCGCCGAGCTCGACCCGATGGCCAACGCCGCGGCCGCCCAGGGCCGCTCCGAGCTGACCGTCGCCGACGCGCTGCTCGACGGCCTGCGCCGGCTCGACGAGCAGCAGATGATGGGCCCGCACATCCCCGACGTCGACGACGTGTACCTGCGCATCGACGAGCAGGTCGCCAAGCTCGCCCGCGAGGCGCTGCCGCGCGACGAGCTCGCGGTGCTCGAGCTCGTCAACGGCCGCAACAGCGTCAAGGAGATCGCCCGCAAGACGCGCACCGGCACCTTCGCGGTCGCCCGCGTGCTCTACCGCCACGCCAAGGCCAACCTGGTGCGCAAGCGCGTGATGCCCGTGACGGTGTGAGCCGATGACCGAGGTCCGCCACGTCGTCGTCGCCGATCCGGAGCTGCGCGAGCGCAGCCGGATGACCGAGCTGCTGCGCGGCCCGGCCGAGGAGCTCGGGCTGACGCTCGAGGTCCACCAGGCGACCGACGGCAAGTCGGCGCTGGCGCTGATCGAGCAGCACAAGCCGGCGCTGGTGCTCACCGAGGTGCTGCTCGAGGGCATCTCCGGCCTGTCGATGCTGCGCCGCCTGCGGGGCAGCATGCCGGCCGACAAGGTCCCGCCGTTCGTGTTCGTGACGACGATGGCCCGCGAGAGCGACCGCTACTGGGGCCTGCGCAACGGCGCCCACGGCTACGTGATGAAGCCGTACGAGGACGACCTGCTGCAGAGCCGGATCCGCGACGTCCTGCGCGCCGGCGGCGAGCTGATGCCCGAGAAGCTCGGGCTGCTGTAGCCGCGCCGTGGGTCATGCCCCTGAGGGCATGTCCCGCAGGACATGCCCCACGGGCCAGCGATCGTCAGCAGCCCTCGGGCGCCCTCTCGATCGCCGGCGTGCCGTCGCTCGCCAGCACCGACGCGCGCGAGACCCTCGCGCCGCACGCCCACCCGACCACCGCGGCCTTGCACTTGGCGCACGAGACGTTGTCGAGCTTGGCCTCGACCTCGCCCTCGATCCACACGCCCGGGTCCTCGCCGGTCTCGCTCAGCTGGACGAACTCGAGCGCGCTGCCCGACGCCTTGTTGTGCAGGTTGATGCCGCGCCAGCTCCCGGCGGTCGCGCCGAAGGTGATCGGCGACGCGGCGGTCCCCTTCGCCAGCAGCTTGGCCGGCTGGTAGTAGCCGATCACCAGCTTCGCCTCGGGCCGCGCGAGCACCTTCAGGCCGGCGTCGAGGGTCAGGTCGGCGTCGACGCCGATCTCGCCGAGCAGCTCGAGCGGGGCGCCCTGGGCCAGCCAGGTCGCCGCGGCGGTGACGGGGCCGGCCTCGACGAGGATCCGCGCGTCGCTGTCGAACGCGTTGCCCTCGCCGAGCGCGCCGACAAGGAAGCCGCGGTCTCGGTCATGGTCGATGGCGGCGCCC
>ERZ724521.1013-NODE-1013-length-12559-cov-5.389395_pt1 | contig 12559 bp, 14 predicted proteins | sample MGYA00376054_ERZ724521 | MGnify/ENA primary metagenome ERZ724521 (study PRJEB28724, sample SAMN07190883) | activated sludge metagenome | isolation source: activated sludge of sewage treatment plant in Hong Hong | place: Hong Kong | collected 2016-03-17 ... | reverse complement strand
GCGCATCCTGTTCGATCGTGTTTATCACGATACCACCACTCAAGAGTGCGTATCTCATGCGCCAAACTCCTCGATTAGGATGTAGCCGCTGGTCCCGTTGCCTCCGTTCCCCGAGGTGGTGGCGCCGGCGCCGCCGCCGCCGCCGCCGGCGCCATAACCCGTCGCGACCGAACCGTTCGCGCCCGTACTTGCGCCGCCATTGCCACCCTGGCCGCCTTGACCGTAGGCCGAATCCCCGCCTCCGCATCCGCCGGAGTAAATGCCACTCGCCGTTCCTCCCGCCGCAGAGCCAAGACCGTCCGTCGCACCGCCGACACCGAACCCAGCGGCATTACCTCGCTTGCCCGCCGCGCTCGATGCACCAGTCGAGTTCGTCGCGCCACCGCATATCTGCGTGCCGACGTTAAAGTTGGTAGCCCCGCCGCCATTCGCTGGCGTACCAGAGGCGGCCTGCGTGCCACCAGGGGCGGCCAACCCGCCGAAAGTCGTTGTGCCGCCGTCTGTCCCTTGGGTGCCGGAAGCAGTAGCGCCCGTTCCTGCCGCACCAACTGCGTACGATGTGGCACCAGCTACGCGCTTCCAGATGATTACCGTAGCGCCTGCCGGGCCGCCGTTCGGCAGCCCGAGGGATCCGGTCGAACCATTCCCGATGCGATTGCCGCCGGCACCAGCCCCTACTAGGGTGATGCGGCACCAAGAATTCGACACCAGTGGCGTGAAAGTGCCACTACCGCTGGTGTACTCGACCACGCGGATCGGCTTGGTCCCGAAAAATTGTGAAAGCGAACTCATTAAACGATCCTCCAGTCAGAGCCGATGCACTTCAGCGTGACGGTGTGGCCAGTGAAGTCGAATGTCATATCTTCGGCCACGCCCATGATGGTCTTTCCGTTGCGCGCGATGACGTTGTTGGTCGCCGTGCCGGTGTTGCTGAGAATGATGGTGTCGCCATTTACCGCGCCGGCCGGCAGCGTGTAGGTCTGCCCGCTGGTGGCGAACTGGTAGGCGGTATTCACCGCCAGCGCCTGACTGGCCGACAGCGTCGCCAACGGCCCGAGGAAGCCGGTGGCCAGCGCCGCGCTGGCGGCGGCTTCGGCAGCCTTGGTGGTGGCGGTGGTGGCCGAGGCGGATGCCGCCGACGCGCTCGCCGAGGCTTCACCGGCCTTGGTCGTCGCGGTGCTGGCGGCGCTGCTGGCCGTGCCGGCGGCGCTGCTGGCCGTCGAGGCGTTGCTGTTGATCTCGCCGGACACGGTGTTGATCTGCGTCACCAGGGTCGGCAGGGCGCCGAAAAATGCGTCGGCCTTCGCTGAAAACGTGGCGGGATCGTCGCGGCTGGGCGGCGACGGCAGGGCGGTAACGGTGGTCATGTGAGTCCCTCAATGGTCAGTCGTGCTTCCGAGATCACCGGGCCGGCAATCACGATGTCCCAGTCGCGCACCCAGCCGTAGATCATCATGCTGTCGTAATGGCCGAGGTTGTCGCCGATCCACACCACCGGCGTGGCGCGCACCTGCGCCAGCGCCAGGGCGACGGAATCGACCAGCACGGAATCCAGCAGTACATCGACGTCGATGCGCCGCGCGTAGGCGCGCTGCACGACGCTGGTGACGCCCCACTCGTCGGTCTCCTTGCGCGAGTAATCGGTGATGCCGATCTTCGGCTTCGCCAGCGTCTTGCCGATGGTGACCGAACGGCCGGCGGCCAGCGTGCCGCACCGGGCCGTCGCCGCGGCGGTGATGGCCACGGTCAGCCGGCAGGTCGCGTAATACGGCAGGCCGTCTAGAATCACGCTGGCGCGCTGTGCGAATTCGGCGGTGTAGTAGGTCCACCAGTCGACGACCGGCGGATCGTCCTCGATCAGCGCGGCGGTATGGCTATAGACCACCGTGCCGCCTGGCGTGTCGGTCATGGTCACCGTCACGTCCGCGCCTTCAAGGTCGAGTAGCGCCAGTGCGGTGACGGCGCCGGGCGCCAACACCACCGTCAGCGGCGACGCCTGCTCAGTAACGGTGCCGACGGTCTGGTCAAACATCGCCCATCGACTGGTCGGCCCGACGTCGATCCACCAGGTGCCACTATCCGTAATTGGGTTATGGTTCAGGTTGCCGGCCTGCACCGATTCGTAGATGCGGTGCGTCGTCGTGCTGATCACGCGGGCGGCCAGGGCGTAGGTGGTACCGCTGGCCCAGGCGGTGTAGTCGTCTTCCGCGCGGGTGCTGGAGATCAGCATCGCGTCGGTGATGGCGACCGGGTTGATGAACTTCATGCCGCCGTCCTCGTCGCCATCGCATCGCCGTCCGGCGTGATACGTTGAAGCGTTTTGGCCGTGTTGAACGTGTGCGTGGCGATGGCGCGCTGCAGGGTGGCGTTTTCCGTGCGCAGCGCCGCAACCTCGTTGCGCAGCGCCCGCAGCTCATCGCCCAGGTTGCCGCCCTGCAGCGCATCGCGCAACTGGCCGTTGCTGAAGATGCGCGCCGGGCCGGTGGCCTCCAGCTCGGGCCCGTCCTCGCCGACGATGCGCAGGCCGCCCGCGTGGTAGCCGCCCGAGGCGAAGGCCGGAATATCGAGACCGTATTGCTGGTCGAGCAGATTCACCGTCTGCCCCAGGCTGGCCAGCGTGCGCGCCGTCAGCAGCGCCTGCTCGGCCGCGGTGGCCGTCACGGCCTTGCCGAGATCGACCACCGAGCGCGCCAGGTCCGGCAATTGCTGCGCGGCCGACTGATCGCCGGCCCGCGCCGCCGCCGTGGCGATGGCGAAGCGCGCCTGCTCGGCCGCGAAGTTGCGCGAATCATCGAGGATCTCGCCGCGCAGCTCGCGCATGGTGCCCAGGATGGCATCGGCCACCGACTGCCACTCCCGCTTGATCTGCGAGGCCGCCTGTGCTTGCGAATCGGCGATCTGCCGGGCCTCGCTCGCCGCCACGCTGCGCTGCGGCGCGTAGCTGGCGATCGACGGCAGCAACGCGGCTGTCGCGCTGGTGATGGCCGACAGGTCGAGATTCTTGAGCACGGTGCCGAGCGACGTCAGGGCCGCCTGCGCCTGTTGCACCACCGAGTCGATCGCTGCCTGCGAAACCGCCGCGCCGGCCACCATCGGCACGACGATGCTGTTGTAGATCATCGTCGCCACATTGCCGACCGTGCTGCTGATCAACGCATTGCGCACGCTGCTGTCGAGCGCCTCAGCGAAGCTATCCGCCGCGGATTTTCCGGCGGCCGGATTGAATGCGGCATCGAGCATCATCTGGCCCAGACCGGCGGCATCGAAGCCCGCCCACGCCTGAGCCGCCTTCTGCGCGGCATCCGCCACCACCAGGAACTGCGGCGACAACTGGAGCAACTGCGCGTAGGTGGCACGGCCTGATTCAGTCGTCAGATCCAGGCTGTCCATCAGGTCGACGAAGCCCTCGGTGGTGAGCGGCATGACCAGGCCGAGCGCGGTGAACTTGGCCTTGACATCAGCCGTCGCATCAGCGCCGCGCCTGGCCTCGCTGTAGAAACCTTGGTAGTAAGCGTCGAGCGCGGCCGCGGCGACATCGATTCCGCCCAGCGCCCGGATCAGGTCGGTCGTGACCTCATTGGCGCCGATGCCGAGATGGCCGAGCGCGGTAATGATCTCGTCGGTCGCTGCCACAAAATTGAGTGCCTGCTGCGCGGCCTCGGCGGACAAATGCTCGATGTCCAGCGAATCCAGGAACGAGTTGGCCAGCGCATTGAGGTCCATCCCCTCCAACGCCGTCAACATCAGCCTCGGCACCTGCTCGGTCATCATCAACTGCAGGCCCTGCTGCGGGTCGGAGCCGAGCGCGTTGTAGTCCCTGGTCCACGCCACCTGGTTGCCGGCGGCATCGAGTATCGAGGTGCGCGCCCGTACCGGGTCCTCGCCGTCGGCCGAGAAGGCGAGGCCGAACTGATATCCTCCCGCGCGGCCGTTGGATGTGACGATGCTGTTGAACGTCTTGGCAAACCCCTCGGTCGCCGATCCGAGCGCATTGGCCGTTGTCTGGCTGAAGCGCTTTGTCCAGTCCTTCATGACCATCTGGTCGGCGGCGCTCTGGTCCACGTAGTAAGCACGGATGCCGGCCTCTGTGCTGGGCGTGGTGTAGCCGTCGCCACTCGAGAAGGCAATGCCGCCGGCATGCGGCGTGCCGCCGCCCTGATCCATGCCGAGGATGGCCGCCGCGGCCAGGGCGGCCCAGCCATACGGCCCCAGCGAGGCCAGCGCGCCATAGGCGCCGGACGCGAATCCCGCGCCCGAGGCCATGCCGCCGATGCCGCCGGCCAGCGCCGTCGAGCCGACGCCGGTGGCGAAGCCGCGCGACCCGCCGATCGAATAGGCCGACAGCATGCCGCCGATGGGGATGCCCGACGATCCAAGCCCCCACTCCTGCGCAGCGAGCTGCGTCGATTGGTCGGACATGAATCCGGTGCCGTACCGCAGGCCGCTGGCGGTATAGGCATAGTCGGCGGCGTTGCCGAACAGCCCGCCCCCGTTCCAGGAACTCGCCAGGTTCGTGATGTTGCCCAGGCCGCTGACGCCGCTGCCCGCCATGTTCAGTCCGAACAGCGAGCCGGTACCGCTGACGGTAGCCTGCACGGCGAACTTGAGCACCATCGTCTTGAAGATGTTCTGCAGGTTCTTGGCGAACGCCTCGCCGAAGGAATCGCCCGCCTCGAAGCTGCGCATCAGCGCATCGGTCAGGCTCTGCTCGATGTCGCGCGCGAAGTTTTCCCAGGCCTGCGCCTGCTCCTGCAGCTTCGGCCGCGCCACCTCGGCATCGCGCAGGCGCTCGAGCGCGGCAATCTGCTGATCGAGCGCGGCGACCTCGCCTTCGCGGTCCTTGATACCGCGCAGCGTATCGGCACGCGCACGCCTGATGGCAATCTGCTCGTCATAGCGGCGGCGGGTCAGTTCGGCGATCTGTTCGGAGGTCACGCCAATCCGGGCATTCTCGTCCTCGGCGGCCTGCGCCCTTTTTTCCAATTCCTCGGCCTGTGCGGCGGCGGCGGCGGTGATCTGCTGCTGCCCCTGCTCCCAAAAGTTGGCGCGCGCCTTGTTGGCCTTGGCAATAAAAGTCATGTAGACAGCATCGGCCTTGCCAGCCTCTTCCACCAGCTTGAGCAGATCGCCCTCGAGCGAAACACGCCACTTGTCGTCCTTCGTCGTGGCCAGCTTTTCCTGCACGGCGAGGATCTGCCGGTCGATGCCGGAGATGGCTGCCTGCAGCTTTTCGTCCTGATACGCCTGCTCGCTCGTCAGGCCGGCTTCGTGCGCGTAATCCAGCGCCTGCAGCTCGGCGGCGGTGCCTGCCCTGATGGCCTCCAGACGATTCTTGAACTGCGCACGCACCGTATCGCCGGCATCCTGGCCGCCGAGGCTCTTGTTCATCAGCCGGGTAAACTGCGTGCCCTCGTCAAAAGACGACTTGGTAAGCGCCGCCATGGCGGCGCGCTGCACTTCTATGGGGTAGTTCGTATAGGCCTTGGCGACTTCGGCGGCGCGCTCGGCATATTCCTTCTGCTTCGCCGTCCAGCCGCGCCACGGGTCCTGCAGGTTGCGCGCCAGGGAATCCGAGAAGCTGGTGTCGAAACCCTGCTGCACCGGCTTGTTATACTTGTCCTGCATCCACTGGTCGGCCTGGGCACGCAGTTCAGAGAGCGCTTCGCCCCTGACGCTGCCGCCGAAGGCCTGGATGTACAGCCCTGCCCATCCTGACTGAGCAGCGCGGAAATAACGCTCCAGGGGCAGCTCGATATCCTCGAGCATCGATTTGACAGTCCTCAGGACATCGACCAGGCGCGCCACGCCCATGGCCGCCGACTCTCCCCACTCCTTCAGCGTGCCATCAGCCGCAATGCCGCGCACAGTGTCCTTGAGGTTGCCGGATTCACGGGCAGCATCGAACATGGTCTGCACGAACGAATCCAGTGCCGGCAGCATCTCGTTGACGATGATCTTGCCGGTGCCGGAATACACCAGGCCGAGCCGGGTGATGTTGTCCGAGATGTTGTCGGCCAGCGCCGCCTGCGCCGTGGTGGTCTTCACCACCAGGTCTCCGGCCGTGGCCATGTCGTTCAGCACCGGCACCAGTTGCGCGCCACTCTTGCCGAACAGCAGTTGCGCGGCAGCGACCCGCTCGGTCGGCGAGACGATGCTGGCCATGGCTTTCGCCACGTCCTGCATCACCGAACCGCTGTCGCGCAGGTTGCCGCTGGTATCCTTGATCGAAACGCCGAGCGCCTGGAAGACGGCCTGCTGATCCCGCCCGCCCGTCGCTGCGGCATTCATGTTCTTGGCCAGCTTCTGCAAGCCACCCGCTACCTGGTCGATATCGGTATTCGAGAGCTTGGCGACGGCGGCGATGCCGGACAGCGCCTCAACGGTCGCTCCGGTCTGCTGGGAAAGATCGTGCAGCTTTTCCTGTGCCTTGATGGTCGAGCTGATCAGTGCCGCGAAGCCGCCGACTGAAATGCTGGCGCCGATCGCCGCCAGCTGCCCCTGCACCATCGTGGCGGCCTGGCCGAGCGAGAGCATCGATGACGCGGCCTTCTGCAGGGCCGGCGTCGCATTGTCGACCGCAGAGAGAATGATGCGCGTGCTGTTATCGCTCATGCCGACGCTCGCCCATGATCTTCAGTGCCTCGGCTTCCATGGCCTGCAGGCCGGACATGCGCGCCGCGGTGATCCGGATGCCCATTGCCCTGGCTACCACCGCGACCGAGGCATAATCAAGTCCGAAGGCGCCGCCCATGCCCACCCGCCATTGCGTGCCGCACGCCGAAAAGAGTTGCACCGTTTTCCAGTTCGCCGGGTAGATCCATAGCGCCTCCTCTTCCGTATCCTCGAAACTGCTGGCCATGTCTCCCGGCAGCCCCATCACTGCCAGAAACTCCGCCTTCGTCCCGCCGCCCGTCTGCCGATACAGCCGCCGCGTGGCGGCCATCAGTTTTTTCGCTTTGCCTCCAGCAGTTCCGAACGGAACGCGTCGAACAGGTAGAAAGCGGCCGTCGGGTAGTTATCGATCAGCAGTGCGAGCGATTCGGCGCTGTAGTCCTGGTCGGGCCCGTTCCAGCCAACCATGATCTCGGCCAGCGCCTCGGAATCCTTCTTGGCCTCGCGCACGGTGCGGATACCTGTAACGTTGCCGTCCTCGTCCCTGACCTCTTCGGTCTGCGCGCGCAGGCCATCGAAAAACGCCTGCGCGGCGGAGCGCGACAAAAACTTGAATTCGACTTCGATCTCAGCCGGCTTTTGCTGGCCAGGCAGGACGATGCCGACCTTCGTCCTGAAGGTCGGATTCGGTTGCAGCTTGAACATTGACTCGCCTCTCGAAATCCGCCCCAAGGGTTCCGACGGCAGCCGCGGAGGCGGACGCGGCACTGGCGGAGCCTGCCAGGTGCCGTCGGAATTCAATGATTACGGCTTGGCGTAGCGGATGCGGCTGGCGATGTTGATCGTGACGTCGGTCGTCATGATGCTGTTCGCGTTATCCGCCTTGGGCAAGCCGGGCGAGCCTACATAGCCGAAGAACAGCATTTCCAGCCCATCCGGGAAGACGACCTTGAAGCCGGTCTTCGCTGCCGCGTCGGAGGCCGCCTGGATGGCCACCAGGCCGGCATCGTTCGGGTCCCATACACAGGGCAGGCTTACCTGGCCGCCGGCCTTGGTGGTCGGGAACTTGCGGGTAATCTTGTCCCACAGATAGGTGTATTCGGCGAACTGCTGCTCGCCGCCGCTGATCGAAAATCCGGTGGCCACCTGGATCTCGGTGGCCATCGTGACGAGCTGCGCGTTGCCGCTGACGAAGGTACCGTAGGCCGTGGTGTCCTGATCTTCCAGCTCCAGCGTATTGGCCGTGGTGTTGACGTTGGCGACACGCATCAGCGCGTCTTCGAGATCGGTCATGCCGAACACTGACGTCAATGCCAGATAAGAACCATTGATCCAGGTATCGGCGCCGGAATATGTCAACACGGGAGGCGCCGCCTTGGTGATGGCGCTGACCGCCTGGACGGCGGAAATGGCAGACTGCATATAGATGCGGGTGCCGGCAGGGGTGCGTACGGTGGGCATGATGTCTCCTATGACGAGTAGGCGATCCGGAGGAAAACAGGCAGCCGGATGACCGGCTTTTCGGTGCTGTCATCCATCTCCGGATCTCCGATGGAATTCAGCGTAATACTGTGTACGAGGCCGCCGAGCGTGTTATGCGCAACGCTGTCGAAAAGCCGGCCTTCGATGTCGGCGAGCGCCGAGTCGGCGGCATCCTCATACCCGTCGGCGTCCTTGACGACGATGTCGACACGACAGGTGAGGTAGCCGATATACGCGGCGCCGGTAGCGAGGCTGTGAGCCGCCGTTTCCCGATCCTCCGCGCCCGTGCCGATCAGCAGGGCCGGAACCTCGGCCGCGCCAAGCGGCCGCACGCGCGAAACGAATACCCGCGCGCCGCAGGTGGCAAGCCCTGTCAGCACTGCAGCAAGCGCGCTGCGAATTTGCGTGCGCTTATGAATCATGCCGACTCCAGGCGCAGCCGCGTCATGCCCGTGCCATCCGGTTCGATCGCCGTCACGGCGAAAGAATGGCCGCCGACGATGACGGAATCACCGACGGCGGCCAGGGACGCTGAAGCGTCAGGCAGGAGCACAGCGGGGGATGAACCGGAAACGAGGCCGAAGGCCTCCTGGTAGCCGTTATCGAAGAGGCCGCGCACCGCCGTCGCGCCGATGATGACATCGGCACCGAAGTCGGCCATGAAGGCGGCGGTATCCTCGACGAAAGCCATTATTTCTGCTCGGCCTTCTTCTTCTCGACGGCCGGGACCGCCTTGCCCAGCGCCTGCAGTTCGCGGGAGAAGTTTTCATCGACGTCAACCGCGCTGCCGACGGCACGGGCTTCGCCATCCATCCAGAAAGCGCGGACAACTTCCATCTTGACTGTCTTCTTGTCCATGGAGATTCTGGCGGGCTGCCCCGCCAGCCTTTCATCAGGTGATCGAGGTGGCCCGGCTGAAGGCGCCCGCGTAGCGGATGCCGACATCGAGGGTCTGAATGGCGCGAATGCCGGAAATCGCCGCGGCAAAGTTGGCATACGGATTGAGCGCGATTTCCAGCATGCCCCACTCGCCGATCACGACCTGCGAGAAGTCGCCGAACACCATCGAGGCAGCGGTGACCTGCAGTGTGCTCATGGCGCGGAACCCGCTGACGGTGCCATCGAGCAGATTGCCAGCCCACAGGGGCGTGTCGGTGCCGCTGAAGCGCTGGCGGCCGGACAGCAACGCGGCGACGGCCGGCGTGGTGACATAGGCGCAGTTGGCAGCCAGGGCATTGGAGCCAGCGACGTCGGTCTGGAACTCCAGGATGCCTGCGTAAGCGATCGTGGTACCCGTGACCGAGCCAATGCCAGCCGTGGCGGAAATGCCGGTGGGCGCGCCGCCGCTGCCGGTCCCCTCCAGCGCCGCGGCATCGATGGCGATGGCCAGCACCTTGGCGAGGTCGTTCATCACCAGCTGGTCGGCCGCCGGGCTCGACTGCATCATCAGCTGGCGCGACACTTCCGTGTAGGCGCCGACGCTCTTCGGCGTCAGCGCGAGCTGGCCGAGCGTCTGCTGGCTTTCGGTGATGGCTGTCGCCTCGTTGGTCAGCCAGTAGGCAGTGCCGCCGGCGGTCTGCTTCGGGATGGTGACATTGCCCTGCAGGCCGGAAAGCACGGTGGCGCCCAGGCGACCGACGACGGTGCGGTTGCGCAGCATGTCGATGAAATTGGCGCCGAGATTGTCGGTGGCGACCAAATAGCCACCATTCGCGGCGGTGCCTGCCGTCATGTCGCGCTTCTGGATTTCATACGGCACCAGGAAGCCACCGTTCGGCGTGGCATCAAGGCCCGCGCGCTTGGCGATGGCGCTGGACACCTCGGCCTCGAACGGAGCCTTCGACCAGTCGCGATCGACCATGGCGCGAATGGCGCGCAGCACCGAGTAGTTCTGGGTTTCGCGGCTGGACAGGCCGATATCCGGACCCTTGGCGGCGGAGATCGTGTAGGCGCTGGCGATCTTGTCGAGGATGCCGCGCTGAAACTCTGCGACGCTCTTGCTGTTGGCGATAGCGTCGAGCGCGGCTTCGGCAACGTCGTGCTGCTTGAAGGCTTCCGCGACGGCGCGGATTTCTGCCACGCGCGCCTTTTCGGCGGCGGCGAGGTCAGCGACTTGTACTTCGGGCATGATGATGTTCTCCATGATGACTGGGGTGGGTTCTGCGGCTGCTGCGGGTGCGGCTGGCGTGACGGCTCCCGCCGCACGTCCGACGCCCACCGTCGCGTCGGCCGGGACCGAGACGATGGAAATTTCGTAGGGCGTCCAGCGGGTGACGCGAAACACCGGCTCGTCATCCGCCGTGGCGGCGATCGCAGCGCTGGCCGCACGGGCAAAGTCGAATGACTCGCCGTGCTTCGCGCGCATCTCGGCGGTGAATTCGGGGAACGACCATGTGCGGATAGCCTGGACAGTGCCGTCATCCGCGCGTCGCTCTTCCTGCAGCTCGTCGATCATGTAGCCAATCGAGACCAGGCTGCGGATGCCGTCGGCAACGTCCTGCAGGATTTCTTCACCAGCGGCCGAACGCGATAGCTTGCACCGGGCGCGCAATACGCGGTCGCCACCCAGCGTGACCGAATCGACCACGCCGATCTGGTCTGCCATGTCATGATTGAGCAACAGCGGGTGGCGGCCATCGGCCAGGCGCGACAGGTCGATGCTGCCGGGCGCATGATCGAGGATTTCGATGCCCCACCAGCGACGGTAGGGCTCTTCGGACGAACAGGCCATGTCGATGATGCGGGCCTGGGTGTCGATCTCGCGTGTCAGCGCGAAAGTGCGGAACGGGTTATCCATGGCCGCCATGGTGGCCGGCCGAAGATCACATTTTCAGGATGAAAGTGTTACGCGATCTGCCCCTGCACGACGTTGACGGGCGTGAACCACGTCTCCTTGATGTCGCTGGCCACCTGGATCTCCAGCAGCGCCATGCCATACCTGACGATCGCGCTCGTATCGGCCGCGCCGATGACGACCACGACCAGCGACTGCGCCCAGTTGGCCCCAGGCGTCGCCGACGATTGCGCCACCTCGTCCGTCAGCGCCGTCGCATGATCCATCGACACGATGCGCGCCTTGATGGTCGCCGCCGAAGCGTCGAACGCCGTATTGCTGAGGGTGAGATTGACGGGCAGGCGAAAATCGTCGCCCGTCACCACGGTCGGTATCGTCATGTCAGATTGGCTCCGATCAAAGCACTTCGGTTGGCGGTCACCGCGGCACCGCTTCGATTGGCGGTCACTGCCGCGCGCAACGGTAAATTCGTGACAACGGACGATCCGGACGCCGAAACCCTGTTCCCGCCCTGGCTGATGACCGCCGCGCCCGTGATGGCGATCCGGCCGAGCGCGATCACCGTGTGGCCGCTCAATTGCTGCGCGACGATCCCGATGATGGGCGCCGTGCCGATAGCCGTCAGACTGTGCGCGGCCTGGGCGATATTCGCGCTGCCGGTGTTGCCGCTGGCCAGCGTGCCGCTGGCGGACACCGTGACGCTGCCTTGCTGGACACTGGCGGACGCCTGCAGCGCCAGTGCGGCCGTGCTGCTGACCGTATTCGCCGCCTGCGCACCGGCGAGCGCGCCGGCAATGGCGACTGCCCCGGATGACGAGACGGCGTTGGCCGCCTGGGCAATGGTCGCGCTGCCAGTGTTGCCGCTGGCCAATGCCCCGCTGGCAGACACCGTGACGCTGCCCTGCTGGACACTCGCGCCCCCCTGCAGCGCCAGCGCGCCGGTGGATACTGCGGTGTTGCCGGCCTGCGCGATCGCGACGGCGCCCTGCAGCGCCAGGCTCGCAGTCGAGGCCGTCGTATTGCCATCCTGGGCAATCGCTGCGGAGGCCGAAATACCACCCCCGCTCGCAGCCTCAGCCAGCCCGATACCAAGCGGCGTCAGGCCGAGCGATTCCAGACCGAGGCTCATTTACTCACCGAAGATCGGCGGCCACCCGGCCAGCACGTTGTAATCCCAGGGCGTGGCGCTGGCCTCCATCGCCATCCGCTTTGCCTCGGCCGTGCCGAAAATCGTCGCATCGGATGCCGCCGCCGCGCCGAACACCTGCTGCGCCAGTGTCGGAGTCATGGTCACGAACGATCCATCCATGGTTTTCCACTGCAGGCCGGCAGGCAGACTGGCGCCGAGCATGACCATGCCGATTTGCTGAGACCGGGAAAAAACGTCGCTGTGAAACCATTTTCCGGCGACCTGATACCCGCCCGTGATCGTGCGTCGGTCGCGCTCGGCCTTGATCGCCTCCCACTTCTCGGCGCGCGCAATAGCTGCGCGGTCGAAGGCGTCGACAATCGCCTGCGCGGCAGCATCGTCAGCGCAGCGCCATTCGCCGTTTTCGACCCACACGAGACTGCCGAGCCGGTCAAATAATTCTGCGCACTCTTTTCCGCGAAAGTCGATCATGCCGCCCTCCTGAACCCGAACATCGGCACGGACACGACATCACTCGATCC
>ERZ724521.1007-NODE-1007-length-12635-cov-3.698331_pt1 | contig 12635 bp, 10 predicted proteins | sample MGYA00376054_ERZ724521 | MGnify/ENA primary metagenome ERZ724521 (study PRJEB28724, sample SAMN07190883) | activated sludge metagenome | isolation source: activated sludge of sewage treatment plant in Hong Hong | place: Hong Kong | collected 2016-03-17 ... | reverse complement strand
ACGAATACTTACCTTCGACACAGGAGATTCAGCAGATTTTTCGAATCTTCCCGCAGTTATTTCAACATTTTGTAGATTAATGGAGACTGGACTAAGATTAATGTCCTGCACAATACTTTTCGTGCCACTCACTGCAATTTCAAAGATCGTTTGTTGTTCATAGCCAAGTGCAGATATTGTAAGATTATAAAGCCCCGGAGGGACATTGTTCAGAACATAACTGCCGTCTTGCGCACTGTTGGTGCCATAACTCGTTCCTTGTAATGTGATCGTCGCAAAGCCCACCGGTTGATTATTAGATTCGTCGAGTACTTTTCCGATGATGTTACCGGCTTGACAGTTAACTATTGAAATATTTATCAGGTAACACAATAGTAAACTAGCCAATTTAGATAATCCGATTGAACGCATATCTTCTCTGTTTAGGTTTCAGCAACGCTATTGAGAATTAAATGTTTAAAATAGAATACATTTTTCGAAAACAGATAAAATCTATTTTCATTTAGAAAAGGCCAACTTACAAGACGCCTATCTCTGATATATTTCTATACCAATCGATCCATCTGAATTACCAAAAGCCCGATACATGCCTTCGGTGTTGAAATCAAGACAAATTTCACCTTTATTATCAATGGCGATGAGTCCTCCATCTCCCTCAATCGATGGCAAGATCTCATGTACCACCTTGAAGCATGCTTCAAAAAGGTTAAGGCCTGCATATTTCATCAGCGCGTGCACCTGAAAAGCGGCTACACTTCTCATGAATAATTCACCGGTACCCGTACATGAAACCGCGCAGGATTCGTTGTTTGCATAAGTACCAGCCCCGGGAATAGGCGAATCTCCAATTCGACCCCATCTTTTATTGGTCATACCTCCCGTGGAGGTCGCAGCAGCAAGTTGACCCTGAGTATCGAAAGCTACAGCTCCTACAGTACCGAACTTCCTCTCCGAAGAATGGTCATGATCAAGAGAAATTTTATTTTCTTCCAACGCATTTTGTAATTGTTTAAATCGTTGTTCGGTATAAAAGTACTTTTCATCGATCCATTCCATTCCATGTGAACGTGCAAAAGCTTCGGCACCTGAACCTGCTAGTAAAACATGTGGTGAGGAATCCATCACCAGCTTGGCGAGACGGACAGGATTTTTAATTCTTCGAACCAGGCAAACTGCCCCTGCATTAAGATCTGTTCCGCTCATGATGGCTGCATCCATTTCATGATGTCCTTCATGTGTAAATACGGAACCTTTGCCCGCATTAAATAGTGGACAATCTTCCAGGGTAACTACGACTTCTTCAACAGCATGAAGGGCACTTCCGCCTTTGTCAAGGATATCCATCCCGCATTTAAGCGCTTCATTAAGCGCTTTTTTATACTGTTCTTCCAGGTCAGGGTTCATTTGATTTTTTAGTATTGTCCCTGCACCGCCATGCAGCGCTAAAGAATATTTTTTCATCACCATTTGATTACCATATGTGAACTCTTAAAGAATCTTGTCGGTACATGTTATCGCCTTCGTGTATATTAAATGCATTATAGAAGTCATTCACATTCACAAATGGACCTATAACCCTGTATTTGGCAGGAGAATGTACATCGGTAAGTAACCTTGAGGCCAGCGAAGCGTCTCGGATATGACCAAGCCAACCCAGCGCATATCCCATAAAATATCTTTGAAGTGGAGTCAAGCCGCTAATCAATTTACCTTCCCTGTACTGTAAAGTTTTCTTAAAGGCATCGAGTCCCAGAACGACTCCGCCTAAATCTGCAATATTTTCACCCAAAGTTGCTTGACCGTTGATGTGAAGACTGTCCAGCAGTACATATTCATTAAACTGGTTAACGAGCTTTTTTGATCTTTCTTTAAAGCGTTTTTCATCTTCTGGTGTCCACCAATTTGAAAGATTACCTTTGGCGTCGTATTGTCTGCCTTCGTCATCAAAACCATGGGTTATTTCATGGCCTATCGTTGATGCGGCAGCATATCCATAGACCAGCGCATCATCAAGCTGTTCATCATTTCTCCCTGGTACCGTAAAAATTGCAGCGGGCAATACGATTTCATTATTGGAAGGATTGTAGTAGGCGTTATACGTCTGTGGCGTCATATCCCACTCACTTCTGTCAACGGGTTTGCCAAGTTTTAGCCGGTTGTATTTTATCCAGAACCTATTGGCTTCAATCTCATTTTCGCAGAAGGAATTTCTTGTAATCTTCATCGTACTCAGATCTTTCCAATGATCAGGATAGCCAACTTTTTTTGTCATCGCCATCAATTTGACGATGGCTTTCTTCTTCGTCTCTTCACTCATCCAGTCAAGGTTCTCAAGGTGTTCGCGAAAAACTTGTCTAATGGTCTCAACCAATTCGGAATATCTTTTTTTGGCTTTGTCATTAAAATAGTTTCTCACAAATTCCTGACCCAGTAATTCACCTAATTTGTCATCTGTAGCTTCCAGGCTCCTTTTCCAACGAGGCTTCTGTTGTTCAGCTCCCTGTATTAACCTGTTGTAAAAATTAAATTTTGTTTTATCAATTTCAGCACTTAATGAAGATGCATAAGTATGGATTAAATGAAACTTGAGATAACTGCGCAACACTTCGAATGGTGTTCTGCTGATTAGTTTACCAAGATTGGTGAAATACTCAGGTTGTCTAATAATACAAGAATCTGATCGCAGACCACTGTATTCCAAAAATATTCGCCATTTGATTTCCGGAGACAGCTTTTCTAACTGATCAGTCGCCATGGCATTGTAATTTTTATAGGGATCTCTGAGATCTTCAAGTTTTCTGGAAGAGTTGGCGAGATTGGTTTCAAAACCCATAATTGCCGAAGACATCGCGCCTGATTCAGCAGTATCGGAATGAATAAACTCCAGCATGCGTGCGATATATTTTGGATACTCATTCCTGATATTGACCGTGCGCTCGTCATTATTAAAGTAATAATCTCTATTTGGAAGTCCCAGTCCACCCTGGACAAAAAACAAGGCTGACCTGTCGCTATTCTTATCGTCCTGAGAGACATAGTTTCCAACCAGTGTGCATGCACCTATGGATGAAAGCGCTGCAATTACTTCAATTAGTTTTTCCTGACTTTTGGCGGAGTCTATCAGATGAATATATGGCTGAATTGGAGTAATGCCAAGCTGATCACACCTTTGAGAATCAATGGCCATGGCCCAATAATCACCAATTTTTTTCATATTTGAACTATCCGGAAGATTTGAAGCCGATGCCGCACTTTCGCAAATTTCACGAAGTTTCTGGAAGTTTTCATTGATGACCAAATGGGCGATACTCCAACTGACTTCTTCAGAAGGAATAGGATTGTTCCTGATCCATCGTCCATTAATATAATTATAAATATCCTCACCCGGATGAATGGTCGAATCGCGGTTCTCAATGAGGATGTCATCAAGAATCACTTTATGATTACCCGACGAATTATCCTTGCATGAGATCAGCATAAAAGCGAAAGTAAATGAAAGAAAAAATTTCATTTTAATATGTATTAGAAGGCGAATTTACAAATTGCTGACGGACTGATACCGATTGTTTTTGAGTATAGACAACGCCTGGAATAAAGGTTTTAAAAATTGTTATGCAAAAGATTAACAGTTAAGTTTGGAAAGAGCTACTTGCTTGAAAAGCAGGCAAATAAGATATAAAAGTTATGAAGCCATCATAAATTATTAATAGTACAATATAATAAAATTTCTAATATTTATAATACTTTCAGTAACTTTGTCGTTAATTAAAAATCATTTATTAATTTTAAAAATTCATACAATGCAACTTACAGCTTATAATGTTAAGACTAAAGAAAAAAATGTTCCTATTAAAGATGCAGTAATTACCAGAACTGCAAAAGGCGGTTACATGGTTCAGGGAAATGATGGTAAAGGTAATAAATTAACCGCGTTGGTCGGAGAAGAAAAGGCACTGGCTGCTATTAAGGCAGGCACTGCAAAACAAGGTTATTAAACAATATACAATTCAATACGATAAAGCCCGTTTCCAAAACGGGTTTTTTTTGTATTAATATATGTAATGTTGTAAAAATTTCTTGTCTGAAAAGTTGAGTTTGACTCGGTTTATAATAAGCCGATTTTTATTTGACGAAGAATTTGTTAGAAATTGTTCTACACCATAGATTACTCTGATCATTAATATAAATCATGCATAGTGCGAGATCAAGGATGTATTCTGCTTATGATTACCTGATCAGCATTATTTAATTAGACCAAGTTCTCTCAATTGTTTATTGTCGATTTCTGAAGGTGCATCAATCATCATATCTCTTCCCATATTATTTTTAGGAAATGCGATATAATCGCGAATAGTAGAACTTCCCTGCATCACGGCGCATACTCGGTCTAGTCCAAATGCAATTCCACCATGTGGTGGTGCGCCATACTCAAATGCGCCTAATATAAATCCAAACTGCCGTTCGGCCTCTTCAGCAGAGAAACCAAGCAATTCAAAATTTCTGGATTGGAGTGTGCGGTCATGAATTCTGATTGATCCCCCGCCAAGTTCTGTCCCGTTTATTACCAGATCATATGCTGCTGCTCGGATGGATGCAATGACATCATGATCATCTGAATTCATCTTGTGCATATCTTCAGGAATAGGACTTGTGAATGGATGATGCATTGCAAAAAACCTTTGTTCTTCTTCATTCCATTCATGGAGAGGAAAATCCAGCACCCACAGCGGTTTGAATGAATCAGGTGGTATGAGATTATATCTTCTGGCTACTTCAAGTCTTAATTCGCTCAGTTGCTTGAGTACATCGCTTTTTTTACCAGTTAAAATAAGAATAACATCGCCCTGAGTGGCCTGATGTGTTTGAGCAAGATCAAGCAATTCTGTTTCTGTATAGAATTTGCTGATGGAAGATTTTACGCCTTCGGTAGAATATTTAATGTAAATCATTCCTTTGGCGCCAATCTGGGGTCTTTTGACCCACTCCGTAAGATCATTGATCTCCTTATTGGTAAAGACTGATTCAAGGCCTTTAACCACGATGCCGCGGATGCATTCGGACTGGTCAATAACCTGAAATCCTTTGCCACGCAAATTGTCAGGAGATATAAATTTCATTTCGAAACGCAGGTCAGGTTTGTCGTTTCCATAATTTTCCATTGCTTCATCGTAGCTCATCCTTGGGAAGGAACCGAGATCGATATTCAGAATTTCCTTAAATAGATGTTGCATCATTTCCTCAAAGGTGTTAAGAATATCTTCTCTTTCAACAAATGCCATTTCACAGTCAATCTGAGTAAATTCCGGTTGACGGTCTGCCCTGAGATCTTCATCGCGAAAGCAGCGAACAATCTGAAAGTACTTGTCCATTCCGCCGACCATCAGTATTTGCTTGAAGGTCTGGGGTGATTGCGGCAGTGCGTACCATTGCCCTAGATTCATTCTGCTCGGCACGATAAAGTCACGAGCGCCCTCTGGTGTGGATTTGATCAGATAGGGCGTCTCAATCTCCAGAAAATCCCTGGAATTCATAAAATTTCTGGTATGCCAGGCCACCTGGTGCCTAAACATTATTTTATTTTTCACAGGATTTCTGCGAATATCCAAATAACGATATTTCATGCGGATATCTTCGCCGCCATCGGTATCATCCTCTATGGTAAAAGGTGGGACTTTACTCGCATTAAGTATAGTAAGTTCAGTCGCAATAATTTCAATATCTCCTGTGGGCCGATTTGGATTTTTGCTGCTTCGTTCTGCCACAATCCCTGTTACCTGAATGACATACTCTCTCCCGCATTTTCTGGCTTTTTCACACAACGCTGGCCGATCATCCATGTTGAATGCAATCTGGGTAATACCATACCGATCTCTTAAATCAATGAATGTTAACCCGCCCAAATTTCTTGTAGCCTGCACCCAACCGGCCAATCGTACGATTTGTCCGCTATTCACAAGTCTTAGTTCCCCACAATGGTGTGATCGAAGCATTTTATCAGTTCTTTAAATGAGGCGCAAAGGTAACTAATCTCGAATTAAGATGCTTCAAGATTGGTCCTACACGCGACCATTTAAAGACCGATAATTTCTATTTTTATTAACCTTTTAATTGAAATGCTGTTATAAACAATTTAAGCGTAATATGGCCGCAATGAGGGTTGTCTGTTTTCTAATCTTACTTACACTGGCGCCATTTATCAGAGCGCAGCAAAGCCTGACCATTGATTCATGCCTCCTGTTGTCCAGGGATCATTATCCAATGACCCGACAGTTGGACATCTGGAGGAGACTTGGACAGCGTCAAACCCGACAACTTAATACCAACTGGCTGCCAGGCATTACCATCAATGGACAAGCAACGATACAGTCTGACGTTACTTCTGTCACGTTGCCGAATATACCTGGACTGCCTACAATCACGCCGCCCAATAAGGACCAATATAAATTTTATGCAGAAGGTTCACAAATGTTGTACGATGGAGGAAGTATCCATCAGCAAAAAGTGTTGTCTTCGCTGCAAAATGAGGCAGAGCAATGGAAGGTCGAAGCAGACCTTTTCAAAATAAAGGAGAAGACGATTCAGACCTACTTTGGTGTATTGCTCCTTCAGGAACAAATTAACGTTCTTGCTTTATCATCCAAGGACCTGGATGCACTTTATGACAAGACAAAGGTTGCTTTTGAAGCCAAGGCTAGCTCTGGTTATCAGCTGTATCTGGTTGAAGCCGAGAAAGAAAAACTCCAACAGCGATTGATTGAGTTAAATGCCCAGAAACTGGCTGCATTGCATGTTTTGGAATCAATGATTGGCAGAGAAATTCCTGCCAACACACAGTTGACTAAGCCGCAGAAAATTCCAATCAACAATGATCTGAACAGGCCAGAACTTAAGATATTAAATTTATCCCAAAGGATCTTTGAGGTTCAGAATAAACTGGTAAAGACTAAGTCTATTCCAAGATTATCTGCGTTCGGACAGGCTGGATATGCCAATCCGGCCCTTAACTTTCTTAAAAATGAATTTCAATGGTATTATATTGGTGGCCTGCGATTGAATTGGAATTTATCAAGCCTTTACACAACAGGTTCTGAAAAAAAAATCAGCCTCCTCAACAAGGATTTAGCCAGTCTTCAGGAAGAAACATTTATTTATAACATTAACCTTCAGCAAATTCAACAGATTCAGGAGACGCAGAAAAATGAAGCATTGTTGCGTTCTGATCAAAGATTGCTGGAATTGCGGACAAGGATAAGAACAGCCAGCAAGCTTCAATATGACAACGGAACCCTTACCCTCAGTGATTATTTAAAAGACCTGAATGCAGAGGAATCCGCGAGAAGTAATCAGCTCATTCATGAATTGTCATTCCTCCAATCCATTTACCTTACAAACCATTTACACGGCAATCAATAGTTCCATGAAAAATATCAGTTGCATTTTAATTTGTAGCACAATAGTTTTTGCGCTTTCCTGTAAATCTTCCAATCATCAATTTGATGCCACCGGATTGTTCGAAGCTGAAGAAGTGGTGGTTTCGTCTGAGTTGAGCGGAAAGCTCATTCGTTTTGATGTAGAAGAAGGTGCGTCATTATCAAAAGACAGTATCATTGGTCAGGTTGATCCCATGCAATATGAGCTGCAGAAGGAGCAAATAGAAGCAAGTATCAGTGCAGTGAATAATAAGAACATTCCTGTAACTCCTCAGCTTCAGATTCTGGAAGCGCAGTCCAGGGCTCAAAATGAGCAAATGAATACGATTCAGGTTCAGCTCACCACTGCCCGTACGGAAAAATTGCGTATCGAAAAACTTGTGCACGGAGAAGCAGCACCTGCCAAACAGTTGGATGATATTAACGCACAGATCGATCTTCTGAATCAACAGATTAAGTCTGTTAAAAGTCAGGTTGAAGTTACGCAGCAGCAGATTCGCAGTCAAAAACAGCTGATTGCAGCACAAAATGCCGGTATCAACAGTGAAAAAGAGCCCCTGGCCAAGAGAAAGGAACAGGCTGCTGATGTGTTGTCTAAAACCAATATCAAAAACCCCATTTCAGGTGTGGTACTGGCCCGGTATGTGTACCAGTATGAAGTGGTGACACCAGCCAAACCGCTCTACAAAATTGCCAATATTGATCAACTTAAATTAAGGGCTTATGTCAGTGGTGATCAGCTGAGTAAGCTGGCACTTAATCAGGAAGTAAGTGTCTTTACCGATTTTGGAGAAAAGGGACAAAGAAATTATAAAGGCAAACTCGTCTGGATCAGTGATAAGGCTGAATTTACACCAAAGACGATTCAGACCAAAGAAGAAAGAGCCAATTTGGTGTATGCTGTTAAGATACAGGTACCGAATGACGGTTATTTGAAAATTGGTATGTATGGTGAAGTAAAATTCTGAAACGAATATGTTTGCCATTACCTGTCAGGGAATTTCCAAGTCGTATGTTAACAAAAAGCAGACTACAAAGGCATTACGCGATATTAATTTGGAGGTTAATTCCTCAGAATTATTTGGACTGATCGGGCCGGACGGCGCTGGCAAGACTAGCTTGATGAGGATATTGGCTACGCTGATTCTTGCAGATAGCGGAATGGCAACTGTCGATGGCTCAGATGTTGTGAGCGACTTCGAGATGATCCGTAAAAAAATTGGATACATGCCCGGACGGTTTAGTTTGTATCAGGATTTGTCGGTAGCTGAAAACCTTGAATTTTACGCTTCAGTATTCAATACCACTGTTAAGGAAAATTACGAATTAATCCGGGATATCTATGTTCAGATAGAGCCGTTTAAAAATCGTCGAGCAGGAGCTCTGTCTGGTGGTATGAAGCAAAAACTGGCATTGTCCTGCGCGTTGATCCACCGTCCAAAGGTATTATTTCTAGATGAGCCAACCACCGGAGTTGACGCGGTTTCCAGAATTGAATTTTGGGAAATGCTTAAGAGACTCCAGGAAAAAGGAATGACTATCTTCGTATCGACGCCTTATATGGATGAAGCTTCCCTGTGTGACCGTATCGCATTGATCCAGAACGGAAGATTACTTGCGGTGGAATCTCCAGCCAACATAAGATCTGAGTTTGCGGGACAATTATGGAGTGTTCGAAGTAAAAATATGTCGAGGCTCATGAAGGACTTGAAGGAATGGACCGTAGCGAGTTCGGCATTTTCATTCGGAGACAGCATACACCTTAGCATAAAAGGTCAGGGAATTTCTGCGCCCGATATCAATCACTATCTCAGCGTGTTTGGCCATCAACAAATTGAAGCACAACAAATTGAAGCATCTGTAGAAGATTGTTTTATGCAGTTAATGAGCAACGAATGAATCCGGACAATATCATTAAGGTAGAAAAACTGACTAAAAGGTTTGGAGAATTTGTGGCAGTAGATCAGATCAGTATGGATGTAGGCCGGGGCCAGATTTTTGGATTTCTCGGCGCCAACGGTGCGGGTAAGACCACTGCAATTAAAATGTTGTCAGGGTTACTTCAACCAACCGCCGGAAAGGCACTGGTCAATGGGTTTGATGTCTATACAGAACCTGAGAAAATCAAAAGGAATATCGGTTACATGAGTCAGCGATTCTCACTTTATGATGACCTGACGGTCGTTGAGAATATGAAATTTTACGGCGGGATTTATGGATTGAATCATAAAGAACTCAAGATAAAAACCGAAGAAATTATACAACTCTTGCATATCGGTGATTTTAAAGATAAGCTTGTCAGATCACTTCCGCTGGGATGGAAACAGAAGCTTGCTTTTTCAATCAGTATATTACATAATCCTCCTTTAGTATTTCTTGATGAACCGACCGGTGGAGTCGATCCGATAACGCGAAGAGAGTTCTGGGAGTTGATTACGCAATCGGCAAATGGAGGTATGACAGTGTTTGTGACAACACATTATATGGATGAAGCGGAGTATTGTGACATTGTAAGTATTATGGTTGACGGTAGAATTGAAGCAATGGGCTCAACCAGGGAGTTAAAAGCAAAATATAAGGCAGCGGACATGGAATCTGTCTTCGTTACACTGGCAAGGAAATCAAAGAGAGCAAATCAGGAATAAATGAGGCAATTCTGGATCTTCATACGAAAGGAACTTTGGCATATCCTGCGTGACAGGCAGACTCTTTTCGTACTGATTGGTATGCCCGTAGCACAGATTTTAATTTTTGGATTTGCTTTGTCCAATGAAGTAAAAAATTCCAAAATTGCGATTGTAGATCACGCCAGGGACATTGCCTCCGGGGAGCTCATCAACAGATTGGAATCCAGCAAATATTTTGAGATCACAGATTTCCTAAATTCGGATCACGAGATTGAAAAAGCTTTCAAAAAAGGATCTGTTAGGCTGGCTGTGGTTATAGCGCCACACTTTGAAGAAAGTCTGAAGCATGAAAACAAATCTTCTATTCAACTGATTGCAGACGGTACAGATCCAAATGTTGGCACCACCCTCGTCTCCTACGCCTCTGCGATTATCGGGGATTATCAAAATGAGTTATTGCAGAATACAAAACTCCCCTATACCATTAAGCCGGAAATCAGGATGATATACAACGAACAGCTCAAGGCATCTTATAATTATGTGCCTGGCGTAATGGCCATGGTATTATTGCTGGTATGTTCGTTGATGACTTCAGTTGCAATCGTCAGAGAGAAAGAGCTGGGCATGATGGAAGTGCTCCTGGTGTCACCACTCAATCCGTTCTTTGTAGTAATCTCCAAAACTGTTCCTTATCTTATTATTTCAATCATCAATGTTGTTTCTATCCTATTGCTGAGCTATTTTATATTAGAGGTTCCGATTAAAGGTAGCCTGATGCTTTTGTTTGCTGAAAGCATTTTGTTTATTGTAACCTCGCTTTCATTAGGTTTGTTTATTTCATCAAATGCAAAAACACAGACCGCGGCCATGTTTGGAACACTGATCGGTTTGTTTATGCCTACTCTTCTGTTTAGTGGATTTATGTTTCCAATCGACAATATGCCTGTGCCAATGCAGGTTATCAGCAATATTATTCCTTCTAAATGGTTTTTTATTATTGTCAAATCAGTTATGATCAAAGGTCTTGGCTTTGCGTCAATCTGGAAAGAGACTCTCATTCTGCTGGCGTTCACATCTTTCATGATCTTCGTAAGTGTTAAAAAATTTAACAAACGACTGGATATCGCATGAGGAATATTATCACCATCGTACGAAAGGAATTTGCCCAGTTTTTCAGAGATAAGGCAAATATCAGAATGTTGCTGGTAATGCCGGTTATACAGTTACTTATTCTACCTCTTGCGGCAGATTATGAAGTAAAAAATATTAAGCTCGCTCTGATTGATCATGATCATTCACCGGGAGTTAATCAGATGATTCAGAAGATTACTTCAAGCGGATATATACATCTTGTTGCTTACGAATCAGATTATAAGGAGGCATTGAAACTTTTTGAACAGGACAAGGCTGACATAATGATTGAAGTTCCGCAACAATTTGAAGAAAACTTAATTCGCAATAACGAAGCTTCAATCTCAGTGTCAGTCAATGCCGTAAATGGAGCTAGGGCAAGTATTGGGGGGCAGTACCTCCAGAAAATTCTGCAGGATTACAATATGGACATTCGCCTGAAATGGATTCAGTTCCCGCGATTTAACCCTATACCGCTCGTTCAGGTGGAAAGTGCATACTGGTTTAATCCTCACATGAATTACAAACAGTTCATGGTACCAGGAATATTGGTTATCCTGCTCACCATGGTTGGAGCCAATATGTCTGCGCTCAACTTTGTAAAGGAAAAGGAGCTTGGTACAATAGAGCAGATTAACGTATCGCCAATACAAAAGCATGAATTCATTATTGGCAAACTGATTCCATTCTGGATCATGGGGCAAGTGGTGCTGTCTATTGGCTTGCTCATTGCTTATCTGGTGTACGGGGTAGTTCCTGTTGGTAATATTGGACTGATATATTTATTTTCTTCATTCTATTTGTTGGTTGTACTAGCCTTTGGGCTTCTGATCTCGACTTTTGTGCAGACTCAGCAGCAGACCATGTTGGTTTCATTCTTTTTTATGATGATTTTTATTTTACTGAGTGGTTTGTATACCATGATTGACAGTATGCCGGCATGGGCTCAGATGATCACCAAATTAGATCCTATTGCATATTTTGTCAGAGTCAATAGAATGGTTATCATGAAGGGATCAGGGTTATCGGACATACTCCCCGATATCGGAATAATGATTTTCATGGCTAGTGCACTGATTAGCTGGGCAGTTTGGAATTATCATAAGAGATCATAAAAAAAGCCTGCTGGTTAGCAGGCTTAAAGAACATACCAAACTTTTCTTAACCCAATATCCAAGGCTTCTTACCTGTTTAGGGCTAAACTACAAACTCAAACATGATTCATTGGCTATTGCACATTGTCTGGTGTGGTTTGTTACCGGAAATCCAAATTACTTAACCTCAATGGTCTTTTCGTTTTTAACAACCACTTTCTTGTCAATGCTTATTGACAGGACGCCGTTATTGTAACTTGCATTGATCTTTTCAGGATCTGCATGCTCAGGCATATGAAAGGATCTTTTAAATGATTGGTAGTTGAATTCCTGGCGGTGGAAATTCTCCCCTT
>ERZ724521.1004-NODE-1004-length-12642-cov-10.814729_pt1 | contig 12642 bp, 11 predicted proteins | sample MGYA00376054_ERZ724521 | MGnify/ENA primary metagenome ERZ724521 (study PRJEB28724, sample SAMN07190883) | activated sludge metagenome | isolation source: activated sludge of sewage treatment plant in Hong Hong | place: Hong Kong | collected 2016-03-17 ... | reverse complement strand
CGGTGTTGGCGCGCATGAAAAGGCAAACCACCAGAGAGGAACAGACCCAACTCATCAATGAAGCCAGGAAAAAAGTACCCAACATAGCCATACGCACCACATTTTTGGTTGGCTTCCCGGGGGAGACCGAAGAAGAGTTTGAGGAATTGTGCGACTTTGTAAAAGAAATGCAGTTTGAACGGATGGGGGTCTTTCAATATTCTCACGAAGAAGATACTTCTGCTTATCTCGTTGAAGACGATGTACCCGCAGATGTCAAAGAAGAAAGAGCTTCTACTTTGATGGCTATTCAGCAGGACATCAGCAATGGTAAAAACCACGAAAAAGTAGGTCAAACATATAGGGTACTCATCGACCGCAAGGAAGGAGAGTATTTTGTGGGTCGTACCGAGTACGACAGTCCCGAGGTAGACAACGAGGTGCTGGTAGATGCCAAAAAATACTTCCTTCGTATTGGGGATTTTACCAACATCAAGATTACCCAGGCCGACGATTACGATCTTTATGGTGATCCGGTATAAGTAACCTGGCTGTTAGTTTCAGAAAACATTTTTAAACATTGATATAATAGTTTTATTGATTTTAATCTAATATGTTGTATATCAACGTATTGTATTTTTTTTTTATTATTTATAGGCATATCAAAACCGAAATCCTATGCCCACATTGGGTGCAACATCAAAGTTTTTGCGGGTGAAATCATAGTTCAAATCCATGCTGGCATTGAGGTAGATATTTTTATTCAGATTGATTCTTGCGCCAATGGCTGTTGACAATGCCAGGCTGGTAGAAACCGTGCCTTTGGAGGTAATGTCATATAAAAATCGGTGCTGTAGGGTAGTAGAAACATAAAGTCCCTGACGGCTTTCTTTTAAAAACCAGGTTGCCCCTGCACCGAGATAGCCGTTGAGGTAGTTTTGTTGTCGCTCGTTGTATTCATGGGAGATGAGGTTGCCATAGGCAGTAGCATGTAAGGCCAGGTGTTTGTTGATCATTCGTCTATAGGTTATGCCCATGCCCGCAGAAGTGTATTCAAAGTCTTTGCTAAAACCAAATTTAAAACTGTTGAGTTCAAGTTCATTTTTGGGATAGGTCTCCGTTTGTTGACCATAGGAAAATGTAATACATAATAGTATCCCCGCCGCAAGCAGGGTATGCCTGATGGTATTCATGATTATTATTTTGGTGATGAAAAATTAAATAGCTGTGTGCCGGCAAAAATGTATTAGATAAACGGCGGGTTATGTAGATAAGCGGTGAATGGAATTGTTAAATATTTGATAAATAAATATGATTCTTAATAACCGGGCCCTTGTTATGTAGGATGTTAAAACACAGCATTGTTAAAATTATTTTTCGCCTGAGATGGATATAATCGTGTCACAAAAATCTGTTGCGAGTGAGGGGTCGTGGGTGATCATCAGGTAACTTATGCTGTGCTGTGCATACACCTTATCGAGTAAGGTGAGAATTTCAGTCTTGCTTACAGCATCCAATGCAGTCACGGCTTCATCCAGTATTAGGAGTCTGGGTTTCAGGGCAAGAGCCCGGGCAATGCATACCCGCTGCAATTGACCGCCCGACAATTGGTGGGGCAAGCGGTCGAGGTGTTCGGCGCTAAGTCCAACTTCTGTCAGACCGCGGATAAGGTCGTCTTTAGAATAGGGAAGCCTGTTGATACGGTAGGGTTCAGCCAGGCTCTGGGCTATGGTTAGTCGGGGATTGAGTGAAAGAGCAGGGTGTTGGAAAATCATCTGTACCTTTTGAGCAGTACCATTTACCATCCATTGCAGTTGGCCTTTTTCAAAGGGTTCGACACCACAAATGATGCGGGCCAGGGTTGATTTGCCGCTGCCACTCGGACCGGTTACAGCCACACGCTGGCCTCCATAAATGGAGAGATCGAAATCATGCAACACCGCCAGATTGCCAAATTTTTTATGTATTCCTGAAATTTGAAGGATTTTCTCTTCCGTCTTTTTGGTGATGGCATTTTTGTGATAAACAGCATCCAGCAAGGCCTGGGTGGCTGGGTGATGTCTAACTTGCAGAAATTGGTCAATGCTTACATTTTCTACCATCGTACCCTGGTCCATGATGTACACCTTTTCAGATAGTGGCAAGGCCTGTGGCAGGTTGTGTGTGATCCAGAGAACAGCCATGCCATATTCCTGACACAGCTGCTTGATCAGACCGATGATGGCCTTTTCATTATCCGAATCCAGGGCGGTGGTGGCTTCATCCGCAATGAGTAAATCCGGTTTGTGCAGGGTTGCCGCTGCCAGTGAAAGTCGCTGAAGTTGTCCACCGGATAGCTGATGCGGATAGGCATTCATAAATTTATCAACATCCAACAATTGAAAGCGGGGCAACCAGGCTTTGACCATAGCGATGGCATCCTTTTCTGAGCAGGGTAGGTGGTTCCTTACCACTTCGGTCAACTGTTTGCCACATTTCATCACCGGGTCAAAAGATTGGGCTGCTTGCTGGAAAACCATGCCTATTTCTTTTCCCAAAACGGAAGCTGAAAATGGGCTCCTGCCTTTAAACAAAACGGTGCCTTGCAGCTTTGGCTGACTTACAGGGTAAAGTCCGGCCAGACTTCTGGCTAAGACCGACTTCCCGCAACCCGATCTTCCCGTTAATGTCACAAAGCTACCCGGTTGGATGGAAAGCTCGATGTTGTTCAACAAAACGAGGTCTTGCTTTTCGCCCGGAATGGCTAAAGAAAATTGTTTTATTGATAAAAGATCGCCTGTTTCTTGCATGGTGCAAAGATAAGTGAAAGTTTGCCAATGCCTGAAAGAGCAAAATGATGCCCAGGTGATGGCCCCTGAAATAGGTAAAAAATATTAGAAGCAAAAAATAATTGGGGGTATATACATATTACGAAAATATTTAATATATTTGTTTTAATGATTGAGACATTTCTTTCCCAACTGGCCAAAATCAAAAAGTACAGTGAGCACACTGTACTTTCCTATCGCAATGATTTGACGCAGTTTGAGACATACCTGGCAGTTACATACGAGGTGCGCGATGTATTGGCAGCCAATCACCTGATGGTAAGATCGTGGGTAGTATCCATGAGTAAGGAAGAGATCACACCGCGGTCAATCAACCGAAAGTTGTCGGCCCTCAACAGTTTTTATAAGTACGCTCAAAAGCATGGGCACCTTGAAAAAAACCCAATGAAAAAGGTGGTGGCGCCTAAGGTAGGAAAGCGACTGCCTTCTTATGTGATGGAAGATGAGATTCCTGTTATCATGCGTGCAACGGACATGAAGGCAGATACCTTTGATCAATGGCGCGACAAGATCATTTTGTTTTTGTTTTACACCACAGGCATGCGAAGGTCGGAACTCATACAGTTGAAGGTAGAAGACATCAATTTTAGCAGAAAGGAAATCAGGGTAGTTGGTAAAGGAAAGAAAGAACGCATTTTGCCAATGCCCCCCGATAGCCTTCGTTTTTTGCAGGAATATCTGGATGTAAGAAAGCAACATTTTGCAGAAATAGTAATCGAGGGTAGTTTTCTCTTGCTTTCTGATAAGGGCAAACAGTTGGATCCCCGCTCGGTTTACAGCATTGTCAACAAATACCTTAAGTTGGCTCCGAGTGCAGAAAAAAAGAGTCCACACGTGTTGAGGCACAGCTTTGCCACCCACCTGCTCAACAATGGGGCCGACATCAATGCCATCAAAGAGTTGCTAGGGCATGCCAACCTGGGAGCTACGCAGGTCTATACCCACAATTCCATCGAACGATTGAAAGAAATTTATCAAAAATTTCACCCAAAGGCCTGATAATGAGTAAGCACGTTCAAAGATTGATTTTGGGTCTTGATTTTTTGTTCAATACCCTGTATATTGAAGAAATATTTATTCACACTTTTAAACAATTAAGTATGAAAATTAACATCAATGCAGTCCATTTTACGGCAGACGGAAAACTAAAAGACCACATTTCCGAAAAACTGAGTAAACTGGTCAAATTTTACGACAAGCTGCTGGGTGTAGAAGTATTCCTAAAGCTTGAGAACTCCGGACAAGTCAGAGACAAAATTGTAGAATTGGAAGCCAAGTTGCCGGGTAAAACCATTTTTGCTTCTGCTACAGAAAAGACCTTCGAATCCTCATTGGATGCAGCCCACGAAATCATTGTGCGGCAATTAAAACGGAGCAAAGAAAAATTCAAACAAGCAAGTTAAAAAAATATCGAAGAGGGGAGTTTTACTTCCCTCTTTTCATTTACTTTACCTTCCAATCAACGACCACGATGCAAAAAATAGTCTTCTTTTTACTGCTGGTGATACAAATTTCCTGTGCGTCGAAGCTGCCACGCAAGCCATTTGAAGTGCAGGCTACCACAGCTGCAGATTATTCACGCATGGAATTGTGGGCTGCCCATGCCTTGAAAAAAGACCTGGCAGACGAAAGACCTGAAGGGGACCACGTTTATGGTCAGGATCGGCCGGTAGATGTTTTTTTTCTGCACCCTACAAGTTATACCGACCTCAGGGGCAATGACCAGTGGAATGCATCATTTGACGATGAGCGCACCAATAAAAAGACAGACGAGGGCACCATCCATTTTCAGGCCAGTGCCTTCAACGAAGCAGGCTTTGTTTATGCACCCAGGTACAGGCAGGCCCACCTTCACGCATATTTTACCGAAGACAGCTTATCTGCCCGATTGGCTTTTGATAAAGCATATGCTGATATCAGAGCGGCATTTTTGTATTACATGGATCATTTCAATCAGGGAAGACCCATCATTATTGCAGCGCATAGCCAGGGCACTACGCACGCCATCAGATTGTTGCAGGAGTTTTTTGATGGTAAAAAGTTACAATCCCAATTGGTAGCTGCTTATTTGCTGGGCATGCCGGTACATGAAGCTGATTTTGCGCATTTAAAGCCCTGCGAAAACAAAGATGATATCGGCTGTTTTGCGGGTTGGAGAACCTTTAAAAAAGGATACGAGCCGAAATGGAAAGAAAAGCAGGTTGTGGTGACGAATCCGCTTTCCTGGAACCGCAGCACCGATTATGTTGGAGCAGACCAGAATCCCGGTACCATCCTTCGCGAATTTAAAGACATTTATCCCAGGTTGGTTGATGCGCAAATCAATGGTAATATTTTATGGGCAACCAAGCCAAAATTTCCTGGATCTTGGTTATTTACAACCCAAAATTATCACGTTGCGGATGTCAATTTTTACTATTTCAGCATTCGTGAGAATGCGGCCAACCGGGTTCAAAAATTCTTGGCAACTCATCGATCCAACTGAGGGGGCCTGACCCATAAAAGCAGGTAGCGCACAGCGATGGGGGTAAATTGAAAGATAGCATAGATAATCGAGAATAAAACAATCAACACTCCTTCCAGGGCAAGGATGTACCATGGCCATTCAGGTAGTAAGGAATAAAGTGTGGTGCCCGGAGGTTTAGCATTGAGAAAGAAATAATTGGAATGTGTTAAACAATTATACGGATAGATAATCAGTGCGGTTGCATTCATGGCCAGTCCCGACCAAATGATATCCATGGCTTTGAGTCTCCAACCCATGGCAAAATAGCCGAACAAAGCAAGAATGACTACGCCGGCGTGTACGCCCCAGTAGCGCAGGGCTTCATAATGTGGAAGCACGTCGGTGAGGGTAGGGGTAAACAAAGCCTGAAAAGTGCCAGCCATGATCCAGAAAAAAAAGATGGCCCATGCCTGCCTGTGTTGGGCCTTGTATATAAACCAAAGTGCAAAAGGCATTAGGCTGCAAAGGTGAAACGGAAGATCGGTGGTGTGATTGTAATTGCCCAACACCAATCGAATGGCAGGCTTAAAAAGCTGGAGGACCATCATGACAACAGCCAATCTCATGGCATTTTTTTGCCTTTCCGCCGGAGTCCATTTGAATTTACCACTATAGATAAACCATATACCGAATATTAAACACACCATCAATACCTGGATGTGTTCGTAACCAAAGTGAATAAATTGATTACTGTCTGTGTAAAAAGATGTAAGTTCCATATTTTATATCAAAATATGGCGAAAAATAGGAATAATTAATTAAAAAATACAACAGAGTTGAATTTTTATATTATCGTACCAGCGTGCAATGACCCTCCAGTTTTTTGGTTTCACCCCTCGGTGCAAGGTATTCTATCTGGTAAACATAGACACCCTGGGGGCAATCTTGTCCGGTATTGTTCATGGTGCCGTTCCAACCAGTGAGTGCATCGTCTGTCTCAAATATGAGCTCTCCCCATCGGTTCCAGATGGTCATTTTATAGTCTGAAATGGCCTCGATAAAACCGTAACCCCTGAAGTCGTCGTTGAGTCCATCGTTGTTGGGAGTAAAGGCATTTGGCATTACAAGGGTTACAAGTGGCATAACATCAATCAGGGCTGAGGTAGTATCTGTGCAGCCGTTTTCGTGAAAGGCAATCAACGAAATGGTATATAGCCCAGTATCCGGGAAGGTATAGGTTGGATTGTTTTCAAATGAAATGCCATTTCCGGAAAAATTCCACAACACTGATCTCTCATTTTCGCTTTCATTAGAAAATAAGGCTGTTTTTTCAAAGTTATTGAAAGTTTCAGGACTGTAGGTGAAGGAAGCGGTAGGGCTTTCCAATACTTCAATCCAAGCCGGGTAGTTGGCAATGGTTTCACAGCCAATAGGGGAGGTTATTTTCAGAGAAACATCAAACAGTCCTGTCTTGTCATAGGTGTGGGTTGGACTCAATTGATCAGAGCTACCACCATCTCCAAAATCCCAGGACAAGGTATAGGTATCATCGATGGGAAAGGAGAGGTTGGTAAAGGTAATGTCTTCGGGTACACAGGCTGTGAATCGGTTTGGTTCCAGCACTACCAGAGCCGGCACCGGTTGATACAGGATGTTTTTGGTGATGGAATTGGCACAGCCGTTGATGTCGTGGGTAGTAAGCGTTATGGGTTTTATTCCCGGGGTTTTGTATTCGTATTGTGGGTTTTTTACGTCGCCATTTTCATCTGATTCAAAGTTCCATTCCCACTTGTTGATGGTTCCTGCTCCGGCACCACTACTCGACTTGTCGGTTAAATAAATGGGACCTGAAATACAGGTGTCGTAGTCAAAACCAAAGTCTGCTGTCACAGATGGATAAATGTCTATGATCAGGCGAGCTGTATCTGTGCAATCTGAAAGTTGTGGATTGAGTACCATTTGGCCAGTATACTGACCATAGGCTGGAAAGGTGTAATCGAGGTTGGCAGTGGGGATTGTATCTATTTTTGTGTTGTTGTTGATGCGCCATTCGTAACCCAGGATGTTTCTGATTTCGGTGCTTCGGTTGACAAAAGGGATGGTCTTGCTGCCGCACGATTTTAGGGTAAACAATTTACCATCCTGCTCAAGCTCGACATATCCTCCCATAACCTTGCTTTGATCAACATCAATGACTGCATCAACGGCGATCTGGCAAACGGTGACATTGAACTGAAACTCCCGCCGTATGGAGCCAATAAGTTTGCCATCGCGGTATTCTTTGACGCATACCCCAACCACGTATTGGCCATTGATCCTGGGTATGCCAGTGATCAGTCCTGTCACGGGGTCTATTTTAATTTGTGGGTTACCGCCTATGGGGTTGACCGCACTAAAAGTGGGCAACATAAATTGTACCTCGTCATAAGGAGGAATACAACGAATAGAAGCCGGCCTTACACCGGTGCAGGAGGTAGGATCGCCAACTCCGCTTTCTCCATCGGTACCACCTGAGGCGAGAGGGGCGCAAAATTCGTATACCAGCTGATCTCCTTCTTCGTCAGTAGCTGAATTGTCAAACCGGAGGGGTTCCCCATTACAAATGATGATGGGTGGGAATTTCTTAAATACGGGGCTGTTGTTGCAGGTGCTGATGGCATCGGAAAATATTTCGACCGAAAAAACCGCACCCGTTGAACCAGGGTTTACTATGTTGGTAATTGTGCCATTGCGACAGCACCGTTGGTAAGCTATTTGATAAATTTCCGTACCCCAGTCGATGTCTACATCAAATTCATAAATGGCCCTTTCTACACCGATGTTGGGTGGCACGATGATGCACGGATTGTCATTGTCAACCGGCTTGATATCGCGCGGGCTTGCACTAAACGATTTTACGTATTTCCAGTCATTGTTTCCCGTTGATTTATAAAGGCCAAATTCTGCATCTACATCAAAATTGGCACCACCTCCTTTGGAATCGCGGTACATGATAAAGGTTACTGCAAACCGGGTCCTTTTCTGGACATTGTTGACAGAAATGCAACGATAGGTAACCTCGCCTCCGATGATGTGTGCCGCCTTTACAGGGAGCACTCCTAAAACACAAAACAGCGATAACAGCCTAAAGTAAATCTTCATTCCAATTTAGTTTCTTTTAGCCAGGGTTTACAAAGATACCAAGCCCACAGCAAACTATGTGGGTATGTACCAAATATTAACACCCAAGCCTCTTTAAAGTTAATCGAAAACGTATAAAAAAGAGCACGGATAAACGTAAAACGCTGCCAGACTCAATAAAGGTATGCTTTTATGGCCTTATTTGAGATTCATGTCCAAACGGAGTGAAATGTTGCGTGGAGCTTCCAGCACGCCAGGCCTGACCGTATAAGCTGCATTAAGAATGTTATTGACCAAAAAGCCAAGGGTCATCTTGCCCATGGTATAACTGATGCGGGTATCCATTACTATTGAACCATCGTTGTCCATATCCCGGTAAGCCTTAATGGAAAATAGATCTACACCGCCAATGGGCGACTCAAACCTTTTGTCGATGTTGATAACATGTGAATAATACTGAATGGCGTAGCCAAGTTTGAAGTTTTTCCACGAAGCTTCCACATCTGCCTTGGCTGAATGTTTTGACCGGTATTTCAGCACATTTTGGTCGGTAGAAGTATTTTCTTTGATCTCAGGCCGGTCTTCAAAATTTTTGTATTTCGGATCGATATAAGTGTAGCCCAGGATGGTTGTAATGGGAATTTCACCCACAGAAAACTGACCAATGATACTGGCTTCATAACCTGAAATTTTGGTATTTCCAATGTTGATGGGCTTAAAGCCGTAGGGATTTTCGAGGAAGGTAAATTCAATCATGTCTTCATATTCCTGGGTAAAGGCAGCAAGGTCGAGGTAGCCTTTGAAGGCAGCCAATTTAAATCCTTGTTTGATGCCCAGCTCTGCAGACCAGCCATATTCGGGGTTAAGTACTGGGTTGGGGAAGATGGTAAAACCTCCGAATTGGGTGCTGATGAATCGTTCGGTAACCGTGGGGTAACGATAGCCCTGACCCCATGACAAACGAAGCGAGCTGTATTCCATGATTTTATAGTTGAGTCCCAACCTTGAAATGATCTGACTGTCTTCTACCTTGCCCCCCGGTATGGTAAAGCCCTGAAATTCTTCCGGACTATTTTGTCGGTTGAATTCATACCTGGCCCCGGCACTGATGGTAAAACGTTCGCCAATTTTTTTATCTAATTGAATGTAGGTAGCTGCATTGGTATAGAGGTAGGTGCTATCCCCGAAGAGTTGAGCTTTGGAGTCTGTTATGCTTAAAACACCCCCTACTGAATAGTGGAGGTCGAGGGGTGCAAAAACATGACTGAACTGGTATTCTGCAAAATAGGTTGATGATTGATTTTGCTGGTTATTGTTATTGTTGTTGTTGGTATAAAAATACCGTGTATTGAGTCTGTGTTTGGCTCCATTTTTTTGATAGTGGATGATGTATGGGTCTATGCTTAGTCGAATTCTATTGCCAGACGAAATGGTTCCAGCAAATGGTTCGTAAATACCGCGGAGGGCATTTCGCCAGATGAAAAAATCCGATGACTCCAATACATTTATCAAGGAGTTGACACCCAAAAATGTGCGATCACTCAGGGCATGTTTGATGTTGAAGCCCATTCTGCCACGGGTTTCATAGGTTTCTTTAGCGTATGATTGCAGCTTGCCAAAATAGCCATGTACAGTGAGGTCGGTTTTATTGAGTTTTTGAGCATGGGCAAATCCTACATTGAGGCGGTAAGGAAAGAGGGTGTCACCCCACCATTTGTACTTTTCATCCCTGGGGCTCAGGTAGTTGGTCATAGAAACAAAGGCATTGGTTTCGGGTTTGGCACCCGGCTGGATTCTTCTAAAGTTGATGATGCCATTGAGGGCTGCACTGCCATACAATGAAGACGAGGCACCCTTGACCACTTCGAGTTGAGAAATGGCTTCAACGGGCATGTCTCCCCAATTGGCATAACCGGCATCTACCTGGAGGGCGGGCATATCATCGAGCAAGACCATAACGCGGGAGCCTGCACCATATGAGAAGCCACTGCCTCCCCGAATGTTGGCCTGGCCGCCCACCACTTGTACACCCGGCAATTTGTTGAGGATGTCATCGCTTTTTACGGTATTGGTAGATCGTAATAGGTTGGGCTTTAATATTTCTACAGCCACGGTAGATTCACTGAGTCTTTGCTCAAATTTGTTGGCAGTTACTGTGGTGATGTCGAGGACTTCCGAAATTTCTTCCAATGAAAAGTAAAGGTCAGTGGTAGAAGATCGGATGCTTTGTTTGATGGATCGATAACCTACGTATGAAATCGTAAGCTCACAACCCTGATCTGTAACCAATTGAAATTCACCATTTTCGCCGGTGATCGTACCTTGTGGCCCACAAACTACGCTGGCACCCAGCAGGGGCAAGCCAGAATCTTTGGCTGTAACTATTCCTTTGATTGAAATCTGCGCATGACTCATTAGCGGAAACAGGAAAATCAAAACAATGCCAATAGCTTTACCCCTCATGGAAACCAATTTTGTGTCCTAAGGTAGTATAAAAAAGAAAACAGCCAAAAAAAATGTGGTAATTACTCTTCTTCGTCGTCTGAAATGATGGGTGTGATCATGGTCAAACCCAGCAGAGCTTTCTCTTTGGGAGAAATGGAAAAGAAGCCCAGGAAACCGCCAGTTGCCTTGGCTACGTGTTTGGCAAAAGAGGTGTAACTCCTATAAAGGTGAGCGCCCACTTTGACATCGAGCTTGGCCATGATGGGGTTGAGGGTTGCCAATTTGGCTTCAATTTCTGCGTTTCTTTCCTCGGTTGTGCCTGGCAATTTTTTGAGGTAGGCATTGACCTTTTCATGAAAGTCGGCATTCAATTCCTGGTAGAAGCCCAGTAAGTCTTCCGACATTTTGTATGATCTTATTTCAGTAACTTTTTCTGCCCACTCCATTTCTTCTTTTTCAATGGAACCATCGGCACCGGCAATATAGATGGTGATCAATGCCAGGGCGTCTTTCAATTGCTGGTATTCAGTTTCGTCCAACATTTCAAAATAAGGCGTCATACTTTTAAATTTGTGGTGCAAAAATAAGGAAATTTTACCCAAAAGAAAAAATGAGCCCTGGTTCTGTTTGATGCTGTTACGGACTTTTTCCCGATTAGACCATGATGTTAAGCTTAGTCTGCTCATTGGCAATCGATTAATTTGGTAAGTATGACAAAATACCATTAAAAGATTTTGTTGAAAAAGGATGGTGGAAAAGGAGGGGTATGGCCAAGTTTGGCATTTTGCATGTATCTTTGTGAAAGGCTCCAAAGCCAAAATACATGAACATAATTCCGAAAAGAGATAAAAAACTGGGACTGGTGATGAAAGAATTCATCGGTCGCAACGAAGCCCTTGGCAAGGGGCTGGCCCGGCTCGACATAGAAGCCATTTATCGAGCTGAGATGGGACCTGTAGTGTCTTCCTACACCGAAAAAATTTACCTGAGGGGCAACAAACTTTACATTCACATCCAGTCTGCCCCCCTTCGGGCAGAATTGATAACCGCTCAGGATCGCCTCATCCAATTGTTGAACAAGGCTTTGGGTGAAAATATTGTTGGTTCCATAATCTTCCGATAACCATGGATTTAGAAAGCTTTCGCAGCTTGTGCCTTTCGTGGCCCTATACCGATGAATACCTGCCATTCGACGAACATACCCTTGCATTTAGAGTAGGAGGCGAAGGGGGTAAAATTTTCTGTCTGGTGCCCCTTGACCGAAGCGACAGGCCCTCGGCAAATCTGAAGTGTGATCCTGAGAAGGCAGTAGAGTTGAGAGAACAATACGATGCCGTACAACCCGGTTACCACATGAACAAAAAACACTGGAATACCGTCTATCTGGAAGAAGGACTAACCGATCAGCTCATATCCTCAATGGTGCAAGATTCCTACCAGCTGGTTTACCAGTCGCTCACAGCAAAACTTCGTAAGGCTCTTGAATCAGAACAATAGTATCAGCGAGTACCTCATCGTAGGCCAGGGCCTTGCCGGAAGTTTGTTGTACTGGCACCTGCAAAAAATGGGTAAGACATGTATGGTGGTAGATTCGGCTACCGGCGGTGCATCTATGGCTGCAGCGGGCATCATCAATCCCATGACGGGTCGCAATTATGTAAAGAGTTGGCTGGTAGATACAGCCCTGCCATTTGCAAGGCAGTGTTATGAAAACATGGAACGGGATTATGGTAAAGTGTTTTATCATCCTCTGCCAGTATGGCGGGCATTGCACAGTGTTAAGGAAGAAAACGACTGGCTGTTGCGCACCATGGATCCAGCCTA
>ERZ724521.1001-NODE-1001-length-12653-cov-5.032942_pt1 | contig 12653 bp, 8 predicted proteins | sample MGYA00376054_ERZ724521 | MGnify/ENA primary metagenome ERZ724521 (study PRJEB28724, sample SAMN07190883) | activated sludge metagenome | isolation source: activated sludge of sewage treatment plant in Hong Hong | place: Hong Kong | collected 2016-03-17 ... | reverse complement strand
CCCTTGTCATGTTGAAAACACCCGTCCGGATCACGGGCGGGCAACGACGCATGTACCCCTTGTAGAGCGGACAGATGTTTACAACAGGACAAGGAAGAAAAGCAACCCGAAACCCTGCAACCCGTAACCCTCAACCTCTAAACCTTTAAACCTTTAAACCCAAAAACCTTACTACATTTGCGCCCGCAAGTGAATCTCGCACTCGACATCGGCAATACACGCACCAAAATTGGTCTTTTCCGGGGAAATAAACTGGTAGAGCAAGCGATTTGGACGGACTGGACGTTACAGGATTTGCCGGCGTACGGCAACCGGGCGGGTGTGGATCGCGTCATCCTGTCTTCCGTCGCGGAACCCGACGAGGCACTGCGGGAATTGTTGGGCGATCATTTCCATGTACTGGAACTGACCCACCTGACGCCCCTGCCGTTTGAAAACCGGTATAAAACCCCGCAAACGCTGGGCAAGGACCGGCTGGCGGCGGTAGCAGGCGCGCAGGCGCTGTTGCCCGGACACAATTGCCTGGTAGTCGACTGCGGCACCTGCATCAAGTACGATCTGCTGACACACGACGGCGTGTACTGCGGCGGCAATATCGCTCCCGGTGCCCGCATGCGGATACAGGCCATGCACCATTTTACGGCACGCCTGCCTGAAGTGACCGTACACATGCCGGCCGATTTTACCGGCACAAGTACCGAAACAGCCCTGCAAAACGGCGCTTTGCGCGGCGCGGCGCTGGAAATAGAAGGTTTTGTGCGCTTATTTGAACAACAATACAAACCGCTCACGGTGGTCCTGACCGGTGGCGACGCTGCTTTTTTTCAGCCCCACCTCCACCTCGATCGTTTAATAATTGAACCCGAACTCACGCTTATCGGCCTGAACCATATCTTAGAACATAACACATGAGAATTACCCTTTTTACTTTGCTGCTGTTGACCGGCACTGTCCTGTTTGCACAGCCCAAGCAAAACTCTCCCTATTCCAGATTTGGCATCGGCGACCCGGTGAACCAGTTTTTTGCCAACCAGGCAGCCTGGGGCGGACAAACGGCGGCTTTCCACGACCCGTTTCACCTGAACCTCGTCAACCCCGCCTCGTACGCGCACCTGCGCACCACGACGCTCGAAACGGGACTTTTTGCCAAGTACAGCCACCTGAGTACCGGCGCAGGCACAAAAGATAACTGGAGCGGCAACCTGGCCTATGCCGCACTGGGCTTTACTCTCAAAAGCCCCATCAACGAGATCCTCGACAAGGCCAAATCACCCTGGCAACTCGGTATGGGCCTGGCACTGACCCCCTATTCGCTGGTCGGCTACAATGTGCAGACCATCGACACCCTGCCCGACCTCGGCGTGGTGATAAACACCTTCGAGGGCACTGGCGGTACGTACAAACTGACCTGGAGCAACGCCGCCAAATACAAAAACACCGCCTACGGGTTCAATATCGGCTGGATTTTCGGCAAATCGGTCTATGAAAACACCACGACTTTTGCCGACAGTCTGCCGACCTTCTTCAACAACCGCCGGGAGGATGTGCGCATCAACGGCCTGCTGTGGAATGTCGGCGTGCAGCACGATTTTATCCTGGAAACGGCTGAAAACGACAAAACGGTGCCGACACGGTACGTTACCGTCGGCTTCACCGGCGAGAGCCAGCACAAGGTTAATTCCACCTTTGATCAACTTTTCCTGCGCAGCCGCGGTCTGCTCAGCAACGGCCAGTACGACGATGCCGATACACTCGAATCGGCGCTGAACGTCCGCCAGAAAATCACCCTGCCCGCCACCTTTTCGATCGGCGCACAATACGTGAAAGCGAATAAAATGCGCGTCGGTGCGCAATTCGGCTACGACGCCTGGTCTTCGTACCGCAATGCCGCCCGGCCGGGCACCTTCCGCAACGCCGTGTCCGTTTCCGGCGGCTTCGAGATCATACCCGACTACGCATCCTACAACAACTACGGCAAACGCATCCGTTACCGGGTAGGCGGCTATTTCCGCCAGGACCCGCGTGTCATCGACGGAAAGGGTCTCGACGACCTCGGCGTCACCTTCGGCTTCGGCCTGCCCATCACGCTGCCCCGGCAGCAGACTTCCTTCGTCAATACGGCCTTTGAATTCGGCAAACTCGGCGGCGGCTCGGTGCTCGAGGAGACGTATTTCCGGATTACCATCGGGTTCACAATGAATGACAATACGTGGTTCTACAAGAGGCGGTTCGAGTAGAGTGGTAAGTGATAAGGGTTAAGTGTTAAGTGATAAGGGTTAAGGGTTAAGGGTTAAGTGATAAGGGTTAAGTCTGGCCGATCACTTAACCCTTATCACTTAACACTCGAAGAATTATGGACAATCGGTTGAAACAGGCGCGGCGCCTGGGCAAAGTCCTCAATGCCTTGTCTGCCGTATCGCCGGCACTGGCGGGGCGCACGGCTTTCCGGATATTCTGCTCGCCGCGGCGCCTTCCGCTGCGCGACGCCGACCGGAAATTTCTGTCTGGCGCACAGGCCTTTACTTTCCGCCTTGGAAAACAGCACATGCAGGGCTACACCTGGGCCGGCGGCACGCCCGGCGCCCGGGAAGTATTGTGCCTGCACGGCTGGGAATCGAGCAGCGCCCGCTGGAAGCAGTATGTCAAAGGGATGCTGGAAGCGGGCTTCACCGTGCATGCGTTCGACGCGCCCGCCAGCGGGCGTTCGGGTGGCAATATGATCAACGTGATGGTGTACAGCAGGGCCGTGCAGCAGTTTGTGGCACTCAAGGGCGCCCCTTATGCAATAGTGGGGCATTCGCTCGGTGCGGCGGCGGCCGTGTTGAGCGCTACCATGCTGGATACGCCGCGCCCGGCCAGGATGGCCCTGCTTGGAGCATTTGCCGAATCGACGCGGGTGATCCGCGATTTTGGCGCCATCATGGGTATCAATGAAACGGTTCTGGAAGGTGTTTTCCGCGAAATAACGCGCAGGAGCGGCATACCTGTGGGCGAATATTCCATCGCCCAAAAGGCGGCTTTACTCACCGATGTGCGGGGACTGGTGCTGCACGACCGCGACGACGATGTGGCGCCGGTAGCAGAAGGCCGCGCGATTGCCGCTGCCTGGAATGTACCTTTTTTCGAAACCCGGGGACTGGGCCACCGCATGCAGGATAAAACGGTATCGGCAGAAGTGATCCGGTTCCTTCTGCATACCTAGTGCCTGTACTGCCGGCACTGACGGTGCCATGCGCCACCACTATTCTTAATGGAATTCACAAAGATTTTGACAAGACATAGGCCAGGAACACTTCGTCCTGGTTGTTTACGCCCAGGCGATTGCTGTTGAAGTGCAGCAGGCTGGGCAGGGCCTTTTCCATATTATCACCCATATCATTCAGAATCAACTGATTGCCCCGGAACCAGCGCAGCCATTCGGGCTGATCGGGGTCGAATTTTTCCGCTTCCAGCGCTTTCCACAATTCGCCGATGGCCATGCGCAGGTCTTCTTTTTGCGGGTCAAAACTTTTTTCAAACTGCTCGATCAGTGCAACCTGCATATCCTCCGGCATCGGCCCTGGGTTGTCGAGGGGACGGAAAAACAGCGGCAGCCACTGGTTGCACAACTGCCCGAAATACCAGGCGGCGCGCTCTCGGGTAAACCCCGCCGCAAACGCCGTGATCGTGTGCATGCGCATCGCATCGAACATGGCATCGCCGTACGTAAAGGTGTCGCGGCCGATGCGGCCTAGCACCACCCGGGTAGAAATATGAAAATACTCCTCTGCCAGAGCGAGAGCCTCATCGCCGCCAAAACGCTCTTTTTCAGGCACATAGGGCACTTCCTGCCATTCGCCGCGGTCGGCAAACCAGCCTTCCAGCGCAGGCAGCAGGGTTTCCCTCAGCCACTCCGCTTCGCCCCGGAGCCGGAGCCGGATGTGCGGGCCTTTTTCATCGTCGAACCGGATGAAAAAAGCGCGGGCGCCTTTTTCGCGCCAGATGAACGTTTCCAGAAAAGGTTTGAGCGCGCGGGCCAGGAAAATATCCGGCGTTTCGAGCGGGTAAAAATGGATGGAAAGCCAGGTCATATTTGCAAGTAAAAATTAAAAAGCCCCCGACCGTTACAGTCAGGGGCTTTTGTGGTGGCGGAGGCAGGACTTGAACCTACGACCTTCGGGTTATGCGTACCACTACAACTTTCGTTGCCCCCGATAACACGGGGTTTGGTGGTCTGGACTGTACCTTCACCCTCGACTCAACGTTAGGGTGTCCCATTACCAGTCTCTACACCTGTTTCTCAAAATCTTCAAGAAACTCGGCTCGGTATCACCATCACTGAAGGCTTCACCGAATTTAAGGGATAAACACATAACCGTTTCCGGCTATGCCGCCCATTGTTCAACTAGTTCCCAAGCGTCGCGATAAACCCTTGAATTGGGCTTTCTTTGTCGCTTGTCGGTTTCGACTAAGTGAATTTCGGAACCGTATTGAATGAATACTTCGCAAGGAAACAAAGTCTCCTTTTAACTTGGTATCCATCCTATCAAAGAACTAAAGAACAGACTTGAGCCCGACGAGCTACCAACTGCTCCACTCCGCGATTTAGCGGCTGCAAAGGTACGGTAACTTGTTTGAAAAATAAAATGTTTTTTAAAATAAGATGTCCAATATAGTCAATATCAAGTCCCGTCGGACAAAACATTTCCGGCTGTAAAGCATTTATTACCTGAAACCTCCACGCATATGCTGAAAATATCATCAACGCTGCTCTTCCTGTCTTTTTTTATCTCCACCCTGCACGCCCAACTGAACTTCGAACAGATCGGGCACCTGCCCTACCCTTCCCTCGCACTGGCCGGTTGCAAGGGTTTTGTGGACAGCACAGGCCGCGAATGGGCGCTTGTCGGGACCAGCATTGGCTTAAGCATTGTTGATCTGGAAGATCCGACCCAGCCGGTTGAACGGTTCACCGTGCCGGGGCTGCAGAACGGCTGGCGCGAAATGGCGCTCTGGCAGGGTTTTGCCTATGTGGGCTCGGAAGCAGACAGTAGCGGTATCACCATTGTCGACCTGCGCGCACTGCCCGACACGGTGACCTGGAAAAACTGGTACGGCGACGGCGCCTATGAGGGTCTTGTGCGGCGTAGTCACACCGTGCAGACCTACAATGGCCGACTCTTCATCTTTGGCGGCGGCAACGTGACCAACGGGGCAACCATCGCCGAACTGAGCGACCCCTGGAATCCGCATATTGTGGGAAAATATACACTGAACTATGTACACGACGGATTTATCCGGGGCGACACGCTGTGGGCCAGCGAAATACTAAACGGGCAGTTTGCTGTCGTGGATATTTCGGACATCACCGACCCTCAACTGATTGTGACGCAGCCCACGCCCGACCTTCTTAACCACAATTCCGAACTCTCCGGCGACAGCAAAACACTGTTTACCACCGACGAAACATCCAGCGCACCACTGGCATCTTTTGATGTTTCGGACCTGAATAACATTACCCTGCTGGATACCTATCTTCCAAGCCAGGTACCCGTGGGAGAGGTACACAACGTACGGGTGTTCGGCGATTTTCTGGTCAACCCTTGCTACGGCGGCCAATTGACCATCGTGGATGCCAGCCGTCCCGATAACCTGATTGAAACAGCCTGGGTGTTACCAGGCAATTCGCTGGTCTGGGATGCCTGGCCATACCTGCCTTCCGGCATTGTGTTCTCTACGTCCCGCAATGCGGGCCTGTTTATTTATCAACCGACCTACCAACACGCGTCCTGGATGGAAGGCCTGGTGACCGACTCATTGACCGGGCAGCCGCTAAATGGCGCCAGGGTTTATGTGCTCAATACACCTAATTTAGATATTACGAAAATCGACGGGCTGTATAAAACCGGTGCGGCCATGCCCGGAAGTTACACTGTGAAGGCGCAGCGCGTCGGATACCATACCAGGATCATTCCCAATATCACTCTCGAAAGCGGTGTGGTGACGGCACTCGATTTCGCCCTGGTCCCTGAATTCGTTGCTACCGGGCAACCGGACCCGACCTCCGGCATAATGGTCTACCCCACCCTTTTCGACGATCAAGTGACGGTGGAAGTACCTGCCGGCAATCCGGGCGCTTTACAGGAAGAAACCCTCAGCCTGCTCGATTTTTCGGGAAAAACGGTTTTGGAAACGCCTTTAACCGGTCCGCTTACCGTAATCCGGGGCCTGGAGAATCTTCCGGCAGGTATGTACGTACTCCAGGTGGCGGGGAGGGGCAGGTATAAATTGATGAAACGGTAGTTGTTTCCCGCAATACTATTCCGCTCGCCTACCTTTGCCCCATGCTTGAAATATTGAAGAAGGGTCGTCCCTTCCCCGATCCGTTTCCCAAGGGCGCGCTCCTGTTGATCGACAAGCCCCTTGCCTGGACCTCGTTCGACGTGGTAAACAAGGTGCGCCACCTGCTTCGCAAACGCCTCGGCGTGAAAAAACTCAAGATCGGCCATGCCGGCACCCTCGACCCGCTCGCCACCGGCCTGCTTGTCCTGTGTGTCGGCGACTACACTAAAAAAATAGAATCCCTGCAGGTATTGCCCAAAACATATACCGGCGCCTTCACATTCGGCGCCACCACGCCTTCGTTCGATCTCGAAAAAGCCGTGGATGCCACCTTTCCGACGGCACACCTGAACCTGGAGATGCTCATCGAAGCCGGTAAACAGTTTACCGGCGATATTCTACAGATCCCGCCCGTTTTTTCTGCGGTAAAAGTCGATGGCCGTCGCCTCTACAAGAACGCGCGAACGGGGGAAGAAGTGGAACTGCCGGAGCGCAGCGTCCATATCGAACGCTTCGAACTGCATAACCTGCGACCCGTGCCGCAAACGCCGGAATCCGTTCCACCAAAGGTGATCAGCAAAAAAGGTGCGACGATTATGCTGCATCCCGACTATCCGGAAGGGCTTCTGGTCGATTTCGAAGTGGTTTGCAGCAAAGGCACCTACATCCGTTCGCTGGCCAACGACCTCGGACAGGCCGTCGGAAGCGGCGCCTACCTCAGCCAGCTCCGCCGCACCGGCACGGGCGGGTATTCGGTGGAGGATGCGTGGGAAATGGAGGATGTGGAACAGTGGGTAAGTGATAAGGGTTAAGTGATAAGGGTTAAGTGTTAAGGGGTAAGAGGTAAGGGATAAGGGTTAAGTGATAAGTGATCTGGTTGGGAGCCCTTGACCTGCGGCCTCTGTCCGGGATTTTTCCGAAGAAGGTTTTCAGGAAACCATGTCACACTTCCCCAATTCCAAAGTCCGAACATTTATCCCTTATCACTTATCCCTTATCACTTAACCCTTAACCCTTATCACTCATTTATGTCTCTCTTTGTCCAAAAGCCGGATTTTTTACAACACTGAATATCAGGGAGTTCTTACTTTGTAGCGGAAACCTGTTATGATGAAAATCTCCGCCTGCATCCTTTCGCTGCTGCTTGTGGCATTTATCGGCCACGCGCAGACGTTTATGCCCGTCCACAGTCCGGTACTCGAACAGGAGGTCGCTTTCGAGATGGCCAACGAGTGCTACATTTTTTTCGACAATTTCTCGGGTGATACGTTGCAACTGCGCTGGCGCAGCCTGTCGGTAAATGCGCCCGAAGACTGGGTAATCGACCTCTGCGATTACGGCCTTTGCTATGCGGGTATTCCGGCGAACGGCACCATGAACCCCGTTTACGACACCATCCAGCCTTACCTGAAACTTGTCGTGCAACCCGGCACCAGTCCCGGCTCGGCCTGGATATGGTTTCGCGTGTTTGAAAAAGACAATGAAGACAACTACGTGGATGTCTTTTTCAGTCTGTTCACACCCGGCACAACGGGTAGCGCAGAGCCCGACGTGGCGACATTTGAAGTGTATCCCAATCCCGCCAGCGATCTGCTGTTCCTGGAGAACAAAAACGACCGCCCGCGGTGGGCACGGCTGCTGGATGCGGCCGGCCGTACGGTTTGGGGACAATCGATCGGCGCAGGCGGACAGGCAACGATAGAAGTTTCGGCGTTTTCGGAAGGCTGGTACTTTTTGAGAACAGCAGGGAGCCACCAAACGCAAAAAATACTCATCCAACGATAGTCTCTCTCCCCTTTGGCGCTACAAACATTTACAACATGAAAAATATCATCACCTTCCTGCTTTCCTGCCTCTCGCTGACGGCACTGATCGGCCAGGCCATCAACGAAACGCGCGTTGCGCTGGTTTCTGCTTCTGCGACGGAAACCGTGCTCCACCTGTCGCTCACCGGCGTAGACCGGCAGGCGGTCGTCACGCCACAGGGCGAGGCATTTGTGATCAATATGCCGGAGGGCACGCCACTCCTGCTGGAAGGCAAACCGGATGTACCCAAGTTCGCCACGGCGCTCGCCATTCCGGCGACGGGCAACATGGAGGTAGAGATACTGGCTTCCGAGTTCCAGGATTTTCACAACGTGCAGGTAGCGCCGTCGAAGGGCAACCTGAAACGCAACATCGACCCGGCTACCGTGCCGTACACCTATGGGTCTACGTACGAGCACGATGCCTTTTTCCCCGGCGCACTTGCCGAACTGAAACAACCTTTCGTGATGCGCGACGTGCGCGGCCAGGCCTTGTGGATTTACCCGGTGCAGTACAATCCCGTCACGAAAACCATGCGGGTGTACACCGGCATCACTGTTCGGGTGCACCACACGGGCGGGCAGGGCGTCAACGAACTGTCCGGCAACACCGCCCGGACGCACAGCCCCGGTTTTGAACAAATGTACCAAAATACGTTCCTGAACGCGCAGGTCATCGACAAGGCGCGCAGCGGCACTGATCCCGAAAAGATGCTGTTGATCACCACGGAGGCCCTGCTCGCCGAACTCGAACCGCTGGTGACCTGGAAACGCCAGATGGGTATTCAGACTGAAGTTGTCACGGTGGAGACCATCGGTTCTTCCGAGTCGTCCGCTATTTATAACTACGCAAAAGACTACTACCAAAACAACGGCAACACCTACCTCCTGCTGGTGGGGGATGAAAATGCGATCCAGTCCGAAATGCGCCTGAGCGGCGGCACCCCGTACACCTGCGACAACTGTTTCGGCTACATGGAAGGCGACGATCACTTTGTCGAGGTCTTTGTCGGCCGCCTGCACGCCAGCAACCCGGAGCAACTGCGGATCATGGTGAACCGCAACCTCGACTATGAAAAAACGCCCCTGGTCGATGTAGCAGAAAACTGGTGCGCTACCGGCATGGCTTCCACTTCAGACCAGGGCGCAGGCATTGGCGACGACGGCCAGGCCGACTTCGAGCAGGGCAACGAATGGAAGGCCAAACACCTGGGCAATGGCTACGAAAAATACTGGGAATTCTACGACGGTTCGCATGCCGACATCTCGCCTACTCCCGGCGATGAAACGGCCGACAAGGCCGGCAACCCCGTCAATACACAACTGGTCAGCCTGATGAACGGCCGGGGCGTCAGCATTTACAACTATACCGGCCACGGCTGGGAACAGGGACTGTCGAGCGGCAATTTTAATGTAGACGCTGTCGCAACGCTGCGCAACACACACCGCTACCCTATCCTGATCTCCGTCGCCTGTTGCGCCGGCAATTTCACCAACGGCGAATGCCTCGGCGAAGCCTGGCAGCGCGCGGGCGACCCCGTCACCGGGGAAGCATGGGGCGGCATCGCAGGCTTTTTCTCCAGCGACTACCAGAGCTGGGCGCCGCCCATGGAAGGCCAGGACGGCATGAACCAGTACCTCCTCGACGCCGACGGCATCACCCTGCGCCCGACGATCGGCGGCATGCTCGCCTTCGGCAATGCACTCATGATCGCAGCCTACGACCAGGGCGGCGAGGTCATGGCCGACTTCTGGAATCCCTTTGCCGAGCCGACCACCATGCCGCGCACCAAACTGCCGCTGCCGCTGGTCGCCACACACCAGGCCGGTACGTTCATCGGTACGAGCAGCCTGTCCGTGTATTCCGATGTGGAAGGCGCGCTGGTGAGCCTGTACTGGCAGGGCCAGACGCTGGCCGTAGCAACGGTTGAGGGCGGCGTAGCCAACCTGAGTTTTTCTCCCCTCGACAATGTGGGCGACATTGTGGTGACCGTTTCGCAGTTCAACTATATTCCCTATCAGGGCACTATCGGCGTAACGGCTTCCGGAACGGCATTTGTGGTCAGCCAGGGGGTTGTACTCGACGATATTGCCGGCAACAACAACCAGAAAGCGGATTTTGGAGAAAACGTAAACCTGAACGTCACCCTGGCCAATGTAGGCGTATTGCCCGCCAATGCTACCTCGGCCACCCTCAGCACGACCGACGACGGAGTGATCATTACCGACGATACCGAACTGTTCGGCGATCTTGACCCGAGCGCGGCCCTCGAAAAAATCGCAGCCTTTGCCTTTACCGTAAATGACGATGTCGCAGATGGCCAGAAGGTGAATTTCAAACTGCATATAGTGTTCAACGGTACGGAAAGTTTCGACGCCATCATCCCGGTAACGCTGCAGGCGCCGAAGTTGTCGGTCACCAAATTCATCATCGACGACGTGAGCGGCAACGGCAACGGTCGCCTGGAAAGCGGCGAAACGGCCATTGTCACCGTCACCAACCTGAACAGCGGCCACAGTCCGAGCCCCAACGCTGCGGGTATACTCAGCAGCGATTCGCCCTGGCTGACCGTCAGCAGTACGATGGTATTGGGAAATATCGCCGTCAACGGCTCCGTCAATGCCGTGTTCTCCGTGAAGGTTGCCGACGATGCACCCAAGGTGGTGCCTGCCAATTTCCACTACGAACTCGCTGCGGGCAACTACGGTCAGGAAAAAGATTACGGTCCCTATATCATCAATCAGATACTGGAAACGTTTGAAAACCAAAACTTTAGTTCGTTTCCCTGGGTGATGGCCGGCAACAAGCCCTGGCAGATCACCTCGGCAGCGCCCTATTCCGGCGCGTACTGCTCCCGCTCCGGCAACATCGGACAGAACCAGAAATCGGTGATGGAGTTGACCGTAAACGTCTCTACAGACGGCCTGATCTCTTTTGCCCGAAAAGTGAGTTGCGAAGAAGAATTTGATTTCCTGCGCTTTTCCATCGACGACGAGGAAGTCGAACGCTGGAGCGGCGTCCAGGCCTGGGCGGAAGTCAGTTACCCCGTAACGGCAGGCTTCCACAAGTTTACCTGGAGTTATGAAAAAGACGGGGTCGGCACCACCGGTCAGGACCGTGCCTGGGTCGACGAGATATCGCTGCCGCCGCACGAGATCGTGGTCGGCACGGGAACACCGGACGCGACGGCTTTCCGCATCGCCATATCGCCCAACCCCACGACCGGGATCGCCCTGTTGAGCATTGAGTTGCCCACGGAACAGGCTGCCGGTATCGAAGTTTTTGACCTGGCGGGGCGCAGCGTTCGGGCTATACAGGCCCTCACAAGGGTTGCCGCAGGGACGTTTACCCAAACACTTGACCTCAACGGATTGCCGCAGGGCGTGTACCTGGTCCGGGTACAAACGGCATCGGGAACCCGTGTGGAAAAGGTGGTCAAACAGTGATGTTTATTGTTTTTTAAGCAAAAATTTTCAAACCGGTCTTGCATTGTTCGCTTTAACCGGCTAGGTTTGCACCGCACCAGTACGATAATACACATGTTGAACAGCGCGAACTATTTCGGTTATTCCTTTTATTATTTCTTTTTTGGAGACAAAAAAAGGAACACTCGATGCGCGTTTATTAGAATATAAACAGTTGACAATCAACAGCAAAAAGGAGTTCCTGGCATCAGGAACTCCTTTTTTGTTTGGCAAAAACAGCACATGACAGATATGGCGCATCAATCGGAAATAACGGCATCGGACGGCATTGCGGATCTCTCACAGAAACCCGAAATAATGTCGCGCCCCATGCGGGTAGGCATACAAGGCGTTTCAGGCGCCTTTCATGAAATTGCAGCGCGGCAGTACTTCGGGCAAGACATCGGGATTGTACCGGCGCTGTCGTTCGCAAGTCTGTTCGAGGCGGCAGCCGACCCGGAAACCACCGACGCAGCGGTCGTAGCCATTGAAAACAGTATTGCAGGCAGCATCCTCGGCAACTACAACCTGCTGACTGACAGCAACCTGACCGTCACCGGCGAGGTGTACCTGCATATCCGGCAGAACCTGCTGGTGCTGCCCGGCGCCACGCTCGACGACCTGAGCGAGGTACATTCCCATCCCATCGCGCTGGCGCAATGCGCCGCTTTTTTCAAAAACCTGCCGCATATCCGGCTGGTAGAATCCGCAGATACGGCAGAAAGCGCAGCACAGGTGGCCCGCAACCGGACAAAACACATTGGCGCCATCGCCGGCACGCTCGCAGCAGAGCGCTACGGGCTGCACATACTGGCCGCCGGCATCGAAACGCTGCCGGAGAACTACACCCGGTTTCTCGTCTTGTCCCGACGTACCGCCGGTACCGCCGGTACCGGCGGCTTCAGCCGCCGAAACACCCCGCCTGCCCCTCCAAACAAAGCCTCCGTCTGTTTCACCACCCCGCACGAACCCGGCAGTCTCGCACGCATCCTCAACCTGCTCGCCTCGGAAGGCGCCAACCTGACCAAAATACAATCGGTACCCCTGCCGGGTCGTCCCTGG
>ERZ724521.998-NODE-998-length-12665-cov-3.305551_pt1 | contig 12665 bp, 10 predicted proteins | sample MGYA00376054_ERZ724521 | MGnify/ENA primary metagenome ERZ724521 (study PRJEB28724, sample SAMN07190883) | activated sludge metagenome | isolation source: activated sludge of sewage treatment plant in Hong Hong | place: Hong Kong | collected 2016-03-17 ... | reverse complement strand
TTTTACGAAGATGTCGTTCATCATCTGCGATTGAAGGTTGCATTTGTAAAAGGTCCGCAATATGGCCTGTTACAGAAGATAAGCTATGTTGTGGTAATATTCCTGTTGCTGCCGGTGATTGTTTTAACCGGGCTAACAATGTCGCCTGCTGTTACTGCTGCATGCCCATGGCTGCTGACGATATTTTTCGGTGCACAATCAGCACGCACTATTCATTTTTTTGCAGCGGTATTATTGCTTTTATTTCTGCTGGTGCATGTAGTAATGATAGCGAGGTCGGGTTTTAAACAACACATGCGTGCAATGACATTCGAAAAATAATTATCCACCTGCTGACCGAAACAATCATGCACAGATGAAAAAGAAAAATCTTGTAACAAGACGCACAGCCATTATAACCGGGGTATCATCATTGGGTGCACTGCTGTTGAACGGATGTTCCAAAACGTCGCCACCCACCTATGGTAATATTTTACGCATGGGCGATGTATTTACCTATAATGCACAGCGGGCATTATTGCCCGGCCAATCCCTTGTCAAAGAATATAATCATGGCGATATATCGTCTTTTCCTGCCACAGGCACTACCAATCCTGGTGACTCAGCATCACCGTATTTCAGCCAGGATTACGCGGGCTTTCAAAATAACGCATTTGCTAACTGGAGGCTAAAGATTGAGGGTAGTGTGTCGAAACCGGGTTATTATTCGCTTGCCGATTTGCACAGGTTTCCATCAAAGACGCAGATTACACGTCATACATGCGAGGAAGGCTGGACGGCGATTGCTGAATGGACAGGTGTGCAATTGAGCCGTGTTTTGCAGGCTGCGGGTATAAAACAAAGTGCTCGTTTTGTAAACTTCTACGCATTTGATGAATATATGGAAAGTGTAGACATGCTCGACGCCTTTCACCCGCAAACCATTCTTGCGTATGGCATGAATGGCCGTAATCTACCGCTTCAGCATGGTGCGCCTTTGAGAGTGCGCATCGAAAAACAGATCGGGTATAAAAGTGTAAAATATTTACAGCGAATTGTGGTAACAGATGAATTCGTTGACAATGGCTACGGCAAAGGGTTTGGCGGCTGGTCTTGGTATAATGGCATATAAGTGTGCAAAAGCCAGTGAACCTGATCTTTATTTTCGCTGCACAACCGGGTATGCGGGCTTTCACCGGCTTATTACCGGGAATTGGGAGATCCGCAGGTTGCTACATCCGTATGGTATCAATGTAATCTCCTCCGCATCTTTTGATGTCTCTAATCCGTTCGTAATGCTGTATGGTATGGGTCCCGACATATCGTTGTATATCTTCCAGGAAGGAATGCGTCTGGCCTTTGTTTTTAATTCAACCGGCGCGCTTTCCGGGTTCCATGGATAATTGTCCAACTGCTGTTTTGTGTTCACTGTAAAAGCCTTCCCAAACTCATTGTCGCCGGTTTCAGGCAGGCCATAGTTCCAGGGAGTGGTAGGATAAACTTCGGAGTAGCTGTTACCATACGCCACCGGGTCTTTGTCATTTTTTATTTCTTTCCATTCTTCCCCGATTTTTAAAGCATATACCAAAGGCCCGCGTTCAACGGAAACAGCATTTTCATACCATTTGTTGCTGAAAATATCCATGGGTAATTGAAGAGTTATTAAATCGCCGTCCTTCCATTGCCTGTTAATCTTAATGATTGTATCCCCCGATACTGCCTTATAATCTTCGCCGTTGATCTTTATGATTGCTTGCTTGCACCACGATGGTATCCGCAGATGAAATGGAAAAGCAACGGCCGCAGGTTGTGCCGTTGTAAATTTAAATTGTATCGTTTCATCAAACGGGTAATTCGTTTGTTCCTCAAAGGAGATTTCAGTGCCGTTTCCAACATATGCTTTTACTTCACTAGGGGCATATACAATGGCTGCGAGTCCTTTATCAGGTGTAGCATACCAAAGATTTTGGGTGAATTTTGGCCAACCCTGGTGCATGTTTGAAGTGCAGCACGGATACCCCGTTAACAGCCCGTAGCAAACATCTGTACCGCCATGATTCTGATCAAAATTGCGTATATGCCTCGTGATCATCACCTGGTTAGCCTGCTGAAAATATTGCCTGGCTGAGAAGTCGTCGGTCACCTGTGCCGGCAATGCATTAAAAGCTATCCTTTCCAATTGATCTGCATAAGACACATCGCCAGTTACTGCGATCATATTCTCCAGACTGAACATCATCTCCACAGCAGAACAGAGTTCTGAACCTTGCGTAGGATCATTGCCATGGAGAGCTTCATCTCCGCCATATAAACCGTGCGCCATACCATCGTACTGCTTTATATCGGCAAATGCTTTTTTTACCGCATCCAGGTATTGCTGTTCCGGGTGTTGCTGAAAATAAATGATGGGTTCTTTAATACCCTGCGCAAGGTTTACGCAATGAATACTTCCTTTTTGCGCTAGCATGCCTGTATGCAAAAAAGCATCTGTATAGTCAAAGGTTTGTTGGTGAATCAACTCAGCAAGATCAAGTAAAAATTTGTCGCCTGTAATATTGTAAAGCCAATAAACGATCATGAGATTATCGCCCCCGCGGTAGCGCGCCCAAAAGGTCCAGTGATCTAAAGGGTTTTTGGGTAGTTCCTTCAACTGGTAACGGAAATAATTGGTCATTAAAGTGAGCACTCTTTTATCTGCCGTGGCCGAATAGTATTGCTGCAACACTTTCAGTATAACCATTTTTGGCCACCAGTCTCGGCTATTATTTCTTTGAAGCCCGGGCTCGTAACTATAATCTTTTGACGGGCCAAAATATCCGTCAGGTTGCTGACTGTTTATTGCCCATTCGATCCATGGCTTTGTTTTCGCGATCAGTTCCTGGTCATTTAAAATATACGCCAGCGGGAGCAGGCCATCTATCCAGTATGGGCCTCTTTCCCATTGATCACCGTCACCGCCCAGCCAACCATTACGTTCATTCATCACAAGCGGGTATAATTTGTCGAGCTTCCCGGTTGCCCCGTCTTTCTGGCGAATCAACATTTCCTTTAGCCAGCCCGCTGGTTTTATGTTTCCAAGCGGCAGCTGGTAATAGGCATTCATACGAAGCGGAGCCTTATTTACCGCGTACACCTTAAATGAAGGCTTTTCTTTAGGGTTTTCCTGTGCTTTAAGCCCGCTGTGAAACAACGCAGGAAGTAACGGTAGAAGCATGAAAATTTTCATAAGGCAATTTAGTGCATTACATCGTTTGCCCTCATGCAAACCAATGCTAAAATATGCCTGCCACTTTTGCTTAAGTTTGTGCATAAAATTGTTCCAGATGGTTTCAAGGAAAATAATTTTCATCTTGCTGCTTGTTGCCTTTTCGGCTTACTCGAAAGGGCAAACATTGGAAAAGATTATTGCAAACTATATCAACTACTCCGGCGGCGAAAAGCAATGGGGTAAAATCAAGACCATCATTAGTTCCGGAACTTACAATTACGGTGGCCTGGAGTTTCCGTTTGAAGCATATGCAAAAGCACCGAACCGGTATAAATATATCGTTGGTACCGGTGACCGGTCCTTTATTCAGTCATTCAACGGGGCAAGTGGATGGAAGATTGATGGCTTCAAAGGCGAGACTGCAAAAACCATGCTGAGCGGAAATGATGCACGTGCCATGGCTAATGAAGCAGATGTGGACCTGGAAAGCCCTTTTATCAACTATCAACAAAAAGATTACGAGGCGGTTTTAGAGGGGAGAAAACCGGTGAATAACATGGACTGCTACCAGGTAAAGCTGATCCGCAGTACCGACACTGCAATTTATTTCTTTAATGTGAATGATTTTTCATTGGTAAAAAAGCAAGCCATATCAAAGAATGCTGAATTAGACAGAAGCTTGCTCGATACTTATTATAGCGACTATCAAATGGTGGAAGGAATAAAACAGCCTTTTAAAATGATCAGTAAAATCGGCGATCAAACTATATTAACGATCACTGTTCAGAAAATACAGTTAAATACCGCTATTGATGACAGCATTTTCAAACCATAAACATCCCTACTGCGTTTTCTTCCACGCGATCCTGCAGCCGATTGCTTTGGTAACAGTTACCGCAGGTTGGCCCTTGTTTAGCAAAGCATTCACTGCATCTTCCACATATTTTGTTTTCGCGCTGTTGCTGTTTTCCGCATCGTTATCTATGGCACCTGTGTACGCTACTATATTTCCCTTCGCCGTTTTGCTGGTGACGAAAACATGAGGGGTATTTTTTGCGCCATAGGCAGCTGTTACCAATTGGCCTTCATCGAATAAATAAGGGAAAGTAAATTTATTGGAAGCTGCATGTTTTTTCATTTCATCAAAATTGTCCCCGGGCGAAGCAACCTGGTCATTCGGGTTGATTGCAATTACGGGAAAGCCCAACGGTGCATATTTATCATTCAAATCAATAACACGCTGTTCATAGCGCTTTGAATAAGGGCAGGTATTGCAGGTAAACACAACGATAAAACCTTTTGCTTCGGGGTAGTCAGCAAATGATACGACCTTTTCGTTCACGTTCTTCAAATGAATATCCGGCGCGGCCGTGCCCGGTGTAATCGTTGTTACCTGCGCCTGCGTCGTAAGTGAAATCACGATAAAACAAAGTGCGATACATTTTTTCATAAGTCCGCTTTAAAATTGTTGTATGCTGTCACCAGCTCCTCGTAGCTGAAATCTCTTTCAAAAAGCACATGCTTTCGCTTGCATAAAAATAATGTTGTGGGTATTGCACCAGACCAGGTTGAGTCAATGCGGTTGATATATTCCTGTGGGTCCTTTTCATCAAGCAGCAACACATCGCTTTGCAGGTTGTTTTTTTTAAGAAATGGCAATAAGGCTGTTTTTACTTCGGAACTGAAATCAAGGCTTATCAAAAGTACTTTCGCTTTATCCGTTTTAATTGTCTGTCCAAATTGTTCAAACGATGGCAGTTCCTTTACGCAGGGGCCACACCAGGTAGCCCAGAAATTGATGATATAGGTTGTATCGCCACCCTTATCGATCCTGTTTTTCAACTGGTCGACGTTTATAGAAGTGATATGCTGGCTTAAAGCAAAAAAAGGAAATGCCGCAATAAACCATATCAACGCATACTTTTTCATTGGATCATAAATGTAATTATTAAGTCACTAATCCTCACACCCGTTTTACAAAAAGCCTGTTAACACTATGAGGCCGGCTGCATATCATTTTCCGTCTTCGTTGCGTCGCACACTTATACTGCAGCATACAAGTCGGAAATATTATAGACTTAAAGTACGCAAGCATTTTATCAGTGCGCAAATGGCGTCGGCCTTTTCCGTCTTTGCTGACCTCCCAGTTTATTGCACAGGAGTGCGACGCAACAGCCGATGCCACAGGCACAAAAGCCGGCTCCAAAAAAATATAAGCACTGATACAACGCTGACCAGCTAGTAGTGCTTCATTTTCTTTTCGAGCATATTGGCAATGATCGAGTAGCCTTTGTCGGAAGGATGTAATCCATCGTAGGTCATATTGATTGCACCGGCGGGATAAGGATATTCGTCTGTGCCGGGGTTAAACGGAATGTCGATAAAATCCGGATAAGCGTAGTTCTTGTAAACACCGGTTTGCGGGTCTTTTAAACGCTTGAAGTTGACAAGATTTTTGTATTCCATTCCGCTGTTGTGAAAAAGGTCGACCACATCAAAATGTTCATAGTTGCCGATGGAGTCGATGGCATTGGCGAATTGTTCCAGCATCTGTCCATTCTTTGCTTTATAAGATCCCCATGCATTATTTTTCATGCCGTTGATGTAAACAAAATCTACACGCTTCATTGGCGTGATCAGCAGGATTTTTGCAGCAGGATTCAGGCTGCGCAACTTATTCGTAATAATGCGAAAAGAGCCATAAACAGTATTGTTGCCGGTATTGTTTTTGTAATCTGAAAGTGTGCCAAGCGGCCGCCCTGCCCACCAGTCATTCGTTCCAAGGAAGATAGAATAAACATCGGCTTTTGTAATGCCGAGTTTGTCGACCTGGTCGGCAATGCCACCCGATGTCCAGCCGTTGTGCCCCTGGTTCGTGTAATGTATATTGGGCATTTTTTCGGTAACGAGTGTCATATAACCTTTCGTAATGCGGTTGCCCGTTTCGTCGGTGTGATCATTCAGGTAAGTAATGGAATCGCCAATGGCCGTCCATGTAATTTCTTTCTTTGAAAAAGAGGTGCTTATGATAACAACCACCGCGGCAAACAACAATCGTTTCATGTGATCGATTTTTGTGTAATAGTAAAATTATTCGGGGAAAACAGGGAGAAGAATTTTTGGATCCTGCTGTTCAACAAGTATCCAACATCGTTGCGTCGCACTCCTGTACTGCATCGCTATGGGCAACAGGCGCAGAGATTAAGATCGGTTATGCCAATACAGGTGCAGGTATAACTACTTTTTATTTTCAGCATCAATACGCATACCTGTTGTATGGTTAAAGTGATACTTTGCGCCAGTATCGCTAACTTAGAGAACAGCTAACACTTTTATTGGAACAAACCAACCGCTGATTTAATATTCGTTTCAACAGGCAAAACACCAACCGCAACAAGGATCTACAGATAAGTGCATGCTGCTATCATGTCTCTTCACTGCAAACACCATACATCTTGTACACGGGTTCAAAGATTGTTTAACCACAAAAAATCATCACCATGAGAAAGCCATTACTCTTTATTGCAACTGCGTTCATTGCCAATGCGGTTATCGCTCAAAGCTGGTTGCTCACCGGCAACAGCGGAACAAATGTTTCCACAAATTTTATCGGAACCACCGATTCAAAGCCCCTCACATTCAGAGTAAACAACCTACAGGCCGGCTATATAGATTTTGCATCGGGTAAAGCCAATACCATGTTTGGTTACCAGGCACTGCGCAGTAATACCGGTAACAACAACCTGGCGCTCGGCTACAAGGCTTCCTACTCGAATACAACGGGAAAAAATAATATGGCTGCCGGCGCTTATGCACTCTACTTTAATACCACCGGTTACAGCAATATTGCTATTGGTATTGGTGCTCTTTACAGGAATACAACCGTCCCTAACCTTGTGGCGGTTGGGGATTCGGTGTTATACAATAACGCATCCGGTGGCGGAAATACCGGTATTGGCTCCAAGGTACTCTATACCAATACTTCGGGAAACTCCAATACGGCAGGCGGCTTTTATGCGCTGCATAATAACAGCACTGGTAGTTTCAATTCAGCATGGGGCGTAAGCGCACTTACGGCCAATACATCGGGTAGTTATAACAGTGCCCTTGGTTTGGCCGCATTGGGGCAAAATACCACCGGCAATTACAATACGGCATCGGGTTATCAATCCTTATACTTTAATTCAACAGGTACACAAAATACCGCCATGGGTTACCAGGCATTATATTTTAACAAGGCAAACCTGAATACTGCAGTCGGTTACCAGGCAATGTATACCAATTCAACCGGCAGTTTCAATACCACAATGGGTACCTTTTCGATGTATAATACCACAACAGGATACAGCAGTGCAGCTTTCGGGTATTCTGCTCTATATGGGAATACCACAGGCTACTATAATGCTGCCATGGGTCCGCTGGCATTATTCAGCAACAGCACCGGTTATGAAAATACGGCAAGCGGGTACCGTGCCCTTTATAGCAATACAACAGGGGCAACTAATACCGCTTCCGGGTGGGAAGCGCTATATAACAATATAAACGGCTATGGCAATACTGCGACAGGTACAAGCGCTTTGGCAAGTATCACCACCGGCTCGTTCAATACTTCCATCGGCAATATCGCATTGGCCGGTTTATTTGTTGGTAGTTATAATACAGCAATAGGAAATGCATCCGGGCCTTTTATTATTACGGAAATGTACAATTCAACGGCCGTAGGTGATGAAGCAGAGCCGTCGGTTGACAACCAGGTCCGTATCGGCAACGGCAGTGTAAGCAGTATTGGCGGTGCAGTAGGCTGGACAAATTATTCAGATGAAAGAATAAAGACCGATATAAGAGAAAACGTGCCTGGCTTGTCTTTTATCAACCTGCTTAAACCTGTCACCTATCACTTCAAACTTGCAAAAGAAAATGAACTGATGGGAAAGAGGAAAGACACTGTAAACTGGAGAAGCAAGTATGATATTGAGAAAATGAATTTCACAGGTTTACTTGCACAGGAAGTACAGAAAGCGGCGAAGCAGATCAATTACAATTTCAGCGGTGTTGATACAGCAGGAAAAGTCTGGGGTCTCCGGTATGCTGAATTTGTTATGCCTCTGATAAAGTCAGTACAGGAACTTAGCAAAATGAATGATCAGAAAGACGCTGAGATCGCGCAACAAGGCGCACAGATTAACGATCTTCAAAAACAGATCAATGATTTAAAAGCATTGTTGTTGCCGGGGAAGACAGACATAACAACAGCTGACCCGTTGCTGACAAATAGCGCCGTGGCATCCCTTGCGCAAAATGTTCCTAACCCGTTTGCAAGCAGCACATCAATCAACTATAATTTGCCGAAGCAGTTTTCTTCAGCCAGGATAATGATAACAGACAAAGCCGGTAACACCGTCAAGCAGTTTAGTATTTCAGGAGCAGGAAAAGGAAATATAACTGTTGATGCTGCGATGCTTTCTTCCGGCACTTATCAATATTCGTTATACGTGGATGGAAAGCTGCTTGCCTCAAAGCAAATGTTGCTGGGAAAATAATTTGCATGCTGCAGTTGGATTATTAGCGCTTTTAATGCGGGGAGCACAGGCGTACAAGTATGCGATACTGAATAGACCGGCACTATAACGCAAGAAAAGTTGAACAGGAGCAATGCCGCCGGGTAAAAAAATTTACTGCTTCGTGCTAGGCCTTATTGTTTCGAAGAAATGTTTCCACAAATGCATCATCGATCAGGTTTGGATAATTTTTACATACACGGTTGATCTCTTCGGACTGGCCTTCGGAAAGTTGTTCACCTGGATCAAGACACCATGTTCCTTCGAGCAATCCTTGCCTGCGCAACACTTCATGTATGCCGGGAATGCAACCATGGAATTGATGTTTAACATCGAAGATAGCAGCATTCATATCGGTGATGGCGATGCCTTCTGATAGCAAGCCGGCCGCACCTGCATAATCATTCGCAACACATTGTTTGATCTGCCCGAGCAGTGTTGTTGCTTTTTTGGTCCATACCGCCCAATGACCAAGCAGGCCGCCAACGAATCTTTTTTCAGCGATGCTGTTGCCTTCAGGAATGTGATAGGGGGTCAAAAGGTCCGCAACAATATTATCATCATTGCCGGTATATAAGGCGACCCCGTTGCGCCTTTCACTGTTGCAGACAGCTCTGACTACGTCAAGCGTATGATAGCGGTTAAAGGCTGCAACTTTTATGGCATATACATTTGGGATCTCAACAAAACGGCGCCAGAAGTCGTAGCTGAGCAAGCGCCCGCCCGCCGCGGGCTGAAGATAGAAACCAAACAAGGGCATGATTTCAGCAACTGCATACGCACGCTCAATAAGTTCGGCTTCCGTGTATTGCTGCAAACCACCATTGCTCAGCAGCCCGAGATGATAGCCATGCTTTACCGCGAGCGATGCTTCATTGATCGCTTGTTCAACAGGCCCGCAGATGCCTGCCACTTTTATAAACGGGCTTTGTAATTCTGCCCGTTCAATTTCATCGGCTGCTATTTTCAATACTGGCTCAAACAGGTTTATACCCGGCTTTCTTATGGCGAATTGTGTTGTATGTACGCCAACAGCAATGCCGCCAGCCCCGCTGGCTATATAATATTTTGTAAGCAGCCGCTGTCTTGCTTCATCAAGTTTCAGATCTTTCGTTAATGCCAATGGATGCGCCGGTATTACCACACCCTCCTGCAATACGTTGTTGACAGCTGCATCCAGTGATTTGTATGTTGCCATGATTAATACTTGCCTTTTCGTTCGTTGTAATGGGTGGGCTTATCGATTGTTTTACCGCCCTCGTTATACCACTGCAATATTACTTTCATCATCTGTTCCAGTGATGTCTTTGGATAACCAAAAAGCCGGAAGCATTCGGATGCATCTGACAACAACGAAGTTGGCTGTTCTTCCTTGACGAATAATGGAGCTCTGCCAAGCATGCGGCCAAATGTTTCAGCAATCCACCTTGTTGACAAAGTGCCGGGGCCGGTAACATTTAATATTTTACCTGGCACCGCGCAATGATGCAAACAGCGCAAAGCAATTTCGTTTGCATCACCCTGCCAGATCACATTTACACCTCCCATGGAAAGATCGATGGGGCGTTGTTCTTTAACCGATCGCGCAATCTCCAGTAAAATGCCATAGCTCACATCATTTGCATAGTTAAGCCGGTATATTAAAATGGGGGTATTATTCTTTGCAGAGAAATACTGAAACATACGTTCGCGGCCAAGACAGGATTGCGCATATTCCCCGATAGGCTCAGGCACTGTATCCTCTGTTGCGCCGGCGCCATTGGCATCAGTAAGCGGGTAAACATTGCCTGTGGAGAAAACAACGATGTTGGCATGTTTAAATTTCTCAGCAACGCGGCCCGGTAAATAGGTGTTCATGGCCCAGGTGTAACTTTCATTGCCTGTTGTGCCAAACTTCATCCCTGCCAGGTACAGTACATTTTCAACTTCGGGCAGAGCCTGCAATTCAACTTCGTTCAGCAGGTCTGCTTTAATGGTTTCGATCCCTTGCTGTTCTAACAACTGTTGCAGACCGGGTTCATTAAAACGGGCAACACCTATTACTCTTTTCTTTATCCCTGCTTCGCTGATGGCCTGCCTGGCTGCCCTAGCCAAAGCCGGGCCCATTTTACCACCCACACCCGCAATGAGAATATCTCCTTTTAGTTTTTCGATAGCAGCAACCAACTCCCCGGATGGCTGCAGTAACCTGTTATATAGTTCCGTTGTTGATGACATACTCCTTGTTTAGTTGGTTATAAAGACTTACCCGTTGTTATCAGCCAAACTCCGGCCCGACGATAAGATAGTATTGACCCGTATTGCCAAAAGCAATATGGTCGTTTTTATACATGCGGACAAATGTGCGTTGTTGCTCAAATCCCATGGATAGTAAGAAATTTATGGTAGCTGTTTTATCGCACAATACATCAGCAACAACAGGCTTATCGACCAGGTCCTGTAATGCTCGGCCGATGAGTGCGCCGGCATCAGCGGCACTTTCAGCCATTACCGGCCCGATGTGTTGATACCTGCTACCGTTTCGCCCAAGCGCAAATCCGGTGATCATGCCATCACGTTTTGTCATCCATGCTTTATAAGAGTGCTGTGTGAACAACGCGTGCAACATTATGCTCCTGTCAACGCCAAACACAAATTTATCCAGCGCAATAATACCCGGCATATCTTCCGGTTGAACAGGGAATACTTGTTCGCCTGCTTCTGGCGGTAAATTTTTTACAGCGGTATTTACCATCCTTGTCACCTGGTATTCTTCTTTAAATCCAAACCCTGTATAAACCTTTTGCCCGGCAGCAGTCGCATCGAGTTTGATTGCTTTGAAACTGTCCAGTTTCTCCAGCACATTTTCCAGCAGCAATTTGCTGATGCCTTTGCCCCGGTATGTTTTTTCAACGAGCACCATCGCGAGCCACGCAAGCTCATTTGCATAATTTATGGCCGTTGTTGTTCCAATGATTTTGTTGCCTGTTGTTGCAAGCATACAAACGTTTTGAGCATGCGATGTAAAGAGCTTCCAGTCATCTTGCGTTTGGTTCCACCCTTCCGCTTCAGATAAACGCATGGCAGCCGGTATATCCGCTTCCCGTATACTTCTTAAGGTGATAGTTGAGGTATTCATGCAACCAGTTTAATTCAGCCGCGTTAATGCGCTTCATTATAGTCGATATCTTTTTTAAATGTTTCTTCCAGGAAGGAAAGTGCCAGTATTGCCAGTGCGTAGGTGATAAAAGCAACGATCAGGGCGCCATAGATCGAACCTGCGTAGCTTTTGGTTACGCCATATAATAACGACAACGGTATCACTGTGGCTCTCACAAAATTGGGTATGCTGGTGGCAACGGTAGCTCTCAGGTTCGAGCCGAATAATTCGGCCGCCACGGTAATAAAAAGCGTCCAATACCCGCTGCAAAAACCAAGGCATGCGCATATCACATAAAACATGGTAATGGTTTGCAAACCCGCAAGCAGGTAAACGGCTACGAAAGAGGCCGACAATAGAATGAAAAGTAACATGGCCTTCTTCCTGCTTTGCCATACCTGGCTTATATAACCACTTACAAAATTGCCGGCCACCTGCCCGGCAAATGCAAACATTACCGCTTTGCCGGCATCAATGGGGGCCGCAATGCCAAGCGCTTTTCCAAACTCAGGTGAGAAGGTGATGAGAATGCCTACCACAAACCAAATGGGCATACCGATAACAATGCCATTGATGTATTTCAGCATCCGTGTTTTGTTGCTCAACAACATGCGCAGGTCGCCACGTTTCACTTTATTTTCTTTCAATTGCGTGTAGATCCCCGATTCAAAAACGCGGATCCTTAAAACCATCAGCAATAAGCCCAAACCGCCGCCAATAAAATAAGAAATGCGCCATTCAAAAAAGAAGGAAACCAGGTTAGCAAGCAACGCGCCCATTA
>ERZ724521.997-NODE-997-length-12666-cov-4.260566_pt1 | contig 12666 bp, 12 predicted proteins | sample MGYA00376054_ERZ724521 | MGnify/ENA primary metagenome ERZ724521 (study PRJEB28724, sample SAMN07190883) | activated sludge metagenome | isolation source: activated sludge of sewage treatment plant in Hong Hong | place: Hong Kong | collected 2016-03-17 ... | reverse complement strand
ATGGGCGTTGAAAAATCATAGGGCAAAGGTAAGGAGCATAGGGCAGAGAGCAGAGGGCAGAGAGCAGAGAGCAGAGAGCAGAGGGCAGAGGGCAGAGAGCAGAGGGCAGAGGGCAGAGGGCAAAACGATGTAGAGACGCGATGCTTCGCGTCTCTCTGTCAGTGCAAATAAGAGAGGGCAGAGTATCTCCTTCGCGCGAAAAGGCGCTTCGGCGACCAAAGGATCTCCTTCGCGCGAAATGGCGCTTCAGCGACCGAAGGGTCTCCTTCGCACGAAAAGGTGCTTCGGCGACCAAAGGCAGAGAGCAAAACGATGTAGAGACGCGATGCTTCGCGTCTCTCTGTCGGTGCAAATAAGAGCGGACAGACATTCACCTCAAATGGTATAGTGAGATTGACCTCCACGGGTCATATAGGAACACTTGAATTGGGCAATTGAATTATCTTGGCACTGTACGTCAATAACAAGTTCATGCGGCGAAGGAGATCTATTGTTGTTTTACTTTTCTGTTTTTTGACATTTCACTTATTGCCTGGGCAGGCTCCTGTTATGAAGGCTATCCCAGGCGGCAGTGTCTTGATGGGTTGTACTGCGGATCAAGCGGAGAACTATACCTGTAATACCTTTGAAAAGCCTGTGCACAAGATCTCTGTCTATCCCTTTCAACTTGGAAAATTTGAAGTGAAGCAATCCGAATGGGATTCCATCGTGCCTGAGCGTTCAGCCAGTGATGCGTATTGCATAGGGCCTGATCGTCCGGCCTGCAATGTCAGTTTTTATGAAGCGCTGACGTATTGCAACAGACTATCGGTCACACAGAATCTTCAACCCTGCTATTACGCAGACTCATCCTTTACCGTGGTCTTCGATTCATTGGCAGGTAGCGAAACGATGCAGTTTTTTATCACGGTGTATTGGGATCTGTCCGCCAATGGTTACAGGCTGCCGACCGAATCCGAATGGGAATACGCGGCACGAGGAGGCGAAAATCAATTTGTTTTTGCCGGAAGTGATATAGTAGGTAGTGTAGCATGGTATTCCTCAAACACGGTGATCCCCTATGGATGCAGAGATGTTGGAACTAAAGGCGCGAATCAATGGGGTATTCATGATATGAGCGGCAATGTATGGGAGTGGATATGGGATAATTCAAATTTCTATCCGGCATTGCCTGTAGTCAATTTTGCCGGACCATTGAGCACATGGCAGAATCAACGAAGTGCAAGGGGTGGGAGTTATGTTAACTTTTCTGAGGATATTCGTGTAGCTGCACGCGGTGCCGAAAACCCCGGGTTGCGTCAAAGCGTCACGGGTTTCAGAGTGGCACAAGGGAGTCTCTCCGTAAACTGCACAGATTCATTGTTGGTGCCGTCACATGCATCTGTTGGCGCCAATCCTTGTGGAGCTATACAATGGCGGGCATCCAATTTTGCGGTAACGGGATATAAAATATCCATTGGGACAAGTCAGGGAGGAAGTGATTTACTAGCAGATAAGATCGTGCCGGATACGTTTTATTACCCTGATCCGCCACTTCCCATGGGAGATACCGTTTTTATAACGATCGTACCGTTCACCAATAGTTTCGTGGCAGAGGGGTGTCAATCATTTTGGTTTGTCACCGGGGAAAATACGCCTCAAAACCCCTTAACCCTTGCACCGCTTCAACAGCCTTTCATTTGTGAATTCACGCAGGACATTGAACTTACAGGCGATTTTACAAATGTTGACTCAGTCCGATGGTCGACAGGGGAAACATCCACATTAATATCAGTCAGTGAAACAGGCACATATCAGGTGCAGGTTTATTTTGAGGGATGCATGCAGCACTTGAGCACTGAAATAAAGCAAGGTCAAAGACCAGTTCCAGATCCCAATCTAACATTGATTTATCCAACTCTGGCAGGGCAGGCCAGTGGGGCCATTGATATCACTGTGAAGGATGGGGTACCGCCCTATCAATTTTCGTGGGAGCAAGCCTATCCTCCCTTTGCAGTCATCAGCCATGAAGAGGATGTAGATTCGCTGAAAGCAGGAAAGTATGATGTATATATTACAGACTATGTAGGTTGCGGTAAAAATTGGTTTTATTCGTTTACAATTGACAGTGTTCTTGTTGGCACCGCCGAAGTGTCTGCAAAGCCTTTCAATATTTATCCTGTTCCCGCGTCAGATAAGTTATACTTCGATGCCGGACTAACCGGCAGAGAATACATGGTATTTAATTGTATTGGACAGCGTCGATTGTCTGGCACAATAGAGCAGAATTTTATCCATGTCACAGATCTTTCAGAGGGGTTTTATCTTCTGCTGATCAGTAATGCTATGGGTCAATGGTCGCCAAAGACATTTGTAGTAGGCAGGTGAACTCAGGTAAATCAATGATGAACTATCACAACCGCATTTTTCGCCCTATTCACAATTCCGACAATGGAGAGGTATCCGGAGAGGTCGCATTCCACTACCAGCAGGTTGGTCGTATTCTGACCTGTATTTATTCCGGAGGACGGATTGTTTCGGGGCATCTGATCGGGATAGTCGATGATGAAGGGGTTATTGATATGCGATACCATCAAGTCAACAACCGCGGTGAACTCATGACCGGCATATGCAGGTCCACGCCTGAAATCCTGGCTGATGGACGGATCCGATTATATGAGCAATGGCAGTGGACATCAGGAGATGGTTCATCAGGGGAATCTATTTTGGAAGAATTAAGAGGACAGTAAACCCATGCCAATGGACATTTCTTTTGGTGATGATATCACTATAGTGACCTCCAGGGTGATTGACTTTCCCTTGGATCTTTGTTTCCGCGCATGGTCCGAACCCGAGCACCTGAAGGTGTGGTGGGGTCCGGCAGGATTTACCAATACCTTTCACACTTTTGATTTCCGTCCGGGAGGCCGTTGGAATTTTGTGATGCATGGTCCGGACAAAGGGAACTACGTCAATGAAGTGGAGTTTGTTCAGATCGAACCTCCGAGGCTGATCTATTGGAAGCGATATAGCAAGCCTCTATTCCGGGTGCTGGTCACTTTTGAGGAGGTAGATGCAGACCAAACACGAATCGTGTTTCATCAGATTTTTGATACGGTAGAGGAGTGCGTAAAACTCCGTCGGTTTGTCGTGGATAAGAATGAAGAGAATTTCGACAGGCTGGAGGAGGAACTAAAAAGAATGTAGCTACACCTTGGGGCGATACCATCATTGCTGAGAAATTCAATGTGGCTTCTGCAGGTGAATGAGCACTTCGACGAATAAAAATTCAAAACAAGAGCCATACGAACAATTGTTCGTATTTCTTATTTTTGCCCCCTATGAGCCAATACATTGCCATTCCCGTAGCTGAAATCCGCCAGGAAACCGCAGAAGCTGTGTCTGTGTGGCTGGACATCCCGGAAGCCCTCAAAAAGGATTTTACCTTTCGTCCCGGCCAATACCTCAACGTTCGCGCTACCATTGACGGCGAAGAGGTCAGGAAATCCTATTCGATCTGCTCGGTTCCTGAAGATCCATATATCGGTATTGCAGTGAAATTGGTCAAGGGTGGAAAGATGTCCACCTATATCAATCGTCAACTCCACGCCGGAGATACGTTTGAAATAACAACCCCTGAAGGAAAATTTACACTCCCGGAAGCACTTCCGGCGGATGCACAACTCCTGTTTTTTGCCGCCGGTAGCGGTATTACCCCGGTGATCTCGCAACTGAAATCATTTCTGTCGCATTATCCCCAGGGACAAGCGATTCTCTTTTACAGCAATAAATCCGGTGACTCCATCATTTTCCGTGAAGAGTTGGAAGCGTTGAAAAATGAAAACATGAACCGGCTCTCGGTCTACCACATCCTCACACGGGAAGTGACTGGTGTTGAGGTATTCTCAGGGCGAGTCGATGCAGAAAAATGTAAACTTTTCGGAAAGCACTTTTTTCAACCCTCCGATATCCATACCGCCTTCATCTGCGGTCCTGAACTCATGATCCTGGATGTCAAAGCTGCCCTTCAGGACATGGGTATGCGTGAGGATCAGATCCGCTTCGAACTCTTTGGCACCGGTGCGTTTTATTCCCGCAAAGATGAAACACACGAAGACCATCATGAAGGAGAGGATAGAGTGGCCCGCGTGACCATTCGCCTCGACGGGCATGAAACCGACATTATGGTTGGATACCGGGGCGAAGCAATCCTGGATGCAGGACGCCGTGCCGGACTCGACATCCCATATTCCTGCAAAGGCGGAGTATGCAGCACCTGCCGCGCCCAGGTCGTCGAAGGACAAGTGCATATGGATATCCACTATGGCCTCGAACCAGATGAGATTGATGCGGGACATGTGTTGACCTGTCAGTCACATCCGAGGAGCGAGCGGCTGATTTTGGATTATGATATTCTGTAGGGTAGATGGTTTGATAGGTTGATATGTTGATATGTTGATAGGTTGATGTCAAAGCGCGGCTTTGATCCCGCACGTTGCGCAGCCGTAAAGCGGGATGTTGATGTGTTAGGTAGCAAATACTTTTCTCCGTGCCCTCCGTGCGCCAAAATTATTGAGTGATGGAGCGATTGGGTGATGGAGTGATGTCAAAGCGCGGCTTTGATCCCGCACGTTGCGCAGCCGTAAAGCGGGATGTTGATATGTTAGGTAGCAATTACTTTCTCCGTGTACTCCGTGCGCCAAAATTATTGAGTAATTGAGCGATTGGGTGATGGAGTGATGTCAAAGCGCTGCTTTGATCCCGCACGTTGCGCAGCCGTAAAGCGGGAGAGTGATTTAGTGATTCAGTGATTTAAACAATTAAGTTCTATGTATTACGTCTGGTGTCTGGCAAGTAGAATCAATAAGAGAAATAAGTAAACATTATCATGAATACCACCCGTAAGGAAGAAATCCAATTTGCTGCAGCGAAACTCTTCGGCAAGAAGGGCTTTGCGGCATCGTCTGTGCGAGATATTGCCCAGGAAGTGGGATTGGGAGCGGCGAGTTTATATAATCATATGGGCTCTAAAGATGAGCTCCTGACCACGATATGTTTTCGATGTGCCCGGGCATTCGAAGAAGGGATGAAACATATTGACCAGATGAAGGTGGCCCCTGTGGAAGATCCGTCAGTTGATCGCCTTGCAGATCAGTATTGCCCTTCATGACGAGAGCTCCCTGACGGTATTTAATGATGAGTGGAAACATCTGCTTGAACCACATCTTTCCGAATTTCTGAGGTTGCGCCGGGCCTATGAAACCACCTATCTTCGGATCATCAAAGAGGGGATGGAGCAAGGTCAGCTCAACCCAACGGATCCATATCTTGTTTTTCAAATGATCCTTTCTTCTCTTCGTTGGTTGCATCTGGGCAGTACGCCTAAAAAAACAAAGTTGGACGAAATAACATTAACAGAACAAATCACTTCGATCATCATAAAAGGTATCACGACATGAGTGTCATTGAACTAGAACAAAAATTTCAGGAGAAAATCGACAACGATATCCGGATAGAACCCCGTGACTGGATGCCGGACTCCTATCGTCAGACCCTGATCCGCCAGATCGGTCAACACGCCCACAGTGAAGTGGTCGGGATGCTTCCCGAAGGCAACTGGATCACCCGTGCGCCATCACTCAAACGCAAACTGGCCTTGCTGGCGAAAATCCAGGACGAAGCAGGACATGGTCTATACTTGTATAGTGCTGCCGAAACCTTGGGCATCGATCGGGATACCATGGTGGACGAATTGCACGCCGGTAAAGCCAAATACAGTTCGATCTTCAACTACCCTACCCTCACCTGGGCAGACATGGGGGCCATCGGCTGGTTAGTGGACGGTGCCGCTATTCAAAATCAGATCCCACTCTGCCGGACATCATTTGGTCCGTATGCCCGTGCTATGGTGCGTATCTGCAAGGAAGAAAGCTTTCATCAGCGCCAGGGATATGAGATCATGACGGTCCTGGCACAAGGCACTCTCGTGCAAAAAGCAATGGCCCAGGATGCCCTCAATCGCTTCTGGTGGCCGAGCCTCATGATGTTTGGTCCGCCGGATGAAATGTCCGCGCACACGGCTCAATCGAAGAAGTGGGGCATCAAACGGTTTACCAATGATGAACTGCGTCAGAAGTTTGTGGATATGATCGTTCCACAAGCTGAATATCTTGATCTGAAAGTTCCCGATCCAAAGATCCAATGGAATGAGCAACGCGGTCACTATGACTTTGGAGAGATCAATTGGGAAGAATTCTGGCAAGTCGTCGGTGGTAACGGACCTTGCAACAAAGAGCGCATGGAAGCCCGCGTCAAAGCCTGGGAGGAAGGTGCCTGGGTCAGAGAAGCTGCCATGGCTTATGCCAATAAACGTGCCGCCTCCAAACATCCACATGATATTTCCAAAACAACATCATCACAAAACCTTGCCATATGAAATCCTGGCCTTTATACGAAGTGTTTATAAGATCCAAAGCGGGTCTGCATCACAAACATGCGGGAAGTCTGCATGCTGCAGATGCGCAGATGGCGATTGAAAATGCCCGTGATGTATACTGCCGTCGCAATGAAGGTGCCAGCATCTGGGTGGTCCTGTCATCCGATATCACGGCTTCGAATCCACAGGAAAGCGAAGAACTGTTTGATCCGGCTGAAGACAAAGTGTATCGTCATCCGACTTTTTACCAGGTGCCGGAAGGCGTCAAACATCTTTGACCGTTAGGCATGATCAAAAAGACCATTCACACCCTTTGTTTCCTCTGCGGCATATTGTGCATTGGAACCTCTTGTCAGCAGGCGCACTCTGAACAGCCGGTCGTCTCTGTGCAGCCGGAGACATTTACAATGTCCGTGAAGGATACGGTTCCGGCTAAACCGGACACGTTGGCTATCCCTTATGATATCAACTACATCATGGGCCGGTTTGATCCAGCGACACATCCGGATTTTGTGTTGATCGACTCCATGTATGCCGATAAAAAAGGCATGTACCTGCGAAAAGACACGTACAAGGCTTTTCTGGAGATGTATCAGCATGCATTGAAGGATGGTGTAAAACTGCAGATTCGTTCGGCCACCCGAAATTTTTATGCTCAAAAAAATATTTGGGAAGCCAAATGGACTGGTGAGCGATTGCTGGAAGGAGGAGAAAACCTGGCCTTGACCACACCTGATCCAAAAGAAAAAGCGTTGAAAATCCTTCGGTATAGTTCGATGCCCGGCTCGAGCCGCCATCATTGGGGCACTGACATCGATCTCAACAACCTGGAGAATGACTGGTTTAATGCCGGTGAGGGCCTCGACATGTATAACTGGCTGAAAGCTCATGCCGCTGAGCATGGATTTTGTCAGCCTTACTCAGCAGGCAGGCAGCATGGTTATTTTGAAGAGCGATGGCACTGGTCGTATATGCCGGTCTCTACCAAACTCACGGCCTATGCCAAGGATCATTTGAAAAATGAGATGATCACCGGGTTCCTGGGTAGCGAGACCGCACCGATGATTGATATCGTGAAGTATTATGTGCTGGGTATAAACCAGGAGTGCCTGTAAAGAAAAGCTTAGAAGGTTAGAAGATTAGAAGGTTAGGAGGTTAAATGATTAGAAGATTATTTACCGCCTTAAGCCTAGGATATGTCTGTCAATTACATGAATCTGTTATTAAAGTCAATACACCCAACAATCTAAAATAAGCATTATGAATAAGTCCTAAGCTCTTAACCTTCTAATCTTCTAACCTCCTAAGCCTATAACCTCCTAACTTATTAATCCTTTAACCTCCTAATCTCAATATGGCTTACACTGAATCCACCATGATGCCTCTAGGAAGCGATGCTCCGCCATTTGTACTTCCGGATACCGTCAGCGGCAAAATGATACGACTCACCAATATAGCATCTGACAAGGCCACTGTCGTTATGTTTATCTGCAATCATTGTCCGTATGTGGTTCATGTCAATGAGGAACTGGTGCGTGTAGCCAATGATTACATACCGAAAGGAGTAGCCTTTGTGGCTATTAGCTCCAATGATGTTGAAAACTATCCGGACGACAGTACTGAAAAAATGAAAGAGGTCGCGGAAAAATTAAAATATCCATTTCCGTATTGTTATGATGAAAGTCAGAATGTAGCCAGGGCTTATGATGCGGCTTGTACACCTGATTTCTATGTTTTTGATAAGGACTTGAAACTGGTCTACCGCGGAAGGCTGGATGACTCACGACCGAAAAACACCAAACCGCTGACCGGGAAAGATTTGCGGGATGCCCTTGATGCTGTTCTCGCTGGGAGGCCTGTGGCGGAGAAACAGTATCCGAGTGGAGGGTGTAATATCAAGTGGAAGAAGTGAGATGGGAGATGCCAGTCGCAACGAAGTTGTGATCCCGCCAACGCTTTTCCGCGTTGCAGCGGGAACGGAAGATGCCAGAGGAAAGTTCACTTATAGTGTAAGGTGCTTATTTAGCGCCGTCAATGGCATGTGTTACAAAAAAGACGTGGAGAATCAGATTGACGGCAAAGAGGCTGGATACCGAAGATTTCGAATCATGCTGATACGTCATGTTGGCTTCGATGGCAAACAAGGATGTCCATGATACGGAAGTGCCGGCAATGTAGCGGACACGATTGATGGTTTGATAACGCGTATCATAGTACGGTTCCACATTGAAATAGGGGACAAGCGAAAGCCCTTTGGACCAGAATTCTTTTTCAACCATAAAGCGATAGCGTAGCCTTTGGGAGAAGGCATTATCCTCACCTAGCCAACGGAGATCTGTGCGGAAACGATGGGATAGCAGCCATTGACCTTTGAGCGGAAGGCGAATATGAAATTCCGCATACGCGGTATTCTCTGAATAGGCTTCACCATGATCTCCAAGACTCTTCCCCACCAGATAACCGCCCCGGATCATCCGCATATTGATAGCTGCTGCGCGGTCTTCATCGAGTGCCCGCATATAAAGGATTCGTTTCGAATTTCCCCACTGATAATCTCCCTGGGCCACGATACTGCCCTCTCTGTATTTGGTCTCTAGATTACTGGAAAATGGAACGTACATCGACACCCGCCATTGGGGAGTGATTTTCCACCACACATCCAGTTCGGGCCAAAATTCTTTGGATGTTTCCTGGCCCAGCACCCGGGCAATACTCAATATCACTAAAGCCGATATGATAAATGTTACTCGTAAACCGTATAACCGGGTATGTCGCTTGCTTTGGTATATACAATCCATACAACACATAGAGGTTAAAAGATGGGGCTCAATTATGCATCTGCTTTTCCGGAAAGACGACGCAGGGAGGCGAGTTCTTTAAACTTGGCACGGGCTTCCTCGGCCGGCGAACCAAAATAGGTTTTGCCGGATTCCAGGTCTTTCGTGACACCACTTTGTGCCAACAACACCCCTTTTTCTCCGATGGTTATATTTTGGGCAACACCGGATTGACCATAGAGGATGGACCAGTCTCCAATCTTTGATTTACCGGCGACACCTGCCTGCGCGGCAAGCAAACAATTTTTTCCAATGACTACTCCATGGCCGATCATCACCTGGCAATCGATTTTGGTGCCGGCACCGATGATGGTGTCTCCACTCACCCCTTGTGCAATAGTAGTGCCGCTGCCTATCCATACATCATCTTCAATGATGACTCTTCCACAACCGGTCCACGCCTGGTACCCCACGGGCCATTTTTTGAAATAAAAGGCCTGGGTTCCGATCACAGCGCCGGAATGGATGATCACGCGCTCTCCGATATAGGAATATGGACGGATAATAGCTCCGCCCTGGATGTAAGAATCCTTTCCAATATGAACATGTGGACCGATGATTGCACCAGGTTCTATAATGGCATCCGGATGTATCTGTTGACCTTCTGTCGAGGTAGCTGTAATCGGTGTAAATAACCTGAACCGCTTGACCAGTTCCTCATAAGCCAGAAAGGGTTTTTCGGCAACCAATAATGTTTTACCGGGGGGACAGTCCATGACTGAAGGCACGATGATGGCACTGGCTGCAGAGTTCAGGGAGGTTTGGTAATACTTGGGGTGATCCACAAAGGTGAGATCCCCTTCCCGCACTTTATGTATCTCATTGATGCCTGTGACCTTCAGTTCATGGTTCCCAATCACCTCTGCACCGATCCAGGTGGCGATGTCATTGACAGATATGGTATATGGCAGATCCATTTGATTTAAATTTTGGCAAAAGTACATATTACACTGGGGCATAGGGATAGGCTGAGCTTGCCAGCTGGGTTTGCCACAATTTTTCGTTACTTTTCTGAGACAAAGGCAGAGGCAGGAATCAGGAAACAGGAAACAGGAAACAGGAGGCAGGGGGAAGGAGGCAGGCGGGAGGATGCCAGTCGCAACGCGGTTGTGATCCCGCCAACGATTTTTAACGTTGCAGCGGGAATGCCAGACGAGAGACGAAAGACAAAAGACATGTGACACAGGACCCATCACTATAAATCCCTCGATAACGCAATCACTCAATAATTTTGGCGCACGGAGTACACGGAGAAATTTATCTACCAAATAGTTCATCAACACATCAACAAATTAACATATCACCCAATCACTTCATCACCAAATCACTTCATCACCCAATCACTTCATCACCCAATCACTTCATCACCCAATCACTCAATATTTTATGACACAGCATCTTTCTCGTCGTTCCTGGATCAAGCGCAGTGCTATGGCTGCTGCTATTTTGCCGGTTTCCAATTGGTACTTACCGGATGGGCTTGACTACAGATCAAACGGGTACAGTAGTGAAGCTCCGATCCGATTGAACTCCAATGAAAATGCCTATGGGCCCAGTGAGGCGGCAAAGAAAGCTATCATGGAAAGCCTTGTGGACGCCAATCGCTATCCGAGATCTTATACAGCCAAACTGCGGGAAGAAATCGCCAAACGGGAAGGATTGACACCGGATCATGTGCTGCTGACAGCAGGGTCGACCGAACTGCTGGGGCTGGCGGGACTGGTATATGGATTGGACAAAGGAGATCTTGTTGCTTGTAATCCTACATTCGATTTTCTGTTGTTGTATGCTGAGCGTATGGGGTGCTCGTGGGAGCGAACTCCATTGACACCCAAATATCAACAGGATCTGAAGGCCCTGGACAGAGCTTGTGGTTCGAATACCAGATTGATATTTATCTGTAATCCCAATAATCCTACCGGGGTGGAAGTGCCTACCGCTGAACTCATGGACTTTTGTGAAACGCAATCCAAAAAATATCCGGTGTATGTGGATGAAGCGTATGTGGAATTGAGCCCCAATGGTCGAAAGAGCAGCATGGCAAGTCTGACCTTAAACAACCCCAACATTATCGTGGGACGCACCTTTTCCAAAGTTCATGGATTAGCCGGCATGCGGATAGGCTATGCGTTGGCGAATCCTGTGACGATCGAAAGACTTTCAAATCTTCATACCGGTCGAGGCATGACGCTGTCCTGTGCATCGTCAGCCGCTGCATTGGCCTGTCTGAATGATCCGGAATTTGAAGATTTCTGCCGCACGAAAATCATCGAAAACCGAGAGATGCTGTGCAAGGCCTTCGATGAGATGGGTGTCGAGTACCTGCCCAGTGCCGCCAATTTTGTCCTGTTTAGTAATGATAAATTCAGGACAGACCCCACCGAGGCCATGGAAAAGGAAAACATCCTGGTCCGGAAATATGAACACCTCTATGGATGGACGAGAGTGAGTATCGGCACTGAGGAGGAGATGAAGGAGTTTATTTCTGCGGCGAAAAAGTACGTTTGACCCCAAAAAACTTTATATCATATCCCCACAATAAGGATATTTTTTGTTTTTTATTCCCTTTTAAAAGGATTAAACAAAGCATGTCAAATCACCGATGCTAATCTGGGCATCATCATCACGATGGATCAAGAGGGGGAATTTGAATACCGGGGTATAAAAATCAAAGTAGTTCCTGCATGGAAATGGTGTGGTTCCGGATTTAATCTGGTGAGTTTGATATAGGAAATAAAATGTAGGGGCACATCGCGCGAAAAAAAACGTAGGGACAGGTCACAACCTGTCCCTACATTTTTTTAAATTAAATCAATGCGCCTCCAACCAATTTTCCCCAACACCCATCCCTACTTCAATCGGAACAGGCAGCTCTGGTAATGCATGTTTCATTTTGTCTTCGACCAATGCCTTGAGTTCATCCTGTTCGGATTTATGGACATCGAAGACCAACTCGTCATGTACCTGGAGGAGCATCCTGGATTTGAGGTTGCGGGCATCCATTTCATGATGGATCTGGATCATGGCCAGCTTGATCATATCCGCGGCGGAACCCTGGATCGGTGAGTTGATGGCATTTCGTTCGGCTTGTGAGCGCACGGTAGGGTTCTTGGAATTGATATCGCGCAGGTAGCGGCGGCGTTTCATGATCGTCTCGATATAGCCATGTTCGCGGGCATACGTAACCGTCTCGGTCATGTATTTCTTGATGCCCGGGAATTTCTCAAAATAATTATCAATGATCTCTTTGGACTCACTGCGGGAGATGCCCAAGGTCTGTGAGAGTCCAAAAGCAGACTGACCATAGGCCAAACCAAAATTAACTGCTTTGGCCCGACGTCTCATTTCTTTTGTCACGTCCGCTAGGGGCACACCAAAAACTTTTGATGCTGTGGACGCATGGATATCCTCACC
>ERZ724521.995-NODE-995-length-12671-cov-4.040663_pt1 | contig 12671 bp, 10 predicted proteins | sample MGYA00376054_ERZ724521 | MGnify/ENA primary metagenome ERZ724521 (study PRJEB28724, sample SAMN07190883) | activated sludge metagenome | isolation source: activated sludge of sewage treatment plant in Hong Hong | place: Hong Kong | collected 2016-03-17 ... | reverse complement strand
CCGGCGCAGCAGGTGGAAGATCTGGCTGGCCGTCGTCGGCTGGACGACCTGCATGTTGGTGTCGGCGCTGAGCTGCATGAAGCGCTCCAGACGGGCCGAGCTGTGCTCGGGGCCCTGCCCTTCGTAGCCGTGCGGCAGCATCAGCGTGATGCCGTTGACGCGGCCCCACTTCACCTCGCCTGAAGCGATGAACTGGTCGATCACCACCTGCGCTCCGTTGGCAAAATCGCCGAACTGGGCTTCCCAGATCACCAGGGTGTTGGGGTCGTTCGAGGCGTAGCCGTATTCGAAGCCCAGCACGGCTTCCTCGGACAGGATCGAGTCGATCACCACGAACGGAGCCTGGTTCTCGGCCACGTTCTGCAGCGGCACATAGGTGCCGATGTCCCACTTCTCGCGGTTCTGGTCGTGCAGCACGGCATGGCGGTGGGTGAAGGTGCCACGGCCGCAGTCTTCGCCCGACAGGCGCACCGGGTAGCCGCTGGCGACCAGCGACGCAAAGGCCATGTGTTCGCCCATGCCCCAGTCCACATTGACCTCGCCACGGCCCATGGCCGCGCGGTCGTCCAGTACCTTCTTGACCAGCGGGTGCGGCGTGAAGTTGGCCGGCACCGTGGTGATTTTTTCCGCCAGGCGCTTCCACTCGGCCATCGGAATCGCCGTGTCCGCCGCGTCCGTCCACTTGCGGTTGAGGTACGGGCTCCAGTCCACCGCGAACTTGCTCTTGAAGTTGGTCAACACCGGGTCCACCGTGTGCTTGCCCGCGTCCATGGCGGCCCGGTAGGCCTTGACCATGTCGTCGCCCAGCGTGGCGCCCAGGCCCTGCGCCGCCAGCTTGTCGGCGTACAGCTTGCGCGTGCCCGGGTGGGCGGCAATCTTCTTGTACATGAGCGGCTGGGTGAGCGAGGGCGTGTCCTGCTCGTTGTGTCCCAGCTTGCGGAAGCAGACGATGTCCACCACCACGTCCTTGGCGAACTCCATGCGGTAATCCAGCGCGATCTGGGTGGCCAGCACCACGGCCTCGGGGTCGTCGCCGTTCACGTGCAGCACCGGCGCCTCGATCATCTTGACCACGTCCGAGCAGTACAGCGTCGAGCGGCTGTCACGCGGGTCGCTGGTGGTGAAGCCGATCTGGTTGTTGATCACGATGTGCACCGTGCCGCCCGTGAAGTAGCCGCGGGTTTCCGCCAGCGCCAGCGTTTCCATCACCACGCCCTGGCCGGCGAACGCGGCGTCGCCGTGCACCTGCACTGGCAGCACCTGCTTGCCCTGCGGGTCGGCACGGCGGTCCATCCGGGCGCGTACCGAGCCTTCGACCACCGGGTTGACGATCTCCAGGTGCGAGGGGTTGAAGGCCAGGCTCAGGTGCACCGGGCCACCGGGGGTGGTCACGTCGGAGCTGAAACCCTGGTGGTACTTCACGTCACCGGCCGGCAGTTCTTCCTTGGCCGTGTGGTCGAACTCGGCAAACAGGTCTGCCGGCATCTTGCCCAGCGAGTTCACCAGCACGTTCAGGCGGCCACGGTGGGCCATGCCGATCACGATTTCCTGCACGCCCTTGGCGCCGGCCTGCTGGATCAGTTCGTCCATCGAGGCGATGAAGCTTTCACCGCCTTCGAGCGAGAAGCGCTTCTGGCCCACGTACTTCGTGTGCAGGAATCGCTCAAGGCCTTCGGCCGCGGTCAGGCGGTCGAGGATGTGCTTCTTCTTCTCGGCCGTGAAATTCGGTTTGCTGCGGATGCTTTCGAGTTTCTGCTGCCACCAGCGCTTCTTGTTCTGGTCGGTGATGTACATGTACTCGGCACCAATGGTGCCGCAGTACGTCTCGCGCAGCGCGTTGATGAGCTCGCGCAGCGACATGGTTTCCTTGCCGAAGAACGTGTTGCTGGTGTTGAACACGGTTTCCTGGTCGGCGTCGCTGAAGCCGTAGAACGACGGGTCCAGCTCGGGGATTTTTTCGCGCTCGGTGCGCTTGAGCGGGTCAAGATCCGCCCAGCGCTGGCCCACGTTGCGGTACGCGGCAATGAGCTGCTGCACGGCAGTGCGCTTGCGACCCATCTCGGAGTCGGCGCCGCTGGCCTGCACCACGCGGGTGCCGCCCTGCTTGGCCCGCTCGGCGAAGGCATTGACCACGGGCAGGTGGGGCACATCCTTGGCGTTCGAGCCGTCCACGGCCGGCACATGCTGGAGCGCGTCGAAGTAGTCGCGCCAGTTGTCGGGCACGCTGCCGGGGTTGGCGAGGTAGTTTTCGTACATCTCCTCGACGTAGGGCGCATTGCCGCCGAAGAGGTAGGAGTTGCCCTGATAGGCAGTGTAGACAGACGCCGTTGACGGCGTCGATTGATCGCTCATATTCCGCTGACCTCCGTTTCCCTGCGGGAAACATTAGCTGGTTAAGAAAACCTTCCGCGACACGGCTGGACCGATTGGCGGATGCGACTGTGGCTGGAAGGGGCCTAAGTACAACCCGAATTGTGCCACCGATTCGGCCCGTGCACCAAACCGCGGGCCGGATCTGCGTACTTTTTCAGGCCAGACCGGGATTGCCCGCCATGCCCGGCAGGGCCGGTGTGTTGAGGCGGGGCGGGGCCACAGTGCGATGGGCCCTGAACCAGGTTTCGACCACATCCCAGACGGCAGGCCCGGCGTTCCTGCTGGCTTCGGCCACGGGCGCCCAGCCCGCCACCTTGTAGGTCTTGCCGGCCTCGATGGGCTGGCCATGGAGCCGCATGTCCTGGATCCGCTGCCCCATCCGGGCCTGGGCGTCGCAGGTGTAGCTCATGCCGCCGACACGCACCATGTCGCCGCCCTGCTGGTAATACGGGTCGGGGTTGAACAGGTTGTCCGCCACGTCTTCCAGGATGGTCTTGATGGTCTCACCCGTCATGTCGGTCAGCGTGGTCCAGGGGTAGGTGATGGCGGTCTGGTCCATCAGGTGCTCCCGCGTGATCGCCTGGCCCGGCAGCAGCGAGGTGCCCCACCGGAAACCCGGCGAGAAGGCAATCTGCGCGCCGCGGACTTCCATCAGGGCGTCCAGCACCAGCTGGTCAAAAGTGCCGTTGAAGTTGCCGCGGCGGTACAGCAGCCCTTCGGTGGTGGCCAGCTTTTCCTCGAGCCGCGCCTTGTAGGGCGCGCGCACCTTGTCGATCAGCGCCGCCATGTCGCGATCGGGCGGCAGCAGGTTGGCGAACACCGGCAGCAGACGGTAGCGGAAGCCCGCGACCTTGCCAGCCTTGACGTCCAGGTCCAGCACGCCCAGAAACTTGCCGTTGCTGCCCGCATTGGTGACGATGGTCTGGCCGCCCGGGTTCTTCACCACCACCGGCAGGGGTACGCCGTCGTGCGTGTGGCCGCCGAGGATGGCGTCAATGCCGCTGACGCGCGAGGCGAGCTTGAGGTCGACATCCATGCCGTTGTGGCTCAACAGCACCACCGCCTGGGCGCCCCTGGCGCGCGCCTCGTTGACTGTGTCCTGCATCTCCTTTTCCTGGATCCCGAAGGTCCAGTTCGGTACCAGCCAACCCGGGTTGGCAATCGGGGTGTAGGGAAACGCCTGCCCGATGATCGCCATCGGGACGCCATTCATTTCACGCATCACCCAGGGCTTGAAGACGGGATCGTCGAAATCACGGGTCTTAACGTTCTGTGCCAGGAACTCAATGCGGCCGGCAAAGTCCTTGTCCACCACCTCCTTGATGCGGGCCTCGCCGTAGGTGAAGTCCCAGTGGCCGGTCATCAGGTTTACGCCCAGCAGCTTGCAGGCATCCACCATGTCCTGGCCCTGTGTCCACAGCGCGGTGGCGCTGCCCTGCCAGGTGTCACCGCCGTCCAGCAACAGGGCGCCGGGGCGCGATGCCTTGAGCCGCTTGACCAGCGTGGCCAGGTGCGCGAAGCCGCCCACCTTGCCGTACTGGCGCGCCGCACGCTCAAAGTCCAGGAAAGTGAAGGCGTGGGCTTCCGGCGAGCCGGCGCGCAGGCCTGCTGCTTTGAGCAGGTGCTCCCCCACCAAGTGCGGCAGCTGCCCGCGCATGCCGGCCACGCCGAGGTTGACCGACGGTTCGCGGAAGTACACCGGCAACAGTTGCGCATGGCAGTCGGTCATGTGCAGCAGGTGCACGTTGCCGCTGCGCGGCAGGTCATAGAGCTGGGCGGCCTGCTGGGCAGACGCGTCCCTGGCCAGCGGGAAACCCGAGGCCATGGCCGCTGCCAGCACGCTCGCGAATTCGCGGCGGCTGAGGTTCATGGTGTGTGCCGGTGCCCGTTACTGGTTGACGGGGGACTTCGGGTCCAGCAGCAGGGCCATCACATCGCGCAGTTGCGCCTCTGTGAGGATGCCTGCGTGGCCGAACCGCGGCATGCCTGAGCAGGCGTTGTAGGCCTTGGCGTTCCACAGCTTGCCCCAGGTGTAGTCCACGATGGGTTTGCTGGCGGCAGCAGCCGGGTCTGCCACCCCCCGCAACTTGCCGTAGTTGTAGAGGCTGGGGCCGATGGAGCCAAACGACAGCTCGGCCTTGCTGATCTGGTGGCAGTTGTAGCAGCTGCCCCCGTTGGCGGAGCCGGGTGCATCCGTCCAGGTCATGCCCCGTCCGTTCTGGGCGATTTTTTCGCCCTCGCGCCAGTCGCCGATGAAGTTGCCGTCGGCCGGCATCTTCACCGTCTTCAAGTTGGCCTCCTCGATCGCCTTGGCGAGCTTGTCGTCCAGGGGTTTGCCTTCGGATTCCGAGCACGCCTTGTTGGACATGTCCTGCTCCAGCCAGCCGAGCTTGGCAATGCCCTGCTCGCGGAATGACGCCTTCATGATCTGGCGGGTGGCTTCATCCACCTGCTGCGGCGTGGGGCCCACGGCGCAACCGGCCAGCACGGCGGCGAAGGCCGCAAGCGCAATGGTTTTGACTGATTTGTTCATGTTGATGGCTCCTGTCTGCGTTATCGCTTGAGGGCCGGGGCAATGGACTTGCCGCCTTTGCCATTGACGCCCATGTACACACCCAGGGCGATGGTGGCGTCCGAGCCGAAGCCCGGATACGGAAAGCGCTGCTGGCGATAGCAGTCGTTCAGGCGCCGCTGCATGCCCCAGAGCTCGCCGCTGGACACGCGGTACGCGGGCCAGGCGCCGAAGCCATTGCCAGCGCCGGGGTTCTTGGTGAGGTTGGGCAGATCCTGCAGGCGCACGCGCTTGCCGTCTTCGCCATGGCAGGACGCACACGAGAAGTCGTAAGGTCCGCCCCGCATGTAAAACACCTTCTTGCCCACTTCATACATGAGCTTTTCCTGCGGGTGCGACTGCGGCAGGTTGAACGCCATGTCACGCGATTCGCCGGAAATCCAGGCCACCAGCCCTTCCAGGTTCTTCTGCTCGCCGGTGCCGAAGCGCTCTTTCGCGATGGCATCGGCATTGAAGCCCTGCAGGGTTTCCATGCAGGTGAGCAGGCGCGATTCCAGATCCTGCACCCGGCCGGTATCTGCGAACCAGCGGGGCAGTTCGACAAAGGCCCCCTTGACCACGCCCGGCCCCTTGCCGAGATCGCATTTTTCAAGGCTGGCGTTCTTCGGGCCGCGCGCCTGCTTCCACAGCGCCTCACCGCGCGCCTCGAACAGTTCAGCCGGGTTGCCGTCGGCCAGCATGGCGCGGTACTCGGCGATGCCGTCGGCCGTGCTTTTCTGCGCCACGGCAACCAGCGGAAGCGCACACACGGAAGCCAACAGCAGCAGCTTGAATTTCATCAGTGTCTCCTTGTTGTTTTTGGCGGGCCCGCCCGCTGAACGGGCGTCAGGCGATAACGGCTTCGTCGGTGCGCTTGTCGCCGCGGTTGTCCACCCAGCTGACCGCCACCTTGTCGCCCGCCTTGCCGCCCTTGAAGCTGAACTGGAGGAACGGATTCTTGGACACCGCCGGGCCCCACTGGGCACTCATCACCGGCTTGCCGTTGTGGCTGGCGCTGATGGTCTGAATGAACCAGGCCGGAATGACCTTGCCCGCCGCGTCACGGCGCTGGCCGCTTTCCATTTCGTGGCTCACCAGCACACGCACTGTGACCTTGTCGCCTTGCGCCTGGGCGCGGATTCGCATCGGATCGCTCATGATCTGCCTCCTTAACCGCCGCAGCCGCCAAGGGTGACCTTGACTTCCTTGACGCTGTAGAAAAACTTGTCGCCCGCCTTGGCCACGGCGTACACATTGGAAGACTGCCCCATCTTGACGTTGGTGGCCACGTTGGCATCCGTGCCGGCCAGGATGTCGAACACTGCAGCCAGCGCGTTCGGGTTTTTCTCCACGACGAAGGCGATCTGCGTCGTGAACGGGATGTTGCTTTGTGCGCCAACCCGGACCACGCTGCCGTTCTCGGCAATCTCCGGGGCCGCCAGCACCAGGTCCTTGCTCTCGGTGGCCGTGCCGCCGCCCAGCGCCTTGACGGCGTCCGCCAGGGACTTGGCCTCGAAGGCTGTCTTGTTCCAGCCCGCACCCGCCTGGGCGGCCGCCTGGCCTGGCACCAGCCCGCTGGCGGCGGCCAGGCCGAGCGCTGCCGCGCCCGAGCTCCTGTGGATGAATTCTCTGCGTTCCATTGAAGGACTCCTTGTGTTTCAGTTGGGAAATTGTAGGGACAGACAGCCAGGCGTGCGTCGGGCGTAACCCTTTGTCCCCGGCGTGTGCAAGGCGCTCATGGAGCAGCGCCCGCGCCCAGCCACTCGGCAACGCGCCGCGCGTCGGCTTCGCTGATGGACTGCGGTGGCATGGGAATGGCCCCCCAGACGCCCTGCCCGCCCGAGCGGATGCGGCCCGCGAGATACGCCACGGCGTCGGCCTGCGCGCCATACTTGCCTGCCACATCGCGAAACGAGGGGCCCACAATCTTGCTGTCTACGCCGTGACAGGCGGTGCATGCGTATTTCTGCAAGAGGGGCAGCACGTCACCTGCTACACTTTTTGTAGCAGCCTGCGCAGTACTGGTGCGGATTGCAGCATGATTTTCTTCTGCTGCCGGGCTGGTACGGACGCCCCGCACCGGCCCGACAGTGCGCATCTGTGTGGCCAGCTCACCGTGCGCATTGCGCGCGTAGTCGGGAATCTGGCTGGCCACCACCGGGGCCGGGCCGCAGTTGCGCATGCAGGCCGACCCCTGCACGTCGGGGCGGCGATGGCCACCGAATTCGGGCCCGGGCCACATGCCGTGCACGGTGGTGATGCCATTCCGGTTTGGCAGGCGTTGCTGCACTTCGCGGATGTTGCGGTCCGACAGCGTGAAGTCATCGGGCACCACATGGCCCAGGTTGAGCAGATAGGCCAGGACCGCGTACACATCGTCCGCCGACAGCGACTTGGGCGCCGTCCAGGGCATCGCGCGGTTGATGTAATCCCACAGCGTCGACAATTGCGACGCCTTCATCATCATCGTGCGCGACGGTGTATTGGTGCCCAACTGCAGCGCCGCGACGCGTCCGGTCTCCACGTCCTTGCGGGTGGTGTGGCCCACCAGTGGCGCAAAGATGTCGTTGCTTTCGCCAAAGGCGCCGTGACACGATGCGCACTGGGCCTCCCAGACCTGTTCGCCGCGCCTCACGCTGCCCTGCCCGGTCGGCAGTCCCTTGAAGTCCGGACGCACGTCAATGTCCCAGGCCTTGACTTCCGCCGGTGTGGCCATACGCCCGATGCCTGCCAACGCGGCCGACGCCGGCTGCGCCAGCGCCAGTGCCGGCAGCAGGCAGGCCGCCAGAAGCAGCGTCTTAACTGAGCTGGACATTGCGCACCTCGCCGCTTTCCTGCACCAGCCAGGTCTGGATCGCGTTGTTGTGATAGATGCCCCGGGTGCCGCGCACACGGCGCAGCTCGGCATAGGTGGGCTGGATATGCCCCGTCTCGTCGGTGGCGCGACTCATCAGCAGCGCGGGCCGGCCATCCCACGTCCAGTCGCAGTTGAAGCGCGTGAGGCACTTGGAAAGGATGGGCGTTTCCAGCCGCGCCGGCCGCCAGTTGCGCCCGCCATCGACCGACACGTCCACCTTGCGCACCTTGCCGCGGCCACTCCAGGCCAGGCCCGTGATGTTGGTGAACCCCCTGGCCAGCAGCACCTGTCCGCCGCTGGGTGAGGTGACCACGCTCTTGACCTCCTGGATGCTGGTGTACTGGCGGTGCAGCCCGTCGGGCATGAGGTCCATGTAGTGGATGGACTCGTCCTTGGTGCCGTACGGCTTGTCGCCCAGCTCGATGCGGCGCAGGTACTTGACCCAGCTCACCCCCTGCACACCAGGCACCACCAGGCGCAGCGGGTAACCGTTCTCGGGCCGCAGCATTTCCCCGTTCTGGCCGTAGGCGACCAGCACCTCGCCACTCATCACCAGGCTCATGGGGATGGTGCGCGTCATGCTGGATCCATCGGCACCTTCGGCCAGGACGAACTTGCCGCGTTTCAGGTCGGCCCCCGCCAGCTCCAGCAGCGTGCGCAGCGGCACGCCGGTGAATTCGCTGCAGGAAACCATGCCGTGCGTGTATTGCACGGTGGGCACTGCCACGTTGCCCCATTCCATGCCGGTGTTGGCCCCGCACTCGATGAAATGCATCCGACTCACCGGTGGCAGCCGCATGATCTCGTCCATGGTGAAGACCATCGGCCGCTTCAGCATGGAATCATCCGAGCCATTGAGCATGAGCCGGTGCTGGCCGGGATCAATGTCCCACCAGCCCTGGTGGTGCCGCTCAAAGTGCAGTCCGCTCGGCGTGATGATGCCGAACAGGCCCTGCAGGGGACAGAAGCTCACGCTGGACTGGCGAACCCGCGTCAGGCCCGGGCTTTCACGGCGCTGCAGGTTTTTCTCCCACACACTTGGCTGGCCGTAGCCGCGTTCGGCCACCGGCTGCCCGAGCGCCCGGGCATGGTCCGGCAAGTTGAGGATGGCCGGGTCGCCTGCGGGCGGGGCACTGCCCTGCGCCGACGCGCCAGCAGCCGCCGACGCCAGCGCAGCCGCCAGGAAACCGCGGCGGCCTGCCTGCACCTCGAGGACCTGCTGACGGCTGAGGAAGTTCTCGGGTGCGCGGCGGATGAAGGGGTTGAACATCAGGCCACCGCCCTGCCCAGCAGCCGTTCTTCGGGCGGGAGCTGCAGCGGCTCGTCCACCTCGATGGCAATCTGCGTGCACACCGCCCGGCACAACGCCACGGCCTTTTCACTCTGCACGCGGTAGAACACCTGCGTGCCCTCCTTGCGTTTGGCCAGCACACCGCTGCGGTACAGCACATTGAGGTGCTGGGACAGATTGGGCTGGGTGGTGTCGATGCGCTCCAGCATCTGGCTGACCGAGCGCTCGCCATCGCACAGCGTGCTGAGGATGCGCAGCCGCATCGGGGTGGACAGCACGCCAAACAGTTCAGCGGCAAGTTCAAACACGCGGCTGGAGCCCGCGTCTTCAGAGGCGTTGATCAGGGGTTCCATTTGGTACTTGCAAATATAAGCAAGTACCAATAGTTATGGAAAGCAGAAAGTCCCGAATCAGGACTTTCCCGGGGGACTGCCCCGTCAGGGCATCTGGTCGCGGATCTGCTGCAAGGCCCCCGGGTCCTCGATGGTGGTCAGGTCCCCGGCGTCGCGCCCTTCACATACGGCCTGGATGGCACGGCGCAGCAGCTTGCCGCTGCGGGTCTTGGGCAGCGCCGTGACAAAGCGTACACGAGCCGGCCGTGCCACCGCGCCCAGCTGGTCGTCCACCACTTTCATGATGGCGCCTTCCAGCTTCAGTCGCGTGGCGTCATCGGCCAGCGAAGATGCATCCCTGGGCACCACAAAGGCCATGGCGACCTGGCCCTTGAGCGCGTCGGCCACGCCGACCACGGCCACCTCGGCCACATTCGGGTGGCTGGAGATGCTTTCCTCGATTTCCCGCGTGCCCAGCCGGTGGCCGGCGACATTGATCACGTCGTCGGTGCGGCCCAGGATGTAGTAATAGCCATCCTTGTCGCGAATGCCCCAGTCAAAGGTGCTGTACACCAGCTTGCCGGGAATGCTCTTCCAGTAGGTGTTGACGAAGCGCGCGTCGTCCTTCCACACGGTCTGCATGAAGCCCGGCGGCGTGGGGCCCTCAATCACCACCACGCCCTTCTGGTCGGGTTCGGTCAGTTCCTCGCCGGTGCTCTCGTGCAGCAGCTTCACGTTGTAGCCGTACATCGGCACGCCGGGGCTGCCAAACTTGCTGGGCCTCGGCTCCACGCCGTTGGCAATCGTCAGGATCGGCCAGCCGCTTTCGGTCTGCCAGTAGTTGTCGATGATGGGCACGCCCAGGCCGTCCGCAATCCAGCGGGCGGTGGGCTCGTCCAGCGGCTCGCCCGCCAGGAACAGCGCGCGCAGGCTGGACAGGTCGTACTTTTTCAGCAGCGCCGGGTCCTGCTTCTTGAGCACCCGCACCGCCGTGGGCGCGCTGAACATCACCGTGACCTTGTACTTTTCCACCAGGCTCCACCAGATGCCGCCGTCGGGCCGGATGGGCAGGCCTTCGTACATGATGGTCGCCATGCCGGCGATCAGCGGGCCGTAGACGATGTAGCTGTGCCCCACCACCCAGCCAATGTCGCTGGTGCTGAAATACGTTTCGCCCGGGTTGCCACAGAAGATGTGCTTCATGCTGGCGGCCAGCGCCACCGCGTAGCCGCCGGTGTCGCGCTGCACGCCCTTGGGCCGGCCAGTGGTGCCACTGGTGTAGATGGTGTAGCTGATGTCGGTGGCGTCCAGCCACTCGCAGGGCACTTGCGCGCCCTGGTGCTTCTCGCTCAGGCCGCGCCAGGAATGGTCGCGTCCGGCCAGCATGGTCATTGGCGCCAGCCCCCGGTTGACCATGATCACGGACTCGGGTTTGTGGCTGGACAAGCGGATGGCTTCGTCCAGCAGCGGCTTGTACTCCACCACCTTGCCGCCGCGCGAGCCGGCGTCGGCGCTGATGATGAGCCTGGGGCTCGCGTCCTCGATGCGCGACGCCAGGGAAACACTGGCAAAGCCCCCGAACACCACTGAATGGATGGCGCCAATGCGTGCACAGGCCAGCATCGCAAAGGCCGCCTCGGGGATCATGGGCATGTAGATCAGGACCCGGTCTCCCTTCTGCACGCCCAGCCCCTGGAGCATGGCCGCCGCGCGCTGGACCTCGGTGTGCAGTTCGCGGAAGGTGTAGGTCTTTTCCTGATCGGTCTCAGTGGAGACGTAGATCAGCGCGGGCTGGTCGGCGCGGTCTTTCAGGTGCCGGTCCACGGCGTTGTGGCAGAGGTTGGTGGTGCCACCCTTGAACCAGTGGGCAAACGGCGGGTTGCTCCAGTCACACACCTGCTGCGGTGGCGTTTTCCAGTCAATCAGCCGGGCCTGCTCTGCCCAGAACGCGTCTGGGTTCGCCAGCGATTGGCGGTGGAAGTCTGCAAACGTCGTCATGCCGGGTCTCCATTCCTGATGTCAGCGATCTGAATTCATAATTATTCATGACGCGCTTGCAGCAAACTGACGCAAGCGCGCCGCTGCGCGCAGTGGCGCTATTTGATCAGGGCCTGAACCGGCTTGAAATCCGGGTGTTCCGCGGTCCGCAGCCACTCAAAGAGCACCATCTCCGTGGTGACGAGTTCGGCGCCCGCCCCGGCCAGGCGGTCGAATGCGGCATCGCGGTTTCGCTCGGTGCGCGAGCTGCAGGCGTCCGTAACGACCCAGACCTCAAACTCGTCTTCCAGCAGTTCGAGGGCTGTCTGCAGCAGGCACACATGCGCTTCACAACCCGCAAGCACGACGCTGTTGCGCGCGGCCTGCGGCGGCGCGGCCGGCTTCTGCAGGTGGCGGGGCAAGCTGCGGGCATTGCCGCCCTGGGACTGTTGTCGCGGCGCCGGGCGCAGCCATTCGCCCAGCCCGTCCGCCATGGCGCTGAAATGCATCTTGGCCAGCGTCTGGCGGCACAGTGCACGGATGTCGGGCAGGTTCTCGCCCAGGCGGGCCGGGTTCTGCTCGGTACCCCAGGCCGGCACACCCAGCAGCGCCGCCGCACGGGCCAGCCGCAGCCCGTTGGCCGCCACCAGGGCGCCCTCATGGATGGCGGGCATCAAGCGGCCCTGGTAGTCCACCAGCACCAGTTGGGAGTCTTCAGCGTCGAGCAGCATGGGAGGGTTCCTTGTAACCCCCCGATTATTTCCCGGCGCGCGCCGCGTTCAACCCACGCGCAGCAGCGGAACTGGCACCGTCGGGGGCGTGACGGCGCTCGCCGCGTTCGCCTGCCGCGGCCGTGCAGTCGCCAGGTTCGGGACCAGCGGGGCCGGGTGCGAGTGGCTTTCCCGCTCCATGGTCAGGTAGCGTTCGCGCTGCAGGGCGGCCTGGCGGCTTTTCTGGAGGTCATCGCACATCTGGTCGTGGGTCCGGGCCAGCGCGTCCATCCCGGGACGTACCGGGTCCACCACGAAATCGGGAACGATCACGATGTCGCACCCGCGCTCGTCGTATTCAAAGCGCGCGGGCGCCCCCAGACAGCGTTCAATCGTCTGGCAGGCCTTCTCGCGCGTCATGCCCGGCAGCAGCACCGTGAAGCGTGTCGGGGCGGTGCGCGCCACCAGGCCGCGGTCGCCCGCCACGGCATTGAGCTTGCGTACCACGCGGGCCAGTACCCGCCGGGCGGTGTCGCGGCCATAGATGGTGCGGATTTCGTGCAGGTCGGCACAGTCAATC
>ERZ724521.994-NODE-994-length-12677-cov-4.816749_pt1 | contig 12677 bp, 5 predicted proteins | sample MGYA00376054_ERZ724521 | MGnify/ENA primary metagenome ERZ724521 (study PRJEB28724, sample SAMN07190883) | activated sludge metagenome | isolation source: activated sludge of sewage treatment plant in Hong Hong | place: Hong Kong | collected 2016-03-17 ... | reverse complement strand
GTGTACTGGTGTGTCAGCGAATCGAAATAACCGGAATGGTTGCTCCCGTCGCCAAATTCCAGGTACCAGGACTCGGCGCTGTACGACGAATCGCTCAGGATAACCGTATTGCCGGGACCTGTTTCCAGGCTGAAATAGGCCTTGCAAGCTGCATCGGGGCAACACTTGCCTTCCCGCCATCCGGTGATGCCGTTGGCCTGTGCAGTACAGGCATTGTCGTACGTGACGTTGTCGCAACCGCAGACGGGGTCATAAATTTCCGGACAGGGCGTCTGCGGGTCTACCCACGCCGGATTGAGGCACGCATCCGGGCAGATACCTGACGTCCAGGAAGTTACGCCGTAGTAGTATTTTGCCACACACTCGTTGGGATAGGTCACGCCATCGCAACCGCAAACCGGGTCATAAACAGCGGGACACAAGATCGAAGGATCGATCTGATTTGGATCGATGCAGGATACTTCCGGCACATGAATGGTTTTACAGATACTTGTGCCGCATTGCATACCGCCGTCGGAAAGCCCCGATACCGTCAGGCAAACGGTGTAATCGCCCGGCGTCTGAAAATTGATCACCGGATTCTGCTCGAAGGACGTTTCGCCATTGCCGAAATCCCAATACCAGCTGCTGATACTGCCGGACGGGAATGCCGAGCGATCGAAAAAACTGAAGTAGGTCAGCGAACCGCCGGTATTTATTCCCTCGAAGTCGATGTACAGGTTATTGCACGCACTGCCGCAAATGCCGGGCACCCAGGAAGTGACACCGCCGTAGTTTTCCGCTGCACAGGCATTGTCGTAGGTCACGCCGTCGCAGCCGCAGACCGGAATAAAAGCCAGGGGACAGGGCACACTGAGGTCGATCTGGCTGCTGTCGACACAGGCGGTGGTTACCTCAAACGCCTTGCATACGGTGCAGGTCTGCGGGGCAAAATCGCCGGTAGGATACGTCGCGCACAACACGTGGCGTCCGGGTTCGCTGAACTGATACACAAAATCGGGTCCGTTGCCGGTAACCTGGTCGTTGTCGAGCGACCAGGTGGTGAAGAAAAACGGAAACGGTGGCGGTATAGCTGCGGGGAAGAGTATGGCATGCAGTTTGGCGCCGTCCAGACTGTGTTTGATGTTGTAAAAACACCCGGATTGGCAGCCGCCGCTCACGGTAATGATCTCGCAGTATGTCCTGGTACACGACACGCCTGTATTGGTCTGGGCCTTTATCGTCAGGCAGACTTTGTAAACACCGGGTTCTGTGAAGTAATGCTGCGGACTTTTTTCCTGGGATGTGGCGCCGTCTCCAAAATCCCAACTCCAGCTCAGCAGGCTGCCGTTGCTGATCTGGCTTTCATCGGAAAAGTTGATGTTCAGAGGTCCGTCGGGCATGGGCGACCAGGAGTACTTTACAATAAGGGAAGCACAATCGGAGGCGCCGCATTCGCCGGAAGTCCACGACGTAACACCGCCAAAATACTGGGCCTCACACTCGTTGCCGTAGGTAAGGCCATTGCAACCGCAAACAGGGTCGTATATTGCCAGGCAAACCGCGTCCGGGTCTATCTGGGTGGAGTCAATACAATTATTCTGGGCGGAAACATTTGCCGCCAAAGCCATACACAACAGCAAAAACAATCGGAAAGGGATTTGAAACATTGAATTCATGTGATCGGAATTTAGTAAAAAGATTGTACTCGGAGCGTATACACGCCCTGATGATGATTAGACGGGTTTGGACGGGAATAAGGTTGGCATTATCAGAGGGATTTGATAAAAACATGCCCGTGAGGCGAATCGATTTGCCTGTTTCCCGGGAAATTAAAACGGCTCCAACCGCCTTTCATTTCCCCAAAAATACATTAGGATCATTTTAAATACCCGGTAAGTTGTTCACTGGCTTGCATGCCATTTGTCCGTTTTTGACAGATATCAGGTTTTGTTTAACGCTCATCGACCAAAACTTAAACACAGGTAGTGCAAGGCTGTTAAAAGCGGCAATTACATTTCAAAACCATTTCACAAACCAATCTTCTTTTTTACATGAAAAATTTAATCACGACCCTTGTGGCGATGTTGCTTTTGGTAACAGGCGCTCAGGCGCAATTTGCGCGGTTGCAGGTCATTCACAACGCGCCCGACCAGGCCGTTGATGTGTACCTGAACGGTGTGCTTGCCCTGAATGACTTTGCCTTTCGTTCCGCCACCCCTTTTATCAATGTCCCGGCCGGTGTATCGCTGACGATCGCCGTGGCACCGGCAAGCAGCACTTCGGCCGCCGATGCCTTTTTCTCCGAAACACAGACCCTTCAGAACGGGTCGACGTATGCCGTTACGGCTTGCGGTATTGAGGGGGATCCGGTGACGCCTTTCACCCTGGTCATCGACGCCAATGCCCTCGAGGGTTCTCCCGACCCGACAAAGGTCGACCTCAACGTACTGCACGGCGCACCGGATGCACCGGCCGTGGATGTAGTGGTGCGCACCGGCGGCAAGATCGTGTCCAATCTCGCCTACGGTTCGTTTACGCCTTATCTCAGCGTCGACCCCGGCGTATATTACCTGGACGTAAAACCGGCTGGCGGCAACGCCATTGTCGGCACCTTTAAGGCAGACCTCACGACACTGGCAGGCGGCGCAGTGCGCGTATTCGCCAGCGGCCTGCTGAACGGGACACCCGGATTCGGGCTGTTCGCCGCGCTGTCCAACGGCACGGTTGTGGAACTTCCCCTCACGCCGGTCGCCCGGGTGCAGGTCATCCACAACTCGCCTGACCCGATCGTAGACGTTTACGTCAACGGCACATTACTGCTCGACGATTTCGAGTATTTTACAGCCTCGCCATTTGTATTTGTGCCTGCTGGCACAGGAGTCAATATCGGTATCGCACTCGACAACAGTATTTCGGTAGAAGATACCCTGGTCAATGTGAAAGCCGATCTTCTCAACGGCAGCACCTATGTCATCGTCGCCAACGGCATCGTAGGCGACCCGAATGCCCCTTTCGAACTGGTTATCAACGACAATGCACGCGAAGCGGCATCCGACACCGCCAAGGTCGACATTACGGTGTTTCACGGCTCCCCCGATGCACCGGCGGTCGACATCGACGCCATTTTTGTCGCCAATGACGCCGTTACCAATCTCGCCTACGGCAGTTTTGCACCCGGTTACCTGGGACTCGACCCGGAGATCAACGACTTTACCCTCCGTGTTGCCGGTACCGGCAACGTTGTGAATACTTACCGCGCCGACCTCGGCACGCAGAAAGGAAAGGCCGTGACGGTCTTTGCCGGCGGTTTCCTCGCGGGAGCGCCCAATTTCGGCCTGTTCGCAGTGCTGACCGACGGAACCATACTACCTCTGGGCATCACCCCGAAAGCGCGCCTGCAGGTGATCCATAACTCCCCGGCGCCCACCGTCGACGTATACGCCGGCTCGGTACTGCTGATCGACAATTTCGCTTTCCGTACCGCTACGCCCTATATCAATGTACCGGCCGACCGCAATATCAAAATTGGCGTCGCACCGGGAAACAGCGCTTCTGTTGCTGACGCGATCGCCACGATCCCCGTTAACCCACAGGCCGGCAAAGTGTATGCGGCGTTTGCCGGCGGCATCGTCGGAAACGCAGGTACGCCGTTTACCCTTTTCGTCGATGAGTCGCGGGAAGCGGCGCTCGACCCCAACAATGTGGAATTTAACGTACACCACGGCTCTCCGGATGCCCCACCGGTCGAAGTGGGCATTGCCGGCATCGGAAATGTGATCGGCAATATCGCCTACGGCGCATTTTCGCAGTATTTCAGCCTGGCTCCCAGTACATACCAGATTGAGGTCAAACCCACCGGTTCGCCCGATGCGCCGGATGTGTTCATCGCCAATCTTACCGGGCTCAATGGCGCAGCAGCACGCGTATTCGCCAGCGGGCTGGCGAGCGGCACACCTGATTTCGGTCTGTTTGCCGCGCTGCCAGATGGTTCTGTCGTCGAATTCCCGCGTCAAAAAGGACCTGCACGGGTGCAGATCATCCACAACGCGCCAGACCAGACGGTCGACGTTTATGCCAACGGCACATTGGTTGCCGACGATCTGGCGTTCCGGACGGCCACACCGTTTACCGATATTTCCGGCGGTGCAAACGAAATAGCCGTCGCACCGGCAAACAGCACTTCCGCGGCCGATGCATTTGCAACGTTCCAGCTCACCCTTGAACCGGAATTCACCTACGTGGTAACGGCGGTAGGGGTGGCCGGCGGCAGTCCGGCATTCGATCTGGTGGTCAATACCGACGGACTCGAACAAGCCGTCAGTGCAGCCAAAGTGGACATTTCCGTTGTGCACGGCGCGCCTGACGCACCGGCAGTAGACGTCGATGCTGTGTTTGTCGCCGACAATGTCGTCAGCAACCTCGCCTTCGGCGCTTTCACCCCTTACCTGTCGCTCGACCCGGACAAGTACGACTTTGCGATCCGCGCCAACGGCTCGGCAAGCGTCGTGGCATCGTATCGCGCCGACCTGAGCGCGCTGGCCGGCGGAGCAGCAACAGTTTTCGCCAGCGGCTATCTGGGCAGCACGCCGACGTTCGGATTGTTTGCCGCGTTCCCCGACGGGACGGTGGCCGAATTACCGATTACCCCGCTCGCCCGCGTCCAGGTGGTGCACAACGCACCCGAACCAACGGTGGATGTATATGCCGGAAATACCCTGTTGCTCGACAACTTTGTATTCCGCACTGCAACGCCTTATGTGGAAGTTCCAGCAGACCGTACGTTTAGCGTCAACGTAGCGCCCGAAACCAGCGCCTCTGCTGCCGACGCCATAGCCTCCTTCCCGGTCAGTTTTGAGACCGGAAAACTGTACCAGGCCTTTGCTTCCGGCCTCGTCGGTGGCAGCCCGGCCTTCGATCTGCTGGCAGACGAGGCAAGAGGCATTGCCCAGAACCCCGCAAAAGTGGAGTTTTCCACACACCACGGCGCTCCCGGCGCACCGGCAGTCGATGTATCCATTTTTGGCGCCGGACCGATCGCCAGCAACCTGACCTACGGCGATTTTTCAAACTATCTTGCCGTAGACCCGGGCAGTTACCTGGTGCAGGTCAAACTGGCCGGAACGAATACCGTGGTAGGTACGTATCAGGCGGATCTGAGCGGACTGACCGGCGCTGCTGCGCGCGTGTTTGCCAGCGGACTGGTTGGCGGCATGCCGGGCTTCGGTCTGTTTGCCGTGCTCGCTGACGGTACGGTGGTGGAATTCCCGCAGGTGGCCAACCCCTCCTCGGCACGCCTGCAGGTCATACACAACAGCCCGTCGCCCACCGTCGACGTGTACGTGAACGGCGACCTGCTGCTCGACGATTTTACCTTCCGCACGGCAACACCCTTTATTGATGTGCTGGCCAATGTGCCGCTGTCCATCGCGGTTGCGCCCGGCAACAGCGCTTCGGTAAATGATGCTGTCGCTACCTTCCCCGTCACCTTTGCAGAAGGTGAAACGTATATCGTGACGGCTTCCGGTATTTTGGGCAATCCAACCACGCCGTTTACCCTGATCACCAATACGAACGGTCGGGAAACCTCCAATGTACCCGGCCGCGTGGATGTAGCCGTGCTGCACGGCGCACCCGACGCGCCCGCCGTGGATGTCGACGCCGTATTCCTCGCCGATAATGTGGTGGAAAACCTGTCGTACGGGCAGTTTACCCCATACCTCAGCTTTGATCCCGGGAAATATGATCTCGCCGTGCGGGCCAACGGCACAACCACGCCGGTGGCTACCTATCGCGCCGACCTGAGTGGCCTGGCTGATGGCGCCGCCTATGTATTTGCAAGCGGACTGCTGGGTGGTACGCCGGCCTTCGGGCTGTTTGCCGCGCTGCCCGACGGTACGGTGATTGAATTCCCGCTCACCCCGACCACACGGGTGCAGGTGGTGCACAACTCCCCCACCCCGACCGTAGACGTGTACGCGGGAAACACCCTGCTGCTCGACAATTTTGAATTCCGCACGGCCACGCCTTTCGTGAATATTCCCGCCGACCGCGACATCGAGATCGGCATTGCACCGGACAACAGCACCTCTTCCGGCGACGCTATCGCCACCTTTACCGCAAATTTTGCCACAGGCAAGACCTACATGGTGATGGCAGCGGGAGTTGTCGGCAGCACAGACAAACCTTTCAGTCTGTACATCGACGATCAGGCGCGGGAAACGACCGCACCCGGCTTTACCACCCTGGGCGCCTTCCACGGCCTGTTCACCACGTTTAACCTCAACCTCGACTTGTCGGAACGCCTGATCGGCACACTGTACGACGACCTTGCGTTCGGTACTTTCACCCCCTACACGGACCTGGCCGACGACGATTACTTTATCGATATCACCGAGACGGGTACGACCGATCTGCTGGGCACGCACTATATCGATCCTGCGCTCTTTGCAGGCAAAACAGCGCGCCTGTTTACCAGCGGTATCCTCGGCGGCGACCCGGCGTACGGCCTGTTCGCGGTGTTTGCCGACGGGTCGGTGGTTGAACTGCCCTACACCCCGGTGGCAAGGGTGCAGGTCATCCACAACAGTCCGTCGCCGACCGTCGATGTGTATGCCGGAGACCTGCTCCTGATCGACGACTTCGAGTTCAGGGCGGCTACTCCGTTCTTCTACGTACCGGCAGAGGTGCAGGTTGACCTGGGCGTAGCGCCCGGCAGCAGCCAATCGTCGGCCGACGTGATCGCCACTTTCCCCGTTACATTTGACAACCGCAAGACCTATGTGGCGGTAGCCAGCGGTATTGTGGGTGGAACGCCCGGCTTCGACCTGATCGTGAACGATATGGGTCGCGAACGGGCCCTCGACGACACGCAACTGGAACTCGCCATCCTGCACGGCGCGCCCGGCGCGCCGGACGTGGATATCACGCCGCTGGGCGGAAGCACGCCGCTGGTGGCAAACCTCCAGTACGGAGAGTTTACTGATTATCTGGGCCTCACGCCGGACGTTCTTCTGCTCGACCTGACGCCGAGTGGCCTGCCGAACCAGTCTATCGGTATCTGGGGCGGCGACTTCACGGGACTGGACGGTCTGGTGGGCGTTGTTTTTGCCAGTGGACTGATCGATGATGATCCGGAGTTTGACCTGTGGGTGGCGTTGCCCGACGGCACGACCTTCCCGCTGCCGTCTTTCGCCAGGGTGCAGGTGATCCACAACGCGCCCAGTCCGACCGTCGATGTTTATTATGACGATGTCCAGGTTCTGGACGACTTCGAGTTCCACGAAGCCACGAACATCGGCCTTTTCCCGGCAAGAACGCCGTTCACGCTCTCGGTAGCACCCGGCACCAGCACCTCCGTCGGCGACGCGATCTACGCCTTGCCTGTCGATCAGTTGGAAACCGGCAAAACCTATATCATCATGGCCGCAGGCGTGGTGGGCGGCACACCCGGATTCGGGCTGTTTATCAATGAAAACGGCCGCGAACGGGCGTTCAACAGCGCCAATGTGGAAGCCTCTTTGTTCCACGGTTCGCCTGATGCCCCGGAAGTAGACGTGCAGTTGCAGGGTGGTCCGGTACTGTTTGACAATGTATCGTTTGGCGAATTCGCCGATTACATCAGCGTTGCGCCGACAGCCTACACCATTCAGGTGACGCCTGCCAACGACAACAACGCGATCGTGAAAACGTACAATGCAGACCTGAGTTCCCTCACCGGTCAGGCGATCACGGTGTTCGCATCGGGATACCTCACCGGCCAGCCCGGCTTCCAGGCCTGGGTGGCTGAAACCGACGGCGATACCTATCCGCTTGAAGAGATCGTGAAAACCAACGAACTGGACGACATCCTCGGCAACTTCGGCATTTCGCCGAACCCGGCCGTCGACAACCTGTTGGTGCGGTTCAACCTCAGCGGATCGGAGGCCCTGCACTACGGTATCCGCGATGTAGCCGGCCGACTGATGCTCGAAGGCGACTTCGGAACGGTGAACGCCGGTGCATTTGCGCAGCAAATCGACCTCGGCAGGCTCCCGTCCGGCATGTACCAGTTGGAAATCGTCTCCGACGCGGGCTTGCGCGTGATGAAGTTTGCCGTGCAGCGCTAAAAGGTAACGACGTTTGATATTGTGGCGGGTAGCGGGTCGGTGCGTGATTATGTCACGCACTCATCCGCTACCCGCTAACTGTTTTTGTTGTTATCTTTGCTTGCATTCCTAATAACAAAACAGACATACTATGATCCGCATCCTGCTTAAATACGGCGCCTTGCTGGTAGCCGGTATTTTGATCTATAATTACTTTTTCGGCACGGACACAGAGAAGGACAATTCCAGAAAAATATTCGGACAGGTTCGCGATGTGGTGGTTTCGGTAGGCCAGTTGGTCAAGTCGGAAAAGTCGAAATTCGACGCCGGCAAATACGACGCGGCGCTGGAAAAACTCGGCAGCGCCTACAAAGCGGTGCGCGAGCGCGCCCAGCACCTCGACGCTTCCATGCTGAAAAGACTGGATGAACTGGAACAGCGGAAATCTGCCTTGCAAGGGGAACTGGACAAGATCGAGCAGAATGAACCGCCCGAGGCCGCCCCTGCGCCATCCGGTAAAAAAACGCTGAAGGCCGACCCGAAGGCGGAAAAGATAAAAGCCGCCAAGGCAGCCGACCAGCAACGCCGGAAAGAACAACTGCAACGGGAACTGGAAACATTGCTCCAGGATTCCGACGCCCTGCTGAAGCAGGCACAGGAACAATAATTTTTTCCGGACCTACACTTTAAACGTTAGTGGTAGGGATTTTGCTGACGGATAACCTTCGCCCGATAACCGGCGGATGTTATCCGTCTTTCTTTTTTGCAAAGTATGTCCAAATTGTGTCAAATTTGCAGCCCCAAAACGGCTTCACCTTGAAACGAACATCTTTTTTGCAAAAAAAACGTTTCGCTAATCCTTTTAACCAGGCAGCACTTAATGACAGAACTTCTGCAGCATATATCGGGCAGTGATTGGGAGAACGCCCTGATCATTATTTTTAACCTCATCATCATAGAAAGCCTGTTGTCGGTCGACAATGCCGCCGTGCTCGCCACGATGGTGCTGGACCTGCCCCCGCACCAGCGCGCCAAGGCACTGCGCTACGGCATTCTCGGCGCCTATATCTTTCGCGGGTTGTGTCTCATTTTCGCCGCCTGGCTGATCAAAATATGGTGGTTGAAACCATTGGGCGGCGTTTACCTCATGTACCTGACCATTGACTATTTCAGGCGAAAAGCCACTCCGGCAAAGGAAGACGACGCACTCGTCAAGGAAGAAAAATGGTTTTACAAAATGTCGTTCGGGCTGATCGGTTCCTTTTGGGCGACCGTGGTTGCCGTTGAGATCATGGACCTCGCGTTTTCGCTCGACAATGTGTTTGCCGCCGTGGCATTTACCGATAACATTTACCTGATCTGTATAGGCGTTTTTATCGGCATTCTGGCCATGCGCTTTGTGGCACAATGGTTTGTGACCCTGCTGGAGCGCTACCCGTTTCTCGAAACCAGCGCTTTCATGGTCATCGGAATCCTGGGTATCAAACTGTTTTTATCGCTGCCCTGCCATTTTTACCAGGACGCCGAATGGGCGAGGATCGTCGACGGTGAATCGGCTGATATGCTTGTATCGATCATGACGGCCGGCTTTTTCTTTGTGCCCATCCTGACTTCCCGCTTTTTCGGCTGGCCCAAAAAACAGGCGCCGCAAGGAAATACCAGCGAAAAAAGTGCCGGCACGCCCGTCCACCCCAATCATTCCAAATAGGCGCCCGCCGACATTTTACGGTCTGAACAATGGTCAATTTTACCCGGAAAATATTATCCAACGGCCTGCGCGTACTGGTGCACGAAGACAAGTCGACCCCGCTTGTCGCGGTGAACATTACCTACTACGTCGGCTCGCGCAACGAGCAGGCCGACAAAACGGGATTTGCCCACCTGTTCGAGCACCTGATGTTTGCAGGCAGCAAAAACGTGTCGGATTTCGACGATCCCCTGCAGCGCGCAGGCGGGGAAAACAACGCCTATACGACCAACGATTACACGTCTTTTTACGAAATACTGCCCGCCGAAAACTATGAAACGGCGCTATGGCTCGAGAGCGACCGGATGATGGCCCTGAGCATTTCCAAACGGGCCCTGAATGTGCAGCAAAAAGTGGTGGTCGAGGAGTTTATGGAAACCTGCCTCAACGAACCCTATGGCGACGCCTGGCACCACCTGTCCGAGCTGATGTACCACGAGCACCCTTACCGCTGGCCGGTGATCGGGCTGGCGCCCGAACACGTCGCCAACGCCTCGATCGACGATGTGCGCGCCTTTTACAAAAACTGGTACACCCCGAACAACGCCGTATTGTGCATCGCCGGCAATGTGCGCACCGATGATGCCCTGCAACTGGCGGAAAAGTGGTTTGGCGCCATACCCGCCGGCCCTTCCATCACCCACAACCTTCCCCCCGAACCACCCCAAACGGAGCACCATCAAAAAGTCCTGCTCGCCAAAGTGCCCGTCCCGGCGGTATTCCTCACCTTCCGGACACCCGCCCGCCTGCATCCCGACTTCTACAGCGTCGACCTGCTGACCGATGTGCTGGCACAGGGGCCCTCGTCGCGCCTGTACCGCCGCCTGCTGAAGGAACGGCAGGTGTTCTCGCAGATCGACGCCTATGTGACCGGCAATATCGACCCGGGACTACTGGTCATCGAAGGACGCCCGGCCGAAAATGTCAGCCCCGAAGCCGCGCTTAAAGCCATTTGGGAAGAACTCGAACTGCTGAAAAAAGAGGTGATCGACGACCGCGAGTTGAAAAAAATACAGCACCGTTTCGAAAGCACCGTGGTGTTTTCGGAGACCAGCGTGCTGAACAAGGCGCAGAACCTGGCATTTTACGAACTGCTCGACCGCGCCGAACTGATGAACGAAGAAGTGGGCATTTACCTTAATGTCACCCCGGACGACTTGCACCGGGTGGCCAATTCGATGTTTCGGGAAGACAATTCTGCGACCCTGATCTACGTTCCTACGTAGAATAATCGCATTTCCTGTCCATGAACCGATCCGTCCTTCGCTTTCCGGCGGTTTTTGCCGTTGCCTGTATATTGCCTCAATTGTCTGCCGCGCAGGAGCAACTTGGTATGCGCCTGGAACGATACGCAGGAATATACAGCGCGGCACTGAACCCCGCCAACACGGCCTTCAACCCCAACAACTGGGAAGTCAGCCTTTTCTCCGCAGATGTTTTTGCCGAAAACTCCTACCTGTACCTGCAAAATACCAGCCTCCAGAATGCGCTCCGCCATTCGGACCGGATCATTGCCGTGACCGACACCAGCGCAGAAAACCCGCCTGCCCGGGGCGCCATTTTTCAGGATTATTTCGATGGTAAAAGACGGATGCGCGCCGTGGCACAGGCCAGGGTCACCGGCCCGTCATTCAGTTTTCGATTTGGAGAAAATAACGTGATCGGGCTTGTCACGGCATTCCGCACCGGCATTTCGTCCTATAAAATCCCGTCGGTGCTGGCCTACCGCACCATCAGCGATGTGCCTGTCAACACTACGGTCAACATTCCCCGGACAGGCGTGCAACTCATGGCCTGGAGCGAAATCGGGCTGCACTACAGTCATCGCAACACCGACGCAGACATTTACACGGCATTTGGTATCACGCCACGGCTGCTGCTAGGTTTTGAAAGCGCTTTTACCCGTGCACAATCGGCCTTCGACTATACGCAGCGCCTCGGCGATACCGTCGCCTTCGGCAGCGCGCGCTGGGATTATGCCCTTACCACCGGCAACCTCACCGACAACACGGATTCCGTGCGCCTGCGGGTGCAGGGTACGGGTTTCGGCATCGACCTCGGCTTTGTCTGGGCCGAGCCGGACGAGGAAGGCGACTCCGATGAAGACTACCGCTGGAAACTCGGTGTGTCGCTGCTCGACCTCGGATTTATCCGCTACGGAAAAAGCGCGGAGCGCCACCACATCGAGTTTGACACGACAGTAACCGTATCCAACGCCGACTTCCCGCCACGCACCGACCCGCACGACCTGATCACCGATGCCAGTCAGGCCTTTTTGGGCAATCCGGCCGCCTCGCTGCAGGCGCGCGCCTTTTCGATGGGTCTTCCGACGGCACTATCCGTTCAACTCGACGCCAAACTCGCGCCGCACCTCTACGCGGCCGCTGTGGCGGTGCAGCGCATTCCCTTGCTGAAGTACAGCCTGCAGCGGCCCAGCACACTCGCGATCGTCCCGCGCTACGAACACCGCTGGCTGTCGTTCTCCCTGCCCGTCATCCTGAACGACTGGCGATCGCTGCGCATGGGCCTGGCGGCCAGGCTGGGCGTGCTATACCTCGGCACGGACAACCTGGGCAGTTTTTTCAAAAAAGAAAAACTGACGGGCGCAGATGTTTATATCGGACTGAAGATCAATGGGTTTTCGCTGGGAACCTGGGGAAACGGCGGCGGGCGCAAAAGCGGCGGCGGGCGGCAGAAGCGGAACAAAATAAAATGCTACGACTTCTAGTTTCGGGTCGCATTTCGTCAAATTAGACCTCAAAAAATTGCCAACGACACCCCTTGTCTTGTTGTAAACACCCGTCCAATCTACGGGCGCGTAACCCGAAATCAAACACGTCCGGAAAAATGAAAAATCGTGCCCT
>ERZ724521.993-NODE-993-length-12679-cov-4.483048_pt1 | contig 12679 bp, 10 predicted proteins | sample MGYA00376054_ERZ724521 | MGnify/ENA primary metagenome ERZ724521 (study PRJEB28724, sample SAMN07190883) | activated sludge metagenome | isolation source: activated sludge of sewage treatment plant in Hong Hong | place: Hong Kong | collected 2016-03-17 ... | reverse complement strand
TTTCCGCATCGGCACAATTTCTTTCAGATCGTGCTTTTCACAACGGGAGGCGGCAGCCACTCCATTGATTTTCAGCATTATGAGATCATACCCGGTCAACTGTACTGCATGAAGCCCGGCCAAATGCACAGTTGGTCGTTTACGCCCGAAACGGAAGGCTACATCGTCAATTTCAACGAGACGTTTATCACAACGGCCTGCCACAATCCCAATTTCATGGACGACTTCCCGATGTTCGGCACCTTGCGGAACCCGGAGCAACTCAACCCCGAGGCACGCCTGCAAATTGAGTCGCACCTGAAGGCCTTGTTTCATGAATACGAAACCTATCAGGGGGAATTCCAGGCCGATCTGATGCGGGCCATGCTGATGCAACTGTTGATTTTTATTGCGCGCAGCATCGAAGACCCTGCCGTAGCGGGCATCTCGAAGCACAGCCTGGCTCTGCTGCGCGATTTCCAAAAACTCATCGACCAGCATTACCGGAGCCTTCGCCTGCCCAAGGCATACGCCGACATGCTGTTTATCACACCCAACCACCTCAATGCCGTGTGCAATGCAGTGGCGGGAAAATCGGCGGGCGAACTCATCCGCGACCGGGTGCTCCTGGAAGCAAAAAGGATGCTGGCGCAAAAACAACCCACCATTTCAGAGATCGGATATGCGCTGGATTTTAAGGACAATGCCTATTTCAGCCGCTTTTTTAAAAAATATACCAGCCAGACACCGTAGGAATTCCGTAAGAACCGGGGTAACTTAACATCAGAAACGCCAGTCCAACACCGACCATGAAAAAAAATACCCGTCGTCGCGAATTCCTGAAAAACACCTTGCTGACAGGCCTCGGAGCCAGTATTGTCCCGATAAAGACAGTTATCCCCGCTCCGCCCGCCGCCACTTCCACTGACGCAGCCACGGCTGCGGCCACGGCTACTGACACGGACAATTCCGGTACCCTTACTTTCCTGCAGACCACTGATATACACTGCCAGATTCATCCCCACGACGAGTTGTTCTGGGAAAACGAACAGATCGTTTTCCGCAAAACAGCCGGCTACGCGCAACTTGCCGGCCTTTTTGAAACGGTGCGTGCGCAAAACCCCAACACGTTTATCGTCGACACCGGCGATATGTTTCAGGGCAGCGAACTGTCGGTAAAAACAACAGGAAAGGCTATAGTACCTATCCTGAACGCCTTGAGTTACGACCTTTATCTGCCCGGCAACTGGGAGGTGGTCTACTACAAAAAAGCAATGCAGACCCTGCTCGGTGCGCTCCATGCGCCAAAGGTATGCGCTAATATGTACCACGATCTTGGAGACGGCCAGCGCGGCGATCTGATCTTCCCGCCCTACTACACATGGTCGCGGCTCGGCGTAAAAATCGGTTTTATCGGCATGACCGACCACCTGGTACCAAAACGGCAGTCGCCGAATTACTCCAAAGGCATTATTTACACCAAACCGGAAGAAAGTCTGGCGCCCTGGGTACAGGTGCTGCGCGAACAGGAACAGTGCGACTTTATCATCATACTCGCCCACCTCGGGCTCTCGCAGCAGATACACCTCGCCAACCAGCCCGCCTGCGAAGGCGTGGACTATATTTTCGGCGGCGATACGCATGAACGCGTACGAGAGCCGATCATATGTCAGTACGCCAAGGTGGTGGAGCCCGGCGCATTCGGTTCTTTTGTCGGCCGCCTCGACCTGGAGATAACCGACGGCAAGATCACGGGTGAGCGGTATGAACTGCTTGAGGTGGATGCCGACGCCTATACGCCGCAACCCGAGGTACAACAACTGATCGACCAGATTGAAGCGCCGTTTACCGATGCCATCAACAAGGTGCACGGGTACAGCACCGTTCCGCTGTACCGCTATTTCGTCGTGGAAAATACGATGGACACCCTCATACTGGATGCCTTATGGTGGCGAATCGGCACCGAGATCGTGCTGTCCAACGGGTTCAGGTTCTGCCCGCCGCGCAACCTCGGACCCGACGGAAGGGTCGCCATCACGGAAGGCTATATCTTCGATATGCTGCCGGTCGACTCCACGGTGCGCACCGCCAAAGCGAGCGGAAAGCAACTGTACGACTGGCTGGAAAAAGAGTTGAACAATGTGTTTGCCAAAGACGCTTCCAAGCGCTTCGGAGGCTGGGTGGTCAAGTTCAAAGGGATGGAGATTGAGTTCAACGCCTTTGGTGAGCAGGGGGAGCGACTCAAAAAGGTGACGATAGGCGGACAGCCGCTCCAACCGGACCGCATTTATTCCATTTGCGCCTGCGAGCGCGAAGGCGATCCGGTCGATATGCTTTGCCGGATACCCAATGTGATAGACGGGAAAAATACCGCCTTTACCCTGCACCAGGTCATGCGCGATTACCTTGCCGCCAATTCACCGGTGACGCCTGTTCCACATGGCTATGCCAAAGTGCTCGACGCCCCGCAAACCCTCCTGACCCAGGTTAGCGGCGTGCCGTATACTTTCAGGTAATGGTCTACTTTGCAGTTGTGTAACAAGCGTTACCATCCCCTCCGAAAGTTTCCCTCAATTTTGCGGCGAAACAACTCAAACAATGCGCGTGATCGATAAAATCAGTCTTTTTTTCACTATTTCCTTGCTTTTAACGGTCCCTCAGGGACTACTTGCACAACCCCGAAACACACCTTCCGAAACAGACAGTTTTTCCCTTCAGCGGATATTCAGGGATGGGAAACTGAGCGGAAATATCCGGCAGTTCAACATGTTCACCGACAATGCGCCTGGGCTGACGGATTATTTTGCCGTGGCGGCCGGGGCATCCATGCGGTATGAAACCAGGCCCTGGAAGGGCTTGCAGATGGTCATGGGCGGCGGTTTTGTGAAAGATATCGCTTCAAGCGATTTCACCCGGCCCGATCCGGTCACCGGTGCACTGGACCGATACGACGCCGGGTTGTACGAGTTGCGCGAACTCGACAACAAGGGGTTTCTGCCCCGGCTTGAGGAACTGCATCTCCAGTACCGATGGAAACGCAACAGGCTGATCCTCGGCAAACAAATCCTGAAAACGCCGCTCGCCAACCCGCAGGACGGCAGGATGAACCCTTCCATGTTCGACGGCCTTTACGGCTACTTTGAACCTTCCGGAAAGATCCACCTCGAAGGCGGCTGGCTGTGGAATGCCGCACCGCGATCGACCAGCCAGTGGCTGGGAACGGCGGAAAGTATGGGTATCTATCCGCAAGGCCTGACCGAGCAGGGCCTGAAAAGCGATTATCACGGCAATATCGGCAGCGCCGGGTTGTTCGTAGTCAACCTGGGCTACACCACTCCGGTGCTTGGGAAGATGGCCTTTTGGGACTACTACATAGAGAACGTACTCCACACCGCATTTTTTCAATGGGAAAAGTCATTCGGGCTGACCCGGGCCGCCGGCGCGTCGGCCCTGCATGCCGGCCTGATGGCCATACGCCAGGACGCCGTAGCATCAGGCGGCAACACCGATCCATCAAAAACCTATGTGGCGCCGGGGTCCAAAAGTTGGGTATTCAGCAGTTATGCGGCATGGTCACAAGAAGCGGTCCGCTTTCAATTGAACACGACGCGCATCACAGCCGACGGGCGGTTTCTGTTTCCGCGCGAATGGGGCCGCGACCCGCTTTTCACCTTCCTGCCAAGGGAACGGAACGAGGGGCTGGGCGATGTATGGGCTTTTTCCGGACAACTCAGTTGGCGCCCGCATAACAGTCCATTTTCGGGACAGATCGGGATGGGACACTATCGCCTGCCCGATGTAAAAAACTACCGGCTCAACAAATATGGATTACCTTCGTACAATCAGTTGAACATGGACCTGAAGTACAGGTTCGGCGGCCGGCTGGAAGGTTTGGAAAGCCAGGTATTGATCGCCTGGAAAAAGAATGCCGGAGACCTGTACAACAACGAGCGTTACCGCATCAACAAGGTAGACATGATCAACTACAACCTTGTATTTAACTATCGGTTTTAGACCTATGACAGGAGAAAACGCTCTGTTGCGCCGACTTGCTGCAGAAAACGAAACCAAGGTGCTGCCTCCGGGGCAGGTGCTGGTTGATTTTCACCACTATATTCGCAATATACCCGTTGTCGTGCGCGGCCATGTAAAAGTGGTGGGCGAAGACGATGAAGGCAACGAAATCCTGCTGTACTACCTGAAGCCCGGCGACAGTTGCGTGATGTCGATTCTGGGCGCCATGAACGGTACTTCTTCAAAAATCAAGGCCGTTACCGTCGATGAGACGGAGATCATGTTCATCCGTCCGGAACGGGCGGCGGCACTGATCAGGGAGCATCCCGGATGGGCTGAATACATTTTCCGGCTTTACCAGGCGCGTTTTGAGGAGTTGCTGCAAGCCGTGACAAACGTCAATTTCAAGAAACTGGACGACCGGATCATGGATCTTCTGGAAGAAAAAGCGCGCCTTTTCGGTACACGTACCCTCACGGTAACGCACCAGGAAATCGCCGGCGAGATCGGCAGTCCGCGTGAAGCCATTTCCAGGGTGCTGAAAAAACTCGAACGCGAAGGCGCGGTCAGGCTGGGCCGCGGAAAGATTGAATTGGTTTGAAGAAGGACATGAACGTTTGGGGAAATATATTTTCGCCTTGTGTAGCATGTGTTACAGACTGCCGGTCCGGGAAGGGTGCACCTTTGCCCTTAATTTAACTGAAACAACAAAATAAATGGAAATTCTAGGCTACCTCCTGTCTGTGATAATCGGCGTTTCGCTCGGATTGATTGGTGGGGGAGGTTCAATTCTTACCGTACCGGTACTCGTTTACGTCATGGGCGTCAGTCCTGTTCTCTCCACAGCATACTCTTTGTTTATCGTCGGACTGACCGCCCTGGTGGGCTCTGTCAATTACGGCAGAAAAGGCCTGCTGGACTACAAAACAGCGTTGATCTTTGGCATACCGAGCATCATCACCGTTTATGCCACCCGAAAATTCCTGGTACCCGCCATACCCGACCCGGTGTTCCACCTCGGTTCTTTTGAGGTGGGGAAAAACTTATTCATCATGCTGTTGTTTGCCGTGCTGATGGTGGCGGCGTCGATTTCCATGATTCGCGACAAACGCAACGGCGACGAGGGTAAATCCCGGGAAAAGAAATATAACTACCCGTTGATCTTTGCGGAAGGCATCGTAGTGGGACTCCTCACCGGGCTGGTGGGCGCCGGCGGTGGCTTCCTGATCATTCCGGCTCTTGTGCTGCTCGCGGGGCTGCCCATGAAAGAAGCAGTCGGCACCTCGCTGCTCATCATTGCCGCCAAGTCGCTGCTGGGCTTTTTGGGCGACATAGGCCATCAGGAGATCGAGTGGGGCTTTCTGGCGATCTTTTCATCCTTTGCCGTCGCCGGTATTTTTGTCGGCTCGGCGCTTGCCAAGCGCATCAGCGGCGAGAAACTGAAACCGGCATTCGGCTGGTTTGTGCTGGTGATGGGCGTTTATATCATTGCCAAGGAGATTTTTTTCCAATAATATATTTTCTTTGTAACACTTGTCACCGTGCCGGAAGGGTGCTTGTCCCGACCTTTGCACCGTTATAAAAAACAACGTTAAAAATTCAACACCAATGAAAGTCGAACAAATCTATACCGGCTGCCTGGCACAGGGAGCATACTATATCGAAAGTGAAGGTGAAGCAGTCGTCATCGATCCGCTGCGCGAGGTATCGCCATATCTCGAGCGCGCCGGCAAAAGCGGCGCCAGGATCAAATATGTTTTCGAGACGCACTTCCATGCCGATTTTGTGAGCGGGCACCTGGACCTGAGTAAAAAAACCGGCGCACCGATCGTGTACGGTCCGAACGCAAACCCCTCCTTCGAAGCGCATATCGCCAAAGACGGAGAAGAATTCAAGGTTGGCAAACTGACTTTCCGCGTGCTGCATACGCCGGGTCATACCATGGAGAGCACCTGCTACCTGCTGATCGACGAAAATGACAAGCCGTACGCCCTGTTTTCCGGCGACACCCTGTTCATCGGCGATGTGGGTCGACCTGATCTGGCCCAGAAAGCGGCGCACATGACCCAGGAACAACTTGCCGAAACGCTTTTCGACTCGCTGCGCAACAAAGTCATGGTACTGCCCGACGATGTGATCGTATACCCCGCGCACGGAGCAGGTTCCGCATGCGGCAAGAACATGTCGAAAGAAACTTTTGACACCCTCGGCCACCAGAAACAGACCAACTACGCCCTGCGCGCCAACATGACCAAGGCGGAGTTTGTAAAAGAAGTGACGACCGGTCTGCTGCCGCCGCCCGCATATTTCCCCCTGAACGTTGCCCTCAACAAGGAAGGCTACGACAGCATCGATGACGTGTTGAAACGCGGCACACACGCCCTGCCTCCCCGTGAGTTCGAGGTGGCAGCCAATGAAACCGGCGCCCTGGTGCTCGACACCCGTGAGGCCCAGACCTTCGCCAGAGGGTTTGTGCCCAACTCGATCAACATCGGTATCGACGGCAGTTTTGCCCCTTGGGTGGGCGCACTGATCCCCGACGTAAAGCAGGAACTGTTGATCGTTGCCGATCCCGGCCGCGAAGCGGAAGTAGTGACCCGACTTGCCCGCGTGGGTTATGATAATTGCCTGGGCTACCTCGCCGGTGGTTTCGAAGCCTGGAAAAATGCAGGCATGGAGGTAGATACCATCCAGTCAATCGACGCCAACGAACTGGCTTCCATCGTACAAAAAAACCCGAAAGCCAAGGTGTTCGACGTACGAAAGAACAGCGAATACGCATCCGAGCACATTGCCAACGCGGTAAATACGCCACTGGATTTCATCAACGAATCCATGCTGGCCATACCCAAGGATGAACAGGCTTTCGTGCACTGTGCAGGCGGGTACCGTTCCATGATTTTCACTTCGGTGCTGCGCGCACGCGGCTACGACAACCTGGTAGAAATCAAAGGCGGCTTTAAAGCGATCAAGGATAGTGGCAAGTTCGAGGTAACGGATTACGTCTGCCCGACAACGCTAAAATAATACACCTGAGCGGGTGTCTCGTAAGGACAGTGCATTACCGACGATTTTTTTTCTACATCAACCGGGATGAAAATACCTTTCATCCCCAACCAACACCTATCATGGCACTTACCTCTTTTTTAAAAAATATCTTCAGCAGTGAAACGGAATCTGCTGAAAACACCCCTTCCGGCGGCAACGGGCCGCGTTTTGAACACCTGTCCGGACGTCAGTTCCGCAAGGAATTTGAATCCACACCGGGTGCAGTCCTGCTGGACGTACGCACTTCGGCAGAATTCAAATCGGGCACCATCCGCGGCGCCGTCAACCTGGACATCATGTCGCCGGCATTCCAGCGCAATATCGCGCAGATGGACAAATCCAAAACCTACTTCGTTTTTTGCCGTAGCGGCAACCGAAGCGGACAAGCCTGCAAAATCATGCACAAGGCGGGCTTCGACGTGCGCAACCTCACGGGCGGCATCGGCGAATGGTAAACTCGAAAAACACTAGTCAGCGAAAAACAAAAATCTCTTCAAATTATGCTTGAAATGATCAGCCAGCCCTGGCCCTGGTATGTTGCCGGGGTGTTCATCGGGCTTACCGTTCCCCTGCTTTTGATCCTCGGGAACAAACACTTCGGTATTTCATCCAGTCTGCGCCACGTGTGTGCGGCCTGCATTCCTGCCAACATCAAATTTTTCAAATACAACTGGAAACGGGAGGTCTGGAATCTATTTTTCGTGGGCGGCATTTTTGTCGGAGCGCTCATTGCCGGCACCTGGTTTGCCAGCCCGGAACCGGTACAGGTAGCCCCTCAACTGGCCTCTGAACTGTCGGGATACGGCATCACGCATTACGACGGACTGGTACCAGCCGACCTGTTCAACTGGGCAGACCTGGCCACCGCCCGCGGGTTGGTATTGATGGTATTGGGCGGTTTTCTGGTTGGCTTCGGCACCCGGTATGCGGGCGGTTGCACCTCCGGGCACGCCATCATGGGATTGTCCAACCTTCAGTTGCCATCGCTCATCGCCACCATGTCTTTCATGGCAGGCGGATTTATCATGGCCAATTTGATCCTGCCCTATATCCTCGCCCTGTAAGCAGCAGGCAACGACAAGGGGATATGCCTGATTTACCTTTTACTTTCAAGTCATTACAATAATGGAAAAAACATATCAAATACCGGCCCCGGCAGAGGTCGTGGAAAAAAATACGGACTTTGAGGTTCGCTCACTGGACGCCATCTGTATCAACGATTCCGAATTGGAACAACCCTGGTGGTTCAACCTGAAATATGCCGCTGCCGGTATACTTTTCGGATTCGTGCTGGTAAAAGCCGAGGTTATTTCGTGGTTTCGCATCCAGGAGATGTTCCGCCTGCAGTCGTTCCATATGTACGGCATTATCGGGACGGCGGTTGTCGTCGGCATGATATCGGTATGGCTCATCAAGCGGTTCCGGATCAAGACGATATACGGAGAAACCATTGATTTTCAACCTAAAACCTTCAATAAGGGCAATGTGATCGGCGGTTTGATTTTCGGACTGGGCTGGGCGATGACAGGCGCGTGTCCGGGGCCGTTGTTCGCCCAGATCGGGACCGGCGCCTCGGTGATCATCGTTACCCTGTTGAGCGCTATCGCCGGCACGTGGGTGTACGGTTATTTCCGGGAGCGCCTGCCGAGTTGAGACAGGGGAACTGATTGGGCGTCGATAAATTCATACAGCGCTTTAGACCTGTAAGGTTTTGAAAACCTTACAGGTCTTGCTGTTAATCATCGCGATACCTTCGACCGCATGCGTGTCGTACATCACTTTGCGTCTACGTTTTTTGAGTATACGTAAAAGTCTTCAGCGACCTCAAAGGAGCCGTTTCTGGACAATTTACAGGGACTGCTTTTCCATTGGGTAGTCGGATAGATGAAGTCGTACTTGCCCTTCGACAAGGTCACCTTTACCGGCATGTCGAACCCTTCGACACAGGTAGTCCAGCGGTATTCCACCCTGCCTTTTTTTACCCGGTATTCCAGCGTTGGAACAGCCGTATCCCGCAGGTACTGGTCGAACACCTTTTGCAGGTTTTTTCCCGATTTCTGAATAATATAGGCCTCTACCTGAGCGCCATCCACGGTTTGGTGGTAAAAATCGCGGTTCAGTCCACGCAAAATGGCGCGCCACTTTTCGTCGTCGTCTACCACCTGCCGGATGGTGTGCAGCATGTTACCGCCCTTGTAATACATATCTATGGAGCCTTCCGCATTGACGCCGTAAACACCCGTCACCGGCGACCTGTTCTCAATATTGCCCCGGCAACCCCGGATATACTCGGCGCCCGCTTTTTTCCCGAAATGATACTCGGTATACAGCCCCTCGCTGTAATTGGTGAAGCTCTCGTGTACCCACATGTCCGCAATGTCGCGGTAGGTGATGTTGTTGGCAAACCACTCGTGCCCCGATTCGTGAATGATGATAAAATCCCATTTCAGGCCCCAGCCGGTTTTGGACAGGTCGGTGCCCCGGTAGCCGTTGCGGTAGCCGTTCCCGTAAGTAACGGAACTCTGGTGTTCCATGCCGAGATAGGGCACCTCCACCAGTTTGTAACCGTCTTCATAAAACGGGTAGGGACCAAACCAGTACTCGAAAGCCTCCAGCATGCCTTTGACCTGTTGAAACTGGGTTTTGGCTTTTTCCAGGTTTTCGGGCAAAACATAATAATCGAGGCTCAGCGGGCCTTTTTCGCCCTGAAACGTGTCGGAAAAATGGGCATAGGCGGCAATATTGACATTGATACCGTAATTATTGACAGGGCTTGACACAAACCATTCGAAGGTGCGTGTACCGTCGCCGTTATCGGTCGTGCGCCGAAGGCGGCCATTCGAGACATCCATCAGCGGTTCGGGAACGGTAACGGCGATTGCCTGCGAATCCGGTTCGTCGTACATGTGATCCTTGCAGGGCCACCACACGCTGGCCCCGAGTCCCTGGCAGGAAGTGGCCACGAACGGCTGTCCCGCACCGTCTTTTGCCCAACTGAAGCCGCCGTCCCACGGTGCATTCCTGGCCGCCAGCGGTTTCCCACTGTACCAGACGGTAATATGCTCCCGTGCTCCGGGTCGCTGTTCTTTACTCAATGTCACATACCAGGCATTGCGCCCCACCCGATTGAACGTCAGCGCCTGCCCGTCCTGTTCCACCCGCTCGATCAGGAGCGGCGGTTGCAGGTCGACCTGTAATACCGTATTGGGTTTCAGTACCCTGTAATGGATTTCATTGCTGCCGCTCAGGCTTTTTGCTGCCGGGTTCACGCTGACCTTCAGGTTGTAAAAAGTCAGGTCCCACCAGGCGCGCTCGGGCGTGATGCTGCCGCGCAGGGTATCGTCTCTGGTAAAAACGGGCGCCTGGGCAGTTACAACATTCAGGTAAAAAAGTTGAAAAACGGCAAACAGGAGACTGCGATGTTTCATAATCAAACGTTTTGAAGGGCCAAGATAGGGCGAAGCCCAACGTAATGTTCCATGCACTCGACCGGTAAAAACGATCGTTCGTCGGTATAACGTGTTAAGGATACAGGCCGCCTGCAACCTTTTATCAGGAAGTGTTTCTTATCCCATATAATCATCCACTTACTGTAAAAAATAACGGCTATGAAAACATTCCTGCTTCTGCTGCTCGTGGCGACCACGCTGCAACCTGTGACTGCTCAAAATGAACTTGCCGCACTCGACAAGGTGCAGCCATTCTATTCCAGCCTTCCCCCCGACAATACGACCGCTTCGGAACCGCTCATTGCCTTAGGCTCCAATACGGTCAATAGCAAGGCGACGGTGCGTTTCAAAAAGGGCCTGTACAACGATGTGACACTCCAGGTTTTGACGCCCACGTCAGAGGTACTCGTCAACAGGGAGATACCTGCCGGGTCTGTCCGGGTTCAGGTCGATCTGGCCGGCTTCCCGGATGGCGCCTATACCTTCAGGGTCAAAATGGGCGATAAAACCTGGGTGAAGCAGGTAACGAAAGATTAAACAGGCTCCCCTACCCTTGTCCGCCGGCGCGGCGCTTTTCATCCTCTGCCCCACCGGTACGGCGGCGCGACGGCGCGACCTGGTTGTTTCCGAAACGGTACGAGAGCGAGACCGTCGCCTGTCGCGTTTCCCGGTACACATCGAATCGCTCCACATATTCGCGATAGCGAATAACGGCTGCGGGAAGATTGGTCCAGAAAATATCCGAAACGGCGATTTTTACCGTGGCGCGTTTGTTAAACAGGTGCTTTTGTACCCCGGCACCCAACCCCCACATCGGATCGAGGTCCATGAACCCGTAAACATGGCGGGTTTGATAGGAGAAATTCAGTTCGGCGGACCAGTCACGGTTAAACATAAACGACTGATTGGTAACCACATGCAGCACCACATTGCCGTCGTCCAGACTGGTGTTGGCAAAATCGCCGCGGTAGCGACCGAGCCAGACATTGATATTGTTTACCGTGTTCCACCATTTGGTAATATTGACCGGTGCGCTGCCACTCATGGAGTAGTACTCAAAACGCGCCAGGTTGCGGTCGGTCTGCACCGTCACGCGGTCCACACCCTCTACCGGGCCGATGACCTGCGTGATATTGTCGGTCGTCAGGGCGTATGACAAGGTCGCGTTGAAGCGCTGGAACAGGGTGTGGTTCCATTCGAACGACCAGGTAAACTGCGGGTTCAGGAAGGGATTGCCCTCCCGGTAGGTACTGGGGTCGAGAAAGAACTTGAAAGGGTTGAGTTGCTGGTATGAAGGCCGGTCCAGCCGGCGGCTCATGTTCAGGCCCATCTCGTACCGGTCGGAGAACTTGTAATTCAGAAAAACGCTGGGAAACCAATTGACATAGTTGCGCCTAAACGACTCTCCATTGACCAGTTGTTTGCCGTCGCTGACGGTGTTTTCCATACGCAGACCCGCCTGGAGGCTGAATTTTACCCATGCCGTGCTGAAGTTAAGGTAGGCCGCATTGATATTTTCGCGATAAATGAAATGGTTGCTGATCGTGCTGTCGTACAGGGGATGTTCCGCGTCGCTTTCGTCAAAAAAACCCAGTTCATTGTCGGCATCAACGACACTGCTCTTTACGCCCGTCTCCAGTTTGGTCTTTTCACCGAAAGGATGGGTATAGTCGGCCTTTGCCGAGCGGATGGCGAGGTTACCGTCCAGATCGCCCGACAAAAGGTATGGCAGCCGGTTTTCCAGTCCATCGAGGCCATAGTAGCGTGTGGTGAACAGTTGTTCTGTTGCATTCCAGAACCGGGCATAGTCCAGGTCAACCGTCAGTTCGCGGCCTTTATCGTCGAGGCTGTGCTTCAGGTTGCCGTTGAAGGCATAACTCGGCCAAAGATCACGGCTTTGGTTGGTCGTACCGAATGCCGAAATTTTCTCGCCGGCGCCGTTTTCCACATCCGATACGTTTTCCCCGCGGGGTTTGAACCGGTTGACCGACGCGGAAGCGACCACACCCAGCACGGTCTTTTTGCCGGGATAGAAATCGGCGCCAACCCTGGTTGTGTGAAAATGATAGGGCACAACCAGGTAATTGCGCTGCACATACGCCCCGGTACGCACGCCGTCTTCAAAAAAGGCGCGGTTCAGCCGGAGGTCGTTCATGCCCTTTCGGAAAGCGTAATTGTAGCTGCCGAAA
>ERZ724521.992-NODE-992-length-12683-cov-3.989943_pt1 | contig 12683 bp, 10 predicted proteins | sample MGYA00376054_ERZ724521 | MGnify/ENA primary metagenome ERZ724521 (study PRJEB28724, sample SAMN07190883) | activated sludge metagenome | isolation source: activated sludge of sewage treatment plant in Hong Hong | place: Hong Kong | collected 2016-03-17 ... | reverse complement strand
GTGCGGCTTCCAGCGTCCACCATGACGGTCGACAGCGGCGCCCTGGCGCCGGGTGCGGGTCGATGCAACAGCCTCGGGCGAGATGGTCACGCCTGCGCCCGCGGTGCTGACGGCGAGGTCGTTGCCATTGCCGCTGCCTGCGATGCGTTCGGGGGCGTTGCGTTGTTTTTTCTTGGCCATGGATAGTAGGATTCGTGGGTCCGAAAGCGCCAGAAACAGGCTACTGCAGACAACCCGCTATTGTCGCCTTTTCCGTCGCCATGCTTACACGAGAACCTGGCGCAGCCTCAGGTCTTGGGCAGAACCGTGAACATTTCGACATGCGGAATATTCACTTCCTCAAACGGTTCTCCACGCGCCGTGAACCCAAGACGGCGATAGAAGTCCTGCGCGCTTTGCTGCGCATGCAGCACCACCTCGTGGTCCCCGCGCTCGCTCGCCCTGGCCGCGAGGGTCTGGAGCACCTGCCGCCCCAGGCCGGTCCCGCGAAGGACACGGTGAACCGCCATCCGCCCGATCCTCGCCTGGCCCGCACCCGCCGCCAGCAGGCGGCCCGTGGCCACGGCCTGTCCGAGCCGGTTGTAGGCGACCGCATGGACGGCGGTCTGGTCCGCTTCATCCCATTCCATGTCCATGGGAATGCGCTGCTCCTGCACGAATACCTCGGTACGCACCCGGGATGCATCCGCCCCGAGCTGCTGCCACGACCCGGTCTTCAGTTCCAGCATCGCTTCGCCAGCCTCGTAGCCCATGAGAACGGCCCGCAGGGCCGGCGGCACCGGCCGGGAGGTCTGGGTCGCGGGGTCCGCGAACACGTAGACCAGTTCGCAGGTGATCAGCAGGTCATCCCCCCGGAAGATCGCGCCCTCAAACGTCATGGACGAGTTTCCGATGCGCGTGCAGCGCATCGCCACGTCGATCTGGTCGTCCATGCGGGCCGATGCATGGAACTCGACTGTGGCCTTCTTGACGTACAGATCGCCCTCAAGCTGGTGCATGGCCTCTTCGTACGGCAACGCCAGCGCCCGCCAATAGTCGGCGATGGCTGTGTCGAAGTACATCAGGTAGTGTGCGTTGAAGACGATTTTCTGCATGTCGACTTCGGCCCAACGCACACGCAGGCGGTGGAAGAAGCGGAAATTCTGTCGTTTCATGGTGTCAGTGCTGCTTTCAGGGCGCGTGCTGCGTCCGCGTGGGCCTGGCGGGCTTCAGGCAGGGCGCGCCCCATCTTGATGAATTCATGGGTCACCCCCCGATAAATCTCGAGATCGACCCTCACCCCTGCTGAACGCAGTTTATCCGCGTACTGAAGCCCCTCGTCGATCAGCGGATCGCACTCGGCCAACCCGAACCAGGCGGGGGCCACACCCGCCACATCCGGCGCGTTCAGTGGCGCAAAGCGCCAGTCATCCCGGTCAGCGTCTTCGCGCAGGTACTGGCTGAAGAAAAAGTCGGTCAGTTCGCGCTCCAGAAGCAGGCCCTGGCCGTAACGTGCGTGTGATGCACTGTCCTGCCGGGCAGCGCACCCGGGGTAAAACAGCAACTGCAGCTGAATGGGGATGCCCGCATCGCGTGCCTGGATGGCGCACACCGCGGCCAGCGTACCGCCGGCACTGTCGCCGCCCACGGCCAGGCGCCGGGTATCCAGACCCAGCGCGTCATCCTGGCCCGCCAGCCAGGCCAATGCATCCCAGGCATCATGGGCCGCCACCGGGAAGCGGTGCTCCGGCGCCAGGCGGTAGCCCAGCGAGGCCACTGCGCAGCCACTCAACCGCGCCAGCGCACGGCACACGACGTCGTGTGTGTCGATACTGCCCACCGTGAAACCGCCGCCGTGAAAGTACAGCAGCACCGGCAGGCGCATGCCTGTCGGGGCATACAGCCGCAGCGGCAGCGGGCAACCATCGCGGGCCCGCAACTGCAGGTTTTCAACCCGGTCCAGTGCGGCGGGGGGTAGTTCGAGCACGCCCGCACCCGCCGCATAGGCGGCCCGGGCGTCTTGCGGCGTCATGCGGTAAAGCGGCGGCCGTCGGGCCCGTCCCATGCGTTCCAGCACGCCCTGCATCGAAGGTGACAGATGGATGGCGTTCATTGGGTAAAGTCGGTACTCCTCACTGTGACCTATCCTACTTCGGTACCCCATCATGGCTTTCATCTACTACGTGACACAAATCCAGTTCGACTTCGGTGCCATTCAACTCCTGAAGCAGGAATGCAGTCGCGTGGGCATCACCCGGCCGCTGGTGGTCACGGACCCGGGCGTCCGGGCCGCCGGCGTGCTGCAGAAGGCACTGGACAACCTGGCCGGGATGCCGGTGACCGTGTTCGACCAGACCCCGTCCAATCCGACAGAGGCGGCAGTACGTGCCGCGGCGGCGATGTACAAGGCCCAGGGGTGTGACGGCCTGATTGCCGTGGGCGGGGGCTCTGCCATCGACTGCGCCAAGGGTGTGGCCATCGCGGCCACGCACGACGGTCCCCTGACCCACTACGCCACCATCGAGGGCGGCTCCGTCCGCATCACGGACAGGGCCGCGCCGCTGATCGCGGTGCCCACCACCAGCGGCACCGGCAGCGAGGTGGCACGGGGGGCCATCATCATCGTTGACGATCACCGCAAACTGGGATTCCACTCCTGGCACATTGTGCCCAAGGGCGCCATCTGTGACCCTGAACTTACGCTGGGCCTGCCTCCGAAACTGACGGCTGCGACGGGCATGGACGCCATCGCACACTGCATGGAAACCTTCATGTCGGCTGCATTCAACCCGCCCGCGGACGGTATCGCACTCGACGGACTGGCGCGCGGCTGGCAGCACATCGCGCGCGCCACGCAAAACGGCGCCGATCGCGAGGCCCGGCTCAACCTCATGAGCGCCTCCATGCAGGGTGCAATGGCTTTCCAGAAAGGCCTGGGTTGTGTGCATTCGTTGAGCCACAGCCTTGGTGGGGTCGACCCGCGGTTGCACCACGGCACCCTCAATGCCATGTTTCTGCCGGCGGTCGTGACATTCAATGCATCGGCCGGGTCCGTGCGCGCCGAGCGTCGGCTGGAGCGCATGGCGGTTGCCATGGGGCTTGGCTCTGCCGATGACATTCCGCTGGCGATCAAGGACATGAATGCACGGCTTGGACTGCCGGCAGGTCTGGCCGAGATGGGCGTGGAGTCTGCCTGGTTCGATCGGATCATCCAGGGTGCCTTGGCCGATCATTGTCACAAGACCAACCCGCGCGAAGCCAGTGCCGAGCAGTACCGCGAGATGCTTAAGGTGTCGCTCTGACGCCCCGTCCCACGCCGATGTAGGTGAGGCCGTGTTGGGCCAGCACCTGAGGCTGAAACTGATTACGCCCGTCGAATACCGCTCGCGCGCGCAAGGTAGTCGCCAGCCAGGCGAAGTCGGGGCTGCGGAACTCCTTCCATTCGGTCATCAGCACCAGCACGTCGGCATCCTGCGTGGCGTCCCGCGCACTAGCGGCGAACCGCACGTCCCGTAGTTCTTCCAGTGACAGCATATTCTGCAGCGCGACCCGCGCAGTGTTGTGCGCTTCGGGGTCGTAGGCTACGACCTGCGCGCCCGCGCGCACCAGCTCGCCAATTAGCGTCAGCGCTGGTGCCTCGCGCACATCGTCGGTCTCAGGCTTGAATGCCACACCCCACAGCGCTACCGTGCGGCCGCGCAGGTCGCCGCCGAAAAAGTCGTGCAGGCGCCGGACCATCAGGCGCTTCTGCCGTTCATTGACGCGGGTGACCGCAGGCAGGATCTCGACCTGAACACCGGCCGCATCCGCCATCTGGGCCAAGGCCCGCAGGTCCTTGGGAAAGCACGACCCGCCGAATCCCGCGCCGGGGTAGAGGAACAGCGGTCCGATACGGGGGTCGGTACCAATTCCGCGACGCACGTGCTCAATGTCGGCGCCCAGGGCATCGGCCAGTGCCGCGACCTCGTTCATGAAGGAAATGCGGGTGGCCAGCATCGCGTTGGCGGCGTATTTGGTCAGTTCGGCCGACCGTGCGTCCATCACGATCAGCTTCTCGCTCGTGCGGGAAAACGGCGCATACAACTGGCGCATGCGCTCGATCGCGCGCGGCGAGTCCGAGCCCACTATGATGCGGTCCGGCCGCTGGAAGTCCGCAATGGCCGCGCCCTCCTTCAAAAACTCCGGATTGGATGCAACGTCGAATTCGAACGAAGCGCCGCGTTGCTGCAGCGCGTGCCGCACCGTGGCGGCCACCGTCTCGGCTGTGCCGACGGGCACCGTCGACTTGTTCACGATCACGGCGTAACCGTCAATCTGCTCGCCGATGCTGCGCGCGACCGACACCACGTGGCGCAGGTCGGCGGAGCCGTCCTCCTGCGGGGGGGTGCCTACGGCGATGAAGATCACTTCCCGCCCGCGGATGCTTTCGCCGGTGTCAGAGGTGAAGCGCAGGCGCCCTGCCCGCGCGTTGCGCAGCACCAGTTCGTCCAGCCCCGGCTCGTGGATCGGGATCTGCCCGGCCAGCAGCGCCGCGACTTTCTGGCGATCGACATCCACCCCGACCACGTCGTTGCCCATGTCGGCCAGACACGCCGCCGTCACTAGACCCACGTAGCCGGTCCCAATTACTGTTACTTTCATCACCACTCCGTAATTTCTGCTGAAATCATAAGTGGGCCCGTATAGGCGATCGAAGACAATGAGTGCCGTGAAACGTTTCTGGATCCCTGACAGCCCATCGAGCAGCGCGTGGCCGGCCATCGCGCTGGGCGCCGTCCTGTCAGTTCAGGCCGCATTTCTGCTCCTGCCCGGCCCTTTCTGGGACGGCTGGATCTATGACTTGCTGTTCCGCCGCGGTGAATACGGTGCGTTCATGGACCCTTTCGACGCCAATGGCCGGCCGTTGGGGGGCCGGGTTCTGTGGCTTGCGATGGACTGGTTCAGCGTCACCGGCGGCCCGAAACTTCTCAGCGCGTTGTCGCTGGTAGGCGCGGCCATGGCGCTCTACGCCACGCTTCGCTTGCGCGACCGTCTGCCGTCCGCCGGGGCGGCGCTGGTGTGCGTGGTTACCGTCACGGTTCCCGCGATCCAGACCTCGCTGTCATCCAGTGCGCTGCAGTTTTTTCTGGGATTTTTCTGTTTCTTCGCGGGCCTATACGGGTTTGCGCTGGCCGCGGCGTCCGCCGGCTGGGTGCGGGTGCTGGCCTATTGGCTGGCTTTGGTGCTGGGTGCTGCATCGGTGCTGCTGGCCGAGGCGCCCCTGAGTATGCTGCCCCTGTATCCGTTCACTTGGCTGGTGGTGCGCGAAGGCTGGCAACGGCTGGTGCGTCCCGACAGGGCGATGCTGGGCACGCTGCTGTGTCACGGCGCGCCCGTCGCGGCCGGTGCGCTGGCGCTGGTGGCGACGTTCACGCTCTTTCCTGCCACGGGCAACTACGAAGAAGCCCACAGCCTGCAACTGAACCTGCTGCAACTGGTGGAAGTAGCCGGCCTGTTTGCCGTGGCGCTGGTCATGTGCGAACTGCCTTTGCTGCTCGCCGGCAGCTGGGCTTGCGCCGGGCGCTCCCTGGTGGGGTTTTGGCGCTCGCCGGCGGTGCTGGGTGCGTTGGCTGTGCTGGTTCTCGGGATCGCGCCATACCTGGCGGCTGGCCGCTGGCCGGCCATTCTGGGCTGGGGCACGCGGGCGTTGCTGCTGAGCGGACTGGGGTTGGGCCTGTTGGCTTGGGCCGTGGCCGCGCGAGCGATTCAAGGCCGGGTGCCCCGGCAGCAATCGGTCGTCGTGCTGGTTCTTTGCGTTGCTGCCGTCTCGTGCACCCTGTGGCGCGTGCCCCTGTGGGCAGCACGTCAGGTCAAGGATGATGCGGTGCGTGCCGCGGTAGCTGGCGTCCAGCTTCCGCCTGGCGCTAGCACGCTGTGGGTGGTCGACCCCAACTGGGTTATTGCCGCACCCTATCGTCACTATGAGTGGACGGCCTTGGTCCAGCTGGCCACGGATCGCCGAGATCTGCTGGCCCTTGGGCATGTAGCGGGTGATCCCGCTGCCGCCGCGCTGGCGACCGCCACCCGCGACCTCCGCCGCGAACACCGGCTGCTGCCGCAGGCTGCACCGCTGGGGTGCCAAGCCGATCTACACATCGCGCGCTTGCCTTGGCACTGGCCTGTGACGGCCACCTTAGGCCTGCTGCTGCGGGCCGTTTCACCAGACGCCTATGCCCGATGGCTGGACGGCAGGATCGCGGTCAAAATCGAGGCTCGCGACGATTGCCGGGCGTTTGAACGCCACGTTGATTGAGGAATCCATGACAGAGATCCGCGCTACCGACCAGAGCACGGAGGATGCGCTCGCCACTGCCTGTAACAACATGGGTACCGGGTCCGCCAACACCGAAGACCAGGCGGTGGATTGGTTTGTCCGGCTAATCCGAGACGACATCGCAGGCACCGACAGTCTGGCGCTGGGCTGCTCCGCCGTCACCGCGCGCCTGAACGTCACGCAGGCCTATCTGTACGGTGTGGTGCTTGTCGAGCAGTCGGACCTGGTGACCTATCGCTACCCGGGCGGTGCGGACCTTCCCTATTGTACCGGCGTGGTGCAGCAGCTGCGCCACCTGGCCAATGACTGGAACTCGGTCCTGGAGAACACGCGGGCCGGCGGCCGCGTTCTTTGCGGAGTCCATTCATATGAGGGCAATGCGCTGGTTCGTCGACCCGGTGTGCAAGGTCTGCTGCCACCTGCCGTGGTTGTTCAGCAAGTACGTCATGGACAATACACTGGTGTTCCCGTATTTCGTCAATGTCAAGCTGGTGTCGCGCGTGTTGCCGCCGTACCGGGCCGACCGGCAGCCGCTGGGTGCCTATGCGCGCTGGATCGCCAGACGCGAGTTCGACTGCTTCCGGCAGGTGGCATTCGACCTGATCGGCACCCCGCAAACCTTGTACTTCCGGCGCGAGGACATCGACGCTGGGCAGACCGATCTGCAGGTGGAACCCGGTTCAGCTTACATCGTCATGCGCAACGGCAATTCCTGGAAATTCGGCGAGCGCCGGGCGGCTTGAATGGTCAAGGCTGAATTCATCCGCTACATCGGTGTGGGCCTGAGCAACACGCTGCTCACGCTGGCCTTGTACTGGGCGCTGCTGTTCGTGGCCTCGCACCGCGTGGCTTACCTGGCTGCATTCCTCGCGGGGGTGGCGTACACCGCTTTCGCTAACTCGCGATTCACCTTCCGGGTGTCATCGGGCCCCCGAGCGCTGACTGCCTATGCGCTGTTCTGCGTGGCCCTGTTCGTCTTCAACAGCATGCTGCTGGAATGGCTGGTCTCCCATCTGATGGTGGACAAGCGCATCGCCATCTTCGGCGTGATCGCCGCAGGCATTCCCATCGGGTTCGCGGGCTCCCGCTTCATTCTCAAACGCTGAAAAACACCACCATGACCATCGGAAGTCTCCCCCGCCTGCGCCTCTATACCTCGCTGACGCAATACATCCAGGCCGCGCGTGAATATGTCACTGGGCGCTGGCGCGAGGGCGACATCGCCGCGGCCGAACGCGCCATCGCGCAAAAGGTCGGCGCACGCCATGCTGTGCTGACGAGTATGGCGCGCGTGGGTATCCACCTCGCATTGAAGAACACCATCCGCCCTGGGCAGAAAGTGGTCTGCTCTCCGTACACCATCGTCGAGGTGGTCAACATGATCGTGGCCGCCGGCGGCGTACCGCTGTTCGCCGACCTGGACGACAACACCTGCAACGTCAGTGCCACGTCGGTCGAGGAACTCCTGGCCACCCACACAGACGTCGGCGCGGTGATGGTCACGCATTTCTATGGCCTGGCCTGCGATGTGGTGCGCATCCGCAGCGCCTGTGACCGGCTGGGCATACCGCTTCTTGAGGACGCTGCACAGGCCTTCGGCGTTACGGTACGGGGGCGTAGCGTGGGCACCTTCGGGCGTGCGGGTATTTTCAGTTTCGGCCTCTATAAGAACGTGAACTCGTTCTATGGCGGCGCCGTGGTGACGGACGACGACACGCTGGCCGCCGCGCTGCGCGCCGACGTGGCGGCATTGCCGCCGATCTCGGTCGGGTTCTACTTCAAGAAGGTAATCTCGGGCGCCATCACCGACATCGTCACCTGGCCGCCACTGTTTCGAATCCTCACGTTCCAGATCTTCCGCTACGGCATGCTGAATGACGTGAACAGCATCAACGACAAGCTCAAGATCGACACCAACCCGAAGCTCATGCATGAAGTGCCAGCCGAATACATGGTGCAGCCCTCCGGCCTGCAGGCGCGACTGATCGTGCAGCAACTGCCCCGGGTCGAACGCGACACCGAGACGCGCCGTCGCCATGCTGACCGCTACCGCCGTGGCCTGACCGGCCTGCCCCAGCTGCGCCTGCCGCCGCCGGTAGCGGCCGAAGAACACATGTACTGGTACTTCCCGATTCAGTACGACCGCCGCGAGGATCTGGTCAAGTTCGCAATGCGCCACGGCCGCGACATCACGCTGAGCTACCACCGCAACTGCGCGGCGTTGCCCTGCTTCGCGGAATTCGGCCGGGACTGCCCCAATGCAGAACGTACGGCCAATGCGGTGATCTACCTGCCGACCTACCCGCGCTACGCTGAAGCGGAAATCGACAAGACCGTGGACATCATCCGCCGTTACTTCGCGCAGGCATGACCGCCCGGGTCGCCATCATCGGCTCGGGCCCCGGCGCCCTCGCCTGCGCATGGCAACTGATCGCGCGCGGTCTTCGACCAGTGGTCCTGGATGCCGGCGAGACGCTGCCGGCGCCGACCGCCGCGCTGGTCAATGAATTGCGCGCTACCTGGGGCCACTGGCGGCCCGCAGCCGTCGACGCCGTCACGCGAAATCCCACGCTGAAGGGCCAGCCGCTGCCCAAGAAGCTGGTCTTCGGCTCCGACTTCTTGCATGGTCACGGCAGGCGCCACAGCCCCCTGGTCAACAGCAGTTTCGTGGACCCGACCTTTGCCCTGGGTGGCTACACGGTGGCCTGGGGCGGCGCGATGCTGCCGATCCGCACCACCGACATGAACGGCTGGCCAATCGGCGAAGACGAACTCGCCGACGGCTTTGCGCAGGTGCTGGCGCGGCTGCCGTTCTCGGGCAGCGACGATGGGCTGTCCGCCGAATTCCCCCTGTACGGCGCCAGGGCGCAGCAGCTGGAGCCCACTAGCCAGTCCCGTAGTGTGATGCGCCGGCTGGCGGCGCTGGCGCGGCCCGGCCTGTTCGTCAGCGGCCAGGCGCGCGTGGCCGTGAAAGCGTCCGATTGCCGCTACTGCGGCATGTGCCTGTCGGGCTGCCCGTTCGGCGTGATACAGACTTTTGACCAGTTCTTTCCGGGGCTCGCTGCTCAGGGCTTGATCGAGTATCGCGGCGGTGTGGTCGTTACAAGGCTGGCCGACACAGCAGACGGCGTGCGGGTTCACGCCGTCAATAGGCATAACGGACCACTGCCCGACCAACACTTCGACCGTGTGTTTTTGGCTGCTGGCGCGATCGGCTCCACACGCATCGCATTGGAGTCCATGCAGCTGTACGACGTTGACGTGGACATGCTGGATTCGCAGAAATTCGCGGTCCCTCTGCTGGTGCCGGACACCGCCACCAGCGAGCCGGGAGTTGGTAACACCCTGCCTGCTGTCTTTGTCGACATGCGGCTGCCGTCCACGGCGGCGCACTGGACACATCTGCAGATCTCGTCATTCAGCCACTACGCGCTGCAAGCCATGAAGCAGCGCATGAAGCTCGGCCCGCTGCCGTTGCACGGCCTGGCCCGGCCGCTGACGAGCCGGCTGATGGTGGGCTGGGCCGGGCTGCATTCGGACCATTCGGACCGCTTCCGGCTGCGCCTTTTGCGGGCTCACCAGCATGGCCGCCCGCTGCTGAAGCTGCAAGCCCTGCCCACGGACACCACGCGCCAGACGACGCGACGCGCCATGGCCGAAATGCGCGCCCAACTGCGCGCAGCAGGCATCCTGGCACTGACACCTGGTGCCGTGATCGGGCCGCCGGGCGCGGGATTCCATTTCGGCGCGAGCCTGCCGATGCAGGCCAGTCCCACCCACCCGCTGCATACCGACACCCACGGCCGCCCGAACGGCTGGCGTCACGTGCACGTGGTGGACAGTTCTGTGTTCCCGACCATTCCCGCCACCACCATGGTGCTGACCATCATGGCCAACGCCTGGCGCATCGCGGCGCGGGCAGCACTGTAGGCCTGATCAGGCGAGCGTTCGGCGAAACAGGGCGAACGCCTTGCCGTATTTGCGCACTGTGGCCTCGCGCACATACCCCAGCCCGCGGTAGAACGCGAGCGCCCGATTGGCCGGATCGTCCGCAGTCATGACGGTGAGTTCCGAAGGGCCGCGCTGCCGTACGGCGGATTCGGTCAGTAACACCAGTTGCCGCCCCGCCCCGCCCGAGCGCAGCGCCTGATCGACGTAGAGGAACATGAGTTCGGGTCGCTCGGGTCCTGGCGCCGGCTGCTGGTCAAACAGACCCGCCCAGGGTAGGCGCGCCACGCCCACCAGCAGCCACAGCGCCATGGGCGAGCCCTGCACCAGGCGACGCAGCAGCGTGTGCGGCGCCAGGCTGGCCACGGACGCACCGCAGATGGCGCCCGAAGCATCGCGCAACACCACAAACACCTCCAGCCCGCTGCGCGCCATGTAACGGTACAGGCAGCGTGTGGCACCCTTGCCCACCACACTGAAGAGTGAGTCCGGCAGGCATTGCAGATGCAGCGCTGCCAGCGCGTCCAGGTCGCGGGCCGTCCATGCGCGACCGTCTTCGATCCTGCAGGGCAAGACAGCGGGTGCCGGGCCGGTCATGAGGCCTGCGCCGCCAGCGACTTCTGCAACATGAGCGAAGAAAACAAGAAAAGCCGCTCGTCCTGCCGGCCATCGCGGTGCAGCTGCAACCGGTGCCTGACGGCGCCCCCGTCCATGAACGACGGCAGTGCCCGCAGGTCCGGCGCCAGCGCGCCTTGCTGGAACCAGAGGCCCACCGGCACCGCGAAGCCCTGCTTGCGGCGAGCCAGGATAGCGGCTGGCAGCAGCGGCGCGGCGGCTTTCTTTAGCAGATACTTGGTCGTCGCACCGCGCAGCTTGAGCGCTGGCGGCAACCGCCGGGCGAAGTCGGCGACCGCGATGTCCAGGAACGGCGCGCGAACCTCCAGACCATGCATCATGCTGGCCCGGTCGACCTTGGTCAGGATGCCGTCCTGCAAGTACAACGTGGTGAAGAACTGAAGCGCCTTGCTCACCAGGTCCGGCTCCGTACAGGCGGCCCAGCTGTCCAGCGCCTCCGAATAAATCTGTTCGGGGGTGTGCGTGATCCCGTCGGCCACGATCTCGTTGATGGCAGCGACGTCCACCGGCGCCATCCAGGCCGGTACCCACAGCGCGGGCGGATACTGCAGGCCGCCCAGCGCCCGTTTGAGCTTGAAATCCAGACTCATGTAGCCGTGCGACACCGGCAGCGCATCCGCCATGCGCCGCAACAGTGCAACGCCACCAGGGGGCAGAACGGCACGCAGCAAGCGCGCGTAGCGCAGCGCCTGGAACGGTCCGTACCCCGCGAAGAGTTCGTCGGCGCCGTCGCCGCCCAGGGCGACCGTGACATGGCGGCGCGCCACCTCGCTCACCAGATATGTGGGCAGCAGGGACGAGTCCGCAGACGGCTCGGACATGCGTGCCCCCAGGCCATCCACCAGCGCCAGTGCGTCGTCCACGCGCAGTCGTTCCTCGACATGGTCGGACCCCACATGCGCGGCCACCTGCCGGGCGTAGGCGCTTTCGTCGAACGACGCCTCGTCGAATCCGATGCTGAAGGTCTTGAAACGGCCCCGTTGCAGATGCCGTGCCGCCAATACGCTGACGAACGAAGAGTCGATGCCGCCGCTCAGGAAGATGCCCACCGGCACGTCGGCCACCAGCCGGCGCGCGACTGCACCGTCCAGCAGTTCCGTCAGGGACCGCGCGGCTGCGGATTCGTCGGCTACGGGCTGCGGCGCGATCTGGAACTGCCACCAGCGTTCGACCCGACACCGGTTGGCGCGGATGTCTACGAACAGGTTATGTCCCGCCGGTAGCTTGAACACGCCGTGGTATTGCGTGAACGGCGCGGGAATGTAGCCATAGGCAAAGTACTTCTTGATTGCCAGCGTGTCCACCCCGGCTTGGCCCTGCGGGTGGCGCGACAGCGAGCCCAGTTCTGACGCGAAGATCAGGCCGCCCGCGTGTTGGCGGTAATAGAACGGCTTCTTGCCGAAGCGGTCGCGGCTCGCGAACAGCTGGCCCCGCGTTCGATCCAGGATCGCGAAGGCCCACATGCCATTCAGCCGTTCCACCACCGCCGGGCCCCACTGGCGGTACCCAAGCAGCACGGCCTCCGTGTCCGAATGGTCGGACGTGAACAGGCAGCCGAGTTGCGCCAGTTCACGGCGCAGCTGCGCGAAGTTATAGATCTCGCCGTTGAAGACGATGCCCAGAGAGCCGTCGGGTGTCCACATGGGTTGGGCGCCGCCAGCGTGGTCCAGCACCGACAGTCGCGCATGGGCAAAGCCGGCGCCACCCTGATGGTCCAGCCAGACGTCGGCGGCGTCGGGGCCGCGGGGGCGCAGGGCAGCTGCCATACGCTGCAGGTCCGTCACGGTCCCCGCGCCGGTGAAGCCCG
>ERZ724521.989-NODE-989-length-12709-cov-3.183973_pt1 | contig 12709 bp, 10 predicted proteins | sample MGYA00376054_ERZ724521 | MGnify/ENA primary metagenome ERZ724521 (study PRJEB28724, sample SAMN07190883) | activated sludge metagenome | isolation source: activated sludge of sewage treatment plant in Hong Hong | place: Hong Kong | collected 2016-03-17 ... | reverse complement strand
CCTTCGCCGCAGATGATGCACTCGCGGTTGCGGAGCGCCGGAATAGAATCAAGGAACCCACGCGCGCCTTCCGGCATTGCTGCCTTCACGAACGCCTGGTCGCGGTCGTTGTTGAGGCGCATCGAGATAATCGTGCCGCACTGGGAGAGCACGCCTTCGGCAAGGTCGGACGGGCGCTGCGTGATAAGACCCAGCGAAACGCCATATTTACGGCCTTCCTTAGCGATGCGCTCCAATATCTTACGCACCGACTGGCCCGCGCCGGTCGTGGTATTGGGAATATAGCGGTGCGCTTCCTCGCACACGAGCAGGATAGGGCGCTTGGGCTCGTTGCGCGCCCAGATCGCGTAGTCGAAAATGAGGCGCGAGAGAACCGACACGACAACCGAGGTTATTTCGGACGGCATGGCCGATGTGTCGACGATCGATATCGGTCGGCCATCTGAAGGCAGACGAAACAGCTTGGCGATGAACTCCTGCATCGTGTCGCCGACAAGCATGCCGGAGAACATGAAGCTGTAGCGCGGATCGGCCTTGATCTCGTCGATCCGGCTCTTCAAGCGCATATAGGGCAGAGATGTCGTACCCTTGTCGAGCTTGCCCATTTCGTTGGAGAGGATCGTGGTGAGGTCCGAGAGCAGATAGGGGATCGGCGAATCGACGGTAAGCCGCGACATGCCTTCCGCCGCGCGGTTCTTGGCGCGCGCCGCGAGCAGGCACTTGGCGAGAATCTCGCTGTCGATGTTGCGCTCTGAGCCGGTTGTGGTGACGAAAACCTCGCAATGCTCCTCGAAATTCATAAGCCAATAGGGCAGAGCGAGGTTGCTGGCGTCGTAAAGTGCGCCATTGTCGGTGAACGCGGCGGAATATTCGCCATGTGGGTCGATCATCACGATGTGGCCCTTGGGCGACAGATCGCAGATCTTGTGCAGAATGAGTGCGGCGGAGGTCGATTTACCGGTACCGGTCGAACCCAGCAATGCGAAGTGTTTGCCGAGCATCGCATCGACATAGAGCGCGGCGCGCGTATGCGATGTGGGATAGATGGTGCCGATCTGCACATGCGGTGTATCACTCGCGGCATAGATCTGGTCCATATCCGCGCTGGAAACCGGGAAAATCTCGGTGCCCGGCGTGGGATAACGCGTGACGCCGCGGCGGAAATTGATAATGCGCCCGGTGCCGAACTCTTCATTGCCTTCACCAAGAAAATCGACATCGGCGACAACGCGCGTAGGATCGCGGCGATCAAGCACCATCGAACGGATATTGGCGATGATCCACATCTGCCCCAAGCGCATCTTGACCTGGCTGCCGACCTGACCGGTCATCGCGATGCAGGGGTCAGAATGCCGCGCCAATGCCTCGATACTCTTGAGGTCGATCAGGATTTGTGAGCTGCTGCCGGCAATCTGAAAGACGAAACCGATCTCACCAACCGGCACGATATTCGGCTGCCCTGCCTCCTCAAGCTTCGCAGATTGCAATTGCGCCGCTAACGAAAAAGTGCCCGTCATATCATTCATAAATATACCTTGCTGCCCCACAGTCGCGCAAAACGCGGCAGCACTGAAGTAATAGAACAAGGTAAAGAAGAGTTTTAGACGACGGAAAATATTTACCGGCAAGACTTCTTATAAACGGCGACCAATCCAGCCTGCCAATATTCCCATCAACACCGCAACCGTCATGGCCGCGAGGCCATAGAGCAGCGACCAGTCCTCTGCCGCATTGGCGACGAACCGCTCCAGCCCGGATTTGCGCACTTCAATATCGCGCACGGCGGCGGCGACCACGCGGCCATCCTGTATCAGGAAGGTTTCCGCCGTATAATCACCCACCACCGCCCGCGCGGACAGGGGCAGATGCGCACGATAGAGCACGCCATCCGTGATTTCGACTGTCCCCGGTGCCTGAATGAACAAGCCCTTGCGCTTTTGCAGATCGACCAGACCATTTTCGAACCGGCTGATCTCGGTCGTATCCGTAAATGCTGTTGGAGACAGCTGGATATTGTTGATCCCCAGCTCATAAATGGCGGCGGTGCGCTCGTCCGCGATCTCCTTGATCGGGCGAGAACTGGCGATCGCGTAAAAGCTGGGCGCGGATTGGAATTGCAGGCTGTCCGCATTCACCCAGATGCCCGCGATCTTCTGCTTCTCACGCATGCGGATCTGCTGCTCCGGGCCTTTCAGCACGACGACGACATCGGTTTTCTTGTCCGGCGTGCGACCGCCGGGATAGAGGATCGCGCCGAATAGCAGCAGCTCTGCGCCTTTGAAGCTGTACTGAATGTCGATCTGGCGCTGCGATACATCGGGGACCAGCACGGGCGCGCTCGCCCCGGTCAGCGCAAAGGCCAATATTGGTAGCATCAACAGGGGCAAGAGGCGCTGGCGCTTGTCCATCATCCCGCCTCGATCGTATAGATTTCATCCGGGCGCCAGCCTAGCCCCAGCGCCATGCGGATCGCCACCACCAGCACGATGAAGGCGAGGATGATGCGCAGATATTCAGGCCGCATCTTGCGCGAGATGCGGGTGCCGAGCTGCGCTCCGGTCACGCTGCCGATCAGTAACATGATCGCCAGCACCAGATCGACAGCCTTGGTGGTGAGGCTGTGCACCAATGTTGACGCCATGGTGACGAACAATATCTGGAACAGCGACGTTCCAACCACCACCTGCGTCTGCATGCCGAGCAGATAGATCATCGCCGGCACCATGATGAAGCCACCGCCTACGCCCAGCAGCATCGTCAATATACCAGTCGCCATGCCGAGGATCAGCGGCGCGAGCGGAGAAATATAAAGACCGGATTTGTAGAACCGCCAGCGCATCGGCAACGCGGCGACCAGCGGGTGGTGCCGCCGCTTGCTGGCCTGCGGCGCCATGCCGCGCTTGCGTTGCATTAAGGCCTGTATCGATTCCCACGCCATCAGTCCGCCAATCGAACCGAGCAGGACTACGTAAAGCAGCGCGATCACCGTATCGGTCTGTCCGATCGTCTGGAGCAGGTTGAGTAATCCTGCGCCCATGATTGCGCCCACCACGCCGCCAACGACCAGAACCCAGCCCATGCGCAGATCGACTGTCCCGCGTGACAAATGCGTAAACACGCCCGAGACGCTTGCACCCGTAACCTGCGTGGTTGCGGAGGCGGCCGCTACAGTGGGCGGAATGCCGTAAAAGATCAGCAGCGGCGTCGTCAGAAAACCGCCGCCTACGCCAAACATGCCGGAAAGCAGACCCACCAGTCCGCCCAGCCCGATGATCACCAGCATATTGACTGGCAGATTGGCGATGGGGAGGTAGAGATCCATGCCCTAGCCATTTACCCGAAATCGCGGGTAACGGAACCCGTTTCACCGATCTAATTCAGAAATCGCTGGCGAGGATGACGGTCAGGCCGGAGCCGGGCCGGGCATTGCCGGCAATCTTTTGACGCCATTCCACCACCAGACGGGGCTGGATCGCTCCAAGCGGCAGGCGCGTTTCCACCATCGGCCCTATATCCAGCCTTGAAACGCCGGGCTGCGCACCGCCGGAAATACTCGCACCCGCTTTCGTGCGGGCGGCCTTGTCCAGCGGGATAGAGAGCGAGGCGCGGCCATCGACGAACACATCTCGCCGCGAAAAGCCGACCATGCCCGCCTGCGCATATCCCTCGGCCATGATCGGGCCAACAACATGCGTTGGGTTAAGCCCGCCAGCGGCAACCAGCGCGAAAGCATTGCGCCCGCTATTATCAAGCGCGATCCGCCGTTCAGCCCCGATGGTGAGCGGCAGGCGGCCAGATAGCGGCTTCAGCGCCATACCAATGGCCGCTTCGCCCTGATGGGGAGCCTTCAAAGCGGCAGTCAACCGGCCATAGAGCAAGACAGGCAGTTTGTTCTTGCCCAGACCCGTCAGGCGTCTGTCGAGACGAACGCCCGCTTGCGATCCGCCAAGCTGGCCTGAGCTTGTCAGGGTGATACCATTCCCTTTTTCACGCCAGAAAACCCACGCGCTGCCGTTCCAGCGCCGGGAATGTGCCATAGCCATGGGAAGTGGCGCCGGGGCCGAAGGGGAATTTGTCATATCGGGTGCAGAACTCCGGCCTTCCCGGCTGATTGCAATATTCTCCGGGTACGCCGCCGCCATTGCCTCCGCCAAGCGGACGACCGGCGCCCTGTCGATACTTCGGGTCCATGACCGTGGCGGTACGGAGATCGGCACCCTGTCGATGCGCGGCGCCCATATCTGCTGTCGGCTGGGGCTTTCTATATGGAATATACGCGCGATGGCTTTAGCGGGGCGGTCCTGCGTCTCTGCAAATGCTGTCCCGAAGCGCAGGCGCGCGCCAGCGAAGAGAGCATCGTGCTCCGTCAGCGATGACGCCAATACAATGCGTCCGCTGATCCACAGCGACAGCACCAGCGTCAGAAAACGCAACGGGCGGCCCCTCGCTGGCGGCTTGGCTTCCTCAGCGCGCCGTGTGGCCATGCAGGTCCATTTCCGCCGGGAAGCGATGAGCGGTCTTTTCCCACACCACGCTGCCGGTCCGCAATTGCCGGATATAGTTGGCTAGCGCCCGCCGTGCGGCGATCATCGCCACTATATTACACACGATCACACGCGGAACCGATCGGACGCCCTCGCGCCAGCCATAGGCCTGAGCCGTCCAATAGGCGCGAAAGGCGAGCCGCCACGCCATCAGGAACGCCGTGACAGCTAGCGCAGCATCCACCCATGCGTCGTGCCGGGGTGCGAATGCCAGCCCCAGATATTCCAGTATCAGCGCAATGCCATAACCGATTGTCGCGCAATAGGCGGCGAACAGCACCAGCGCAGAGAGGCTGGTCCGCCGGTCGTGCATCCGCATCCAGCGCTCGCGCCAGGTGCCGCTCCAGCCCAGACGATCCCAACCGGCGAGCGATATGCCGGTCAACCACCGCGCCTTCTGCTTTATCGCGGCTTCCAGCGTGTCGGGGAAATGTTCCTGCGTGCAGATGAGAGCGCCTGTCGCATCGCGCATCGAGACGAAGACAGTGCGGCCCTTGCGTTCGGCGATGCGCAGGCCGATTTCATAGTCCTCTGTGAGCGAGGCGGCATCGAACGGAGCGCCGGCCCGTTCCTCGGCGATCGCCCCGATCATGTCGCGCGCAAAAGCACAGCCCACGCCGGCCGATGGCACCGCCGCGCCCATCGCCTCGCGCATGATCAGATGTTTGCCGTGCGCCTCGGCAAACTCATCGGCATAATGGCCCGCAATCCAGCGCGAATGTGGCGCGATCAGCGGCAGGACCGGCAGTTGCACCATGTCGAAACGATCGATCATGACGTCAAACAGCCGGATCTCGTCGGCATGGACGACATCCTCGGCGTCGTGCAGCACAATGGCCTTGAAGCGGCGGCCCTCCGCCACCTCCGCACGCAGCATTGCCGCCCAGACATGATTGAGGCAATCGGCCTTGGTGGTCCCGCCCTCATGCGGCAGAATCACGAGTTGCACGCGCGTATCCTGTTCTGCCACCTTTGCGACTGCGAGGATCGTGGCAGGGTCGTTGGGATAGGTGCCGACGAAAATCCGGAAATCCGCACCTGCCCAGCGCGCAAGGCATATGCGCAGCATGGCACCGATCACCTCCGCCTCGTGCCAGGCCGGTATAAACACCGCGGTTGTGCCAGGCTTGCGTGAAGGTGGCAGGCTCGCGCCCGTCATACGCTCATGACGTGAATAGACGAAAAGCCGCCGCCAGAGCGCGCGCGCAAGAAAAATCACATCGAATGCAAAGTCATCGATCCCACCAATCAACAGACCGGCAAGGGCAAACAGCAAGAATTCATAATGTAATGCTGACACCAGGCCAGCGACGCTTCCCAATAATTCCAAGCACGCCCCCTGGCATGGAACTCTCAACAAGCGACCCGATGATTCGTTATGGAAAAACATAGGCATAAGGCATTGCAGCAACCAAGCCTGTTAACGTCTTCGATGGGTTTGACCGGGCTCCAAACCACCGATAGGGTTAGGCCATGATTACCAGACTGACATCCCGATCCGCCCTGATGGCCTTCCTCGCCGGGGAGGCTACGAGTGGCCTGCTGCTTATCGCCGCGGCGGCATTGGCACTGATTTTGGTCAACAGCGGCGCGGATGGCGCGCACCTCTATCACCTGATCGTCGACATGCGCGTGGGCGAGCATATGACGGTGCATCACATCATCAACGATGGTTTGATGGCCCTGTTTTTCCTGCTCGTTGGTCTTGAAATAAAACGAGAATTTCTCGACGGGCGCTTGTCTGACTGGGGCCGCCGTATCCTGCCCGCCATCGCAGCGGCGGCAGGAATGGCGCTGCCGGCTTTCGTATATCTCACCTTCGCAGGCTCCGATCCGACGCTAGTGAATGGCTGGGCGATCCCTGCCGCGACAGACATCGCCTTCGCACTCGGCGTGCTGGCGCTCCTCGGTTCTCGTGCGCCGACCGCGCTCAAATTGCTGCTGACAACTATCGCCATAATGGATGATGTTGGCGCCGTTAGCGGAGCAGTTTCATCATCGCCTTCTTCTACACGAGCGCACTCAACTGGCTCGCGCTTGGCTCTGCGGCGGCAATATTTGCCCTGATGTGGGGGTTGAACCGGCGGGGGATCAAATCACTCGCTGTCTATCTGTTGCTGGCAATAGCGCTCTGGGCTGCGGTGCTGCTCTCAGGCGTGCATGCTACCATCGCGGGTGTGCTGGCGGCGCTGACAATCCCGATCCGCACGACGCCCGGCACACCCGACGCAACAGACAGCCCGCTGCACCGGCTGGAGCATGGCCTGCATCCATGGAGCGCCTATTTGATCGTGCCGCTCTTCGGTTTCGCCAATGCAGGCGTCGAGCTTGGCGGTCTGGGCGTGAACGGGCTGCTCGCGCCTCTGCCCTTGGCCGTTGCCGCTGGTCTTGTGCTGGGTAAGCAGGTCGGAATTTTCTCTGCTATATGGCTCAGCGTACGAACCGGCGTCGCACAAATGCCGCGCGGGGCGACATGGGCACAACTTTATGGCATGTCGCTGCTGTGCGGCATTGGCTTCACCATGAGCCTGTTTATCGGTGCATTGGCCTTCCCGACAGCGCCCGAGCTGGTCGAAGAGTCGAAGATCGGCATTTTGGTCGGTTCGCTGATTTCGGCAGTGATGGGTTTCATATTGCTGCGCCTTGCGCCGCTGCACCCCCAACACAGCATGATAGAGGCGGAACAGAGCCGCGAGATCGAAGCCGATGGCGACGTATCGACCTGAGTAGCGCGCGTTCAAAAACTATAGGCAACACCAAGGCCGCCGAGCCACTGGTTGCGGCTGCCAGCATCCTTGACCAGCGGCGAGGCGGCATAACGCCCCAGCAGGCGGCCATATCCGCCGAGCGCAAACACCGCCCAGCCCTTGCGCAGGTCGCCGGACAGTGACTTTGCGCCCACTATACCCACATTGAGCTTGGCAAATCCGGCCTTCTTGCCCGCAGCGCCATAAACACCGAGGCCGCTTTTCTGGCTCTCCGCCAACGTAACATCATAATAATAGCGCCCGAAGCCCTTGCCGACATAATCGGCGGAGAGGGAGACGCCGAAGAATGTCGTCTCGGTGATCGGCGTGCCATATTCCAGCGAGGGTTTGATGAAATAGCTGTCATGCGCGCCCGCAATGTCATGTGCGTAGGTCAGCCGGAACGAGAGCGAGTCATATTTTCCACTAAACAATCCCGTCTTGCCAATCTCGCCCCAGCCGCCAATCTCTACGGAGGGATCGAGCTTGCCCAGCGCCTTCACCTGGCTGTCCTTGACGCTGCGGGTCCGCGTGAGGCGGACGGTCGTTAGCGGGCCGAAGCCGACATCAAGACCGGAAGAGGAGGGCTTGTCCTTGATGAGGTTGAAATAGAGGCTGGTGCCGCGGGAGAAGAAGCTATGGCCTGACACTTTCCCGCGTACAATCGCGCCGGGAGTGACGACTGTGTCGTCAGACCCGTCATAGCTGGGGATCGCCGCCGCGCCGACTGCGATCGTCAGTTGGTTGTCGTCTCTGGCATCGTCCTGCGCCTGCGCATGGCCGACAAAGCTCATTGCGCATAGTGCAGCAGAAACAGCGTATTTTCCCAGTCCGCGTCGCATTGCTTGGCTCCTGACTGGTAGGATAATGAGCGAGTTAGGATAATGGTTCCTTGCGGAATGTCGTTAACCGGTTTGGCAACTCCGCTCCTGTTTCGGATCAGACACTTATAATCGCTCCACCGTTACATGGACGAAATTCGGCAGCTTGTGCAGCGCCTCGCGGATATGCCGCTCATCGCCGCCCGCGCTACGCAGGCTCACGATAGCGGCGTGGGCATGCGGACCAAGCCGCCAGACATGCAGATCGGCCATAGTCGCGCCCGCATCTTCTACGATGACCTTGATCGCGGCGGCATGCTCCGGCTCTGCGGTGTCGAGCAATATACCGGCCGCATCCTGCATTAAGGCCCATGCCCAGCGCGCGATGATGACCGCCCCCGCGATACCGATCACCGGATCGAGCCACAACCAGCCGAGATAGCGCCCCGCGAGCAGCGCCAGAATCGCTGCCACAGATGTCAGCGCATCCGCCAGCACATGTAGATAGGCCGCGCGCAGGTTTGTATCGGCATGGCCGTGATGACTATGACCATGATGGTCGTGGCCGTGGTCATGATGATGCCCGCCCTCCATCAGCATGAACGCGCTGACGAGATTGACCGCCAGCCCGATCACCGCGACCAAAATCGCGCTCGAAAAATCGATTTCGCGTAACGCAAACAGCCGCATGCCGGATTCGATGGCGATGCCCAGCGCCGCGATCCCCAGCAATATCGCCGAGGTGAAGCCCGCGAGATCGCCCACCTTGCCGGTGCCGAAGGTGAAGCGGGCATTGCGTGCATGGCGGCGTGCGAAGGCATAAGCGAGGCCCGCAATCGCCAGCGCCCCGGCATGTGTCGCCATGTGAAAGCCGTCGGCCAGCAGCGCCATCGAACCGGTGAGCCAGCCCGCGAGTATTTCCGCCACCATCGTCAATGTCGTCAGCCCGATCACCCAATGGGTACGCCGCGCGTTGCGATCATGCGTTTCGGGCAGATAGATATGGTCGTAATAATGGCTATGTTCGGGGGGCTGGGCGGTCATGGATGCTGACTATGCCCACCCGCGCGCCCGCGTCAATTGCTTGCATGGGCTTGTCTCCGGCGCGTCCTCTGGCCATAAGGCCGCTATGCAGCGAACGATGAGACGAAAGCGCGCATGACCCTGACATCGGATCAGGGCGGCGCGGGCAGGAAAGCCATCGTAATCGGCGCGGGGCTGGGTGGGCTCGCGCTCGGGATAAGACTGGCATCGGCGGGTATCGCGACTACAATCCTCGAGGCGCGGGAAAAGCCGGGCGGCTGCGCCTCCTGGGATGCGCGCGAAGGCTTCACATTCGATCATGGGCCGAGCGCGATCACCGATCCGGACAGTTTTGCCGAGCTGTGGCGGCTCACCGGGCAGGATATGGCGTCTGACATCACGCTCGATCCCGTAACGCCGCTATGGCGATTGAATTGGCTTGACGGCAGTTCGATGGATCTCTCCGCAGATGACGCCATGATGCGGCAAGAGATCATTCGCATCGATGGCCGCGATGTGGCTGGGTATCAGCGTCTTCTCGATTATGGCGGTGATGCGGTGCAGGTGGGGCTGGGCCAACTGGGCCGCCAGCCGTTCCACGATTTTCGCGCGATGTTGAATGCCGTGCCGCTGCTACTGCAAAACAGCGGATGGCGATCCCTGCATGGGCTGGTTGCCAGCCTTGTTGGCAATGACGCGCTGCGACAGGCGCTCTCGTTTCAATGCCTGCTTTCCGGTGGCAATCCGCTTGAGATTAACGCGTTGCATGGCTGGATGCATCGGCTGGAGCGGGACACCGGGCTGTGGCATCCGCGTGGCGGTTTGAACAAGCTGGTGATGGCGCTGGTGGCGCTGTTCGAGCGGCTTGGCGGCACGATCCGGCTGGGGGATCCGGTCGCGCGCATTGAAATGATGGGTGATCAGGCGACCGGCGTCGTGACTCAGGGCGGATGGCGCGGCGACGCGGACTGTGTCGCCAGCAACGCCGACCTGATGCACTGCTATCGCGACCTACTGGGCCAGCATCCGCGCGGGCCGCGTGCGGCGGAGAAACTGGCGCGCAAGGCATGGACTCCGGCGATGTTCGCAGTCCATTTCGGTATACGTGGCACCTGGCCGGGCATCCCGCACCGCAGCCTGCTGATGGGGCCGCGTTACGAGGACTATCTGACCGACATTTTCCAGCACGGCGTGCTGCCTGCGGACCAGATGATATTCCTCAACCACCCCAGCGTGACCGACCCCAGCCTCGCGCCGGAGGGATGCTCTGTGTTCAGCGCTTATGCGCCGGTGCCGCATATGGGCAAGCTGCCGATCGACTGGGTGCATATGGCGCCCATCTTCGCGGATCGCATCCTCGACGAAATCGAACGCCGCCTGATCCCGGACATACGCGAGCGGATCGTCACGCAGTTTCACGTCGCCCCGCCGGATTTCGCTGGCGACATCCGCGCCTATATGGGCAGCGCCTTCGGCCTCGCCCCGTTGAACAGCCAGAGCCTCGCGCTGCGCCCGCACAACCGAGACGCTGTGATCCGCAACCTCTTCCTCACCGGCGCCAGCACGCATCCGGGCGCTGGCATCCCTCAAGTGCTGGCAGGTGCGAAAGTGACGGCCGGGCTAATGTTGCAAGGAGGCATATGAGAAAGCTGAAGCGCTTAGCGGTATATTGCGGTTCATCCGATGGCGCGGATGGTGCATTCATGGCCTGCGCGCATGATGTGGGCGAGCAACTGGCCCGCTGGGGCATCGCCATCGTCTATGGCGGCGGGCGCGTCGGCATGATGGGCGCTTTGGCGGATGGCGCCTTGAGCGCGGGCGGCGAAGTGATCGGCGTCATCCCGGAGGCACTGGTCCATGCGGAGCTTGCCCATAGCGGCCTCACCGAGCTGCACGTGGTGCCGGATATGCACAGCCGCAAGGCGCTGTTCACCAGCCTGTCCGATGGGTTTTTGACGCTGCCCGGCGGCGTCGGCACGATGGACGAGCTGTGGGAGGCGATAAGCTGGGCGCAATTGGGCTATCATGCAAAGCCCGTCGGCGTGCTCAACTTTGCGGGGTTCTATGAGCCGCTGCTCGCCTTCGCGCGCCACATGGCGGAGAGCGGCTTCATCCGGCCGCAGCATGCCGGGATCATGATCGCGCGGGATACGCTGCCCGCATTGATCGATGCGATGGAACGCTATGAGGCGCACGAGCCGCTGGTGGGTGCGGCCCGGCGCGCCTGATCAACCGCGCAGGGTGCCGCCCAGCTTTTCTGCTGCCTTCACCACAGCCGTACTGACCGCCGACAGCTCTTCCTCAGTGAAGCTCTTTTCACCCGGTTGCAGCGTGATTTCGACCGCGAGGGATTTCATGCCTTCCTCGACACCCGCGCCGGTGAAGAGGTCAAACAGCCGCGCATCGACGATGCTTTTTTTGTCCGCTTGCTTGACCGCGCGCACCAGTGCATCCGCTTCCAGATCCTCCGGCACCAGAAACGCGAAATCGCGCGTCACTGCCTGCAATGCGGGTGGCGCATAAGGCGCGCGCATGAAGCCGCTCTTGCGCTTCGCCGGGATCGCATCGAGGAACAGCTGCGCCGCGACCACCGTGCCGGAAAGGTCAAACGCCTTCGCCAGCGCCGGATGCAGCACGCCATATTCGGCGAGCATCGTCTTCGGGCCAAGGCGCAGCGTGCCGGACTGGCCGGGGTGATAGGCATCGCCCGCCTCGCCGAACATCTGGAGGTTGCCAACCGGCGCGCCCGCCGAGCCTAGCAGCGCCAGCGCCTCGGCCTTTGCGTCATAGGCAGTGAAGCCCTGCGCCTTGCCCGCTTGCCAGCCACGCGGGGTTTTGTCGCCCGCCATTACGAGGCCCAGCGTCAGTCTCTCGATGCTGCTGCCGTCCTCGGCGCGGAAATAGCGTCGCCCGACCTCGAACAGGCGCACGGACGATGCGCCGCGCGCCTGATTGCGCGCCGCCGCCGAGAGCAATCCGGGCAACAGCGACGGGCGCATGACCTTCAGGTCTTCGCTGATCGGATTTGCAAGAGTCCAGTCGCCGCCGCCGACAGACGCGGCCTCTTTCTCGGAGATAAAGCTCCAGTTGATCGCTTCGGAAAGCCCGCGTGCAGCGGCAGCGCGGCGCGCACGGCGCTCGGTCATCTGCTCCGGTGTCGCGGTCGGTTTCGCGACGCCCGGCGCGCGCGGCAGCGGGGTGGATGGCACATTCTCAAGCCCATGAATCCGCACCACTTCCTCGACGATGTCCGCCGCGCCATCGACGTCACGCCGCCATGTCGGTACGGTGATCGTCCAGTCCGCAGCCACGCCAAAGCCCAGCTTTTCGAGGATCGCGCGCTGCTGTGCACCGTCCAGCACCACACCCGCCAGCTTCTCGGTCTGCGCCGGGTCATAGGCAAAGTTGCGCGGCGCAACTGGCGGCGCTCCCGCGCGGGTCGCTTCGCTTGGGCTTCCACCGCACAGATGCGTCACGAGGGTGGTCGCGAACGAGAGGCCATCGTCCAGGAAAGCCGGATCGACGCCGCGCTCGAACCGCTGCCGCGCGTCGCTCGTCAGGCCCCAGAAGATGA
>ERZ724521.979-NODE-979-length-12800-cov-4.195528_pt1 | contig 12800 bp, 11 predicted proteins | sample MGYA00376054_ERZ724521 | MGnify/ENA primary metagenome ERZ724521 (study PRJEB28724, sample SAMN07190883) | activated sludge metagenome | isolation source: activated sludge of sewage treatment plant in Hong Hong | place: Hong Kong | collected 2016-03-17 ... | reverse complement strand
TCGCCAAGGAGGGCATGACCATGATGGTGGTCACGCACGAAATGGGCTTCGCGCGCAAGGTGGCGAGCCGCGTGATCTTCATCGACGTGGGCGGCCGCATCCTGGAAGACTGCTCCAAGGACGAGTTCTTCAGCCACCCGGAGAACCGCCAGCCACGCACCAAAGACTTCTTGAACAAAATCCTGGCGCACTGATCGACGCCCCCCGAAGCGGCCCAGTGGGCCGCCTCCCCCCACTGGGGGGCGCCACCAGCAGCCCGGCAAAGCCGGTTCTGCGGTGGCACTGGGGTACTCCCCCTCGCGCCGGCTTCGCATTTGCGGTCTGGGACAATGGCGCCCATGACAACCGAGATCACGATCACCCGACCCGACGACTGGCATCTGCATGTGCGCGACGGCGCGCCGCTGGCCACGGTGGTGCCGCACACGGCGGCGCAGTTTGGCCGCGCCATCATCATGCCCAACCTCAAGCCGCCGGTCACGACCGCCGCGCAGGCGGTGGCCTACCGCGAGCGCATCCGCGCCGCCGTGCCCGCGGGCGTGGCCTTCGAGCCACTGATGACGCTGTACCTCACCGACAACCTGCCGCCCGACGAGATCGCGCGCGCCAAAGACGCGGGCGTGGTGGCCTGCAAGCTCTACCCGGCCGGTGCCACCACCAACAGCGATGCCGGGGTGACCGACCTGCGCAAGACCTACAAGACGCTGGAAGCCATGCAGCGCGCCGGCCTGCTGCTGCTGGTGCATGGTGAAGTCACGTCACCCGACATCGACCTGTTCGACCGTGAGGCGGTGTTCATCGAGCAGCAACTCATTCCGCTGCGACGCGACTTCCCCGAGCTCAAGATCGTGTTCGAGCACATCACCACACGCGAAGCCGCCCACTATGTGCGCGACGCCGACCGCTTCACCGGCGCCACGCTCACGGCTCACCACCTGCTGTACAACCGCAACGCGCTGTTCATGGGCGGCGTCCGTCCGCACTATTACTGCCTGCCGGTGTTGAAGCGCGAAACCCACCGTCTGGCGCTGGTGGAAGCGGCCACCAGCGGCAACCCGCGCTTCTTTCTGGGCACCGACAGCGCGCCGCACCCGGCGCACCTGAAAGAGCACGCCAGTGGTTGCGCCGGCTGTTACACGGCGCATGCCGCGCTGGAGCTGTATGCCGAGGCGTTTGATGCGGCCGGCGCGCTGGACAGGCTCGAAGGCTTTGCCAGCTTCCATGGCGCCGACTTTTACGGTTTGCCGCGCAACCCGGGCCGCCTGACCCTTCGCCGCGAAAGCTGGACCGCGCCCGAGCAATTTGCATTCGGCGAAGCCCAGCTCAAGCCGCTGCGCGGTGGCGAGCCCGTGCTCTGGCGCGTGGTGTGAGTGCACCGGCGCTGGCGGCGCAGCTGGCCGCGGTGGACACGGCGCAGCCCTGGTTTGCACCGCACGCCGCTGCCCTGGTGCTGTGTCGACAGGCCGTGGCTGGCGGGGCCACGGTGGCCGAAGCGCTCAATGCGCTGCCGGGCCGTAGCGCGCAGGCACCCTCATTCGTTCCCGCCGGGGCCCTGCCGTCGGGTGAGGCCTACGAGGCCTTTGTCGCCCGCACCGGCTCGGTGCCCACCCGCGACAACCTGCACGACCTGTTCAACGGCCTGTGCTGGCGCCAGTTTCCGCAGGCCAAGCGCCGCATCAACCAGCTGCAGGCCGCGTGCATCGCGCGCGACGGCATCGGGGCGGTGCGCGGCCCGGTGCGCGACGCTCTGACCCTGCTGGACGAAAACGGTGCGCTGCTGCAGGCCCCGGACGAGCTGTGGCATGCCCTGCGCGAGCGACAGTGGCGTCGGCTGTTCGGTGAGCTGCGGCCACGGTGGCGACAGGCCCGCGTCGTGCTGCTGGGCCATGCCCTTCTGGAGAAGCTGGCTTCGCCACGAAAAGACCTCACAGCCCACGTCTGTACTGCGCAAGGCGCTATGAAATTGATAGCAAATGCCGATGAAGCCGCGCTGGACGCGGCGCTGGCCGGTGCGCTGGATGACGCCGTGCTGGCCGCCAAACCCTTCACGCCACTGCCCGTACTGGGGGTGCCCGGCTGGTGGGCCGCCAATGAGAACTTTTCCTTTTATGATGACTCACAGGTGTTTCGTCCCCGCAGGACGCCATAACGACGACAACAGAGCCCGACTGCGACCCCGCGCCGCTTGAAAACGGGTCCCCCAACCCCAATTCCGCGGCTGGGGACATCCTCATCAGTCCTTTCCGGAGAATCCATGAAACGCATCGTTCTGTTTGTTTTGACCAACCTCGCGGTGGTGGTGGTGCTGGGCATCGTGGCCAGCCTGCTCGGCGTCAACCGCTACCTCACGGCCAATGGCCTCAATCTCGGCGCCCTGCTGGGCTTCGCGCTGATCATGGGCTTTGGTGGTGCCATCATTTCGCTGCTGATCAGCAAGCCGGTGGCCAAATGGAGCGCAGGCGTTCAGGTCATCGAGCAGCCGCGCAACGCCGACGAAGCCTGGATCGTGGAGACCGTGCGTAAATTTGCCGACAAGGCGGGCATCGGCATGCCGGAAGTTGGCATCTTTGAAGGCGAACCCAACGCGTTTGCCACCGGTGCGTTCAAGAACTCCGCGCTGGTGGCAGTGTCCACCGGCCTGCTGCAGGGCATGACGCGTGAGGAAGTGGAAGCCGTGATCGGCCACGAGGTGGCCCACATCGCCAACGGCGACATGGTCACCATGACGCTGATCCAGGGCGTGATGAACACCTTTGTGGTGTTCCTGAGCCGCGTGATCGGCTACGCGGTGGACAGCTTCCTGCGCCGAGGCAGTGACAACAACTCGGGCCCCGGCATCGGCTATTGGGTGACCACCATCGTGCTGGACATCGTGCTGGGCTTCGTGGCCGCCATCATCGTGGCCTGGTTCAGCCGCCAGCGTGAATTCCGCGCGGACGCAGGTGCCACGCAGCTCATGGGCCGCAAGCAGCCGATGATCAATGCGCTGGCCCGTCTGGGCGGCATGGTGCCCGGCGAGCTGCCCAAGAGCGTGGCGGCCATGGGCATTGCCGGTGGCATTGGCAAGCTGTTCAGCACCCACCCGCCGATTGAGGAGCGCATTGCCGCGCTGCAAGCCAAGCAGGGCTGATCACGTGACGCCCTCGGAAAAGCCACCTTCGGGTGGCTTTTTCTTTTTCAGGCGTCAGCCATGCTGCGGGCCAGCGCCTCCGCCACCTTGATGCCGTCCACCCCGGCCGACAGAATGCCACCGGCATAGCCAGCCCCTTCACCGGCGGGGTACAGGCCGCGCGTGTTCAGGCTCTGGAAGTCGTCGCCACGCGTGATGCGCAGCGGCGACGAGGTGCGTGTTTCCACGCCGGTCAGCACGGCGTCCGGCATGTCGTAGCCGCGGATCTTGCGGCCGAACACCGGCAATGCTTCCTGCATGGCCTCAATGGCATAGGCAGGCAGGGCGTCGTGCAGGTGGGTGAGCTTCACGCCCGGTTTGTACGAGGGCAGCACGCTGCCGAAGGCACTGGACGGCCGGCCGGCCAGAAAATCCCCCACCAGCTGGCCAGGGGCCTCGTAGGTACCGCCGCCCATCGCGAATGCGTTGGACTCCAGCTGCCGCTGCAGCACGATGCCCGCCAGCGGGTGGAATTGGTGACCGGGCGGCGGTGGCAGCTCGCCGAACGCTTCGCCCAGCGTGGCGGCCACGTCGGCGGCATCGGTCGGGTAGTCCTTGGGGTCAATGCCCACCACCATGCCGGCATTGGCATTGCGCTCGTTGCGCGAATACTGGCTCATGCCGTTGGTCACCACCCGGCCCGGCTCCGAGGTGGCGGCCACCACCGTGCCGCCCGGGCACATGCAGAAGCTGTACACAGTGCGGCCGTTGCTGGCGTGGTGCACCAGCTTGTAGTCCGCCGCACCCAGCAGCGGGTGGCCGGCGTGCTTGCCCCAGCGCGCGCGGTCGATCACGCCCTGCGGGTGTTCGATGCGAAAGCCGATGGAAAACGGTTTGGCTTCCATGTAGACGCCGCGCTGGTACAGCATGGCAAAGGTGTCGCGCGAGCTGTGGCCCAGCGCCAGCACCACATGGCTGGCTGGCAGCTCGTAGGGCTGGCCCGTGGCCTGGTCCAGCACCGTGAGGCTGCGGACCTGGCCCTGATCGATGTGCACGTCCGTCACGCGTTGCTGGAAGCGGATCTCGCCGCCCAGCGCGATGATCTGTTCGCGCATGTGTTCCACCACCTTCACCAGCTTGAAGGTGCCGATGTGCGGGTGCGCCACGTAGAGGATTTCAGCCGGTGCGCCGGCCTTGACGAATTCGCCCATGACCTTGCGACCCAGGTGGCGCGGGTCCTTGATCTGGCTGTACAGCTTGCCGTCACTGAAGGTGCCGGCGCCGCCTTCGCCAAACTGCACATTGCTCTCGGGCTGCAGCACGTTCTTTCGCCACAGGCCCCAGGTGTCCTTGGTGCGCTCGCGCACCGGTTTGCCACGCTCCAGCACGATCGGGCGAAAGCCCATTTGCGCGAGAGTCAGCGCCGCAAAAATGCCGCAGGGCCCGAAGCCCACCACCACGGGCCGCAGCGGCAGGTCCACCGGGGCGTGCACCGGCGGGTGCCAGGCCATGTCGGGCGTGGGGCCGATGTGCGGGTGCTGGCTGAACTGCGCGAGCAGCGCCGCCTCGTCGGCGGGGGGGGCGAGGCTCAGGTCCACGATGTACACCGCCATCAGTTCGGGCTTGCGAGCGTCAAAGCTGCGCTTGAACACGTCCAGGCTGGTGATGGCGTCGGGGGCGATGCCCAGCAGGCGGGCGCAGGCGGCGCGCAGCGCGGGCTCGGGGTGTTCTGCCTCGGTCAGTGGCAGTTTGATTTCAGACAGTCGGATCATGGCGGCTCGTGTTGATCAAGCAGGCGGCGATAATACCGCCGTGAAGTCAGCCAGACCGCCGCTGGTGCAATCTGGGAAACCAGGCACTGGAGGAACGTCCGGACTGCACAGGGCAGCGTAGCAGGTAACACCTGTCCACCGTGAGGTGAGGATCAGAGCAACAGAGACGAGTCGTTGCGGGCAACCGCAGCGGGTGAAACGGGCAATCTCTACGCGCAGCAATACCAAGTAGGCCAGCGTTGATGTGGCTCCGCAGAGCTGGCGGGTAGGTAGCACCGAGCCGTCTGGTGACAGGCGGCCCAGAGTAATGGCGGTCACGTCCGGGCAACCGGACGCACAGAATCCGGCTTACGGCGGGCTTCACACTTTTTTTAAACGGGCTTAGCGGGATACCGGCGCTGCTTGCTGCGTGGCACTTATGGCGCAGCCCGGTTGTGCAGCGTCCATGGGTACCGGCGTGCCGCTCCAGCGCAGCCGCGAAAGTCCCCGCGTATCGGCCGGCGGGAATGACAGCGCGGGTGTGTACGCAATGCGACCGTCGGTCGCGTCCAGCCGCAGACGAAAGCATGTGTCCACATGGCTGGGTGGCAGGCGCATGGCACTTTGGAGGGGCAGCTCCACACGACCGATCTGGCCCAGGTAGCTTCCAAGGTAAGTCAGCCGACTGGGCTGTTCAGTGCCGATCTGCCAGCGGATGGTGTGAACCCTATGGTCATACTCGAACAGCACCGACAAAGGCGCCGGCGCCAGCCGGGCACGCCACTGGGCCAGCAGCGCCGGTACTTCGGCCGTGATGTCCTTCATCTGGTCCTGCTCGGGGCTGTACCGCAGTACCTTCTTGCCCGCAAGCGCCAGCCCGGCGAGTTCGATTTCGTCCGCCGCGATGAGGGGAGGCGTGCCCGGGACACCCATCTCAGGGCGCAGGTCGATCAGGCCTGAGGTGGACCAGCCTGCGGAAACCGGCGTGAGGTAAACCACTGTCTCTGCACCGGTGGTAACAAGTGCTTTGCCCTGTGTCGCCTGTTCGCGCGCCAGCAAGCGCCACGCGTCCACGGTACGGCTGGTGACGCTCCATGCGCTGGCTGCCAGCACAACAGTCAGACCCAGCGCCAGAGCGCGCCACCAGGGTTTGTCATGACCAGCCAGGCGCGCCAGGCCCAGCGGCACCACGATGGCGAATGCCGTCCACAGGGTCAGGAAATAGCGGTGCACATTCAGCCCCGGGTGGCGTGCCAGCGCCAGCAGGGGTAGCAGCAGCAGGCCCAGCACCAGGGCCGCAGTGAGCAACACCGGCAGGCGCTGGCGGTGCGGGATGAGCCAGGCGCCCAGGCCCAGCGCAGCGCCAGCGGCCACCACGCCCCACGGCGGCAACATCCAGCCAGGTATGCCCAGCAACTGCTGGCCGATCATCTGCAGCGTCTGCAGGCTGAGCCAGCTGCCCGCCGGCTGGTACCCACCTAAGGCATTGCCCAGCATGTAGGAGCGCCAGGGGATATACAGCAGCATGACCAGCAAGAACGGCCAGCCCAGGCGCGCGCGCAGCCGCAACGGCCCCACCGGCAGCAAAAACGGTACCAGGCCCAGCGGCAGGAAGATTTCCTTGGCGGTGGCCGACACGGCGTACGCCATCCCTGCCCATGCGGCCAGGCCGGGCCGCTGTTCACGCGCGGCACGTACAAACAGATAAACCGCAAGCAGGAAGGCCGCCAGCCCTTCGATGTAGTTCCGCCCCATGAGCTGCTCGGACGAGATCGCCACGGGGGACCCAGTCAGAAACAGCAAGCCCGCGGCTACCGCGATCGCGGCGCGATCTGTCCATTGGCGTGTGACCAGGTACACCGTCCATGCGGCCAGTCCGATGGACAGCAAGTTATGGGCATAAAACGCAGACGGCCGGAAGCCAAACAGGGCGTGGTCGAAGTCGTATGCCAATACGTCCAGCGGCGACAGGGTGGAGTTCACCATTTCGCGCCAGATCTCGGGCACCGCAAAGTACTGCCAGGGCGAATAAGTGATCGCGAACTTCAGCAGTTGCGAGTCGTCGCAGCACCACCAGCCGCTGACCGTGCTGCCGTACAGCACGGCGGTGGCGGGAAGCATAATCAGTAACAGGACCCACAGGGATCGCGGTATCGGGCGGGCGCTCGGCATCATGGGGGGCGCGTCAGAACCGTTCGTCGGCCAGCATATAGCGCCACTGGCCGGGCGGCAGCTGGGCCAGCGCGACACGGCCGATGCGGATGCGCTGGAGCGCCAGCAGGCGGAGGCCGACGCTGTCGCACATGAACGGCACCTGCCCGGGGCGAACGCCCTTGAGCGCGAATCGCAGCCGGGTCTGCGCGTCGTTGCGGCTGCTCACGCTCACCTTCACCGGTGGCAGCGGCCGGCCATTGAAGCTCAGGCCGTGGCCCAGGCGCTGCAATTGCTCGGGCGACACATCGCCCGCCACCTCGGCCATCACTTCCTGCTCGATCACTTCAGCGTCTTCGGTCAGTTTGCGCTCCACGCGCCAGTCCTGCGTGAAGACCACCAGCCCGGACGCTTCGGTGGGCAGGGGCATCAGCGCCTGGAGCCTGGCCAGATGCTTTTGCAGCAGGCGGATGCCGCTGGCGTCATCCGCTGCGCGCGTGGCGGCGGTGAGCAGTTGCTGCGCGGGCGGTGCGCCCCGGGTGCGGCTGCCCTGCGGGCCGTTGCCGTCGCCCAGCCCGGCCTCGTATCCCGGCGGCTTGTGCAGCAGCAGCGTGACCGGTCCGTGGTCGATGAGCGTGGCGTGGGCGTCCAGCGCCACGGTCTGCTGCGGCGCCACCTTGAACGCCGGTACCTCGATGACCTGGCCATTGACCGTGACCCAGCCGCCTTCGATGTAGCGCTCCGCCTCGCTGCGCGAGCAGCCCTTGAGCTCGGCGACGCGCTTGGCCAGGCGGACCGGTTCTCCCGTGGTCATTCCGGGTTGCCCTGCAGCGCCTGGATGCGCTGCACATGGGCCAGCAGCGAGCGCTGCGCCACCGGCCACATGCGCGGCGGCACGTCGTCGTACGCCAGCGCCACCCATTCCTCCATCGGCGCGCCGGGACGGGCCCGCATCGCGGCCATGATGCGCGCCTCGCGCTTCAGGCGGTGCGCCTTCAGCTGCTCAATGGCCTGCTTCGCCGCGCCCAGCACATGGCCGTGTGCCGGCAGGATGAACTCGATGCCATGCGCATCGCAGGCTGCCGCCAGCTTGTCCAGTGACTCCAGGTAGTCGGTCATGTCGCCGTCGGGCGGGTCCACCACCGTGGTGCTGCCGTTGAGCACATGGTCGCCCGAGAACAGCAAGCCGTCTTCCAGCAGCACCAGGCACAGGTGGTTGGCGGCGTGTCCGGGGGTATGGATGGCCATCAAAGTGTGCTCCAGCCCGCTTCCAGACAGCGTGAGGCGCTCCTGATTTGATAGCAAGCGATCGGGCGTGAACTGGCTGGCCGCGCGCGCCGTGGGCGCCGAGGGCAGGCCATAAATGGGTGGCTGCCCCTTGCACAGCGCCTGCAGCGGCCGCGCGCCGGGCGAATGGTCAGGATGCGAATGGGTGCAGACAATGAAGCGGATGTCGCCGCCCGCCGCGCGCCACAGCCGTTGCAGGTGGTCGGCATCGGCCGGGCCCGGGTCGATCGCGATGTAGCCGGTGGCCGGGTCGCCCACCAGGTAGCTGTTGGTGCCGGGGCCGGTCATCACGCCGGGGTTGGGCGCTGTCAGCCGCTGCACGTTCTTCAGCAGCGCCACCGGCTGGTCGGTGCGCCAGTCCAGGTGGTGCAGGATCTGGCCGTCAGGGCAGACCAGGGCCAGCTCGCCATAGGGCATTTCATGCTCCATGTAGCGGGCCTCGTGGCCGGCCAGCCAGCCGGCGCGCGGGCAGCTGGTCCACAGCGGCTGCTCGCTGGCGCAGGCGTCCAGCACCGCATCCACTGTGGCGTAGTGCTGCAGCCGCTCCAGCGTGCGGATGGTCGGGAAGATGATGAAAAACTGCCCCGCCGCGTGGCGCTGCAGGGCGTCGGCCGGGCGCACCCACACCGGCTCGAACTGCTCGGCCTCATCGGCCACCGGTTCCTGGCCTTCGGGCATGCGGGCCACCAGAAACGGCACGTCAAAGCGGCGCGGCAGGTCGCGGTCGGTCACCCAGTGAGCCAGCACGTACACGCGGTCGGCGGCCAGCGTCAGGCCACGGGCCTCGCACTGCGCGGCAAACGGGGCCTTGCGGTCCAGCGCCGCGATGTCGGTCGCACCGGCCATGCGGCCATCGGCATGGCGCGCCAGCAGGATGCCCAGCTCTTCAAAGCTTTCGCGGATGGCGGCGATGGACTGCGTGAGGTGCAGGTCGCTCTGGGTCGGCCGGCGTGCGGCCACCCGGTGGGCCGCCGCGTCCGCTGCGTCCACGCCGCCCCCGGGGAACACATAGGCGCCGGGCGCAAAGCTCGCGGTCATCGAGCGCCGTGTCATCAGCACCTCCACCCCCTGGGCGCCGTCGCGCAGCAACAGCACGGTGGCGGCGGGCCGCGTGGGTACGGGTTCACGCTGAGGGTGCAGCAGTTGGTTGGCTCTTACCATGCAGGAATTACATCATGGAGACTGCATGAACGTTCGTCGTACCCTCACCGTCTGCCTGGGCCTGCTGGCCCTGGGCAGTGCCCATGCGCAGACGCCCGCCGCAGGGGCCTGGCCCACCCGCCAGCCGATCAAGCTGGTGGCGGTGTTTCCCCCTGGCGGCTCGGTCGATCAGGTGGCGCGCATCCTGGCGCAGCCGCTGTCGCAACAGCTCGGCCAGAACGTGATTGTGGAAAACAAGGGCGGTGCCTCGGGATCGATCGGCACGGCGGCGGTGGCGGCCGCACCGGCCGACGGCTACACCTTTGCCGTGGTGTTTGACACCCATGGTGTCAACCCCAGCCTGATCCCCGGCCTGCCGTTTGACACCCGGCGTGACCTGACGCCGCTGGTGCTGGTTGGCACCTCGGCCATGGTGCTGGCCACCCATGCGGGCAGCGAGTACAAGACCTTTGCCGACGTGGTGGCCGCACTCAAGGCCAAAAAGAACGTGAGCTACGGCTCCATCGGCTCGGGCAGCCTGGGCCACCTGGCCATGGCGCTGCTGGCCAAGAGCGGCAACCTCGACTGGCAGCACATCCCCTACAAGGGCGGTGGCCCGCTGATGACCGACGCCGTGGCCGGCCATGTGCCGCTGTCCATTGGCTCGGTGTTTGTGACCAAGCCGCACATCGACAGCAAGCGCCTGCGCCCGCTGGTGGTGACCACCAGCAAGCGTTCGGCCGAGCTGCCCGATGTGCCCACCGTGGCCGAGAGCGGCTACCCGGGCTTTGACGCGCCGGCCTGGTGGGCGTTGCTGGCGCCGGCCAAAACGCCGCCCGAGATCGTCAAGCGCATGAATGAAGAGCTCAACAAGGCCCTGAAGCAGCCCGATGTGGCCGCCAAGCTGGCGGGCCAGGGCATCAGCGTGATTGGTGGCTCGCCCGAGATTGCCAAAACCTTCATTGACCGCCAGATCGACATCTGGGCCCAGGTCGTCAAGGACAACAACATCAAGGCCGACTGAGCCTCAGTGCTCGGGCGTCACGCCCAGCGCCACCAGGAAGCGCGCCACCATGTTGTAGGTGGCAATGGCGCTGGTCAGCTCCACGATCTCGGTGGTGCTGAAGTGCTGGCGCAAGGCGTCGAACACGGCGTCGTCCACCTTCACGTCCAGCGTCATCTGGGCGGCGTAACGCACCACGAGCGCCTCCTGCGCCCCCAGTGCCCCCGCCGGCACGGCCGCGCGCGGGTTGGCCGCGAACGCCGCCAGCGCGTCCAGCTCGGCCTGGCTACCGCCAGCGGCCAGGAAATCGGGCGCATGGTGGTGGTACTCGTATTGGGCGCCGGTGAGCAGCGCCACGGTGCAAATGCCCAGCTCGCGCAGCTTGCGGCTGGTGGGCAGGCCGGTGCGCACCGCCTTCAGGTACACGTTCCAGCCGCGTGCCAGCGGTTCGCTCCAGAGCAGGGCACGGTCCAGGTTCAACAGCGCGCCGCCGCGCCGCGCCAGGATGGCCTGAACCAGGTCGTCGGGCTGGGGTTTGCTTTCGGGGGTCCAGTCGGGGATGCGCATGGCGGGCTTGTCTCGGGGTGAAAAGGCCCCAAGGATAAACGTGATAATTCAGCCATGCGAATCCGCTTCACCAAGATGCAGGGCGCGGGCAACGACTTCGTGGTGCTCGACGAAACCCGCGGCCGCCTGCACCTCACGCCGGCGCAGTACCGCTTCCTGGCCGACCGGCACTTCGGCGTGGGCGCAGACCAGATCCTGTCGGTGCGCCCCTCGCCCGCCGACGGCATCGACTTCGAGTACGTGATCCACAACCACGACGGCGGCGAGGTCGAACACTGCGGCAACGGCGCCCGCTGCTTCGTGCGCTATGTGCGTGACCAGGGCCTGACCACCAAGGACGTGGTGCGCGTCAGGACGGTCAACAACACGCTGGTGCTCAGCCTGGGCGCCGATGGCCGCGTCACGGTGGACATGGGCCCGCCCGTGTTTGAGCCGGCGGCGATCCCGTTTGATGCGGCCGGGCTTCTGCCCGAGCCCTCGGGTTCATGGCAGAAATGGCCGCTGGCCCCCGCCGATCCTGCGCAGGGTGCTACCATTTTTGTAGCAACCCTGTCGATGGGCAATCCCCATGCGGTGCAGGTGGTGGCCGACGTGGACCGCGCGCCGGTGCTCACCGAAGGCCCGCTGGTGGAACGCCACCCGCGCTTTCCGAACCGCGTCAACGCGGGCTACATGCAGGTCGTGAGCCGCAGCCACATCCGGCTGCGGGTGTACGAGCGCGGCGCGGGCGAAACACTGGCTTGCGGCACCGGCGCCTGCGCCGCTGTGGTGGCGGGCATCCGGCTGGGCCTGCTCGACGCCCGGGTGGACGTGGATACGCAGGGCGGGCGCCTGACCATTGAATGGGACGGCGCGCAGGGCGAGGGCTGGGCGCCGGTGCGCATGACCGGCCCGGCCACCCGCGTGTTTGAAGGTGAAATTGACATACCCGATTGAAGGCAACATGACACAAGCGCCCATGAATCCCATCACTGAAGACGACATTGCCAACTACCTGGCCAACACGCCCGACTTCTTCGAGCGCCATGCCGAGCTGTTGGCCGCCGTGCAACTGACCAGCCCGCACGGCAACCGTGCGGTCAGCCTGCAGGAGCGCCAGGCCGAGATGCTGCGCGAAAAGATCAAGCTGCTGGAACACCGCGTGATGGACATGATCCGCCACGGCAACGAGAACATGGGCATTGCCGACCGGCTGCAGCGCTGGGCGCGCGACCTGTTCATGGTGCAGGCTGCGCGCGCGCTGCCGGCCACGATCTCGGCCAGCATCGCCACCCGTTTCATGGTGCCGCAGGTGGCCATCAAGGTCTGGGGGGTGGATGCCCGCTACGGTACCGAGGCGTTCGCCGGCGGCGTGAGCGAGGACGCGAAGACGTTCGCCTCGTCCCTGACCCAGCCGTATTGCGGCGTCAATTCCGGTTTTGAGGCCGCCAGCTGGCTGGAAGACAAGGCCATGGCCATGTCGCTCGCGCTGATTCCGCTGCGCGACAGCACGGCTGGCCCCACCAGCCCCGCCTTCGGCATGCTGGTGCTGGCCTCGCCCGACCCGCAGCGCTTCAACAGCGACATGGGGACTGACTTCCTCGAGCGCATCGCCGAGCTCGCCAGCGCCGCGCTGTCGCGGCTGCGGCACGATTGACACATGGACGGCGCGCTTTTTCTGTTGGCGCGCTTCGCGGCAGGCGGTACCCGGCGGGGGCTCACACTGTGGCGGTTGGCGCCTGGCGCCAACTCCACTGTGGTGCTCGATCCGGGGTCGTGCCGAAGAACTCGCTGTGTTCGCTGCGCTCACGCC
>ERZ724521.978-NODE-978-length-12804-cov-5.541376_pt1 | contig 12804 bp, 9 predicted proteins | sample MGYA00376054_ERZ724521 | MGnify/ENA primary metagenome ERZ724521 (study PRJEB28724, sample SAMN07190883) | activated sludge metagenome | isolation source: activated sludge of sewage treatment plant in Hong Hong | place: Hong Kong | collected 2016-03-17 ... | reverse complement strand
GGCCTTGTATTCGGAGAACTTGATATTGAAAATACCGGGAGTATAATCCATCGGACCGCCCAGCAGGCGTGTGAAGGGCAGGATACACTCGTGCTCGGGCGGGTTGCCGGAGCTCCAGGCATTGAATTCGTTGCCCCTTGCAGCCTCGCAGGCCATCAGGTTGGGGTAGGTGCGGTGCAGCCCGGTTGGGCGAACAGGCTCGTGCGCATCGACCATGATCTTGCTGGCTGCGGCTTTTTCCAGTACCCGGACGTAGTGGTCCACCATCCACTGCCCGTCGTGCCACTCGCCTTTGGGAATGATGCGGCCGACATAGCCGGTTTTTATGGCGTGCAGTCCCAGGTCGCTGATCAACTTATAGGCCGGGTCCATGTATTTTTCATAACTGGTAACGGCACTGCTGGTTTCGTGGTGTACAATAATCGGAGCGCCTTTCTGTACGGAATAGGCCGCAAGACCTCTCAGGTCGTAGTCCGGATAAGGCGTTTGAAAATCGAATACATCTTCCCGCCATTTACCAAACCAGTCTTCCCAGCCGGTATTCCAACCCTCCACCAATACGCCTGTAAAGCCGTGTTGAGCGGCAAAGTCGATATAGCGCCGGGTATTTTCGGTCGTGGCGCCGTGCGGCGGGCGCCGCGTCGATCCGGTGATCTGCTGCATATCGGATTGATTGGAGAGGTCCCAGGTAGACTTCCCGATGTGCATTTCCCACCATATCCCGATATACTTAGCCGGCTTGATCCAGCTGACATCGTCCAGTTTGTTGGGTTCGTTGAGGTTGAGGATCATTTTTGACTCCAGGAGCCCTGCTGCGTTGGCGCTGATTAATATGGTCCGCCAGGGTGTTTTAAAACCCGTCTGGATGCCGGCTTTACGCCATTCGCCGCTGCCGGGAATCAGGAAGGCTGAAAATTTCCGTGCGGCGTTATCCACCTTCAGCTGCATGGAGGGGAAACCGACCAGCGCCGCTTCGTGGATAGCCAGGTGAACGCCTTCGGCCGTTTTCATGGCAATGGGCGTCTGTACGCTTTTGTAGTCGGGTATGAACTGGGTGGAAATGGCCGTTTCATTCAGGTAACTAACGGCATCTATTTCGGATATTTTAGTGGTGGAGTATACATGTTCGTTGCTGTCCCAATCGCCCGGCTGCCACCAGGCGGTATGGTCGCCGGTCATCCGGAATTCTGTCATTTCCTCCATCACGGTCAGCGTCTGGGTCTGATCGCCCGATTTCGGGAAGCCGTACCGGAACCCGAAGCCGTCGTCGAATACCCGGAAAGTGATGTCCAGCAGGCCGCTTTTATTTTGCAGGTTCAGTTCCAGTTCGTTGTAATGATTGCGGATCTGCGCCACTTCGCCCCAGACGGGTTTCCAGGTTTCATCGAAGGTTGATTTTTTTGAACCCGTAACTTTAAACCCGGTGTTGAGTATTTGCTCGGCGGTAATCATGCCCAGTTTTGACATACCCACAACCGGTTTTCCGTTGAAGGTGGCGGAGTAATACGGTTCGCCGACGCTGTTCAGCCCGACATCGACCTTGATTTTACCCGAGGGCGAACTGACGGTTTGAGTTTGTGCCTGTACCGAAATAGTATAGCAGAGTACCGGCAGCAGCAATATAAAGAGCCAGTATGTTGAATAGTGCTGTTTCATATATCTGAAAATAAAAATGAACACAAGTGTGACGGGGCTAATGTATAGGAATTTGTGCGGTCTGAAGTGCCAAGAACAGTGGGAAAGGAACAGAAAACTGCGTTTTCGGGCAAATAGCAGCATCATTATGTTTGTTCATAGCGGGACAATGCCAATAGCAGGTCGCTTGTTGGCTATACATCGGGCAAAGGAAGGAAACGAGGTCTACTTTGGGATTAACCCTGTCGCATACGCCTTCACTACATCCCGGTTTTGGATCACATCTTGTATGGAGGGCCGGATCAGGTGTTCGGGCATCAGCCCTCTACCGTTGTGCTGTTCCTTGTTCCGAAGGATGAATCGAAGGGTCGGTATTTCCACCTTTATTTTGGTGTTCGGCAATGTTTTGTATTGGACGGAACCACAGATAATATTCGGGTTTCCGCCTGTTTCTTCGCCGATAAAAACACCTCTTTTATAGTGCCGCAATGCAGAACTTACCATGCAGGTATTGGAAAAACTGCCGCCGTTGACCAGAACGTACAGTTTCCCCCTGAAGGCATTGGACTTGGGCCTGAAGGTTCCCATCGATGGGCCCTTGCACTTGATATTCCTGTTTTCCGGCGCGGCATGGGGGCTGCCCACCTTATAGTATTCCTCAACTATACTAAACGGTTCATGCAGCAGGTAAGAGAGCAACAAGGTTCCGTAGCCCATTTCTCCGCCCTGGTTATTGCGCATATCCAGAATGAGGTGTTCGACGCCTTTTTCACCAATTTGAGTAAAATATTGACGGATGGTTTTGCGGAACGCCTGCCCGTACGATTGCCTCAAAGTTGCCCTGTGAAAGTCTTTGATCGTCAGGACAGCCGTCTTTGACCCGTCGATGAATTCAAGGGTGATACCATCCTTCTTTTTGTTGCCCATTACCCGTACAGGATAGTTTTTTGCCCTGTTTGTTGCAATATCCTGCCTGCTTAACGCATCTATCGTTTCGCTTCGCAACACGCCGTCTTTCAGGCGGTATTGTATTTCGAAGACTTTCGGATGACCGAAAAAGTAACTGTAATATTCATTGAACCAGTTGTTTAGTACCCAAATCGGATAAGTCTCGTTTTCTCCGTCGTGCATCATTCTCTCGAGGCAGTATTTCATTATTTCAGCCGCGGCAACACCATTGATACCGGTTATTTCGGCGCCTTCGGGTATTTTGGTTGTGCGACAAAAGGACATGGCCACGAACAGTGCTTCTCCGTCCCAGTATATCTTGAAAGGAAAATAAACACCGTTTTGGTAGTAGTATTCAACCGTGCGGTCGCCGGGAAAAAACAGGGTGTGGCCGTCTTTAATGATTGCGGAAACCGGAGTAATAAACCGGTAGGCTTCCAGTTCCGTCATGGAATCAGGAATATGCTGATACAATTCCGCAAAGAATGACTCAAACACCTCCGGGCGGGAGTACAAATACAGGTTAGGGTGCTTTTCCTTTAGTTCGGACTTCAGGAAATCTATATCTTCCTTTATTTGAGCGGCAGAAAATGTTTGCTCCTGAGCAGCGGCAGTTGTAGCGAACAACGCCAGCGTGATAAAGCAGGCAATACTGGTTAGTGATCTGTACATACAGAACGAAATATTCGGTCAACGTGCTTGATCCGGTAAAGATGCATGGAGATATTTCAAATTGAAGCACCCTGTAACCCGGAATGGTATTCCGGGACGGAAGGATATTCTTTTTCCCGGAATACCATTCCGGGTTACAATACTCGACGGAAAGAAGATTCCGGAATACCATTCCGGGTTACAATACCGGGCAGAAAGAAGATAATGAATCATTTAACCGGCACGTACATCGCCTTGCACCTGAATACCCGCAGGGCTGAATTGCTGATTTTATCCGTTTGTTTTCCCGGCACAATGCCATCCGAGGCCCATTCGTCCGGGTGGTATTTTTCTTTCTTCAATGTGGAACCCTGTATTTCCGCTTTTGCCGGAATGGCATACGCCACCTTGTATCTTTTATCCGGATCAAGTGCATCAAATGTTTCCCAATACTTAAAGTTGCTGCACCGAAGGCTCCGGTTGAAGATCATCTGATTGACCGCGTCAGACCGCCATGCACTGTATGCCGTCATTTGCTTTTCATTGAGTCCAAGGACAGGAAAGTCCTGGAAGTCACTGTTGTTCCACAATACTCTTTTCTTATACGTCACCAGGGTGTCGTCAGGGATCATTTGGCGGTATAAAACACTGTCGCGGGTTTTTATACTGAATAGGAATTCCTGGTAATCAAGGTATGTTATCAGTTGTTTGTCGATATAGGCATTGTCGCCGATTTCCATTGTCCCCGGAGGTGGTGGAAAACCTGGAACCGGTCGATTTATTTCAAATAAAATGGCTATTACGGCAAGTATTAAAGGCAGTTTCATGGCTGTGATATTTGTAAATAAATCACCCCTGACTTACCGTGCAAATAATTGCTGAAGTCAGGGATGATCCATTTAAAGAAATGGTACCGCGGAATGGCATTTCGCGGCCCGGAATATCATTCCTGGGTACAGAATGGTATTTCGCGGCCCGGAATATCATTCCGGGGTACAGTCGTTAAACTATTCAATTACCGATGTAGTACTGCATATCCAAAGTGCCGTTAATAAACGCGTTGATCAAACCAAAATTGGCTGATGCTTCATTAATTGCATCCTTGTAGTGACACTTACAGCCTTTGCCCGAATTCACACACCAGCCGGTTGTATTGCTTTCCTTGCATTTTTTCTTTCCGCCTGCTTCAAACTCGATCAGATCGACCTCTTCGTTATTTCTGACATCAACCACGCTGGAGGAAACAACCCAAACCGGATTTGCATCCAGGTCTGAAACGTTCAATGTACTCATGCTGAATCCGTTCGACAGGTGGTTCCGGCTCCATACCGGGATATTTCCCAGGTCCTGATTTGAAAAAACGAGCCTTGCAGCTTGGCTGGGCGATTGATAGCTCATCTCGTCCAAATGGATCAGGAACAACCTTGGCCTGAACAGGTAGTAACCGTTTGAATAGGCGAATCCATTTGTTCTAAGGATATTGACCATGCTTAGATCCGCCGTATGGTTCGATACGGAACTGACCATTTCTGCCAAAAGGTCTCTGTTGGCATTGGCAAAAACTGCCGACAATTCATCAAAATAGGCGTAGTAGTCGGTATATTCCGAAACATCGAATGTCGCCAGTGCAATACTGATGGCCGAATTCACAAAAAGGTTATCGTCCAGCAAATCCAGGGTGCCCAAAAGTACCGCATCGTTGTATTTCTGGATGTCGGCAATATTTGCCTGCCGCGAACCGGTTTGTGCATTGGGGGTGTAAGTATTGGCGGTATCCGGTTCAACCTTCACACATGAAGAGATCAGAAAAAGAGTGGCTGTAAGAGCTGTAATCGTGAGTTGACGCATGGTGTTAAAATTTAGGTAAGCATTGATTGTTCATTGTTGTCCGGCGTGAAAGGTAACCTTGAAAAAGTGCCCGGCTGAGCGGTAATGGCAGCCTACTGCGAATATAAGTATGCTGGTTTTACAGTTTGGAAACCATAAAAACACTGTTTTCATCTTCTTTGTCTGTCGTTTTAATGAAATACATTTGCCTGAATCAGGAATCCTTCAGGATCGTTGGAAAGGCACCGACAAAAATGCCCTCAAACAGGTGAATAATTTCGCGCCATTTCGCGCCATTTGGGGTCGTTTCGGCTCATTGTTCGCCGTGAATACAGAAACCGGGATCCGGCTGTCACCACCGCCAGTTTTCCAGCAGGCGTGCATCATGCACCTTGCAAACCTTTCGGTATTTCCGACAAGCAGCGAATCGGCATCATATATCCTCTGAGCATAAACCAATCTTGAAGATCATGCGAAACCACTCTGTCTGCCTGCTGCTTTGTTTTTTCGTATCCGCATGGAATGCTTCTGCACAAAGCGCCCCATTCGATTCCCTGGAAAGCAGCGGTGCGTTCTCCGGCGAAGCAAATGATGCCGGCAATCCCTGCATTATGCTACTTCAATACGCTGCAATTGAACAAAGGTGTGCCGAAAATTTGGCGCATTTGGGAATGATCGATTCCGGGCAAAAAATCGCGATGACCACCACGCTGAACTGGCCTCTCAAACCTGCAAATGGCTTCACCGATTGCAGCTATTACGCCATAGGCGCTTATGTGGACCACAATGCAGCCGTCGGCGCCATAACCGATTACAACTGCGGCGCCAAAACTTACGACGGACACGGCGGTACGGATATAGGCATTCCGCCATTCCCGTTTTATAAAATGGATCACGATTATGTAGAGGTCATTGCCGCTGCTGCGGGTATCATTCTGGATAAAGCCGACGGCAATTTTGACAAAAACTGCTCCGTGAATAATCTGCCCGCCAATTATGTGGTGGTGCAGCATCCCGATGGTTCGCGCGCTTTGTACTGGCATATGAAAAAGAATTCCGTCACAGGCAAGGCAATAGGGCAGGCGGTTGTTGCAGGGGAGTATCTTGGGGTGGTCGGCAGCTCAGGCAGCTCTTCAGGGCCACATCTTCATTTTGAAGTCTGGAGCGGCAGCACATCGGGCAGCCGGGTCGATCCTTATGCAGGACCCTGTAACGCCTTAAATGCAATATCCTGGTGGGCAGCTCAAAAACCCTACACGGAACCGGCCGTCGTAAAAGCCTCGGTGCATACAACTGATATTGTAGTGCCCGGCTGCCCGGTCACCGAAACGCCCAACGAAAGCAGTTGCTACGCACTGCCGTTCCAGGGCCCGGGTCTGCCACCGGGATCGGCAAAATTCTATGTATTCCTGCGAAATGAAACAACAGGAATGACCGGCGACGCAAGTATCCTGAATCCCGACGGATCGATATTCAACAGTTGGACATACAGCAGCACCAATAACAACAGCACCAGCTGGCGCGCCTGGACAAAACCATTACCCGCAATGGCGGGGACCTATACCTTCCGGGCGACCTACAACGGAATGAGTTGTGCACAGACATTTGATATCGTCCATCCCGTTATTACAGCAAACGGAGCAACTCTGAGTTCCAACTACGCAAGCGGCAATCAATGGTACTGGAACGGCAATATTATTCCCGGCGCTACCGCGTCAACGTATACCGCGACCCAAAACGGCAATTATACCATTGTTGTCACAACCGCCAACGGATGTATGGCTACCTCGGCTGCTTTTACATTTATGAGCACGGGAACAGACTTGTTGACGCAAAGCGATGCAGTTGCTTTGATCCCCAATCCAAACAACGGGCAATTCGCAATTATCACAGGAAACGGTGCGATGGCAAGTGCCGCCGTCGAGATTTATAATTTATCCGGTGAAAAGGTTTTTGCATCCGAAATGCTACCACCGGGATATGAAATAGATATTTCCGATCAGCCGGCCGGGATCTATATGGTGCGGGTGCTTTCGGAGCGCGGGACGAGGATCTTGCGGGTTTTAAAGATATAGGCATTATTATGGACTGACCGGCGTCCTTGCAGCCACAGCAGCCGGGGAGCAGAAATCGCAGGGTAGGTAGGAAGTGCTTCCTTTTTTGTTTTTTTGCGTTGCAAATAATCTCGCGTATTATGGCCAAACCGCAACGGCAACCTGCTCCGCCGTCGAAAAGCACCAAAGTGCCTCCTGCTGTCTCCTCTGAAGGAGTATTTCCGGAAGGAATATTTCGCTGGAGTATATTCCACAACACCCGCCTCCAGGGCGTGTTGCTTTTTGCCCTGGCGTTTGTCCTGTATGCGAATTCACTCTCGCACGGGTTCGTCATCGACGACAAGGTGGTCATCAGCGAGAATGTATTTACCAAACAAGGTATCGGCGGCCTGAAAGAGATTTTTACCAAAGACGCATTTGCCGGGTATCTGCAACAAACACAGGTATACGGCAGTCGCTACAGGCCGCTTACTGTGGCCTTTTTTGCCGTATTGTACCAGTTTTTGGGCGCCACACCCTGGCCGTATCATTTGTTTACGGTGCTCTTTTTCGCCGGTACAGCATGGCTGCTGCACCGTACCCTGTTGCTGTTGCTCCGGCATCAACCCACGGAAAAAAAAGCACAATGGACGGCCGGTCTGGCAACCCTGATTTTCGTGGTGCACCCGATCCATACGGAGGTGGTGAACAATATAAAAAGTTGCGACGAGATCGCAGCGCTGGCCGGTGGCCTCGGGGCCTTGTATCTGTTGTTACGGGCTTTTGACACAGGCCGGATGGCACTTGCCTGGGCTGCCGCCGCATCTTTGCTGGCCGGTATGCTCGGCAAAGAGAATGCGCTCACTTTTCTCGCCATTTTACCTGCGGCTTTGTGGTTGTTCCGGGGCGCTGCTTTACGCCAGATCGGGCGGTATCTCTGGCCTGCCCTGCTCGCCGCCGCCGTATTTTTGATCCTGCGGGGCAGCGTGGTCGGGTGGTCGTTTGGCGATCCGCCCATGGACCTGATGAACAATCCCTTTGTCAAACTGGATGGAAACCGCTGGGTGCATTTTTCCACACAGGAACGCCTGGCTACCGTGTTGTTTTGTTTGGGCAAATACATCCTGCTCCTGCTGTTCCCGCATCCGCTGACTTGTGATTATTATCCCCGCCATATCGGGATCATGACGTTCGCCAATGTTGGGGTATGGGCCAGCCTGTGGTTCCATTTATTGCTGGTGGCGTTCGTTTTCAGGGGTTTTAAATCAGGAAAAGCCAAAACGGAGCGCTTCAGTGTATTATTTTACCTGGCCGGAATCAGCATTGTTTCCAATTTACTTTTTCCGGTGGGCACCAATATGGCCGAGCGTTTTCTATTCCTGCCATCTGTAGGATTTTGCCTCTTAACGGCATCCTGGTGGATAGGGCTCACGCCCGGGAACTCCTGGCAAGCCTATCTCAAAATGGGCATCGCCACGACCGTGATTGCCTTATTGTCACTTAAAACCGTGCTGCGCAATACCGATTGGTCGTCTAACCGGAAACTCTTTGCCCACGATGTCAAAATATCGCCCCAAAGCTCTAAAATAAACTGTGCTTACGGCTCTGAATTGTGCGAGCAGGCCCTTTCAGAGAAGGATGCTGCCAAACGCCAGCAACTCCTGAACAGCAGCCTGCAGTATCAAAATACGGCCCTCGACATTTTTCCGACGTCGCTGATTGCGCTGTACATGCGCGGCAATGCTTACTTCCTGCTCCAGCAATTTGATTTGGCCGCAAGAGATTACCGGTTTGCCGTGCAGTTGAATCCAGGCTATACGTCAGCAGTCAATAATTTGGCCTTGTCGTTACGGGAAGCGGCCAAAGCATTAATTGCCCGGCAGGGCGATATCCGGCAAATCCTGCAATACCTGACCGAAGCACAACAGCATTATGCCACTGACCCGGAGATTCTTGCCTTGTTGAGCCAGGCTTTGATGCAGGCCGGTCAGCCGGCCGACGCCATACAGTGGCTCAATAAACTGCTTGAAATACAACCCGGCAATTTAGATGCCCTGAAAGCACTGTCGCAAGCCTATACCCTGACGGGCAATGCCGCACAGGCACAGGCTGTCGATCTCAAAATTCAAATGTTGTCCGGTAACCGGTAGGGAGACAGTCTCCTTGCATTAGGTCTAATGAGCGGCAATGGGCAAGTGCATTTGCCATACTTCGAAATGGTCGACCGGGCTTATCAACTTGTCGCCTCCCCAACATTTGCGCCATTCTCTCACGCCTCAAAGCACGCATTGCGGTTATATTTGACGTTGTGTTTTCAAAACAACTCTGCGTCATGATCGTAAAACTGCTTTCCGCTGCATGTATACTGCTCACAGCAGGCGCTTTTTTTCTGTTTCCCAACGAAACGCCCCGTCCTGCCACCAATACCCCTCCCATGGACTCCGTTGACGACGCCACGCCGGCCCCGGATAACCCTGAAGAACTCGGCAAGGTCCACTGGTTGCGCGATCTTGACGCCGGCAAAGCAGAAGCCGAAAAGAGCGGCAAACCCATCCTCATCCTGTTCCAGGAAGTGCCCGGCTGTTCCAATTGCACCCGCTACGGCAACAACACGCTCTCGCACCCGCTGATCGTGGAGGCCATCGAAACGTATTTTGTGCCCGTGTGTATCTACAACAACAAGGGCGGCAAGGACGCTGAAGCGCTGAAGCGGTTCGACGAACCCGCCTGGAATAACCCCGTGGTTCGTATCGTCCGCGCCGACTACAGCGATGTTGTGCTGCGCATGGGTGATTTTCGCTCCTCCTATCAACTTGTAGAAGGTATGCGCCGAGCACTCGATCTCACAGGCGCCATAGCCCCGCGCTACCTCGAACTGCTGGAAGAGGAGTTACTCGCACGCGAGGCCGGGCTCGAGACCGCCACTTTTTCCATGTACTGCTTTTGGAGCGGCGAAGGCACCTTCGGGACTATTCCCGGCGTCGTAGAGACGGAACCGGGGTTCCAGGACGGTCGCGAGGTGGTGCGCGTGCAATTCAACCCTGCTATTGTAAAAAAGGAAGACCTCGAAAAGAAGACCCAGCCTAAAGGCATACAGGCTTGTTCTAAAAACGAAGGTTTCCGCAGCGACCGTGAGCCTAAATACTACCTCGCCCAGACGGATTACAAATTCGTGCCGATGACCACGCTTCAGGCCTGTCGGGCGAACAGTCTCGCAGGCAATAGCCAGTCGCCCGACGAATTACTATCGCCCCGGCAACTTGCCTTGCTGAAAACAATCAAGGAAAATCCCAAAAAAGGCTGGAAAAATATGATCGGAAGGAAAGATCTCGCTCAAGCCTGGGAGGATCAGATCTCGCAGCAGTAAAGAACGAACAGAATTATGAGGCATCACCCATTTCAAATTCTGTTCGTTCTGTAATTCTGCAAATTCTACTCTATTTTCGCCCTGAACAAACAACCAATGTATGCCAACATGGGCTGATCTTCTTTTCTGGGTGGCTGTCGTTTATGGCGGGTTGTGTGTTGTATTCTATATCGCCCAGGACCTGTTTTTTTTCCGGCCGGAGCGCCTGCCAAAGTGGTTTACCTACAAATACCCCTTCCCTTTTACGGAAGTCAATTTTGAGATGGAAGACGGCGGCACGGTAAATGCCCTTCACTTCAGGGTGCCCAACAGCAAGGGCGTGGTATTTTACATCAAGGGCAATTCGCGGAGCATCAAGGGTTGGGGCAAGTTTGCCAAGGATTTTGTAGGCAAGGGATTCGACTTTTTCATCCTCGATTACCGGGGGTTTGGAAAAAGCCGCGGCCGCCGCACGGAGGAAATCCTCTATGCCGACCTGCAACAGGTGTATAAATGGCTGGCGGAGACTTACGACGAAGAACGAATCGTACTGTACGGGCGATCGCTGGGCAGCGGACTCGCGGCACGTATCGCTTCGTGGAACCACCCCCATATGCTGTTGCTCGACTGCCCTTATTACTCTTTCCTGTATCATATTTCGCGTTATGCCTTTATCCTGCCGGTCCGCTGGCTGCTGCGGTACCATATCCGAACCGACCGTTTTATCAGGAAAGTACACTGTCCGGTGCATATCCTGCATGGAAAAAAAGATCGCCTGATCCCGTACCGGCAAAGTGAAATGCTGCGCGACCTGGCGCCGCAAAACATCACGCTTTATCCCATCAAAGAAGCCGGACACAACAACCTGCCCGATTTCCCGCATTACCACGACCTGCTGTACGACATCCTGCACGAGGAAATGGACGTGCAGGTAAAAATGCGGGCCTGATGATCTGCTCGACGAATTAACCAACAACACACATCATGCAAAACACCAACAAGTTATTTTTCTGGTCCATCACGGTCGCCCTGGGCGGATTCCTGTTCGGATTCGACACGGCCGTCATCTCGGGCGGCGAGCAGGCCATTCAGTCGCAATGGAGCCTCAGCGATTTTATGGTTGGTCAAATGGTGGCCATGGGCCTGTACGGCACCATTGCAGGAGCGGTATTTGGCGGCCTGCCGGCAGAACGCTGGGGCAGAAAACCGACGCTGTTCTGGATCGGGACAATGTTTCTGATCTGTTCTCTGGGATCAGCGCTCGCCCCGGATGTGCAAACGCTGATGTTTTTCCGCTTTATCGGCGGACTGGCCGTAGGCGCTTCCTCCGTGGTGGCGCCGATGTACATCGCCGAGATCGCGCCGCAGGATATCCGGGGGCGGCTCACAGCGATGTTTCAGTTCAATATCGTACTCGGCATTCTGGTTGCATACCTGTCCAACTGGCTGATCGGTATGAGCGGCGGCGAAAGTTCCTGGCGCCTGATGCTCGGCGTTATGGCGATTCCATCGGTCGTTTACCTGTTGCTGGCCTTTTTTGTGCCGGAAAGCCCGCGCTGGTTGATTTCGCACAAAAACCGCGTCGACGACGCGCGGAAAATTCTCGCACAGATCAACCCCGTCACCGTAGATGCTGCTGTGGCGGCCATTCAGGCGCCATCGACCGATAAACAGTCGGGTATCGGGCATTTTTTCTCGGGAAAATTCCGGTTCCCCATGCTGCTGGCCTTTCTTTTTGCTTTCTTCAACCAGCTCTCCGGCATCAACGCCATCATTTATTATGCACCGCGTATCCTCAAGGAAACCGGTCTCGGTGAAAGCGCCGCCCTGCTGTCGACAACAGGCATCGGCCTCGTCAACCTCATTTTTACCATGCTTGGGCTGGCCCTGATCGATCGCTACGGCCGCCGTTTTCTGATGTATATCGGCAGCATTGGCTATATCGTATCGCTGTCTTGTGTGGCGTTGGCTTTTTTCTACGGACTGTCGGGACTGTTTGTCCCCCTGTTGTTGTTCGCCTTTATCGCTTCGCACGCCATTGGACAGGGCGCCGTGATCTGGGTTTTTATTTCCGAAATCTTCCCCAACAGCGTCCGCGCTTATGGCAATTCACTGGGCAGTAGCACCCACTGGGTTTTTGCGGCAATCATTGCAGGGTTGTTTCCCTATTTCAACGGCAAATATGGCGGGGGCGTCATTTTTGCCTTTTTCGCGTTTATGATGGTGCTGCAGCTGCTGTTTGTCTGGAAAATGATGCCCGAAACGAAGGGCGTTTCGCTGGAGGATCTGGAGAAAAAACTGGTTGCGCAGGATGAATGATGAATGATGAATGATGAATGATGAATGATGAATGATGAATGATGA
>ERZ724521.974-NODE-974-length-12843-cov-4.507351_pt1 | contig 12843 bp, 11 predicted proteins | sample MGYA00376054_ERZ724521 | MGnify/ENA primary metagenome ERZ724521 (study PRJEB28724, sample SAMN07190883) | activated sludge metagenome | isolation source: activated sludge of sewage treatment plant in Hong Hong | place: Hong Kong | collected 2016-03-17 ... | reverse complement strand
AGGAAGAGATGAAACGGGTAGTGCCCCTCATAACGGCAATTCTGAAGCAATATCCGCAAGCGCTTTTATCGGTAGATACCTGGCGGACAAGAGTGGCCAAAGCGGCGGTCGATGCCGGTGCATCTCTGGTCAACGACATTTCTGCCGGTCGCCTGGATTCGGATATGTACAAAACAGTGGCGGGTCTGGATGTTCCCTATGTGCTGATGCACATGCAGGGCACGCCCGGCACCATGCAGAAACATCCGGAATACGATGATGTGGTGACAGAAGTCCTTGATTTTTTTATTCAGGAAACCACAAAATTGCATGCCCTTGGCATTAAAGATATCGTGCTTGACCCTGGATTTGGATTCGGCAAAACGGTAGCGCACAACTATCTCCTGTTGAATAACATGCACGTCTTTTCACAGGTACTAGGCATGCCTGTGCTAGCCGGCATTTCGAGAAAATCCATGATATGCCGGGTACTGAACGTAGCGCCTTCCGATGCCCTGAACGGTACGACGGCCCTGAATATGCTGGCCTTGCAGCAAGGCGCAAAAATTCTACGCGTGCATGACGTACGCGAGGCCATCGAGACTATTCGCTTGTGGCAGATGTCAGAAAAGGTAAAGCGCAGGAGTTAAAACGACAAGAATCAATCTTCCGAATCAACCTCTTCACCTTCGTGTTCATGTTGGATTGGCTCAAGCATCGGCAGGTTTACCCATTTGCTTTCTACTGCGCTGATCGCACCCATCCGCAAAAAGCCGCCCGAAGCCTTTGCCGTTTCTTCGGCAAGTCCGATAAAACCCTGGTATAGATCCGAGGCCAGGTCGACCTCCAGTTTGGCAAGTACAGGATTTAGCTTTTCCAGTCTGGCAGAAATCGCTTCGTTGCGATCGGTTGGGTCTACTGGCAGCGAGGCCATAAAGGCCTGAACCTTGTCCCAAAAATCCTGCAACACGACCCGGTAATATTCATTGAGTTCTTTCGGACGGTTATATGTACGGGTTCGGAGCAGTCTTTCCGTCCATTTGCGTTCTTCAGGATCAAGTTCACCGTCGGCAGCTCCGATCAGGATGGTTATAAGTGCAGGGGCCTCTACCAGGCTGTCAATTTCGCTTTTTGTAAGGTTTTGGAATCCGTCAAGCATGGTCCACATGATGAAAAATTAAAATGGTGCACGTAAGGGTTCAAGATTTGCGGCAAAAATATCCCGGTACGGGAGAATGTCAGCTATTTCAGGCGCAGAATATTACCCATCTGATAACAGGAACGGCATCTGGGTTCATAATGTTCTTTTTCGCCGAGTAATAATACAGACTCTCCGTCTGCCAACCGGTAGGAATGTGTGGCAAGATTGCCGCAATGAACACAAATGGCGTGCACTTTTGTCACATATTCGGCTGTCGCCAGCAGTTGGGGCATCGGCCCGAACGGAACACCGCGATAATCCATGTCGAGGCCTGCCGCGATGACCCGCACCCCGCGGAGGGCCAGTTGGGCACATATTTCAGGCAGTTCAGCATCGAAAAATTGGGCTTCGTCAATGCCTACAACCACTGTATCGGCACTTATCTGCAGCATTTTGGATGCGCGTTCGAGGGGTTGGGCCAGAACAGAGGACGTATCGTGCGAAACAATGGCCGTTTCATCGTAACGGGTATCAACCTTCGGTTTGAACACTTCGACTTTCATCCCGGCGATTTTGGCGCGTTTCAGGCGACGGATCAGTTCTTCTGTTTTGCCGGAAAACATGCAGCCGCAAATCACTTCAATCCAGCCCGATCGCCGGCCTTTTACATATGGTTCAAGAAACATTTTCGTATAGATTGATGGAAATGGAAGAATAATTAGGGTTAGATCAGATATATTTTTTGAAATTCGCCGGTGAAAATAGGCACAACCGTAAACCCGCCATAAAATGGATCTGCTGAAAGCGAAAATTTATCTTGATAAGCTCAACCGCGAATTTGCACGTATGAGCAAAGACCCGGATACGATCGTACGTATTGACGTCGATATCATGGCTTCATATGTACGGGAATTGTACGACGCCTTGCTTTCCGATGAGGTATCGGCACGGCCCGAAGCGCCGGCGCGCAAGACTGCCTCCCACCGGCCTGTCACGCCCGACCCACCGCCGCCTGCCGTCCCGGGCCCTCCGTCGCCGCCTGCTGTACCGGAACCGCCGCCACAGGACCCGCTCCCCCCTTCGGCCCCTCCACCACCACCTCCTCCGCCACCTGTCGTGGAGGAAAAGATACATGTTGTTCCGCCAACACGGCTGAAGGCGCCTGAAGTCAACTTGTCCGATGCAGAAATGCTATTCGAAGAGAAACAGGCAAAGGAATTATCGGAAAAACTGGCCGAGCAACCTGTGGCCGACCTGAAAAAGGCAATCGCACTGAATGACCGGCTTTTGCTCACACGCGAACTTTTTGCCGGCGATGGCAAGGCTTTCGAAGCCGCCATTGGCGCATTGAACGGCTTTTCCCACTTCGACCAGGCCAAGGAATACCTCCTGGCGAACTGCGTTGAACGATACGTTTGGCTGGACAAGAAACGCGTCGATGAGGCCAAGAAGTTTATTAAACTGGTACGCCGGCGGTACAAATAAAGCAGCCTGGTTGCATGAAAATACTTGTGGTCGGTCAGGGTATTGCCGGTGGCATGCTGGCGTGGACCTTGCACCACCGTGGCGCGCAGGTACACATCGTTGACGCAGGGCTACCCGGCGGGTCGTCGACCGTTGCAGCCGGTATTCTCAATCCAATCACAGGAAAGCGCTTTGTAAAATCGTGGCGCTACGACGAGTTTTACCGAACTGCCGAATCCACCTACCGGTCCATCGGCACATCACTCGGTATTTCCATCTGGACAGAACAACCCATGCTTCGCCTGCTGGGCTCGGCGGAAGAAGCCAACAACTGGTCGACACGCTGCGCCCTTGAGGACTATGCCGATCACATGGCGGAAACACAGAGTGCCGGCAGTTGGGCGCCTTATATCAAGCCCGGTTTTCATATCGGCCTGATAAAAAAGGCTGCCAGGGTACATTTTGATTTGCTGCTGGATGCCTGGCGCAAATGGGCACAGCAGGAAGGCTTATTCAGCGATAAAATCATAGATTATCCGGAAATTGAAAAATTGTCGGCCGCTTACGATGCAATCGTATGTTGTGAAGGATTCCGGGGCGTCGAAAACCCCTATTTCCCTGACCTGCCCTGGCAGATCGCAAAAGGAGAGGCATTGCTGATCCGGCTGACCGAATCACCCGATGCTGTTCTGGACAAAATGCTCAAAAAAACCATGACACTGGTTCCGTATGGCAGGAATCTGTTTTGGGCCGGAGGCTCGTACCAGTGGCACTACCCTGATTTGGAGCCGAGCGCAGGCGAAAGGGAGTACATACTCCGTCATTTACACGAAATGCTGGCTGTACCCTTTGAAATTGTTGATCATCTTGCCGGTGTGCGCCCAACGGTGAAAGACAGGCGCCCATTGTTGGGCCAAAGCAAGGTTAACAGCAAAGTATTTATTTTCAACGGAATGGGTACGAAAGGCGCTTTGCTGGCGCCATTCTGGGCAGCACACTTCTGCGATTACCTGATCAGGGGTGAAGCGCTTGACCCTGAAGTGGATATAAGACGCGTCAGGGTCGCCTGAAGAATTTATCAAAATAAACGACCTGAAAATCAATCGCACTGCCCCAGTAATTGCCGTCGTGCAAGCCCGGTCGCTCCGTGTACTCGTGCGGTATTTTGAGTTCCGATAGTTTTCGATGCATCTCCCGGTTCGCGGGAAGGAAAAAATCGCCGGTGCCGCAATCGATGATAATAGCCAGTTTGCTGCCCTTCAACAAAGGCGCGAGGTTCACTACAGAATAATCCAGCCAGTTTTGCCAATGCGAATCAGGGTCGCCCAATACTCCCTTCAGGTCCCAGTCGTTTTTTCTCCAGGCGCTCAAATCAAGTCCTCCGGCCATACTTCCGGCCGCCCCGAATACATCCGGGTGGCGTATCGCCAGAAACATGGCGCCATGCCCGCCCATGCTCAATCCGGCAATAGCGCGCCCGCTGCTTTCTCGCCGGGTGTGATAATAATAGTCTACATACTGCACTACTTCAAGCGCGATATGTGTTTCGTAGCGCACGGAAGAATCTACCGGACTGTCGAGGTACCAGCTGTCGTATCCGCCATCAGGACAAACGATGATCATACCATACGTGTCGGCATGCCGCAGGAGTTGCGGCGCACTGCCCAGCCACCCGGCAAAGTTGCCGCTCCATCCGTGCAGCAGATAAAGCACCGGATAAGGATCGCCTGTGATGGTATAACGATCCGGTTTGATGACGAGGCATTTAATGTTTTTGCGCATGGAAGGGCTGAATATTTCCACGCTGTCCACATGCCCCGCACGAGCAGAAGTTATCGCCATTAATATGCTGATAACGAAAAAGATATATCGCATCTGGTCAAGCCCTATCTCTGTTACCGGATGTGCAGGCACTAAAACTTTTGATCGATCACATAAGGCAACATGGCTCTCCAGGTCGGCCAGTCGTGGCGCATGTCGCCACCCCATATATCCAGGTCGTGCGGAATGCCTTTCGAGGTCAGGATGTGCGACAGGTTGCGCGATGCATCCGGGGCTTCGTAGTCGCCGGAGCCGGTCATGATATGGATATGGCCGCTGTTGCGCAGCATCAAAAGCGTGCGATCGTCGTTCAGATTGGGCAGGTAGTGACAGGGGGAGTTGAAGTATACATCCTCATCGTAATAGCCCTTCGTGTAGTCGGTCAGATCGTATACCCCTGACATGGCGATAGTGCCGTTGATCAGATCCGGCCGGCGGAAAAACAAGTTGGCGGAATGCAGGGCGCCGAGCGACGCACCGCTAGTATAGATCGGTGTATTGTCGCTGGTGTGCATTTTGATAAAAGGAATCACCTCGTTTTCGACATAGGCATTGAATTGCTGATGCCTGATGGCTTTATGCCGCGGATGCATCCTGTTGTTGAGCCATGCCTCGGAATTGATACTGTTGATAGAAAAAACCTTCACTTTACCCGCATCGATATAAGGTTCGAGGGTAGAAATAAGGTGAAAGCGCTCATATTCCAGATAGTCCGCTGCTGCCGTCGGCAGTAACAACAATGCAAAACCAAAATGGCCGTACATGGCAATTTCCATGTTTTTGTTCAGGCGTGGGCTGAACCAGTTGTGGATTTCTCGATTCATCTTGAATGATAGTTTACCGGCAAATGTAGAAAAAGAATCTTCACATAAAAATAAACAATTTGTTTTCTTTTAAAACAAAAACAATTTTACATTTGCAACAACTTGTTATTTCACCTTATTTTCTCACCAATTTTCATATTAAGCTATGGAATTTGCCAAAAACAGTATCAGTTGGTTCGAGATCCCTGTCATCGATTTCGAACGCGCAAAAACGTTTTACCAGACTATTTTCGACTATGAAATGCCGGAAATGCAAATGGATACCATCAGGATGGGTATCCTGTTGCATGACCGTGACGGAGGAGGCATCGGCGGCGCAATTTGCCACGGTGAAGGCTACAAGCCCTCGGGGCATAACGGTCCCAAGGTATACCTGAATGGTGGCGCCGATCTGAATGCTGTACTGGGTCGGGTCGAAGCCGCCGGCGGGAAACAACTGCTGCCCAAGACGCCTATCGGGGAAAACATGGGGCACTTTGCCTTTTTCAACGACACGGAAGGCAATGTAGTCGGACTCTACTCTATGGGATAACCGGGGTTTGCAGATTACCGCGAGGCCATTCTGTCGACCGGTAACCATCAGGTATGCTGCAGTTGTTTGAGTATTCTGTCGGAGTCAACAAGAACCGCCGGAAAACCTCAAACAACTGCTTATTTCTTCAGGAAATCGTTGTAAAATGTTTGCAGGTAGGCCTTCGCTTCCAGATAGCGTTCCGGATCCATATTTCCTTCCCAGTCTTCCCAACGCCCGTTGCCGAATGAATAAAAGGCCCTGGCATCTTCGATAACCCAGCCGAGCCCGCTTTCGTTGGTGTAATAGGCAAAGCCCGGATCGGACCCATTGGGATTTTGAAGCAATAGGTTGCGACTCCATTCAAATTCCTCTGCGGGATAGCCCAGCAGAGGCAGGATAGTCGCAGGAATATCGTGGTGGTTGCCGACGGCTTTGACATGCCGGCCTTTCCAGGCTTCGGCGATGGGCTGGCCGAATAGAATCAGCGGGATATGCCGCGCCTTCGGGTTATCCAGTCCCAGCCGTCCCGGATTGGACGAGCCGTGATCGGCAACCAGCAGAAACAGGGTATTGCGATACCATGCCTGTTGTTCCGCCTCCTGGAAAAAGGTGCCGATCGCATAATCGGCGAAAGCGGCGGCATTCAGACACCGTTCTCTTTCCTCCAGCCCGGACCATTTGCTTTTGTAAGGCACATCATAAGGGGGATGCAGGCTGAGGGTCATCAGCGTTGTAAAGAAAGGTTGAGGCAGGCCGCCGGTTTCTTTAATAGCGCGTTGGAGCATTATTTTATCGTCGACTCCCCAACGCTGGGTCTTTTCGCTTGCTGCGAAGTCCTTGTCCGAGTATATTTTTTCAAAGCGTTCCGCCGTGAGCCACTGGCCAATGTTGGCAAAAGTCAGTTCACCACCGTAAAAAAAGGCGGTGGCATAACCTGCGCCACTCAACGTTTTCGGAATGGAGGGCAGTTTTTCCGCCTTGTCCGACAACAAAACAATGGACTGGTCCGGTTGGGCCGGGTAGCCTGCCAGTATGGATATCAACCCCTGATCGGTTCGGTAACCACTCCCGTAAATATTTTCAAACAGTACACCTTCCCGCATTAAACGGCTCAGGTTGGGGCACACACCGGGTTCGCCGCCAAGTTCTTCCACCAACTGCGCCGTCATACTTTCCATGACGATAAATACAACATTGAACTTGCTTCCGTTGGATGGATTCAATATTACGGGAGCGCCCTGCTGACCGGCCTTGGCCGCCGAAAACAGGTTTTCTACCTTTTCCTGAGCAAGGGCATCGTCCATGAAACGGTAGTGGTTTTCCGTGGAGCGTGTTTCTACCAGGCTGTGGAAAAGATTCCAGGCTGTATTTGTAGCAGCGTGGTTGCAAAAAAGATGCGGAGAAAAATAAACGGCACTTTCGTTGATGGGCATCACGCCCAATCCGCCGCGTATCGCCAGAAAAATTGCGCCCGACAGCACCGGAAGCACAGAATAACTCCAGCGAGACAAGTCTGAACCATACAAACGGGTACCGGTCATGCGCCTGTACATGCGCCACGTCGACCAGATCAACACCAGCGATAACAGCACCGAAGCGATTTTAAGCAACACCGACATCGAATCAAACAACACCCAAGGCGTACTGAGATACGCCAGCGCGCGATTGTTCAGCAGGGTATGCCATTCCTCATAAACAAAGATATTGGATCCGAATACGAGGACCATCAGGCCGATCAACATCGCATTAAAAACGGTGATCAGTTTTTCAGCGTATGCCTGGTATGGTAATGGCAGCGCCAACCCGGCAAACCAGACCAGCACCGGAATAATCAGAAAATACCCCGCCATGCTCAGATCAAGAGGCAGGGCATGCCAAAAACTTTTCCATACTGCGGAGGGTTCCCGTGCCGGCCATTCCTGGTAGAACCAAAGTATAAACCACAACCTGAAGCCCGCAAAGAAGAGCAGCCAGAATAATAACAACTGCAATGGAAAGCGGAGCACAGCCCACATATTATTTGCCAACTTCATATCACAATATCAACCAGTTCAATTTGTTAGACTTTGAAAAACAGCATTCAGCCGGTTCGGCTGATCTTCAGTGCTGTTTTCGTTTCAGGCACAATCCTGAAGCGCTCGTCGGGCCGGCAACCCAATACCCAAATGATGTCGCCATTGCCGTTTTCAAGCAGCCAGACCCTCTCCTTTTCCAAACGCGACAGTTTTTGATTGGTGAAAAAATCCTGCAATTTCTGGCGCTTGCCTCCCATTCCAAATGGTTGGAAAACATCGCCCGGCTTCCAGGGGCGCAAAAGTAATGGAAACTGCAATTTTTGCAGGTCCACAATTATTGACTCACAACCATCAGGAAATGGAGGCCGGGGTTCTGCCGCCATCAGGATAAGACTGCCGCCCTCGGGCAAACGGATCATGAGGTCGTCTTCACGGATGTATATGGGCTGAACAGCGTTTTCACTTGCAGGCGCGAGCCGGATTACCGTGCGCTCCACCATCAACCGCCACCCTTCCGGGGATTGCAGTTCCAGCCCGCTGTCGTCTATGTTTTCAGCCACCTGGCGTGCCTGTTCTTCCGTAAATCCGCGTGTCTGCAACAGGTGGTAAAGCGCCTGCTGCGGAGCAGGAAAGGCTGCAATGACGTCCTTAGACCAGACATCGCCGGTCAGACCAGGCGCCAGTGCCATCAGATGGTTGAAATTGGAAAAGGTATCGGCCAGCCGGTGCAGGTTGCGTTCTGCCGTGTGCAGAAAATTCGGATTCAACTCAGACATCTTCGGCACGATATGATGGCGGACAAAATTCCGGGCGTATTTATCCTGCGCATTGCTGCTGTCTTCCCGCCAGGCCAGTTGCTTTTCTCGGGCAAAAGCCTCGATTTCCTGACGCGTTGCAAACAGCAGCGGCCTGATCAGACCATCCTGCCGGGGCCGTATGCCGGTCAGGCCGGCAAGGCCCGTACCGCGGATGAAATTGAGCAGGGCCGTTTCCACCATATCGTTCAGGTTATGGGCAGTAGCCGTGCAGGCCAGATCATTTGCCTCGCAAACCTCGCGGAACCACCGGTAACGCAATTCACGGGCTGCCATTTGTATAGACAGGTTGTTTGCCTCGGCATATGCTTTCGTATCAAACCGTTTTGAATAAAAGGGCGCCTCGATACCGGCAGCAATCGATTGCACAAACACCTCATCCTGATCCGACTCCTCGCTGCGCAACTGGAAATTGCAATGCGCAATTGAAAATGACATGCCGGCATCCTTGAAAAGCCTGGTCATTACCACGGAATCGACACCGCCGCTTACGGCAAGCAGCACCGGCCGGTCATCTGCCAGCAAACGTTTAGCCTCCACAAATCGGTTAAAATGTTCCAGTAAAGCCATCTTTCAGGTTAAACTCTGTTAAAAGCATCTCGGAGTGCCGGTTAAAGTCAATTTTTGCGCGCACAATCTGGCTAATATAAATTTTCCCAAATGGATAAGATCTGTTTTACCCTGCTACTGTTCGCTTTACCTTTTGTATCCCGGGCCCAATTGACGGGCACAGTACTCGATGAAAACGGGGAACCGCTCCCTTTTGCCTCCGTATATGTCCGCAACAGCACCAACGGCACTGCTGCCAATGCGGAGGGCATTTATCGACTCTCCCTGGAAAAAGGAACCTACGAAGTTGTTTTTCAATATATCGGCTACAAACAGAAAATCGAGACCGTAGAGATAAGCGGCAAACCTGTACGCCTGAACGTAAAAATGGAACCCACCAATCTGGAAATCAGCGAAGTAGTGATTACCACTGAGGATCCGGCCTATCGTATCATGCGCGAGGTGATTGCCAGGCGAAGGTACTATAAAAACAAGGCTGCCGAATACAGCTGCGATGTGTACATCAAAGGTTTTTACAGGATAGTCGAGGCGCCCAAAAAGATACTGGGTCAGGATGTAGGCACCATGGGGGGCATTCTCGATACCAACCGCACCGGGGTTGTGTATCTATCCGAGTCTGTGTCAAAAGTGTATGCCCAGGCATCGCCGAAACGGAAGAAGGAGATCATGGTATCCAGCAAGGTCAGTGGGTCCGACAATGGTTTCAGTTTCAACCGCGCCACTTATACCGACTTCGATCTCTACGACGAACGTATTGAAATTGAACGGGAAATACTCTCGCCACTGGCCGATAATGCCTTTTCCTACTATACCTTCCGGTTAAAAGGGAAGTATAAAGACGAAAACGGTTATGATATTTACAAAATAGAGGTCAGGCCCAAACGCCCTGCAGATCCGGTCTTTGGCGGACACCTGTACGTGGTTGATGAGTGGTGGAACCTTTCGGGGGCCGATATTTATTTGACCGGCGCAGCCATTAAACAACCTGTTCTTGACACCCTGCGCATCCAGCAGGAATTTGTCCCGGTGGAAAAACCGGATGCCTGGCGACTGCTTTCCCAGGTAACCAGCTTCAAATTCGGCGTTTTGGGTTTCAAGTTCGACGGCTTTTTTAACGGCATCTTTTCCAACTACGACCTGCACCCGAAATTCGACGACAAGGTGTTTTCGCGCGAAACCTTCAAGATTGAAGACGACGCCAACGAACGCGATTCGGTTTACTGGTCCGGAATCAGGCCGGTCCCTTTAACAAGCGAAGAATCAGCAGATTATGTGAAAAAAGACAGCCTGCAACAAATCTGGAAATCCGACGCATACCTGGATAGCACCGACGCCAAGAACAATAAATTCAAGTTCGGCAACCTCCTGTTCGGCTACACCTGGCGCAACTCCAAAAAACACACGACCGTCCAATATCCGGCCGCAATGAGCTGGATTCAATTTAACACAGTACAAGGCTGGCTGGTCAATGTCAAACCGGAGTTCAGCAAATACGACGGAGATATGCGCACGCGCTTCTGGCGGGCCGAAGGGCTGCTGAACTACGGCTTTTCGGAAAAGAAAATGCGCGGAGGATTGCGCCTGGAGCGGCGTTTTGAGAGCAAGCATTTTTCAACGGTCGAACTGAGCGGAGGTTTGCAAACGGCCCAGTTCAGCGACAAAGACCCGATCGGGGTTGTCACCAACACCATGTACTCGCTCATGATCAAGCGCAACTACATGAAGTTGTACGAAAAGAAGTTTGTCAAGGCAGAGTTCAGCCGCTATCTGTTTCCCGGGCTTTGGATGCGTGCCGATGCGGAATGGGCAGAGCGCAATCCTCTGGTCAACCATTCAGATTACGCATTGTACAAAAAAGACCGTGTTTACACTCCCAACGCGCCACTCACCGGCAGTGCCGAACCTTCCTTTAACACCCACCAGGCCTTTGTGGTCAACCTTATGGCACGCTTCCGGATAGGAGAAACGTACAACAGCTACCCCAAATTCAGGGTATACGAATCTTCCGGCTGGCCGGAAATATTGCTGATGTACCGTAAAGCAATCGCCGGGGTTGGCGGAAGCGATCTTAACTACGACTACATTCAGGCACAGATACGGAAAAACGATATCAATTTCGGGCTTGTCGGATATACAGAATTGAATATTGCGGCAGGAATGTTCCTCAATGACAAACGCCTGGAGTTCATCGACCTGCACCACCCGATGGGAAACCAAACGATTTTCGGGAAACCGAAAGACTATAGCCGGGCTTTTTTCCTGCTGCCCTACTATGACTTCTCGACAAGCAAACCTTTTGTGCAAACCCATATTCAGCACCACCTGCAAGGCTGGCTGCTGGACAAGATTCCCGGGTTGCGCAAGTTGAACTGGAAGGAAGTATTCGGATTCGGGCTATATTATGCCGAAAACACGGCCAACGAGGGTCTGTTGCCGCAAAAAACGCCCTACTGGGAAGTCAATTTCGGGTTTGAAAACATCGGGTTCAAGTTTTTCCGGCCTTTTCGAATCGATGTTGCAGCAGGCTTTTTCGGAAAAGAGCACTATAAAACCGGCGTCGTGATCGGAATCGATCTGTAACCGGCGCTATTTTTCTTCCGGACCCTTGCTCATCAATACGCTGAACTCATCAAACAGTTCAAGGTAAGGCTTCAATTCCTGCGGTTTCATGGGATCGAAACTGAAGGCCTCGAACTTATTGAGGATAAATTGCATGGATACCAGGCATTTGCTCTCCGGGGCTGCGGTTTCCACACGCTCCATGGCCTGCCGCATATCGCCCAGGAGGTGCGCATATAGGGAAACCATCGGTGAAACATCGTTTTTATCCAGCGCTTCGCGCAGCCGGCCCAACCGTATCTCAAAACTGCGTACCGCAAACTCGGAGGAGTCTATTTGTGTCTGGATGGTTCTGTTGCTTTCCTGGCCGAAAATGTACTGAACAGGCAAGCAAGACAGGAAAAGGAGCAGGTATTTCATCGGAAATTGAATTGGTGAAATAAAAGGCAAATATGGCATTTATTTGCTTTGCACGACCCAAAAATATTGCGTTTCGTCAATAACAGCCCCGGAATGGAACATGGCCCGGACCAGTGACATTTCCGGATCGGACTCCATTTGGTTCATGTATTTCTTTTCAAAAATCAGGACGGGATGGAATTGCTGCAAAGCCCGAAGCACGTATGTGCTGTCTCCATTCATTTCACGGCGCACCACCCAATCGAGCGGCAGCGGCGGAAACGTCTTCGTCAGGTAATTGGCCTGCGTAAACGACGGGAGTACGGTAAAGTTAGGATACCGCGTTGCCAGGTTCCGCAGTTCGAGATATAAGCGCCCGCTTTCACCGGAGGAATAAATGCCGCTCAACCGGGGAAAAATCAGGCCCATAGCGGTGTTCATTTCACTTCGCCGGCCGTCGCGGTAAACAAATTCATAACCCCATCGAAATACAAGGAGCAATGCAGTCAGTGCGGCAACATTGACGAAGTGTCCGGCCATCGGCATGCGCCGGCCGATCGCTCGGGTTATCTCCATCGCCCCGAATACCCAGGGCGTGGCGAACATGATCGGCAGATTGTACCCCCAACTTACTGAGGCACACCAGGATATGGCCAACAGGGCGCCCAGTCCGGCCACAGGGGCGTCGAGTCGCCATTTGCGCACCTGCCATAACCACCAACCCGTACCCACCCAGAACATC
>ERZ724521.971-NODE-971-length-12850-cov-3.521766_pt1 | contig 12850 bp, 9 predicted proteins | sample MGYA00376054_ERZ724521 | MGnify/ENA primary metagenome ERZ724521 (study PRJEB28724, sample SAMN07190883) | activated sludge metagenome | isolation source: activated sludge of sewage treatment plant in Hong Hong | place: Hong Kong | collected 2016-03-17 ... | reverse complement strand
ACGGACCTTGAGGCGTCAGAACACGCGGGCGCGCATTCTGCGCGCGGCCATGCGCCTGTTCCGACAGGTCGGCTACGGCGCGGCGACGATGAACGCCATCGCCGACGCGGCGGATGTCCACGTCACGACGCTCTTCGTGCATTTCAAGTCGAAGCAGGACCTCGCCGTCAGCCTCAACGACGCCACCATCGAACAGCTGAAGGCGCTGGTCGCCGAGGCCAAGGGCAAGATCCCGTTCTTCACCTTCTTCCGCGAGGTCGTGCTGGCGACCGCCAATACGCTGGAAGGCGAATCCGACCCCGAGCTGACGCTCTGGCACGAACTGAAGAAAGACCCCGAACTGACCCTCGCCTGGGTCGACTATGAACAGCGTCAGGTGGCGATCCTCGCCGACTACATCGCCGACGAATACGGCCTCGACGTCGAGAAGGACTACACGCCCGCCCTCGTCTCCAGCCTGCTGGTCTCCAGCTCCTGGCTGTCGCACCGGCGCTGGAGCGCCAACGCCCGCGAACTCGACATCGCCACCGAAACCCGCAAGGCGCTCACGATCGCCGAAACCATGGCGCGCGCCGTGCTCAAGGAAAAAACCGGCCGCGCCTGACCGCCCCGTCCGGCCCCGGTTATTGCAACATCAGACGATTATTCTATGATCATACAATAATCCCGCCGAACGGGACGCGGAGGAACCGTGCATGGACGCCGCCGAAGCCGAAGGTCATGAGCTTTCCAACGCGGACGCCGCCGCCGCCATGAACCAGCTGCAGGCCGGCCGCATCTGCCCCCCCGAAGCGCAGAGCCACGACCTCTCGCTGCTCCCGCCCGAAGCCGCCCGCTCCTGGTCGGCCCACGGCTATTTCGTCCTCAAGGGCCTGGTCCCGGCCGCCACCTGCGCCGCGATGACGGCGGCCTCGCTCGACCTCTTCGCCAGGGCCGAGACCGGCGGCCAGTCCTTCAAGGGACACCACCTCGGCCCCGACGGCGTCATCGCGGTGGAGGAAGCGGCCCGCCTCGACGCCGGCCACGGCGCCGAGCAGCGCATGTCGAAGCTCTTCAACATCCACCGCCTGAGCCCGTTCCGCGCCTTCGCCTCGCACCCCGCGATCCTCAAGGCGTTGCACGCGATCCTCGGCCCGGACGTTTCGTGCTTCAACTCGCAGTACATTTTCAAGAACCCCGGCGTCTGGGGCCAGCCCTGGCACCAGGATTCGCTCTACTACCTGTTCGACCTGATGCCGCAGGTCGGCGTCTGGCTGGCGACGACGCGGGCGACGGTGGAGAACGGCTGCCTGTTCGTGGCCCCCGGCTCGCATGTCGAGCCGATCCACCCTGTCGTCCCCGACGCCCGCCCCGGCGCCAATTTCGGCTATCTGGAAGTGGTGGACTACGACTACGCGAACGCTGTGCCGGTGCTGATGGAGCCGGGCGACGTCCTCGTCTTCCACAGCTTCCTGCTGCACAAGTCGAACGACAACGTCTCGGACGAGCGCCGCTCGGCCCTCGTCTTTCACTACGCCCGCAGCGCCACCGAAATCACCGGCCCGAAGAGCGCCACGATCGACTTCATGCCGGTCCTTGCGGAAGGCCGCCCGGCGCGGACGGACTGAGGCCGCATCCGCCGCGCCGGCCCGCCTGCAACCTCCATCGCCCGCTCGACTCTTCGGACAACTGCGCTAACGTGCCCCGCCGTGGACCGGCCCCAAGGCTCGGACCGGTCCGGTGTTTACGCATTTCAGGGGGCGTCAATGAGCAACAGGCACGTGCGGAGCATGATCAAGGGCGCCATCGCGGTGGCGCTGGCCAACACGATGCTGGCGGGTCCGGCCCTGGCGGCGCTCGCCGGCGGCGAGGGTCAGGTCAACATCGTCGCCTGGGCCGGCTATATCGAGCGCGGCGAGAGCGACAAGGCTTACGACTGGGTGACCGGCTTCGAGGCCGAGACCGGCTGCAAGGTCAACGTCAAGGTCGCGGCCTCGTCCGACGAGATGGTCGCGCTGATGACCCAGGGCGGCTTCGATCTCGTCACCGCCTCGGGCGACGCCAGCCTTCGCCTGATCGCCGGCGGCACCGTGCAGGAGATCGACGTCTCCAAAATCCCCAGCTTCTCCTCCATCGACCCGCGGCTTCAGAACGCCGCCTGGAACACGGTCGACGGCAAGCATTACGGCACCGCCTACCAGTGGGGCCCGAACGTCCTCATGTACAACACGACCGCCTATCCGGCGGCGCCGACCAGCTGGTCGACGGTGTTCGAGGAGGCGACGCTCGCCGACGGCAAGTCGAACAAGGGCCGGCTCGAGGCCTATTACGGCCCCATCTACATCGCCGACGCCGCGCTCTACCTGAAGGCGAAGCGCCCCGAACTCGGCATCACCGACCCCTATGCGCTGAGCGAAGAACAATACGCCGCGGTGCTCGAGGTGCTGCGCGCCCAGCAGCCGCTGCTCGCCCGCTATTGGGACGACGCCAACAAGCAGGTCGGCGACTTCACCAATGAAGGCATCGTCGCCTCCGCCTCGTGGCCGTTCCAGGTGAACACGCTCGTCGCCGCCGGCGCGCCGGTCGCCTCGGTCATTCCGTCGGAAGGCGCGACCGGCTGGGCCGACACCACCATGATGCACGCCAACGCCGAACATCCGAACTGCGCCTATGCGTGGATGGAGCACTCGCTCCAGCCCAAGGTGCAGGGCGACGTCGCGGCGTGGTTCGGCTCGGTCCCGGCGGTTCCCGCCGCCTGCACGGCGAGCGAGCTGCTCGGCGCCGAAGGCTGCAAGACCAACGGCATCGAGGATTTCGACAAGATCTCGTTCTGGCGCACGCCGGTCGCCGAATGCGGCGAGGGCAAGACCTGCGTGCCCTACAGCCGCTGGGTCAGCGACTACAACGCGATCAAAGGCGGCCGGTGACGCCGGCCGCCGCGCCGGCGGTCGAGCTGCGGAACGTCCGGCAGGTCTTCGGCTCGGTCACGGCGCTGGACGGCGTCAGCCTGACGGTCGGGCAGGGCGAGTTCTTCGGCATGCTCGGCCCCTCGGGGTCGGGCAAGACGACCTGCCTGCGCCTCGTCGCCGGGTTCGACCAGCCGAGTTCGGGCGAGGTCCTCATCGAGGGCCAGCCCGTCGCCGGCCTGCCGCCGCACCGCCGCAAGGTCCACACGGTCTTTCAGGACTATGCGCTGTTCCCGCATCTCAGCGTCGCCGACAATGTCGCCTTCGCGCTGATGATCGCCGGCGTGCCGCGCCGCGAGCGGCTGAAACGGGCCGGCGAGATGCTGGAGCGGGTGAAGCTCGGCGGCTGTGGCGGGCGGTGGCCGTCCGAACTCTCGGGCGGCCAGCGTCAGCGCGTGGCGCTGGCCCGCGCCCTGATCGACAGCCCCTCGGTGCTTCTGCTCGACGAACCGCTCGGCGCGCTCGACCTCAAGCTGCGCGAGGAGATGCAGGTCGAGCTGAAAAGCCTTCAGCGCGCCTCCGGCATCACCTTCATCTTCGTCACCCACGATCAGGGCGAGGCGCTGGGGATGAGCGACCGCGTGGCGGTCTTCAGCCGCGGCCGCATCGAACAGGTCGGCACGCCGCGCGAGATCTACGAATCCCCGCGCACCGCCTTCGTCGCCGATTTCGTCGGCTCGGCCAATGTCTTCGACGGGGCGCTCGCGGCCGAAACCGGCGGCGGACCGGCGGTCTTTGCCGTCCGCCCCGAACGCATCCGGCTCGCCGCGCCCGGCGCGTCCGGCGCCTCCGGCGAGATCGCGCTTCCGGGCCGCCTCGTCGATGCGCAATATCTCGGCAGCGAGACCCGCTACGGCATCGAAATCGCCGGCGGCCGCCGCCTCAACGCGGCGATCCGCCAGGGGGCGGAACGCTTCGATCCGCCCGTCGGCGCGGAGGTCCGGGCGGTCTTCGCGCGCGGCGACATCATGCCGCTCGACGCATGAGCGCCCTCGCGCGCGCCCCGGCCCGGTCCTGGCTGCGGCGGCCGGGCGTCGCCGTCTTCCTGCTTCTGCTGCCGCCGCTGCTCTGGCTCGGCATCGGCTATCTCAGTTCGCTCTTCGCGCTCTTCGCCCAGAGCTTCTTTCACTACGACGATTTTTCCGGCGTGGTGAAACGCGACTTCACGCTCGCCACCTACAAGGCGCTGCTGCAACCGGCCAATCTCGACAGCATCTGGCGCACGCTGCTCATGGCCTGCGCGGTGACGGTCGCGGCGGCGCTGATCGCGCTCCCCATCGCCACCTATATCGCGCTCTACGCGAAGCCCAGGGTCAAGGCGCTGCTCTATGTCGGCGTGCTGCTGCCGCTCTGGTCCAGCTATCTGGTGCGCGTCTATGCCTGGAAGCTGGTGCTCGCCAAGGAAGGCATCCTCGGCTGGCTGGCCGAGCATCTCTCCTTCGCCTGGGCGATCGACGGCCTGCTCGCCATTCCGGGCATCGGCGGCCCGTCGCTCTCCACCGCCTATGTCGGCACCTTCATCGTCTTCGTCTATATCTGGCTGCCCTATGCGATCCTGCCCATCGTCGCGGCGCTGGAGCGCGTGCCGCCCAATCTTCTGGAAGCCTCCGCCGATCTCGGCGCGACCCCGTCGGCGACCTATCGCAAGGTGATCCTGCCGCTCATCGTGCCGGGCATCGCGGCGGGTTCGATCTTCACCTTCTCGCTCACTCTCGGCGACTACATCATCCCCGGCACCATCGGCCCGACGCCCTTGGTGATCGGACAGCAGGTGCTCGCCCAGTGCTGCACGGCCGGCAACATGCCGCTCGCCGCCGCCTTCTCGGTCGCCCCGCTGATCATCCTCACGCTCTATCTCTTCCTCGCGCGCCGGCTGGGGGCGTTCGATGCGCTCTAGCCACGCCTTCGTCGCCGCCGCCGCCTGGGCGGGCATCGCCTTCCTGCACCTGCCGCTGGTGCTGATCTTCGTCTATGCCTTCACCACCGACGACAAGACCTATGCCTTCCCGCCGCCGGGCTTCACGCTGCACTGGTTCGACGTCGCGCTGAACGAGCGGCCCGACATCTGGCGCGCCATGTGGCTCAGCGTCCGCATCGCGCTGGCGGCGACCGCGATCTCGCTGGTCCTGGGCACCCTCTCGGCCCTGGCGCTCCAGCGCGCGAAGTTCTTCGGCCGCGACACGATTTCGCTGCTGCTGGTGCTGCCGATCGCGCTGCCCGGCATCGTCACCGGCATGGCGCTGCGTTCGGGGCTTGACATCGTCGGCCTCGACTTCAGCTTCTGGACCATCGTCATCGGCCATGTGACGTTCTGCATCGTCGTCGTCCACAACAACGCGCTCGCAAGGCTGCGGCGGCTGTCGCCCTCGCTGGTCGAGGCGGCGATGGACCTCGGGGCCAGCCCGGCGCAGGCGTTCAGATATGTGACGCTGCCCAACGTGGCGACGGCGCTCGCCGCGGGCGCGCTCCTCGCCTTCGCGCTGTCCTTCGACGAGGTGGTCGTCACCACCTTCACCGCCGGCCAGCAGACGACGCTGCCGATCTGGATGTTCTCCGAACTCGTCCGCCCCCGGCAGCGTCCCGTGACCAACGTGGTCGCGGTGCTGGTGATGGCGATGACCTTCGTGCCGATTCTGCTAACCTACTGGATGACGCGCAATTCGGGCGGCGTCGCCGGGGCGGGCAAGTAGTCCTTCAAGCGACCGAGGAAGCGACCCATGAGCATGATCACCGATCTCACCATCGCCGGCGAAGCGGTCGCGGGCGAGGGCGCCGGCTTCGCCGTCGTCAATCCGGCGACCGGCGCGCCGATCGTGACGATCGCCGAAGCCTCGCCCGGCCAGGTGGATGCGGCGGTCGCCGCCGCCGCCGCCGCGCAGCCCGCCTGGGGCGCGCTCACCCCCGGCGAACGGGCCGCCTATCTGCTCAAGATCGCCGACGCCATCGAGGTGGAAGGCGAGGCCTTCGCGGCGCTGGAAAGCCTCAATTGCGGCAAGCCGCTCGGCAAGACGACGGCCGACGAGATTCCGGCCATCGTCGATTGCTTCCGCTTCTATGCCGGGGCGGCGCGCGCCGTGCACGGTCTCGCGGCCGGCGAATACATGGCCGGCCACACCTCGATGCTGCGGCGCGATCCGGTCGGCGTCGTCGCCTCCATCGCGCCCTGGAACTATCCGCTGATGATGGCCGCGTGGAAGCTCGGACCGGCGCTCGCCGCCGGCAACACGGTCGTGCTGAAGCCTTCCGAATACACGCCGCTGACGACGCTGAAGCTCGGGCAGCTGCTCTGCGGCGTTCTGCCGCCCGGAATCGTCAATGTCGTGCACGGCACCGGCGGCGTCACCGGCGATGCGCTCATCAACCACCCGCGCGTCGAGATGATCTCGCTCACCGGCTCGATCGCCACCGGGCGCAAGGTGCTGGAGGCCGCCTCGCGGCAGATCCGGCGCACCCATCTCGAACTCGGCGGCAAGGCCCCGGTCGTCGTCTTCGACGACGCCGACCTCGCCGAAGTGGTCGAGGGCATCAAGGTGTTCGGCTACTACAATGCGGGGCAGGACTGCACGGCGGCCTGCCGCATCTACGCCGCGCCGAAGATCTACGACAATCTCGTCGCCGATCTCTCCGCGGCCGTCTCCACCATCACCTACGGCGCCGATGCGGGCGACGACGCCGATATCGGCCCGCTCATCAATGCGCGCCAGTTCGAACGGGTCGCGGGCTTCGTCGACCGGGCGCGCGCCGCGCGGCATCTGGAAGTCACCGCGGGCGGCGCGAAGGCGGCGGGCGGCGGCTTCTTCTACCAGCCGACGGTCGTCGCCGGGGCGCTGCAGAGCGACGAGATCGTGCGGAGCGAGGTGTTCGGCCCGGTCGTCTCCGTCACCCGCTTCTCGGACGCCGACGAAGCGATCGCCTGGGCGAACGACAGCGATTACGGCCTCGCCTCCTCGGTGTGGACCCGCGATGTCGGCCGCGCGATGAAGGTCGCGGCCGCGCTCAAATACGGCTGCACCTGGGTCAACACGCATTTCATGCTGGTCAACGAAATGCCCCATGGCGGCTTCAAATCTTCGGGCTACGGCAAGGATCTCTCGATGCTGGCGCTCGACGACTACACGGTCGGCCGCCATGTGATGGTCAAGCACGGCTGATGACCTCGCCCGTAGGCGCTCCCGGTCTCTACCATCAGGCCGCCTACGACATCGCCGCCCCGCCGCCGAGCTATTGGCGCGACAGCGCGCGTCCCGGACCTGCGCTCGAACCGCTCGGCGGCGACGCGGAATGCGAGGTCGCCATCGTCGGCGGCGGCTATACCGGCCTCTCGGCGGCGCTGCATCTGGCGCGCGATCACGGGATCGCCGCGCTCGTGCTGGAGGCGGGCGAAATCGGCTGGGGCGCGTCGGGCCGCAATGGCGGGTTCTGCGTGCCGGGCGGCGCGAAGCGCGACCTGATCGCCATTGCGCGCCGCTTCGGCGACGACGAGGCCCGCCGCTTCGCCCGCCTGACGCTCGATGCCGTCGCCCGCGTCGAGGGCTTGCTGAAGGACGAGGCCATCGAGGCCGCGCCGCAGCCGGGCGGCGAAATGCTGCTTGCGCATAGTGGGCGGGCGCTCGCGGCGCTCGCCCGGCGCTGCGAGGCCGAGCGAGCGCTGACCGGCCACGATCTGCGCATGCTCACCCCGCAGGATTTACGCGATCGCGGCCAGCGCGCCGACGCCTATGCGGGCGCGCTGTGGGAGCCGGTCGGCTTCGGCCTGCACCCGCTCGATTACGTCCGCGGTCTCGCCGCCGCCGCCCAGCGGCGCGGCGCGAGCATCGCTCCGCATTCGCCCGTCACGCACTGGTCGCGCGAAGGCGGCTTCCACCGCCTCGTCACGCCGCGCGGGGCCGTCCGCTGCGCCAAGGTGATCGTCGCGGCGGGCGCCTACCAGCCCGAAGGCCTCGCCCCGGCCCTCGCCGGCCGCATTCTGCCGGTGCAGTCGAATATCCTCGTGACGCGCCCTCTCACCCCCGCCGAAGTCGCCGGACTGGGGTGGAGCAGCACTGGCGTCGCGTCGGACAGCTTTGAACTCCTTCACTATTTCCGCCTCCTCCCCACCCACCGCCTCCTCTTCGGCGCCCGCGGCGGGCTTTCGGCGTCACCGCGACGCGCGGCTTCTTTCCAGGCCCGGCTGATGCGGGATTTTCGGGGGGTGTTTGGGGGGGTGGGGGTGGAGGTGACGCATTTCTGGAGCGGGCTTGTGGACTTGGCAGCGGATCGCCTTCCCCACTGCTCGGCGACCGACGGCGATGCGAGCGTGTTTCAAGCGTGCGCCTATCACGGAAGCGGCGTCGCGATGGGGACCGAGCTGGGTGCGCAGCTGGCCGGTCTGGCGGCGGGGGGACGGGCAGAGGCGCTGCCCGGCTTCATGATGCGCCCGCCGCCGCGATTCCCGCTGCCGGGACTGCGCAAGGTCTATCTGGCGGCGGCGCTGACCGGCTACGCGATCCGCGACGCGCTTTAGGCCGGCTCCAGCGTCCAGGTTTCCTTGGTGGTCGACAGCACCATGATCGATTCCGTCCGCTGCACGCCGCCCAACGCCTTCACGGTCCCGCTCAGGAACTCCTCCAGCGCCCGCATGTTCTTCACGCGCACCTTGAGCAGATAGTTCCACGCTCCGGTGACGTGGTGGCACTCCAGCGCCGCGGGCGAGGCGGCAATCCGCGCCAGGAACGGGGCCTCGGTCGCCGGATCGCTCCAGCCGACGAAGACGAAGGCGAGCAAATCCAGCCCGATCGCCTCGGGGTCGAGGCGGGCATGGAATCCGCTGACGATGCCCCGCCGCACCAGGCGTTTGATGCGGTCGTTGATCGTCGAGGGCGCGGCGCCGATCTCGGCCCCCAGTTCGCCCAGAGACATCCGGTCGTCGTGCTGCAGCAGGGCGATCAGCTTGCGATCCGTCTCGTCCAAACCTGCCACGCTCACCGCTCCTGCTGCCGAATTGTGTGACACTTTCCGCTCATTTCGCGGAATGACAACGCCCGAAATGCAAAAATCACGACTTTCATACCCGAATGCTCTTGACCTTTGAGTTCCATTACGTCAGTCAGTTTTCCGAACGTGGAGGACTGAAATGGCAAATGCAACGGATATTAGCAATTATGTCCGCAATATGAGCGGCAAAAAGATTGGAAAGGCGAATTTTGGGGCCGCCAAGCGTCTGCCGCTGGCCCTCCTGCTCGGCACCACGGCGCTTTGCGGCCTCGTCTCGCCCGCCTCCGCGGCCCTCGCCATCTGGGACGGGTCCGAATCGCCGGACTGGCTCAATCCCGGCAATTGGGACATCGGCACGCCGCCGACGGCCGCCGACAAGGTGGAGATCGACACGACCGGAGCCAACGCGCCGGTGATCGGCATGGGCGTCACCGGACACAGCCAGGACATCTATGTCGCCTATCTCGCCAACGGCCTTCTCACGATCCGCGACGGCGGCGGCCTGTTGACCGATGGAATCGCCTATATCGGCAACGGCAGCCCGGCGCTGACGGGCATCGTCCGCGTCACCGGCGCCGGATCGACCTGGAATGTCGCCAGCACCACGATCATCGGCCGCTACGGTAACGGCGAGCTGCATGTCGAGAACGGCGCATCCGTCACCGGCAACTCCGCGTCGATCGGCAGCCTCGCCGGCGTTTCGGGTCTTGCGGTCGTCAGCGGTCCCGGTTCGGTCTGGAATACGGGCTTCCTCGTCGGCGTCGGCAATTCCGGCTCGGGCACGGTCCTGATCGAGAATGGCGGCGCCTGGAACACCGGCCTGACCACGATCGGCGCCAATGCCGGGTCTTCGGGTCACGTCACCGTCACGGGGGCGGACAGCCTCTGGACGAACGCCGCAGCTGTCGTCGTCGGCGATAGCGGCAATGGCGTTGTTGAGATCGCCTATGGCGGCCACGCGATGGTCGCCGGCTCCTCGGGTATCTCCGTCGGCGACAAGGCGACCGGCAACGGCGCCATCACCGTGACCGGCGCCGGCTCTCTCCTCAGCGCCGATCATGCCGGTCAGATCGGCAACGAGGGTACTGGCAGCCTCATCGTATCGGGCGGCGCGCACGCGCTCTTCGGATCCTCGCTCTATGCCGGCGACGCGGTCGGCGGCCACGGCGCCGTGACGGTCTCGGGCGCGGGCTCGCAGCTGAGCGTCGCCAACTCGCTCACGCTCGGCAGTTCGGGGGCGGGAACCCTTCAGGTGAACAGCGGCGGCTACGTTCTTTCGGGCTCGGCGGCGATCGGCGCGGAGGCGGGGTCCACCGGCGAGGCCGTCGTCACCGGCGCGAACGCGCAATGGGAGGTCACCAACACGCTGCTCCTCGGCGGTTCGGGATCGGGACAGATGACGATCTCGGGCGGCGGTCATGTCGTGGCTGGCGCTGCGACGATCGGAGATGCCGCGGGCGCGCTCGGCACGCTCATCGTCACAGGCGCGGGTTCGCTCTTCGCAGTCAATGCCGACCTCGTCGTCGGCAATGACGGGTCGGGCAATATCGTCCTCGCCTCGGGCGGCATGCTCGATGCGTCCCAGATCACTCTTGCGCAGCACAGCGGCTCGGCCGGAACGCTGTATCTGGGCGCGGGCGGCGCGGCGGGCACGACGACCGCCGGCCTTGTCCAGTTCGGCGACGGCGACGGTCGCGTCGTCTTCAACCACAATGGCGCAGCCTACACCTTCGGCGCAGGATTCTTCGGAACCGGCGCGATCGATCACCTGGGGGGATCGACGATCCTGACCGGCGACGGCTCGGGCTTCGACGGGACGACCACGGTTTCGGGCGGCACGCTGCGGGTGAACGGCGTCCTCGGCGGCGCGCTCGACGTGACCTCGGGCGGCAAGGTCGGCGGCTCCGGCACGCTCGGGGCCGTCACCATCGGCTCGGGCGGCAGGCTCGCGCCCGGCAATTCGATCGGCACGATGAACGTCGACTCGGTCGCCTTCAACGCCGGGTCGATCTACGAGGTCGAGATCAACGCGCTCGGCCAGTCCGACCTTCTGGCGGCCACCGGCGCGGCGGCGCTGGCGGGCACGGTGCATGTCGTGCCGTTCCCCGACTACGCGCTGAACACGCCCTATCTCATCCTGACGGCGGGCGGCGGCGTTTCGGGCGCGTTCTCGGGAATCGATTTCCCCGGCGCTTCCTACTTCCTGAGCCCGCAGCTGACCTATACGTCGAATGCGGTCACGCTGACCCTTGCGGCGTCCAACTTCCAGACGGCCGCCCTTACGCCCAACCAGATCGCCGCCGCAGGCGCCGCCCAGGGCGCCGGACCCGGCGACGGGGTCTATGACGCCATCGCCCTCGTTCCCGACGCGGCGAGCGCGCAAGCCGCGTTCGACGCGATCTCGGGCGAACTCCACGCCTCGCTCCTCGGCGTCCTCTCCGACGACAGCCGCTATGTGCGCGAGGCCGCGATCGGCCGCCTGCGCGATACCGGCGGCGAGGAAGGCGGGAGCGTGTGGGCCTATGGCTTCGGCGTATCGGGCGAGCGCGACGGCGACGGCAACGCCGCCGCCGCCGACGCTTCGACGGCGGGCGGCTTCATCGGCGCGGACTTCGCGCTGAACGGCGTCTGGCGGCTCGGCGCGGTCGCGGGTTTCCAGCACAGCGATCTCGATATCGACGCGCGGGCGTCGTCGGCGTCGATCGACACCGTGCAGTTCGGCGTCTATGGCGGCGGCCGGTGGGATCGCTGGGCGTTGCGCGCCGGCGGGGCCTATGCCACCCACGACGTCGAGACCGACCGCATCGTCGCCTTCCCCGGATTCAGCGACGCGGCGGGCGGTTCCTACGATGCGACCACCTGGCAGCTCTTCGCGGAGCTTGCCTATCGCTTCGAGGCGGGCGCGACCGGGATCGAGCCCTTCGTGCGCATCGCGCATGTCGCCGTCGATACGGACGCCTTTGACGAAAACGGCGGGGCGGCGGCGCTGGAAGGCGCAGACGGTTCGCTGGACGCCGATCTGGCGACGCTCGGCGTGAATTTCGACGCCGCGTTCTCGCTTGGCGGCGCGGATGCGAAGGTCCGCGGCCAGATCGGGTGGCGTCACGCCTTCGACGATTCCGCGCCGCGCCGCGTCCTCGTCCTGTCGGGCAACCAGGCGTTCGAGGTCGCTGGCCTGCCGGTTCAGACCGACGCCGCTGCGATCGCGCTGGGTCTCGACGTGACGCTCAGCCCCGGCGCGTCGCTCTCCGTCTCGTATGACGGGTTGATCGGCGATGCGGGCGCAGACCACGGCGTCAACGCCCGTCTGGCGCTGCGCTTCTGAAGGCGTCGCCCCGCGCGCCCGCGAATGGGGCGCGCGGGGGCGGCCGCCGGTCAGCGCGGCGCGATGCCGTTCACCAGCAGTGCGATGTACTGGCCGATCATCTTCGGCCCGGTCAGGTCGGCGTCGCGCTGGTGCGAGCGGCCGATGGAATTGAGCGCCCCGGCGAGGGCGAAGGCGGTGATCTTGGGGTCGGACGGGGCGATCGAGCCGTCGGCGATGCCGGCCGAAATCAGGTCGCGAATCCTGCGGTCGATTCCGGTCTTGATCCGCCGCACGCGCTTGCGGCTCGCCTCAGACAATTCGGCGTCGCTGATGCGCACCGCGCAGCGGCCGAAATCGGTCTCGCTGACCTCCGCATAGCGCGTGAGATAGGCGACGAGGCGGGCCATGCCCGTCGCGCCGTTTGCCGGTTCCGCCCCGCCGCCCGCTTCCACCAGGTCGAGCCCGTGCTGGACGCAGGCCGCCAGCATCGCCTCCTTGTTCTCGAAGTAATAGTAGAGCGTCGGCTTGGTGACGTTGAGCGTCTGCGCCACCGCGTCGAGCGAGGTGCGGTGATAGCCGCGTTCCGAGAAGACGCGGGCCGCCGCCATCAGCACCGCCAGCACCC
>ERZ724521.968-NODE-968-length-12887-cov-5.015274_pt1 | contig 12887 bp, 6 predicted proteins | sample MGYA00376054_ERZ724521 | MGnify/ENA primary metagenome ERZ724521 (study PRJEB28724, sample SAMN07190883) | activated sludge metagenome | isolation source: activated sludge of sewage treatment plant in Hong Hong | place: Hong Kong | collected 2016-03-17 ... | reverse complement strand
CAGATAACCCGCGTAGGAGATATCGCCACGCTGGCCGTCGAACTGATACCAGGGGTTTGCGGAAGTCTCCACATCGCCGAAGACAAGCTGTGCGTCATCGTCGTTGGAGGTGAATCCCTCGGCGGAATGGCTCAGCGCTTCCGTAGCGGCCGCAGTATTGCCGTTTCGCTTGGTCAGGTGGATCGCGTGACGGGCTTCGAGCGAATGTGCGAAACGCGTCCACAAGTCGTAATCGCCGCCAAACATGAGGTCTTCGCCATGGACTTCAACGCCACTGGCGTCGCTTGCCGAGATTTCCGCGATGCCTTCATTGATCAGTCGGCTGACCTCCGAATAGAGAGCTTCCTGACGATCATAAGCCGGCGAAATATTGGCGGTACCCTGGAAAGCCTGTGAATACGGAATGTCACCGAATACGTCGGTCGTGAGCATGAGGCTGTAAGCCATCATGATCTTCGCTACGGCGCCGTAATGGATGTAGTTGTTGTCCTTACACAGTTTGATGAGCGTGTAGTTGTCCATCAGCGGACCTGCATAAAGATTCAACCGCCACAGGTTGTCGAAATCGGATTCCGTGAAGTTGAGGTTATTGTAAACTGCGAACTGGCGGGCGTTACCGGTGATCTGCTGCGTAAACAGCGAGGTGTAACGGGCCATATCGCCACCTTGCGCGTAAGCAAGGGAAGCCTGGATGGTCGGCAACAATACCTTCGGTGGTACGGCTGTCGGGTTGTTCGGGTCGTTGTTGATGTCTTCGAAGTAAGTCTTCTCGCAACTGCTCATGGAGAAGACCGCCAGGAAGGCCACCAACAGTTTGGTATGTTGAAGGATGTTCTTTTTCATAGGTTGGTTTTTTCTCTGGTTCGATAGGTTAGAAAGTCACACGCAGACGAACGCCATAGCTCTTCGTGCCGGGGTTGTTGAAATAATCGAGGCCCTGTGAGTTGTTGGCGCCGGTGAGGCTGGTCTCCGGATCAACACCTTCATAGTCGGTGATGAGCAGCAGGTTGGTACCGATGACGGAGAGATCGATGCTGGAGAAGGGAGTACCCTTGATCAGCTTAGGATCCACGCTGTAGGTCAGGGATGCCTGACGGAGGCGGGTGTATGAGCCGTCTTCAATGAACTGTTCGGTAACTGCGCCGAAACCACCGCCGTTGTCCGTGTACCAGTCTTCACCCAGGGTTACCGAGATATCGTTCGGAGTACCGTCAGATGCTTTCACACCTTCGAAAACCTGGGTGGTACCGCGGTTTTCCGTGAGTTCGCTCATACCGAAGAAGGTAAGGGCGCCTTTCGTACCGTTCCAGATATCACCGCCCTGACGACGCTCAATCAGGACGTTGAGCGACCAACGCTTATAGCTGAAGGTGTTGGAAATAGAACCGATCCAATCCGGGTTCGGGTCGCCGATGACTTTCAGGTCCGCACTGGCGAGCGGGAAGCCATAATAGAAGGAGGTAGGATCATCTTCGATGATGATGTTGCCGCTGCCGTCACGCTCCCAAACGCCTCCGTAGAGTACGCCATAGGGCTGACCGACGAACGCGCGGGCGTCCGAACCTTCAAAGCCGCCGATGTAAAGGCTTTCTACGCCTTCATACAGCGAGATGACCTTGCTCCGGTTGCGGCTCCAGTTCAGGGTGAGGTCCCAGGTGAAATGCTTGGATTTCACGGGGGTGGCATTCAACATGAGTTCGATACCCTTGTTTTCCAACTCACCGGAGTTCAGGATAGCACCTGCGAAACCGGACGAGCCCGGAATGGTGACCGGAATGATCTGGTCAACGGAGTTCGACTGATACACCGTGAAATCAACGCCGAGGCGATTGTCCAGGAAGCGCAGATCGACACCGAATTCTTTCGACGTGGTTTTTTCAGGCTTGATGGTCGGGTTGCCTGCGACATCGGCTACCGTGAAACCACCAACACCGTTGAAGGGGAAGGTGACACCGTTTGTCCAGCCATCGGCTGCGAATCCGCCGTTGAAGACGTTGTTGAGCGAATACTCGGAAGCGTCGTTACCGACCGTCGCGATGCTCGCGCGCAGCTTACCGAACGGAAGCACTTTGTTGTTGTTCATGCCGAGCGCCTCGGTGAAGACGAATCCGATACTGGCAGAGGGGTAGAAGTAAACGTTCTCATCTTTCGGCAGAGTCGAGCTCTTTTCAAAGCGTCCGGTAGCATTCAGAAAGAGCATGTCTTTGAAATCAATCTTCCAGTCCGCGAATACAGACGCTGTACGGTAACGATAGGTGAATTCCTTGGTGAGTACCGACTGCGCATTCGACATGTTGTAGAAGTCGGGCAGGTTAAGTCCGTCACCCTGGGTATAAACACGTTGCGTCCTGCGGCTGAAGAGGTTGTTACCAACCAGGAAAGTTCCGTTCCAACTGTCGTTCAACTTGTACTTGAAGTTGAACATAAGGTCGGAGTACACGTGACGGTAGAAGTTCTGGTCTTCGAAGATCTGACCTGCAGGATTTTGACGGGAGTTGATATCGAAGGCCTGCTTGCGACGATCGGAATAGAAATCGGTACCGATGCGATGCGTAATGTCGAACCAGTCGGTCACATTGTAGACGTTGGTCAACGTACCGAATACACGGTTTACATCATCGTTGAACGGGTTCTTGTTGATGGTCCAGTACGGGTTGTCATAACCGGCACCGCCACGATAAGTACGCTGTGTTCCGTCCGGGAACATGTAAGCTTCCGGATTGCTCGGATCGGAAACGCCGTTCGAGTTGTCGAAGGTGGGAGGGGTGCGCAAAAGGCCCAGCATGATACCGGACAAGTTCGAACCCTGTTGCACGCGGCGACCACCGGAATTGGTATAGGTGACGGTTCCGCTGGTCAACAATTTTTGAGACACTTTCGCTTCACCGGCGAATTTGACGGAAGTCCTCGCCCAGTCGCTCAGGGGAACGATACCGGTCTGTTTCAGATGGCCGACCGAAGCACGGAAGGAGGCGAGATCGTTACCGCCTGAAATGGCGATCGAGTTGTCATAGGTGACACCGGTACGGAAGAAGTCATAGGGATCATACGGGGTTACCTTTTTCTTCGCGTTCGGGTCGGATGCTCCGACGATGCGTCCGTTTTTGTCCCACTTATAGTCGGAGCCATCCCAATACAGGGTATCGATCATGGCACCCCAGGAAACCTGACGCGGGTAACCGCCAAGGCCAGCCTGGCTAACATAATCGGGACCGTACCAGCTCGGAGTACCGGTTTCCCAGGAAGTCCCTTGTGAGAACTTATCCTGAAGCTCCGGTAGTTTGTTGACCTGATCCCACTGGATGGAAGAATTGAAGGTGACGCTTACGCCTTTCTTTCCGGCCGGCGCTTTTCCTTTTTTGGTGGTAATGATAATGGCGCCGTTGGCCGCGCTACCACCGTAGAGGGCGGATGCAGCCGGGCCTTTCAGTACAGTGACCGATTCAATGTCATCCGGGTTGATGTCGAGGGCACGGTTGGAGTTAGAGACGCTCTCCAGACCGTTGTTCGTACCATCGTCGGGGTTACCGGACAGGTTGTACGAGTTGTCCATGGGAACACCGTCAACGACGAAGAGGGGAGAATTGGAACCCAAAATGGAGTTCCATCCGCGCAAACGGATGAAGGACGAACCGCCCGGGGTACCGGTGGAGTTGATGACTGTCATACCCGAGACCTTGGCGGACATACCATTGATTACGTCACGCGAACCGGCCTTGGTGAGAGCATCGCCGCCGACATCCTGCACGGAATATCCGACTGCCTTCTTTTCTTGTTTGATGCCAAGCGCGGTTACAACAACCTCGTCCAGTTTCATCACATCGGCATCCAGCACCACGTCCAGGACATTCGAAGCTCCGAGAGCAACTTCCTTGGTTCGCATGCCAATGCCTGAGTACCGCAACGTCTTGGCGGTTTTCGGGACATTCAGCTTGTAATTCCCGTCGATGTCGGTCGACGTTCCGATGGTAGTGCCTACCACGACTACACTCACGCCGGGGATAGTCTGGTTATCCTGCGAAGAGGACACCTTCCCGGAAATGGTGCGGTCTTGCGCGCTGACCTGCAAAGAGCAGAATGCAAGCAGCAACGCCAGAAGCGTTAGCGTTTTTCTCATAGAAGTGGTTTTTGGTTAGTCTGTAGTTTCAGGGAAACAGCCGTCAAGCTAGCAAATAATGCTGCATCATTAACAAATATTAACTCAAAATTTAGCTAAAAACGGTACAATGGATTGAATTTTAACGTAATCGAATGTTAACAGGCTGTTGATATCCTGACCGCTCGGATGGGGCAGATGGAAAAGGACATAAAAGTTGATTTTCGTACAATTTTTCGGTGCACACATACGACATACAGAGTATTACCAGCCAATCGGATGGTTTTAATACGTTAAAGTTTCTAAATCTTCATTCGTAAAGCGCTTAAGTATCAAGCAAATGAACACTTGCTGGTGGATAACTCCAAGAAAACCTTGACTGATGTTTTCCGACCCGCTTAAATTTGCACGCAGGAAACCAATCTAACCTAAAACCCCAAAAAATGAAAAAACTGTTTCTTACAGTAGCTCTTGCTGCAGCTGTAGCTGGCGCAAACGCTCAGGACATGACGTCGAAGAAAGGCACGCCGATCCTTCCGGAAGCTGGCGACTGGTCCATCGGTTTCGACGCTGCTCCGTGGTTGAACTACTTCGGTAACCTCATGAGCAACGCAGGTAACAACAGCGCGAATGCTGCTTACCAGGAGTCGAACACCATCGTTGGCAAATACATGAAAGACGCCAACACCGCTTACCGCGCGAAAGTGCGCATCGGTTTCGGTAGCACCACCTTCAACAACATCATTCAGGATGATGCTAGTACTTCAACTCCTCGTGGTACCGTTACCGACGAACTGAAGTCGAGCGGTATGGACATCACCCTCGGCGGTGGTATCCAGAAGTATCGTGGCAAGGGCCGCCTGCGTGGCTTCTATGGCGCTGAAGCTGGCATTTCGCTCGGCTCCGCTAAAGAAACCTACTCCTATGGCAACGCGTTCTCTTCTTCGAACAACACCCCTACCACGACCGACTGGACCACCGGTCAGGCTGGCCCAGTTAATGGTAGCCGTCCGACCGAAGTGAAGGCAGGTTCTACCTTCGGCTTCAACCTCCGTGGTTTCATCGGTGCTGAATACTTCTTCGCTCCGAAAATGTCCATCGGCGCTGAGTACGGCTGGGGCCTTGGCCTCTCGTCGACCGGCGAAGGTGAGGAAACGCGTGAATCTTGGAACGGTACCGGTACCACTTCCCAGACCGGCAAAACCGGCAAATCCAGCTCCTTCGGCCTGGATGTAGACAACGCCAGCGGCGCAATCGTGCTCGCGCTCTACTTCTAAGAGTTAAGCCTCTTATAAAAAAACCGCTCCGGATTCCGGGGCGGTTTTTTTTTGGGACAAGGTTCGAGACCGGGGGACTGTGAAAATAGGGACGAGGGACGTGACCGAGGGACAGTGAAAATAGGGACGAGGGACGAGACCGAGGGACGAGGAAAAAATGTCATTTACATCGAAGCACGACAGTTCCACAGCAAGCATAAACCCGAAGCCCGACTTGTCCGCCGCAGGCGGAAACCCGAAACCCGAAACCCGAAACCCGAAACCCAGAACCCTCACCCCCTGTTCCGCTCCCGTTCCAGATCCTTTTTCTTGATGTCCTCCCGCTTATCGTACAGCTTCTTGCCACGGGCCAGCGCGATTTCGATCTTCACCAGGCCCTTTTCGGAAAAGAAGACCTGCACCGGAATCAGGGTCATCCCTTTCTCCTTCAGCCGGGACGTGATCTTTCGGATCTCCTGGGCCGTCAGTAGCAGTTTTCGGAGCCGCTTGGGATCGTGGTTGTAGTAAGAGCCCTGCTCGAATTCGGCGATGTGCATGTTCTTTACCCACACTTCGTCGTCCTGGACGATGCAAAACGCTTCTGCAATGCTTGCTTTTCCGGCACGCAGGGATTTGACTTCCGTTCCGGTCAATACCATCCCGGCCGTGAACTGCTGCAACAGGTGGTATTCGAATCCCGCTTTGCGGTTCTTGATGACGGAAGTGTAGTCGGTCATGGGTTGGCGAAGATACAGAGTCCGGCCGCAAGCTGCGGCCTTGATCATTCTTCCATCACATTCTTTGCCTTACCCAAGAGGGCGTAGGCACTCCGGATAACCAGCCTTTTGACGGCCAGATCATCTTCTTCAGTAAGCAGTTCGATCCATCCATCCTCCCGAACTCCGGTCTTGACCGCATGCATCCGGAACGTGGAATCATTGATGGCTTCGAAGACGAACTGTTCCGTCCCGTAGCGTACGACCGCTTCCTCGGGAACAACCGTTGCCGTTCTACCCGCAAGCCGGATACCGGCCCGCATGAACATACCGGGCAATAATCGGCCTTTGGTCTCCAGCAAATGGCAATGCACAAGCCCTTTGCGCTGCGCGTCCAGGTTGTGACTGACCAGGATCACTTCGGCTTGAAGTGTATCCGCCGGGGCGTCGTTTCGCACCGCCCAGACCCGCTGGCCGACTTCGATGCGGTCGATGTCCTTTTCGAATACTGTCAGGGTCAGATGCAGGTCCTTGGGGTCCACAAGTTCAAAGAGTACGTCGGTAGGTTGTACGGCTTTACCGGTGTTGACGTTGACAGAAGCCACGTATCCGTCGATCGGCGAATGCAGACTGACCTGACGAGACACCTGGCTGGCATCGAAGGAGGCAGGATCCAATCCGAGCAGGCGCAGCTTTTCCGAAGCTGCTGCTACCTCGGCCTGCTGCATGTCAAATTCATTTCGGATCTGTTGGTACGTCTTCTCGCTCACGGCATCCTCGGTTCGCAATTTTTCCTGGCGTTCCTTGTCCAGGCGAAGGTATTCCAGCCGGGAGCGGGCAACGAGGAAATCACGCTGCAAGCCGACATAAGCGGCATCTTCCAGGACAGCGATCGACTCACCTTTCTGAACATGCATGCCCGGAAGGAGGGATAGTTTCCGCACAAATCCACCATATGGAAAGCTGAGTGAAACCAGGTTTTGAGGAGGCACGTCGATCATTCCGTTCAACGTGATCTCCTGGCTCATGGTGCGGCGGTCAGGTAGCGCGATCTGAATATTTGCCTGCCGCAATTGCGCGGCTGTCAGCGATACGATCTGATCGGCGGAGTACTCGGGGGCACTTTCTTTTCTTCCTTCAGTAGGTTGACCGCAGGCGGAAAGGAATAGGGCGATGTATAGGAGGTGCAATTTGGTGCTCATGGTCTTGTTCAGTTTTGTTCAGATAACTCGTTCCAGTCGATGATTGCGTGCAGATAGGCGCGATAGGATTCTAATGCAGCGTGACGGGTCCGCAGGCATTGTTCCACAATACTCAGCCATTCAAAATACCGGATATCGCCACTGCTGAGCCGCAGCGCCGCTTTGCGCTCTAGTTCGGAGATCAACGGCAGTGTCTGATCGCGGTAGATCGAATATTGCTCGCCGGCAGCCTGTAGGCGTTCCTGCCGCTCGAGTCGTTCACGCCGGAGCCTGATCTGTTCTGCTTCCTGCAGGAATCCGGCTTGCGCCCAATTGGCTTTAGCACTTTTGACACGGGCACGTGCGCCCCAGTAAAACAAGGGTATACCTATGCCGATCTGAACCGATTGATAACGGTCGTTCTTTCCCAGCAGAACCTCTCCTTCGGGTAATCGTTGAAAGCCCGAGAAGGACTGGCTCACGACCCCCAGCGTGAAGTCGGGCCCCATGCTTGCCTGCTCGAGCTTCCAGCGGGCCCAGGCAGACCGTTCCCGCCAGGAGGCTAATTGGAGTAAACTGTGTGTACCGTGTGCTTGGGCGTCGGTGTCAGGTAGTCCAAGATCAGCTTCCCACCCGGCAGCATCGGAAGGCAACAAGTTGGTAGTCGTTCCCAATAATTCGCGGAACCTGGCTGCAAGGATGGTAAGCTCGCGTTCTGATTTCAGGACTTCACCGCGCAATTCTTCCCGGCGTGATCGAACACTCAACACCTGCAAGGGATCATTGTCACCGGAACGGTGCCGCAATTCTTCCAGCGCCGCGGCTTTAGCGAACAGGCTGTCGGTTCTCTTTAGCAGCGCCAGGGTAGCTTCTGCCATTCGATAGTCTGTGAAAACCTGACGGACCTCTTTGCGTAACCGCATCGCGTACAGGTTGGTCTCCTGTTCCGCCACCGATACCTGGTACCGGAAGTAGCGACGTTTATTGGCATAATAGACCGGCGAAGAAAACCGCTGTTGAACGCCAAAGCGCCGGTCTTCGTACGGACTATTGATCTTGCCACTTTCGTATCCGAATTCGGTTGGTGAAAGCTCATACGCGTTGCCACTCAGTTCATCGGCTGCTTCCAGGTTCTTCCGCTGGGCTTGTATTCCACTGTTATTTTTCAACGCGGAATCGATGGCAGCCTTTAATCCTATGGGTGTAGCAGGTTCCGTCTGCTGAGCCGTCAGATTTGTTGCGCCCAGGCAGAACAGGAGCAGCAGAACCGTCGGTAGTGCTTTGCGCAAACGTCGGTTCTCGAGATGCTCTTCGGAGAATTGATAGAGAACGGGCAGCACCAGCAGCGTCAGTAAGGTTGCGCTGACCAGTCCGCCGATCACCACAGTGGCGAGCGGGCGTTGCACCTCGGCCCCGGCACCCTTACTGAGCGCCATCGGCAGAAAGCCCAGCGAAGCCACGGCAGCGGTCATCAACACAGGACGCAAACGGATCCGGGTACCTTTCACGATTCTCTCTTTAATGGAATTTACCCCGGACTTTTTCAGGAGGTTGAACTCGGTCACCAAAACGATTCCGTTCAGTACGGCTACACCGAAGAGGGCGATAAAGCCTATCCCGGCCGAAATGCTGAAAGGCATCCCGCGTAGCCAGAGGGCGACAATGCCGCCGATCGCTGATAAGGGGATGGCGCTAAAGACCAAAACACTTTGCCGGATCGATCCGAAGGCGAAGTAGAGGAGCAGCAGGATCAGGCCCAGTGCTATCGGAACCGCAATGGCGAGTCTGGCCTTGGCGGCGATCAGATTTTCGAACTGGCCGCCGTAAGTGATCGAATAGCCGGAAGGAAGATCCAATTTGGTTCGCACACGTTCTTTGAGTTCTTCCACGATGCTTTGAACATCCCGCCCGCGTACATTGAATCCTACCGTTATGCGGCGTCGGGCATTCTCCCGCTGGATCTGATTGGGACCGACCTCCAGGTTGACATCCGCCAATTGCGAGAGCGGGATCGGACTTCCGTCATGCAACAGGACCGGTAATTCCCGGAGGTCCTGAAGGTCGGTCCTGGCGTTATCGTTCAGTCGAACCACCAGGTCGAACCGGCGGTCATCCTCGAACAACATCCCGGCCGAGGCACCCGCAAATGCGGTCTGCACGGCCTGGTTCACTTCATCCACCCGAAGACCATACGAAAGCAAGGCTTCGCGCCGGTACCGGACAACCAGTTGCGGCAACCCGGTAACGGCTTCGACATACAGGTCCACTGCACCGGGAACTTGTCGTACTTCTTCTCCAAGTAGTGTTGCGTAACGGGCCAGCGAGTCCAGGTTGTCGCCGAAGATCTTACACACCACATCCTGCCTTCCACCGGTCATCAGTTCGTTGAATCGCATCTGTACCGGGAACTGAAAGCCGACCGAAATGCCTGGAATCTCTTGCAGGGTAGTACTCATCTTCTCTGCCAGTTCATCGAACGATTTTGCGCTTGTCCAGTGTTGCTTGTCTTTCAGGATTACCATCATGTCCGATGCCTCGATCGGCATCGGGTCGGTTGGAATTTCTCCGCTACCGGTTTTGGTCACGACCTTTTCCACTTCGGGATATCGTTGCTTCAAGAGCCCGGCGGCTTGTTGAACCGCGGCCACCGAGGTGGACAGGGAACTTCCGGTAAGGACGCGCGTGTCAACGGCAAAATCTCCCTCTTCCAGTTCCGGTATGAATTCACCTCCAAGACTTGCCAACACGGAAATCGATCCGCCAAAGAGCAGAATGGCAAGCAGGAGGACGCTGATGGGTTTTTTCAGCACCCTGTTCATTGCGGTTTCGTGCCAATGTTCCAACCGGCGCAAAATCCGATCCGCCAAATTGGGTTTTGTCCTGATCTTCCTGCTCAGGATCAGCGAGCTCATCATCGGGATATAGGTCAATGACAGCAGGAATGCCCCAAGAATGGCAAACGCTACCGTTTGTGCCATCGGCTTGAACATTTTGCCTTCGATACTTTCAAGCGAAAGGATGGGTAGGTAAACTACGAGGATGATGATCTGCCCGAATACCGCGGCGTTCATCAATTTGCCGGCGGCGGTTCCGACTTCTTCGTTCATCTCAGAACGGGTGACCATTCCATGTCCCCGGAAATGTTTTCCATGATGCAGACGGTGCAAGACCGCTTCGACGATGATCACGGCTCCATCGACGATCAATCCGAAGTCCAACGCGCCAAGGCTCATCAAATTTCCACTGACACCGAAGGCATTCATCAGGATGATGGCGAACAAGAGTGAAAGCGGTATTACCGATGCCACGAGAAGCCCTGCCCGAAGATTGCCCAGGAAGATCACGAGGATAAAAAGGACAATGAGCGCGCCTTCGAGGAGGTTCCGTTCCACCGTGGAAATGGCGTTGTTGACCATTTTGGTCCGGTCGAGAAATGGCTCGATGGTGACGCCCTCCGGCAAGGTCGTTTCGATTTCGCGGATGCGGTCTTTCACAGCCTTGATGACGGCTGAGCTGTTTTCTCCTTTGAGCATCATGACGACCGCGCCGGCAACTTCACCTTCATCATTATAGGAAAGCGCGCCGAACCGGGTGGCATGACCCAGCCGAACTTCCCCCAGGTCTCCGATCTTTAGCGAACTCCCGTCCGACAGGCGCTTGACCGGAATCCCCGCGATCTGGGTTTTCGATTGGACGAGGCCTTCCGTACGGATGAAAAGCGCATTCGGTCCTTTCTCGATGTAGCTGCCTCCTGCGTTCTGGTTGTTGGCGTGGAGTGCTTCAAATACGGTTTCCAGCGACACGCCATAGGAGCGAAGTCGGTTGGGGTCAATCGCCACTTCGTATTGTTTCACTTTTCCGCCAAAGGAGGAAACATCCGCCACTCCGGGCGTACCCAGTAGTTGCCTCCGGATGATCCAATCCTGGATGGTCCTCAGGTCCAGTTCGGAATACCGGCCCTCATAGCCGGGCTTTGCCCTGACGACATATTGAAAGATCTCACCCAGTCCCGTGGTCACGGGGGCCAGTTCCGGATTGCCGCTGCCATCCGGTATTTCATTGCGAACGGTTTGCAGCCGCTCATTCACCTGTTGACGTGCCCAATAGACGTCGGTCGCGTCATCAAAGACGATCGTAACCAGTGAAAGCCCAAAGCGGGAGAAGGACCGTTGCTCGATGATCCCCGGGATGTTACGGGTAGCCTGTTCGATCGGAAACGTGATCAGTCGTTCAATATCACCGGCTCCAAGCGCGGGCGATACCGTGATGATCTGGACCTGGTTGTTGGTGATGTCGGGAACCGCGTCGATCGGTAATCGGCTGGCGGAGTAGGCTCCCCATACGACGAGACCGAGGACCAGGAGTCCAATAATGAGTTTGTTCTCGATGGAGAATCGAATGATGCGTTGTAGCATGATGTGAAAGCTTCCGGATCATGTGCAAAAGGTCCATTGACCTGATGCGGATCCGGTGGGTTGGAAATAAAATGAAAAGAAAAAAAGATCAGCCGAGACGAGGGGGCTGCCAAACGCCATTCCCGTCGGCATGACGGATCTTTACATCCAGTGGGATATGTATCCGGTTAATGACCGGAGAAAAAAGCCGGATGCTGAACTCCCGAACCTCGCCGGACGAAGCGACCAGTTGCGAGCAGGCAGTGGAATGTTCGTGGGATTTGAACGGAAGATTCTCATCATGCTCCGGTTGATCGGCGTGCCGGGTGTTATAATGCAATGCCAGATAATCGTCGACACCCATACCCGGTTGTTCCATCCGATGCTCCAGATAATGGGAGATCAGACCCGGAAGTTTGAACAATTCAATTCCGTCCGCCCCGGTGAGCAGAAAACTCAATGACAGAAAAAAGCTGGTGGCACGAAGCACGATGAACAAATATAACCGGACTTTTCGAATGCAAACTGAATTTCCGGGTTAATTTCCCTTAACAAAAGGTTTATGGGCGTACGACCAAAACCGGTATTTGGACGCGATGCCGGACTTTATCGACTGTGGTACCGAAAAGCAGATCCTTGAAGCCCATGTGGCCGTGAGCGCCCATAACCAGCAAATCAGGTTGAAAATCCTTGACCAGATCCGGGATAGCCTTACGCGTGGTGCCAAAACCGATACGGTACTCGACCTTGAACCCTTTGGCACTCAGGTCCTCCTGGTACTTTTCCAGATTCTTGCGGTCACTCAGCATTTCCATATCCCGGATATCCTGTCGCATGACCATTGCACCGGCGGATTCTACAACATGGATCAGACAATACGTCGCGTCCTTTCCTCCTTGTCCTAAGGCGGAAGCAATGGAAGCTTCGTCGGACTGGGAGAAGTCGACGGTAATAGCGATTCGACTGTACCGGATGGTTTCTACTTGGCCAAGTGTTCTGGGTCCACCGTGCGGCGCGCGTGCACTGGGGCGAACAATGCGCGGAAACAGTGGTTTGATGGTTACGTAAAGCAACAGCGCACCTACAGACAAGGCCAATGGGATGACCGTCCAGGCCAGCAGCGTGGGATCCGCACTGGCAGACAACCAGGCGCTGATCTCATCGATGACCAGGCGCACATTCAAGCCTACGATGATCGTCGCGGACAGCCAGGCGAGTGACTTAACCCACCAGGAAATCCGGAA
>ERZ724521.962-NODE-962-length-12917-cov-7.255792_pt1 | contig 12917 bp, 10 predicted proteins | sample MGYA00376054_ERZ724521 | MGnify/ENA primary metagenome ERZ724521 (study PRJEB28724, sample SAMN07190883) | activated sludge metagenome | isolation source: activated sludge of sewage treatment plant in Hong Hong | place: Hong Kong | collected 2016-03-17 ... | reverse complement strand
CCGACGGTTTGCGCCCCCAGAGGTCGCATACCTGCGGCACTAGCCTGGATAGGGACGCATTTCGGCCCCGGAGCCAGCTCGGACCCGGGGCCCCCTTCAGCTTCCCCCTTCACTGCCCTGTTCCACCCAAGCGGGTCGGATTCTCCGCAGTCGGGCCGAAAAGCCGACCCACGAGACATGCGAACCAGAACCTCGACGGCTCGGGTGCAAGAAAAAGGGCCCCGGTTCCCGGGGCCCTGAAACTCTGCGGTTGCTCGCGGCCTAGCGCGAGTAGTGCTCGACGATCAGGCGCTCTTCGATCGGAGCGGCGATGTCGCTGCGGTCGGGCAGGCGGTTGACCGTGCCCTTCAGACCGTCGTGGTCGGCCAGGAGCCAGGCCGGGGTCGGGCCAGCCGACTCGGTGGACTGGCGGGCCATGGCCTCGATCGCGGTACCGGGCTTGACGGCAATCTCGTCACCGGCCGAAACCTCGTACGAGGGACGGTCGAGGCGCTTGCCGTTGACCTGGATGTGCTGGTGGACGACGAACTGGCGGGCCTGGGCGCGGGTCGAAGCGAGACCGAGCCGGTAAACGACGTTGTCAAGACGGCTCTCCAGGTGACGCATCAGGTTCTCGCCGGCCATGCCTTCTTCGCGGTTGGCGCGGTCGAAGAGCTTGGCGAACTGCTTCTCGCGCAGGCCATACATCGCCTTGGCGCGCTGCTTGGCACGCATACGGACCGAGAACTCCGAAGCACGGCGCCGGCCGCGGCCATGCTGGCCGGGCGGGTAGGGGCGACGCTCCATGGCGCTCTTGCCGCCGAGGGCCCGTTCACCCTTGAGTCCGAGATCTACGCCCTCACGGCGCGAAAGCTTTTCTTTTGGTCCTGTGTATCTGCCCATAGTGCGGCGAAGGAGCCTACCGGATCGGGCGAATTCCCGCTTTGTGCGGCAGCGACTTGGCCGGTCCGCGTCCACTCGACGCCGAACAGCGTCCTATAGTCGGTACATGGAGTCGCTCAAGGGACGCTTGCTGGTAGCCGCACCGAGCCTTTTCGATTTCTTTCGGCGCACCGTTGTGCTGGTCGTCGAACACACCGATCAGGGGGCCTTCGGGGTGATTCTCAACCGCCGCGCCGACACCGAGGTGGCCGAACTGGTTCCCGATCTCGGGCCGCTGGTCGAGCAGGGGGCTCCGCTCTGGGTCGGTGGCCCGGTCGGTCCCGACTCGATCGTCGTGCTCGGGGATTTCAACCATCCGGACCAGTCGGCCGGGGTGGTCGAGGGCAGCATCGGGGTGGTTGACCCGGACGGTGATGCCGACTTCTCCCGGGCCCGTGTCTTCGTCGGACACGCCGGCTGGGGGCCGGGACAGCTCGAAGGTGAAGTCGAGCGCGATTCCTGGATCGTTTCCGACTTCGATCCCGATGATGTCTTCTCGGAAGGCGATCTCTGGGCCGAGGTCGTTCGCCGGCCGGGGGGCGAACTGGCGATCCTCGCCACGATGCCGGATGACCCGACTCTGAACTGAAAGCAAGAGGACCGGAACACCCTGTTTGCGAAGCGGTGGCTTCGGGAATAGTGGTTCCGTTGGCGGTGGCGGTAACGCCGTCACCCGATTGAACGGTAAGCGATCCCCCTGGGCCGAATGGCACGGATCGCCAACCCGAACTCAATGGAGAGAAGAGATGAGCATTATGCGGAGCAGACTCTTGCCTGCTGCGGCAATCGCGGCGTTGTCGATACTGATCGCCTGGCTGATCCCGGCCGGGGCGAAGGCGGCCACCGTGACATATCCGAGCGGGAACGTGAGCACTTTCGCCACCGGCAACGGTGGCTGGACCTCGAGCACCGACTACGGCGGAGTATGTGTGCCGGCAGTGACCTGTCCCGAGCTTTCCGGCAGCTACCAGTCAACCGGTGGCGCAGCCGGCGGAAGCGACGGGTACATCCGGACCGATTCCGGCGAACTTACCGTCGCCTCCCTGCTTTCAACCTCCACCCACACCTGGCGGAGCCCCGCCTTCACCTATAACGGGGTCGGCGGCGCACAGCCCGAAGGGCTGCACTTCTCGGTCGGGGTCAATCCCGCGGTGGCGCAGTTGCTGAACCTGGGTGTCGACATCGGGATAAGCGCCAAATTCACCGGCGTTTCCGGCGGTGGAGATCAGATTGTGATTGACGATGTCACCCCCGGCACCGCCTCCGGCTGGAAGACGCTGAACGGCCAGATCGGGCCCGACGCGCTCGAGGTCGGCAAGCGATACCGGGTCGAATTGTCGGTTTCGGTCGGCGGCCTGGCTGCGGTCCTGCCGTCTGGCTCGATCGGGTTCGACGATGTCTCGCTGCGAGCCACCGGTCCCTCCGGCAACGGAAATGGCAACGGCAACGGGAATGGAAACGGGAACGGCAACGGCACCGGCAATGGCAACGGCAACGGAAACGGTGGCAGCACCGTGCTGCCCCCGCCGAAGGTGATTCCGGCCGGGAAAGCCTTCCTCTACCGGAACAAGCTCTACATCCGGGTCAAGTGCCCGCGGGCTTTCCGGCCGCGCTGCCGGATCAACCTGGTCGCCCTGACCAGGAAGCGGCACGGACGAAAGCTGACCCCGGTCCGCCGGGCGAACGTCCGCCGGGGCCATTCCGGACGCAAGGTCCTCGGCGTCAGGCGCCCGTTCCGGGTCAAGGTCCGGAAGATGGCCAAGGCCGGGAAACGGATCGTCGTGCGACAGAAGATCAGGTCCAAACGAGGCCGCAAGCACGCGATTCGATACCAGCGCCTTCGCGTGGTGATCCGCACCCGCAAGTAGAGGCAAATGGCACGGGCCGGGCCCCGGTAGGCTTGGCCCGTGTCTTTTCCCTCGCCGGACCGTCAGCCCCTCGCCCGCACCGACCTCGATCCCGATCCGATCAAGCAGTTCGGAGCGTGGTTCGAAGCTGCCGCTGAGATCGTGGCCCTGCCGGAGGCCATGACCCTGGCCACGGTTGACGAGGCGGGACGACCTGACGCCCGCATGGTTCTGCTCAAGGGCCACGGAGCCGACGGATTCCGGTTCTTCACAAACTACGAGGGGGTCAAGGCAGCCCAGCTCGATGCCAGCGGGGAGGCCGCCCTGGTCTTCTTCTGGGCGCCGCAGGACCGGCAGGTCCGGGTCCGGGGCCCGGTGCGACGGCTGGACGCGGATGCCTCTGACCGGTATTTCGCGAGTCGGGACCGGGCGAGCCAGGTCGGCGCCTGGGCTTCCCCCCAGAGCCAGCCGATTCCCGACCAGAGGGAGGCGCTCGAAGAGCTGGCCGAAGCGGCGGCCGATCGTTTCGCGGAAGGTGAAGTACCGCGACCCCCGCATTGGGGAGGTTTCATCCTGGAGCCCCGCTCGATCGAGTTCTGGCAGGGTCGCGGGGCCCGGCTCCACGACCGTTTTCGCTACGACCGCCAGGCTTCGGGAGAGGGCTGGAAGATCACCCGCCTGGCTCCCTGAGCGAAACGGGTCCGGTTCTTTCGCAGTCACCGGCTGCATGACATCTCGCAGGGGGCTGGACAACCTGCCCCGAACCTGTTTAGCCTGCAAGCCTCAGGGGTGATGTCCGTTTTTCCGTTAAAAGTCCGGTTGGCGTTTTTCGCCGCCCTCGCCGCAGTCCTTCTGGTTCCATCGGCGGCTGAAGCCCAGACCTGGTCCGGCGGAGGCATCACCCTGCCCGGTCCGACCACCAACCCGAACATCGGCAAGATCCTGCCGCTGGCTCGGCGTGAGTTTTCCCGAAACGTGGTCGAACGCCGCGGCAACAACGTTCCCCGCTACCGAAACGGCAAGGGCAGGATTGCGCCGTACAGCATCTCGGATCAGTGGTGCGCCGCCTTCTCGACCTGGATCTGGAACCACGCCGGCTTCAAGTCCTACCTAGGGACGAGCATCCTTTGGCCGTCATATGACGGCACCATGGTCGGGGTCCAGGTCCGGGACCTGACCAACTGGGCGACCAGGAACGGCTACTTCTCCTACCGGGCCAAACCGGGCTACCTCGTCGCTTACGGAACCACCCACATCGGCATCGTCGAGAAGATCGACCGGACCACCGGTCGCGCGGTCGGCTCGATCGAGGGCAACATCGGCAACCGGGTAAACCGGGTGACCGTGCCGATGGACCGGGTCACCGGATACATCAGCCCGGTGCGGCTGACCCCGATCCAGCTCGACAAGAGTGCCGCCTACGCTGACATGGCGGTCCCACCGGCCGCGCTCGAGCGGGCCGAAGCTTCCGGGTTCAGCCAGCCGTAAGGTGATCCATCAATGACACGCAGCCGGAGATCTCCGGTTGCGCGCCGTTGCTGCCGGCGGGCTTGCCGATCAGGCGGCCATCCCAGCAGCCCGCCCAGTCGACCTTGACCTCGTAACGGGCCGCGCTGCCGTCGACCTCTTTGGTGCAGACCCAGCCGCTTCCGCCGGGCCTGCAGTCGTGGGCGGATGCGGCCCCGACCGACTTGGCGATCGAGGCGTAGTTGGTGCCGAGGTACGGAGTCGGCGCGAAGAGGACGACCAGCGAGAGGGCCAGCAGGACCAGGGCGACCGCGAAACCACCGACCAGGATGATCCTGGTCCGGTGACCGCGATAAGGGTTGTTCCGGCGCTGCCCGAACCGGCGATCGACGCGTTCGGCATTCCGCTCGCTCCGGGTCTTGTAATCGGGCAGCCCGCTGAAATCTTCGCTCACACCGTCCATCGCGCGAGCAGAGTAGACCGCCACTTTCAGCCAGGTCGGAAAACCCCTGCTAATGAACGGAAAAATGCCGTCCGGCTAGGGAACGCTGCGGATCAGCAGGAAATCGGCGCCGCCGGCATCCGTGTGCGTTGTTCCTCCCAGGACCGTCTGTTTACCGGTTTGGATCACGCTGGAGAGTCCGGCGCCCCATGATGCTGCCGAGGTATTTCGCGGTATTGCCTGGAGCCCGCCCGGGTGCCCGCTGCGACTCACCTTCACCCAGGCGGCCCTGGCCGAACACGAATACGGGCAGGGGTCCCGCATGGAACTGCCGGCGAGAATCACCTGCCCGGCATCACCCAGGGTGAGGTCGTTGACCCGGAACTTTCTGCCCCTGGGGCTGATCCAGGCGACGCCGGCCTTGCCAAACCGCGGGTCGAGTTTGCCCCTCGCGTTCAGCTTCAGCACGCGGGCCCGGCCCTTCCGGTCGGCCAGGTAGATCGAACCCCCGGGGCCGACCACCATTCCGGCCAGCCAGCTTCCCTCGGGCCTGCCTTGCCTGCCGTCAAGTTCGAGGGTGCCGTCGACCCCAAAGCCCTTCGCCGGGTCGCCATCCGGTCCCAGCTTGGTCATGGTCCTGCTGTCGGATACCCAGGCGGTCCCGTCTTTGGCGAATGCGAACTTCAGCTGATCCGGAATCTGGTTGCCGGGAACGTCGGCGATTCCGTCACCGCCGTAGCCGGGGTCGAAGTTGCCTTGCCCGTCGATTCGGGTCACTACCGCGCCTTCCAGCTTCCGGCCACCGACCATGTAACGGTCGCCGCCGAGGGTCTTCACCTTGCCGCATCTGCGGAAGCCGTCCAGGTGCAGGATGCCGCCGGTGCCGAAACCGCCGTCGAGGGTGCCGTTCCGCTTCAGCTTGATCAGGTCAGCCGCCGGATAGCCGTAGACGCAGGCCAGCAGCCCGCCTTCGGCAGTCGGGGAAACGGACTTCGCGGCGTAGCCCCAGCGGTCATCGAAGGGCTCGACCTTCACCTTGCCGTCACCACCGAAAGTCCGGTCGAGGCGGCCGTCAGCCAGATAGCGGGCGAAGCTTGCCGCACCGCCGGCCTCGCCGGCGGCAAGGATCTTCCTTCCGGAACGGGCGAGGTCGTGGATCTCGTCGGCCGATCGACTGAAGACGTTGAAATCAAGCCGGCCGCCTTCCCCGAACGTCGGATCCGGCACGCCTGCCTGATCGAACCGCGCCAGGTACTCGTCCCAGTCCGCGTACGCGATGGTCCGCCCGACCGCCACGACGCTGTCGTCCGGCCCGGACTGGAGGTCGATAATTCTGTCCCGGCTTCCGGGAGCGAAATCGCTGATGATCTCGCCGCCGCTTCCGAAACCGGGGTCGGGGCTGCCGTCACTCAGCAACCGCAGCAGCACCGAATCATCGAACTGGGCGCCAGAGCCGCCGATCCTGCGGAGACCGCCCAGGAGCATGCGTCCGGAACCGTCCAGGGCCAGCTGGATGGAGGACTTCGCCAGGGGGATTTCAAGCGACCCGCTGGTTCCGAACCCGTAGTCGGGCGTGCCGTCGGTTTGAAGGAGGGTCAGGAGTTTGTCGGTCACGACCAGCGGGCGGCCGTCGGCTCCAAGCTCGAAGTCGGTGATCGGGCTCGTTCCGCGGGGCAACCGCGGATCGAACGAGAGGTCGGTTTCACCGTTGTAGTAGAGCCGCCAGAGAGAGCGGTAACTGCTCAGGTAGATCCCCTCGTCGTTCATCCGGATCCCGATTTCTCCGCCGTCGGAGATCAGCCTCACGTTGCCTGACTTGCCGAAGCTGCGATCCAGCGTTCCGTCGGAGAGAAACCGGGTCAACTGAAGCCTTCTCGCGACCGTGCCCGCGATGTAGATGCGGCCCTTCGCGTCGGTCGCGACCGTCTGAAGGCTGGCCTCGCCGTTGAAGGTGTTCTGCTTGAAGCGCACCAGCCCGTTCCTGCCGAAGCTCCGGTCGGGTTTCCCGTCCGGCCCGAATCGCTGAAGGAAGACCGGCCGGCTGCCGCGCTGGCTGCCGCCGCTGGCGACGATCAGCGAGTTGCCCTGCATGGCGAAACCCTGGATGTCGGCCAACTGCCCGTCGAACCGCTTCGAGGGGATAACGCCGCCTTCGCCGAAACCGACGTCGAGGCTGCCGTCCGGATGGTGCCGGGAGATCCAGATCCGCAGGTCACCCCGTTCCCTGACTATGGTCGATCCGTCCTCGAGAACCTCGGTCTGAAACACCTCGTTCTTCCAGCCCGGCACCTGACCGAAACCGGTGATCGTGACCTTGGCGCCGTGCGGTGAAGCGGCGGTCGTCGAGGTGAATGCCCAGGAAAGCAGGACAGCGAGCAGGGCGAGGAAAAGGGGGGCGGATTTGGTGCGAGAAGTCATCAGCGGAAGCGAGTCAGCAGGAAGTTGCTTCGCTCCGGGGCGAAATCCATTGATCCCGCGACGACCGTCTTCTTGCCGTCGAAGTAGACGCTGTTGCCGATCGCGTCGGGGCGGAGGCCAAGGCTCAGGAAAGCCCGCTTGCCAAAGGCGCGGTCGACCTTTCCGTTCGGCTTGACCCGCTTGAGGAGCAGCGGGTGGGAGCAGCCCCAGTTCGGGAGGCAGGCCGGACGGCTGGCCCCGGTCACGATGACGCTGCCGTTTCGGCGAACCCCGATCCCGTACGGACGGGCCGGAAACGGCTTGCGGAAATACGGCGCCTGGCTGGTCGTCGCTTCGGGCAGGATCACCACTCCCCGCTTGCCGTAGCTGCGCACCGGGAAACCGCGCGGACCTAGTTTGGCCACGAACGGTTTCTTCGCGTAGAGGCCGGTGATGAAGATGCTGCCGCCCCGGCCGAGCGCTGTGCCGTTGATCTTGATCAGCCCGGGGAGGTACATCGGCTTCTGACCGTCCTTGCTCTGGGAAACGGAATCGGTGCCGTAATGAAGCTTGCCGCCGATGCCGAAGCTCTTGTCGGGGAAGCCGTTCTTTGTATAGCGCACGATGTACCGGGCATCACCGTTAGAGACGACCAGCAGGGTCCCGCCATTGCGGTCGGGAACAAGGCTGGAGAAGTAGACCCAGAAATAGTCACCGTCGGCCATCTCGGTTCGCCTGGCGATCCCGTCATCGCCGTAGCTGCGATCGATCTGACCGTTTGGCAGAACCCTTGTCAGATCCATTCCGCGGCGGCTTTGGTCGATGTCCATGGCTGAGAGCACCGCGCCCCTGCCGTCGAATGAAATGTCCTGGCAACGGCCGGAGAAGGGCAGGGTCAGGCGGCCCTCGTCGCCGAAGTTTTTGACCAGATCCCCGTTGCGGCTGACTTTCCAGACCACCGAGTCACGGCCGACCTTGGCGCAGACCATCGCCCCGCCGGCGGGAAGCAGGGTCAGCTTCGCTTTCGGATTCCAGCGCATCGTCGGGTTGGCGAGAATCAGCCGGCCCCCGTCACCGAAGCCGGATTCAGGTTTTCCGTTCCGGGTGAATGATGCGAGCGCGACCCCGTAGTTGTAACCCCGGGACTGCTGTATCGACCCCACCGCCAGGTAGGTGTGATCCCTGCGCTTCGCCGAGTCGGTCAGGTCGGCGTCGGGCAGGTAACCGGTCTTGATCGTTCCGACGCCCTCGTTGCCGAAGTCAGGGTTCAGGTTGCCCGCCTGGTCGACCTCGCGAAATGAAATCCGGCCGGGCTGCCCGCCCCAGGCGACCGCGCTACCGCCGGCGAGTGGCCAGAGGCCGGTGGCTCCGACTCCGTCGAGCCAGTCCGCTTCAACCGATCCGTCTCCGCCAAAGGCTGCGTCCGGGATGCCGTTCGGGTCGATGCGGCTCAGCGAGTAGAGGCGGTCACCCGAATCGGGATTGCGGTCGCCGACGAAGATGACCGAACCGTCCGGCATAACGGCTCCCTCGGTATTCGTTGACGCGAGGCCCCAGGCAATGCCGTTGCCGGTGGGACCGTATCCGGGGTAGGGCGTGCCGTCGAGTGAAAGCCGCTGGACCATGCCGCCCGAGGTCTGGATCATCACTCCGCCCGGAGCGGCGGCAATCTGGTTGCCTCCGTAGCGAACCACCCCGACACCGCCAAAGGTCGGGTCCAGCTTGCCCGCCGGCGTGAGCCGGAAGGTGCGGGTGTAGAAGGTGACGTAGATGCCGTCATCCGTGGCCAGGACGTCGTAGGGATAGTCGCTCGCATTCAGGTCCATGCGGGCTACGCCTTCGACCCCGAAGCTCCCGTCGAGGTGACCGGAGGGGGTCAGTCTCATCACGGCTTCGCCGCCGTAGCCGACCAGCAGGATCCGTCCGGAATCGTCAACTCCGCCGGCGATCCACTGTTCCTTCGCGAAGAAGATCGGCCGGCCCCGGCCGAAATCCGGGTCCTGGCTTCCGTCCGGCCGGAGCCGGTTGACGACCATGACGTCGCCGGCCGCTCCCGCCCCGCCGATCAGGATCGCCCCGCCATCCGGTGCGGTGAACACCTTGTTCCAGCCGATCGACCGGTTGCCGACCATCGAGGTGATCCGCTCCACTCCGGCATTGCCGAAGGAACCGTCCAGCTTGCCGTCGGCCCCGATCCTGAAGAGCCGGAAAGGCGTATCGGCCATCAGGTAGGTCGAGCCGTCCGGAAGGGAGGCGGTGTCAATCCATTCGCTCGTCTGCTCGAAGTCACCGAAGTTCACGCTGTTGATTCCCGGGATCCGATTGCCGCCAAAGGATGGGTCGAGCGACCCGGCGGGGACTTTGGCCGTGGCGGTCCCGGAAAATGCGGCCAGGGCCAGCAGGCCGGCCATCGCGAGGCTGGTGAAGAAACGATTTCTGAGGTGTCGGGGGCGTCTCATACGCATTTCCTTGTGGCGGGCTGGACTGGACGGGCTGCCGAAATCGGCAGGCATCCTTCAAACCCGTCCCTGAACTGAAAGTACCGCCCGGACGGTTGCGGCTTTCTACCGGACTTTCGTCCGGAAACTCAGTCGCGAACCTCGGGTGATTCGACCACGTAGATGTTGTTTCCGTCGGGGTCACGCAGGCCGAACATCAACGGGGCGCCGGGGGTCCGCATCGGTTCCTCGTCCACGTCGATTCCGCCGATTTCGCTCAGTCGGCGATGCTCGCCGAGCACGTCAACCGACTCGACCCCGATCGTGCTGCCGCCGGGTTCATCCCGCATCGGGGGGTTCAGGGCGAGCCGGGCTCCGGAGCCGGGTGGTGCGACTTCGACCCAGCGCATGCTGCCGTCCTCGCCGAAGGCCTGGTCGCCCCTGAGTTCCCAACCGAGCTTCTCGGTATAGAAGTCAATCGCGTCGTCCTGGCTCGCAACGGTGAACATCGCGACTCCGAGGTTGTTGACTGTGGTGGCTGAATCTGACATGGATCCTCCGGTCGGTCGTGGTCTTACCGATCCTATGCCCGGATCCTTACCGGCGAATCAGGCCCGCTAACGCTTCAGTCGAATCACCAGGGCCTGGTTTCGCCCGGAACTGGTCTCGGTGAAGCCCCCGGCCAGCAATCCGTAGCTGCTGAGGCTGAGCGAATTCGCTCTTGTGTTGGCTCCGAGCCGGAGCTTGTAAAGCCCCTCGTTCGCGAAGTTCCGGTCCCGGCCTCCACGCCCGTTCAACCTGAACACCCGCATGCTCTCGCAGAGTTCCTCGCAGCGCCGGAGCCGGGAGAAGGCCGACATCGCGACCTTGCCGTCGCTTTGGACCTTGAGGTCGGTGAGTCGCAGGATCGAGCCCGGGTTGCTCAGGATCCGGACCCCCTTGGTCCCGAATCCTTTCGCGGGCTTGCCTCGCGCGGTCAGTTTGGCGATGGCCGACCGGCCCCTGGTGTAGCCGCCGACAAACACATTGCCCCGCTTCGAGACCCCGATCGCTGCCGCCCATTGCATCTGGCCCTGCTTGGGGTCGAGGAACTTCGAGATCCCGTTCTTTCCGAACGACCTGTCGAGCTTGCCATCGGGGTCGAACCTGGCGATCGTGCCGGCTTCGGCAATCAGGACGCTGCCATCCGGAAACGCGTAGAAGGCGAAGCGCGGCCGAAACCATTGTTCGGAGAGTGCCGTTGCCACCCCCTGTTCGCCGTAGCTCGGGTCCTCCGAACCGTCACGGGAGAGGCGAATCACGCTGCGACGGGTGCCCAACATTCCGCCGACGAGCACACGCTCTCCGGAAGGGGCGATACCGGTGCAGAGTGAGAGGTCGCCCGCCGGCCACATGCCGTCCTGGCCGAACTCCTCGTCCGGAGTTCCGTCCGGGTTCATCCTCACGACCCAGGCGCGACGGCCGCTTTCGACACAGGCGATCAGATCGCCATCCGCCATCCAGTTGAGGTTCCGGACCTGATCGGCGTGATCGTCAGACCCGACCTGCTGTCGCAGCACGCCCCCCTGACCGAAACCGGGATCAAGCCTTCCGTTCGCCAGATACTTGACGAACAGAGCCTGGTTCTCGGAGCTGCCGCCCGCCAGAGTTTCACCGTTCCTCAGGGTGAGGGTGTCGTTGATCCGGTCGTCGGAGGGCACCGTTCCCCGGAACTCCAGCAGACCGTCGCCGCCGTATTCGGGGCTCAATTCGCCGTCATTGCCAACCTTGACTGCGGTCCGGTGGTAGTAGCCGGTGTTTCCGATGACGACGATTCCGTCGGCGACGGCAGCCACCTCGGTCACCGTGTTCTTGCTGGGGAACGGTGTTCCGTAAACGGTGACACCGCCGTCCCCGAACGAATCGTCGGGGCTGCCGTCCGGCAGGATCCTCATCACGCCCTGGTCGGAAGCGTTGTCGTCATCCGGTTCGCCGGCGATGACGAAGCGGCCTTCGGGGTCGATTTCAAACCGGTCGGGCTCATAGTCCGGGTTGAAGGGAAAGGCCGGAACCGACCCGTCGGTCCCGAATGCAGGGTTCAAGGTTCCGCCTTCGCCCAGCTTGAGAATCCTGCTGATCACGTCGTAGTCGCCCCTGACCGCCATCAAGGTCCCGCCCAGGGGGGATTCCCCGATTGAAGCGATCTCCCGGTCTCCCGGCACATCGGAAGTCTTCCTGTAGGAGAACCGCAGATCGCCATCGGCCCCGTAGCTACGAACGCAGTTGTCGGAATAGACGAGAGCCCCCAGGGTGGTAACCGTGATCCGGTCGAAGGTGAAGCAGCCGGTCTGCGTTCCGAGGTTGATGGCGCCGTTTGCCCCGAAGGATCTGACCACTTCACCGTCCGGGGTGAGGCGGATCAGAAGCGAAGGATTTCCGTAGGCCTCGCTCGCGAGCACGAATATGTTCCCGTCCTGGTGGACGCCGACGCCATAGGAGAAGAAGCCGTCCTCGTCATTCAGGAAATCACTCAGCTTGAGCGTCGTAGCGCCGTTTGCGCCGAACGAGTGGTCGAGTTCCCCGGTGTTGCGGTCCAGTCTTTGAACGACGACACTGTCGGGCCGGCCTCCCTCGCCCCGGGAGACGACGATCAGGGAGTCGCCCTGGAATGCGAGATTCAGGGCCCAGTGATGTTCGCCCCCGACGAGGGGGAGCAAAACGGTTCCGTTCTGGCCGAAGGCCGGGTCGGGTGTGCCGTCGGGTCCGCGTTTGACCACCACCGCACGGAAATCGCGGGTGATGTCGCCGTCCGAACCGAGGTATTCGGCGGAGATGGTTGAGCCGCCGCCGGCGTCGATCATCTCGAGAGGGAAGGTGGGCACCGAGACCAGAGGCCCCCCGACGACCGTGCGCCCGGGACTCTCCCCGAAACCGGGATCCAGATCACCCGGCTGCGCGGCAGCCGAACCGGCGAAGCCCGCCAGGGCTCCTGCGGCAATCAGAAAGACGGTGAAACTGCGCTTCATACGCTCCCTCGACTGGATTCGTTTGAAGAAACCGAGGCGAACCACCTAACCCGCAGCAAAAACAAAAGTTCCGATGACCGGATGGGCACGGCTGGTTTCGAACCAGCGACCTCTCGCGTGTGAAGCGAGCGCTCTCCCGCTGAGCTACGCGCCCGGGAACGGGCATTGTAGTTGGACGGCCTGAGAGACGGGTAGCGGCTCAGAGGTGGAAATACCCGGGCCAGCCGGATAGGTTCTTCCCAATGCGGGGGAGACTCAAGGAACTCTGGGGGAAGCCGGGCTTCGCGAATGTCGTCGCCCTGGTCGCGTTGTTCATCGCCCTGGGCGGCGTTTCGTACGCGGCCGTTCAGATCCCGAAGAACAGCGTCGGGACGAAGCAACTGAAGAAGAACGCGGTCAA
>ERZ724521.956-NODE-956-length-12953-cov-4.506435_pt1 | contig 12953 bp, 11 predicted proteins | sample MGYA00376054_ERZ724521 | MGnify/ENA primary metagenome ERZ724521 (study PRJEB28724, sample SAMN07190883) | activated sludge metagenome | isolation source: activated sludge of sewage treatment plant in Hong Hong | place: Hong Kong | collected 2016-03-17 ... | reverse complement strand
GCGAGCGCGCCGGCGGGCGCCCTGCGCACGCTGTTCGCCGGAGGGCCCCCCTCCGCGAGGGCCGTTGTCCGGCCGGGGCGGCCGTCGGCCGGGGGCCTGGGCCGGTTTCGCTGGAGACGCTCCTTGGGGTCTGGGACGCTGATCGTTGCGGCGTTCGCGATCGCGGCCTTTGCCCTTGCGCCGCCCGCCGGACCTGCCGCTCTTGATCTTGCTGTCGAACCGGGTCAGTTCATCCTCACCCCCCACGGCCTCGTACTCGGGTTCCAGCTCCACGCCCACGTTCTTGGCGGCCTCGTTCTCCTCGGCGATCTGCGCGAAGTCCAGCTCCACCTCCACCCCTTCGCGGTTCTGCGCCAGGATCTCGCGCACCCGCTCAACAGGAAGCCCCGCCATCACCGGCGCGCTGCCGGGCATCTTGAAGAGATACCACATCTTCTCCTCGAAGATGTCCGTCTTCATGTGGTAACCCGTGCCCTGCTTGGTCTTGAGCTTGGCGTTCTGTGAGGGGTAGCTCTTCACCGCCTCGATGTACATGTCCAGCTCGTAGTTCAGGCAGCACTTCAACTTGCCGCACTGGCCGGCGAGCTTCTGGGGGTTCAGCGCCAGTTGCTGGTAGCGGGCCGCACTGGTGGTCACGCTCCGGAAATCCGTGAGCCAGGTGCTGCAGCAAAGCTCCCGCCCGCAACTGCCGATGCCACCGATCCGTCCGGCCTCCTGCCGCGCACCGATCTGCTTCATGTCGATGCGCACCTTGAAGCGGTCGGCCAGCTTGCGGATCAGGTCGCGGAAGTCGATGCGTTGCTCCGCGGTGTAATAGAACGTGGCCTTGGTGCCGTCACCCTGGTACTCCACGTCGGTCACTTTCATGTCCAGCCGCATCTCGTGCACCACGGCGCGGGCGGCCAGCATCGTCTCGTCCTCCAGCTTGCGCGAAGCATGCCAGCGGTCGATGTCCTCCTGGGTGCTCTTGCGCAGGATCTTGCGCAGTTCGTACGTATCGGTGATGGCGCTCTTGCGCTGCATCTGGGCACGCACCAGCTCGCCCGCAAGGGTCACCATGCCGATGTCGTGCCCCGGAGCGGCGTCCACCGTCACCAGGTCGCCCGGGTTCAGTTGCAGGGCGCTGGCATTGCGGTAGAAGCTCTTGCGGGTGTTCTTGAAGCGCACCTCCACCGCGTCAAAGGGGGTCTGGCCGCTGGGCAGGGGCACGCCGGTGAGCCAGTCGAACACGTCCAGCTTGTTGCAGCCGCTGGTGCTGCAATAGCCATTGCTCTTGCATCCGGCCGGTTTACCGTCCGCTCCTGTTCCACAGTTGCCGCAGGCCATTCCATACGCCGGGACCGCATAGGTCCGTTCGGCGAAGCGCGAAGATAGCGGTGTGCCGCAGGGGTGGGCGACCAGGCTCGCCGGTTCTACACAGCGAAGCGTTCAGTTGCCCGTTTGAAGGGCTCCTTCTCGAAGTGCTTCGGGTCCTTCACCTTGGTGGGGTGCGTGGCGTGGTACTCGAACTCGTCACGGAAGTGGCGGATGGCGCTGGCCACGGGCCAGGCGGCCGCATCACCGAGCGGGCAGATGGTGTTGCCTTCGATCTTCCGCTGGATGTCCCATAGCAGGTCGATGTCGTCCATGCGGCCTTGTCCGTGCTCCAAGCGGTGCAGCACCTTTTCCATCCAGCCGGTGCCCTCGCGGCAGGGGCTGCATTGGCCGCAGCTCTCGTGGTGGTAGAAGCGCGTATGGTTCCACGTGCTGCGCACGATGCACTGCGCGTCGTTGTAGGCGTAGAAGCCGCCGGAGCCGAGCATGGTGCCGCTCTGGAAGCCCCCGTCGCTCAGGCTCTCGTAGGTCATCAGGCGCTGCTCGCCCTTCGCGGTCTTGAGGAAGAGCTCGTAAGGCACGATGGGCACGCTGCTGCCGCCGGGCACCACCGCCTTGAAGGCGCGGCCCACAACACCGCCACAGTACTGATCGCTGTTGATGAACTCGTCACAGCTCACGCCCAGTTCGATCTCGTACACACCGGGGCGCTTGATGTTGCCACCGGCGCTGATGAGCTTGGTGCCGGTGCTCTTGCCCACGCCGATCTTGGCGTACTCCTCGCCGCCGTCGTTCACGATGGGCACCACCGCGGCGATGGTCTCCACATTGTTCACCACGGTGGGGCACTCGTACAGGCCCTTCACGGCCGGGAAGGGCGGCTTGATGCGCGGGTTGCCACGCTTGCCCTCCAGGCTCTCGATCAGCGCTGTCTCCTCCCCGCAGATATAGGCGCCGGCGCCCACCTGCACGTGGATGTCCAGGTCATAACCGGTGCCCAGGATGTTCTTGCCGAGCCAGCCGGCGGCGCGCGCCTCGGCGATGGCCCGCTCCAGGATGCGGCTCACGTAGAAGTACTCACCGCGGATGTAGATGAAGGCAAGGTTGGCCCCGAGCGCGAAGCTCGAGGTGATCATGCCCTCGATCAGGATGTGCGGGATCCGCTCCATCAAGTAGCGGTCCTTGAAGGTGCCGGGTTCGCTCTCGTCGGCGTTCACCACCAGGTAGCGGGGCACACCGGGCGGCTTGGCCAGGAAGCTCCACTTCATGCCGGTGGGGAAGCCCGCACCGCCGCGACCGCGCAGGCCACTCTTCTTCACCTCTTCCACCACGGCCTCGGGGCTCATGGTCTTCAAGGCCTTCTCCACGCTGCGGTAGCCGCCGTTGGCCCGGTAGCCTTCCAGGCCCTGGATGCCCGGTTTGCCGTCGTGTTCAAGGAGGAGTTTGCGGCCCATCTCAAGCCGCCGAAGCCCGGCGAGGCATTTGAGGTTTCATGAGGATGTGGCGAAGGCGCTTCGTCAACGGTCGGTGTAGTTGCTCCGGGCGGTGGACGAGCGAAGCTGTTCGAGCAGCGCGTCGAACTTCTCCGGGGTAAGGTCCTCGTGGTACTTGGCGCCGCACTGCAACATGGGTGCGGTGCCGCAACTGCCGAGGCATTCCACGGCCTTCAGGGTGAACAGGCCGTCCTTGGTGGTCTCGCCCACATGGATCCCCAGTCGCTTCTCGGCGTGGGCGATCAGGTCGTCACTACCCCGGAGCATGCAGGGCGAGGTGCGGCAGATCTCCAGCACATGCCGGCCCACGGGATGCAGGTGGAACATGCTGTAGAAGCTGGCCACCTCGTACACTTCGATGTGCTGGAGGCCCAGCAGTTGGGCCACCGCGTCCATCGCGTTCACGCTGAGCCAGCCGCCGTTCTCGGCCTGCGCGATGTGCAGGATGGGGATCAGCGCGCTCTTCGTGCGCCCCTGCGGATAGCGTGCGATGATCTCCCGGCATTCCGCCAATGCGGGGTCGCTGAAGGTGAAGGGCGGCGTGCCTTCGGTGGTCGTTACGGCTTTTACGGTAGCTCCCATCTCACGCGTCGAGTTCGCCCGCGATCACGTTCATGCTGCTCATGGTGAGGATCGCGTCGCTCAACATGGTGCCCTTGATCATCTCGGGATAGGCCTGGTAGTAGATGAAACAGGGGCGGCGGAACTGCAGCCGGGCCGGGGTACGGCCACCATCGCTTACCAGGTAATAGCCCAGTTCGCCGTTGGCGCCCTCCACGCAGTGGTAGACCTCTCCCACCGGGACCTCGGTCTCGCCCATCACGATCTTGAAGTGCCAGATCAGCGCCTCCATCTGGTTGTACACCTCGTCTTTGGGCGGCAGCACCCACTCCGGCACATCGGCGGTGAAGCTCTTCTTGTCGGAGAGCTTGTCCAGTTTCTCCAGTGCCTGGCGGATGATCGAGAGACTCTCCCACATCTCCTGTTCGCGCACCATGAAGCGATCGTAGGTGTCGCCGTTCTGGCCTACCGGAATGATGAAGTCGAAGTCCTGGTAGCTGCTGTACGGGTCCGCCACGCGCACGTCGTAGTCCACCCCGCAGGCGCGCAGGTTGGGGCCGGTGAAGCCATAGGCCAGGGCCCTGTCGGCGGGGAACGGACCGCAGTTGATGGTACGGTCCATGAAGATGCGGTTGCGCACCAGCAGGTTCTCGAACTCCTTCAGGGCAGCGGGGAACTCCTTCACGAAGGCACGGATACGCTCCCAGGCCTTGTCGCTGAAGTTGCGTTCAAAGCCACCGATGCGGCCCATGTTGGTGGTGAGGCGGGCGCCGCACACCTCCTCATAGATGTCGTAGATCCTCTCGCGCCACTGGAAGATGTAGGTGAAGCCGGTGAGGGCGCCGGTGTCCACACCGATGACGCTGTTGCAGATGATGTGGTCCGCGATGCGCGCCAGCTCCATCATGATCACCCGCATGTACTCCACGCGCTTGGGCAGCTCGATGCCGCAGAGCTTCTCCACCGTCATATGCCAGCCCATGTTGTTGATGGGCGAGCTGCAGTAGTTGAGCCGGTCGGTGAGCGTGGTGATCTGGTAGAACGGACGGCGCTCGGCCAGCTTCTCGAACGCCCGGTGGATGTAACCCACCGTCTGTTCGGCGCTCTGGATCACCTCGCCGTCCATGGTCAGCACGTTCTGGAAGATGCCGTGCGTGGCCGGGTGGGTGGGGCCGAGGTTCAGCGTGTTCAGGTCCTTGTGCTCCGCATGGGGCACCAGGTCGTCCTGCCAATGGTCTTTTCTGGCGACTTGGGTGCTCATCGGCCGAAATAGCTATCGTCCTTGTCCTCGCGGGTGGGATCCTCCAGCGGGTAATCCTTGCGCAGCGGGAATGCCGGGAAGTCCTCCATGTTCAGGATCCGCCGCAGGTCCGGGTGGCCGGAGAAGCTGATCCCGAAGAAATCCCACGTCTCCCGCTCCATCCAGTTGGCCGTGGGCCACAGATCGGTGAACGTAGGGAACACGGGGTCCTTCAGCGGGGTCTCCGTCTTCAGGCGGATGCGGTGTCCGTTCCGCATGCTGTGCAGGTGGAACACCAGACCGAGCATGTCGCGGTCCGCATGATGCATGCCGCCCAACAGCGTCAGGAAGTTGAAGTCCAGTTCATCGCGCAGGTGGCGAAGCACATCGTGGATCGCCGTCTTGCGCACATGGAGAACGAGCAGGTCGCCCTGGGTGCGGCCGGCAACCACCTTCGGAGCGTCCGCCGAGGGCCGGTGTTCCACGGCAACAAGCTCCCCGAAGCGCTCGGTGAGCTTGTCGATGACCAGTTGATCGCGGTCTGTCCGGATGGTGAATGCAGGCACGATCAGTCGATCTTGTAGGTCTTCAACAGGTGCTCGTATTCCTTGCCGTAGCGGCGGCGCAGCCCTTCATTGGCCACCAGTTCCTGGATCTTCAGGATGCCATCGATGATCTGCTCCGGACGCGGAGGACATCCGGGCACGTACACGTCCACGGGGATCACCCGGTCGATGCCCTGCAACACACTGTAGGTGTCGAAGATGCCGCCGCTGCTGGCACAGGCGCCCACGCTGAGCACCCATTTGGGCTCGGCCATCTGGGTGTACACCTCCTTCAGCACCGGGGCCATCTTCTTGGCGATGGTGCCCATCACCATCAGCAGGTCGCTCTGGCGGGGACTGAAACTGAGGCGCTCCATGCCGAAGCGGGCGAGGTCGTAGTTGCTGGCCATGGTGGCCATGAACTCGATGCCACAGCAGCTGGTGGCGAACGGGAGCGGCCAGATGCTGTTCTTGCGGGCCAGGCCCACGGCATCCTCCAGCCGTGTGGTCATGAAGCCGCTGCCGCTGTAGCCCTTGGGCGGCGGCACGATGGTGGGCTTGCCAAGTGCCGGGCGCGGGGTGATCTCGTTGCTCATGGTCGGTCGTGGAGGGCTCCGTTGTTCACTCCCACTTCAGTGCGCCTTTCTTGATCACATAGAAGAAACCGGCGAGCACGAAGGCGATGAACAGGACCATCTCCACGAAACCAACAAGGCCGAGGTCCTTGAAGTTCACCGCCCACGGGTACAGGAAGATCACTTCCACATCGAAGAGCACGAAGAGGATGGCGATCAGGAAGTACTTGATGCTGAAGGGGGAGCGGGCATTCCCGTATTGCTCGATACCGCACTCGAAGTTCTCGTTCTTCACCTGGCCCGTTCGCTTCGGCCCAAGCCAGGCGGCCACGGCCAGGCCCCCGAACACAAAGCCCAGGGCGATGAAGGTCTGCAGGGCGATGGGGATGTAGTCGTGCGGGGTGCTCACGGGGATGATGGTGGGCCCATGAAGGCCCATTTGCAGGTTCGGGCAAATGTATGCGCCCGTGCTTTCGCGTGGTCATGCGGCGTTGCGGCCCTGTCCACCGGACGGGAGGACGGTCCGTTCGCGCGCGGCCTGTGCCATGGGAACACCTTGTGCACGGCTCAGTGCGTAGCACACGGGGTCGAAGTGATCGAACGCTGCCTCCTCCATGGGCTGGCCTTCCAGTGCGGCCAGGGCGTGGTGCAGTACGGCGGCAGCCTTGCGGTCCGCGCCCTGTCCACGCTTGATGCAGGTGCGGATGTAGTGCAGAAGCGCCTGTTCCACAGCGTGATCACGGCCATGGGCACGGAGGTAGCGCTCCACGTTGCGCAGGTCGTACTTGAGCAGGTCGTTCTTGCCGGTCTCCAGCAACAGCAGCAGGTTCAGCAGGCGCCCGAGCACATAGATCTCCACATGGGACTCGATGCCTCGGCCATTGAGCAGGGCCCGGCACCAGCGGAGCGCCTCTTCCGGACGCTCGGCACCCAGGCAGGCCCAGGCGGCCTGGAAACGGAGACCCGCCTTACGGATGGGGCTCAGGTGGTCCTCCAGCTCGTCCATCCGCGCGGCCATCTCCGGCAGCCGTTCCACGGCCTTGTCGAACCGCCCCATGCGGCTCAGCACGGCCAGCTCCAGGCTGGCACCCATCGCAAAGACCTTCACCTCCAGGTCCGCGCTCGGAGCCGTGGGCAACAGGGCCGGCGATCGCTTGAAGCGGCGGAGACCTTCCAAAGCCTCCTCGTAACGGCCGAGCCGCATGCGCACATAGGCCAGGTTGCTCAGCACGCTCAGTTGAAGGTGCACATCGTCATTGAAGCATCCTTCCGCTTGCTGCATAAGGGCCTCATTGGCGGCCAGTTCCTGTTCGCAGGCCACCAGATCGTTCAGGGCGAAGAAGAGCGCACTGCGCACATGGTGCCATTGGAACCTTCCGCGAGGATGCTGCGGTCGGGCCGCATCGACCAGCACGGGATCGGTCAACAAGGTGCGCAGGGCGTTCGCGTCGGCCTCGCTGCGGGCCTTGCCCTGATGGTACAACAGCATGAAGGCCCTGCTCTTCAAGGTCCAGAGGTCGTTCTCCTGCTCACACGCGGCATGCACCGCAGCAACGGCCGCGCGCCAGCGGTCCACATCGGAAGCGGTCACCCCCGCGTAATGGGCGCGCTCCATGGCCCGGCGTTCGTGGTCCATCACTTCCAGCAGGATGCTCGCGCGACCTGCGCCTTCGGCCATGGTGCGGAGCGTGCCCAGGAGCCGGTCCGCATCCGCGTGCAGACCTCGTTGATGCAGCAGTTCGATACGATGCAGGTAGCGGCGCATCCGGGCCTCCACGGAGCCGTTCGCATGGAAGGCCTCGAGGCTGGCCAGCACCGAATCGTACAAGCGGTGCTTGGTCACGGTGTAGCGCCGCAGGAAGGCCGCACCCTTGAAGTGGCGACGGATCGCCGCTTCGTCAGGAACGGGCTGCGCGGCGATCACATCGAAGAGCGCGCTGTGGATGCTGTGCCCCCCGACCATGTGACGCTCGGCGAACAGCTTGAAATACCGCCGCTCCGCGCGGCTCATGGAGCGGATGAGGCGATGCAGATGGTCGTTGCTCTCCTTGGGCATGGGGCCCCCGGAAACCTGGTAGCTTCCGGGCAGGAGAAGGTATGTGACGGGCATAAGCACCACGACCACGCTGCGCGAGGAACGGAAGTGCTCAGGAAAGGAAAGGCGGCTGCGGGAACTCCGCGCCTCAGTTATTGCGGCCGCGCTTGTTGGGGCCTTCGTTGTCGGCCTCGTCGTCCCCATCATCGCTGATGGAGCCGTCACTGGCATCACCTGCGGTGCCGTTCAAGAGCGGGTCCCGGTTGCCACCCTGAGGGCGGTCGAGCCCGGTATCGGCCGGCATCCCGGTGCTGTTCTCCATCAGGCGTTGCTCCGTGCCCTCCGCGGACTTTGCGGGGCATGCCATGTCATCATTCTTCTTCGAACACGCCGTGGCGAGCACGAGGAGGAGCACGCTGAAGGTGCGCAGGATGGACACGACGGACCTCATGATTGATCAAAAGTAAGGCGATCAACGGGTTTACGCAAATCAGCCGCACCGTCCGTCCCCGGTGGTGCCATCGGCAGTTCGATGGTGACCCCGGTCCCGGTCGGGCGGCCTTCCGCATCATGCAGTTGTTCAGGGCCTTGTATGCGGATATCCGCCAGTTCCAGGCGCCTCAGCACGTCCGCCCGGCCCTTGGTGATCTCAATGCCCCGGGAGATGTGGTCCGCCGGGCGTCCGCTCTTGCGTTCACGGCTGGTCTCCACCCCGATACCATCATCCAGCACCTCGATGCGCACATGCCCCGGGCTGCCAGGCCCCACGCGCACGGTGACCGTTCCCGGCCGCTCCATGGGCAGGATGCCATGCCAGATGCTGTTCTCCACATAGGGTTGCAGCATCATCGCCGGCAGTTCGATGGCCCGGGTATCCACGGCAGCGTCCACCACGACCTCATAACGGAACTTGTCCTTGAAACGCATGTGCTCGAGCACCAGGTACAGTTCCAATCGCTCCAACTCCTCGGCCAGACTTGTCGTGTCGTTGCGGCTGGCATCGAGGTTCTTGCGGATGAGCTTCGCGAAGCTGGTCAGGTAGCGGTTCGCCGCGGTGCGGTCCTGCCGGTTGATGTAGAACTGGATGCTGTTGAGCGCATTGAAGATGAAGTGCCGGTTCATGTTGGCATTGAGCGCCTGTTGTTCCAGTTGCAGCATGCGCGAACGCAGCAGCAGTTGCCGCGTCTTCTCCTGGCGCTGGCGGCGCAGGGCGCGGAAGTGCATCACCGCCCAGGTGGCCAGCCCGATGGCAAGGGCGCAGAGCGCGAAGAACCACCACCTGCTCCAGAACGGTGGTGCGATGGTGAAGGCGAAGGATGCTGGAGGCCCCCAATGCACGGCATCGCGCGAGGCCCGCACCTCGAACCGGTAACTGCCGTGCGGCAGATTGGAGTAGCTCGCGAAGCGCGCGTCCGTTGACGGCAGCCAGTCGGCGTCAAAACCCGAAAGTCGGTATTGAAAGCGCACGCGGTCGGGCTCGGCAAGATCCACCGCGGTATAGTCGAAGGTGAGGTGGTTCTTGCGGTACACGAGGTCAAGGCCCACGGGCAGCCCGGACCGGCGGTCAACGCTGTCGCACTGTCCCTTCCAGTCGGTGCGGAGCATGAAGGAGCGCAGCCCGGTGATGCGGGCCTCCGGTGGTGGTCTGCGCAGCGCGGCAGGACCGCGACCGGGGTCATGCATCACAAGGCCGGCATTGGTGCCGAAGAAGATCCGCCCCCTGGCGTCCTGGTGCACAGCGTTCAGGTTGCACTCCACCCCGCGCAGGCCGTCCACCGCCGTGAAATGATCCGTGCTCCCAACGCCCAGCAACAGGCTGTCCGGGTGAAAACGGTACAGACCGTTGTTCGTGCCGGCCCAGACCAGGCCATCACCATCCACCGTCAGCAGGTCCACATAGTTGGAGCCGAAATCCGCTCCGAGCCGGATGGTCCTGGGCCGGTCGCCCGGAACAAGACAGGAAAGCCCATTGGTGGTGCCCGCCCAAACACGACCGCGGTCATCCACTGCGAGACACTGGACGGTGTTGTCGCTCAATCCATCCGCCGTGGTCCACCGCCGCGTACCGTTCTGTCCAGTGCGCACCAGGCCTTGGTCGGTGGCCAGCCAATGATCCGCACCGGCATGCGCGATCGCACGGACCGAGCGCAGCAAGGACCGGTCCTCATGGCCGATCCATTGCACCGTGCCATCGGGATGAAGCACGGCGGCACCCTCGCGTGTACCGCACCAGATCGAACCGTCCGCATCCTCATGCAGGGCCAGCACACGGGTGCCGCGCAAGGCACGCGCGCTGTCCAAAGGGGCCATACGCCCATGGACCAACCGGGCGAGGCCATCCGTGGTACCGAACCACAGTGTGCTGTCCTTCGCGGCCAGCGCGCACCATACCGTGTTGTTCGGCAGCCCTTCCAAGGTGGTCAACTGGGCCATGCCGTCCATCCGGCAGATCCCGTTGCCATAGGTGCCCAGCCAAAGGTCTCCTGCGTGGTCCGCCACCAGGGTCATCACCAGGTCGCTGCACAGGCCGTCCCCCACGGTCCAGGTCACGAACCGTTCACCGGCGTAGCGCAACAGACCGGCACCATCCGTACCGATCCAGATGCCGCCATCCGCATCCTGGAACATGCACCATACGTTGTCATTGGGCATCCCCTGGTGGATGGTGTACGCCTTCACACGCCCCTTGTCGATCACATTGACCCCGAACTTGGTTCCAACCCACAGGCGTCCATGATGGTCGATCAGCAAGGCGCGCACATTGCTCTGCAGCAGGCCCGTTGACTCATCGAAGTGGACCAGGCTTCCATCCGGCGCCAGCCCATAGAGACCATCGCCGAAAGTGCCGAACCAGAGCATGCCGGTCGCATCCACGGCGAGCGCACTGACGCTCTCAACCCCCTCCCCGAGCGGGAGGGCCTCGCAGCGATCACCGGTCATCCGGTAGGCTCCGGCGCGCGTACCCACGATGATGCGTCCGTCCGCAAGGGGCAGTAACGCACGTATAGTGGTCGCGGTATCCGAAGGGAAGCCGGGCAAGGGCCGCGGTACGCCGGTTCCGAGCCGGAAAAGCCCGGCACCATCCGTACCGATCAGCAGTTCACCGGGGTGGGGCTCCGCCAGGCAAAGGATCCGCGCATCCCTGGCCTCTGGCGGCAGGGGGATCAACCGGGTACGCTCCCCGTTGATGGCGACGAGTGAACCACCGGCGCCCATCCAGACCGTTCCATCCGCGGAACAGTGCAAGGCGTTCACCTGCGCGTCCGGCAACCCTTCCTGCAGCGCGTAGTTGCGGAACCCGTGTCCGTCGAACCGGCTGGCTCCGCCAAGCGTGCCCAACCAGAGCTGGCCGTTGTTGTCCTGTGCGATCGCGCGGACCTGGCTCTGGGCCAGGCCCTCCTTCGGCGTGTACTGCGTGAACCCGTACTGCTGGGCCTGCGTGCCGGTGGCGGCACGCAGGCATGCGAGCAGTAAGAACCCCTTGCGCACGACCGTCAGAACGTGTTGATCATGGCGAGGAAGTCGGACAGGCGGCGGCGGCTCACGGGGATCAATGCGCCGTTGTCCAGCACGGCCATGTTGCCCTCACCCCGGCTGAAGCCCTTCAGGTGCTCCAGGTTGATGATGTAGCTCTTGTGCACACGGAAGAACTTCTTCGGGTCGAGGTTCGTCTCGAACACGCGGATGTGCTTGCTGCTCACGGTCTTCTTTCCATCGCGGGTGAAGACGGTGGTGTAGCTGTCGCTTGCCTCGAGGTAGAGGATGTCCTCGTGCTTGATGAGGACGAGCCCATCGCGGCTGGGCACGGCCACGCGGCTGCTCAGTGGCGAGGCCGGGTCGTTCATCAGCGCCTGCAGGGCGTTCACATGCTCGGCCCCGGCCGCAGGGTCGGTGTTCAGTTTCGTGAGCTTGCGCACGGCGCGCTTCAGTTCCTCGGGATCGATCGGCTTCTCCAGATAGTCCAGCGCGTTCTCCTTGAAGGCCTGCAGCGCGTACTCGTCGTAGGCGGTGGTGAACACGACGGGGATCTCCAGGTGCGCGATCGAGCGCAACAGGGAGAAGCCGTCCTCCCCGGGCATCTTAATGTCCAGGAACAAGGCCTGGGGTTGATGCTCGGCGATGAGCGCCCGGGCTTGTTCGGCACTGCCGGCCTGCGCAACCACCTGCACCTCGGGGCAGTTGTCCTCCAGCATGATGCGCAGGTTCTCCCGGGCATCCGGCTCATCATCCACGATCAGCGCACGCAGGCTCATGGCACAAGTGGTTTTTGGAAAAGTAGACAGATGCGGCCGCCGCGATCCGGCCATTGAGCGGATCGTATGCTTGGAGGAGTGAATGGGGGTACAAGAAGTGATCGCCCTGGATCGATCGCCTGTCGCGATACGTGCCTTAGTGCAGCTCGCTGAAGATCAGGAACACGAACACCAGCGGGATGAGCACGCATAGTCCGCCCGACAGGACCCACTTCCAGAACATGGATGGCTCGAGGCGTCCTGTGATCCTCAGCCCAATGCCTGCAATTGACAAGGAAAGGCCGAGGCCGACGGAAAGGACCACTGCCGCCTCAATGAATGGAAGTATGGCATCCTGCTCAGCATGAAGCACGGCATAGAGGACCACGAAGAGTCCCATGCACGCGTAGCGTGCGAGCTGAAGACGTTTCTCCATCGCAAGCATCTCTGCGGACCAGCTACCCACGCGTCGCCTCCATGAACGCCTGCACGCGCTCCCGGGCGATGGGCACACGTGCGCCGTCCTTCATCACGGCCCAATGGCCATCCTCCCGGAGGTACTCGCGGATCTGGTCGATGTTCACCAGATGCGAGCGGTGCGTCCGCACGAACTGCAGCGGGTCCAGCATGTCCTCGTACACCTTCAACGTGCGCGTGTCGAGGTAGCGGCTTCCGTCCGTGAAGTGGAGCAGCGTACAGTTCCCATCCGCCTCGAGGTGGGCGATGGTGTGCGGCTCGAACAGCTTGAAGCCGCGGGCATGATCAACAGCGAGCCGCTGTCCCGTGCCCTGCTGCTTGATGGTGTTCACCGCTGAGTGCAGATCGTTCCGGTACCGCTGTTGCTCCTCGCGTGCTCCGTGCATGAGGGCCCAGCGCTTGGCGGCTTTGCCCACGGCCGCCCGCAGCTCATCCGGGTCGATGGGTTTCAGCACATAGTCCACGGCATTGCTGTGGAAGG
>ERZ724521.954-NODE-954-length-12980-cov-3.765184_pt1 | contig 12980 bp, 10 predicted proteins | sample MGYA00376054_ERZ724521 | MGnify/ENA primary metagenome ERZ724521 (study PRJEB28724, sample SAMN07190883) | activated sludge metagenome | isolation source: activated sludge of sewage treatment plant in Hong Hong | place: Hong Kong | collected 2016-03-17 ... | reverse complement strand
CTTTGGCTAGCTCGTGTTCATCTTCTTACCAGAGTTGGTGGGACATGAGCGACCAAGGCCCTCGGTGTTCCAAGCACCGGGGGCTTCTTCGTGAAGGAGGGTGCTCGGACCGTCATCCGCGCATGGGTCGCCTGTGCGTTCAACCGTTCCAAGAGAGGCAAGACCCATGCTTCAGACATTATCCGGGAGTTGAATGTAGCGCCAGAATGCAGAACAGCGAATAATTGTTGAAAATATAATATACGGGTACGGGCCATTATTGAAACGCCATGCATGCTGCACTACACACGCACCCGGCCGCCCAATGATGCGCGATCCATTGATGACCGTTACTGGCTGCGGCCTGTCACGCACACCGACCCGTTGATGCCGATCCGAGCTGCGCGCACGCAAAGCACCGCGTCCCCACCTAAGCTTGCACCGCCATGCAGATCCTCCGCAACGCCGACCTGGCCCCGCACACCACCTTCGGTGTGCCCGCCAAGGCCGCGGCCCTCGTCACCTTCCAGAACGCCGAAGAACTGCGCGCCTGCCTGCAGCACCCGGAGCTGAAGGAGCTGCCCCGGCTGGTGATCGGCGGTGGCAGCAACCTGCTCTTCACGCGCGATTGGCCTGGCGTGGTGCTGCTGAACGCCGTGCCTGGCATCGATGTGCTGGAGGAGGATGCGGACAGCGTGCTGGTGCGCGCCGGGGCCGGCGTTATGTGGCATGAATTCGTGCTGCACTGCGTGGCGCAGGGCTGGGGCGGGCTGGAGAACCTGAGCCTGATCCCCGGTCGCGTGGGGGCCGCGCCCATGCAGAACATCGGCGCCTACGGCGTGGAGATCAAGGACACCTTCGACCACCTGCTGGCGCTGCGCGTGGCGGATGGTGAAGTGGTGCGCTTCGACCGCGCGGCCTGCCAGTTCGGATACCGCGAGAGCTTTTTCAAGCGCGCGGGGCGCGACCAGTACGTGATCCTGCACGTGGCCTTCCGCCTGCACAAGCACCCGAAGCTGAACACCAGCTACGGGAATATCCGGCAGGAACTGGAGAAGCGCGGCATCGCCCAGCCCACCCTGCGCGATGTGAGCGAGGCCGTGATCGCCATCCGCAGCAGCAAGCTCCCCGACCCGAAGGTGCTGGGCAACGCCGGCAGCTTCTTCAAGAACCCCGTGGTGCCTGCGGCCCAGGCGGAGCAACTGCGCACGCTGCTGCCGGACCTGGTGACCTACCCCGCCGGCGACGGGCTGGTGAAGCTGGCGGCCGGCCAGTTGATCGAGAAGGCCGGCTGGAAGGGCCGGCGCATCGGCGCGGCGGGCATGCACAAGGACCAGGCGCTGGTGCTGGTGAACCACGGCGGGGCCACCGGCCGCGAACTGTATGACCTGAGCACGGCGGTGCTGGAGGACGTGAAGCAGCGCTTCGGCGTGGAGCTGGAGCGCGAGGTGAACATCATCTGAGCGGTCCCCCGCAGCCCGTTCCGTCACCCAGGACCACGGGGCTTCGGGGCTACTTGCCCATCTTCGCGACCCCCACCTTGTTGCCATGATGCCATTCCGTCCCCTTGTTCTGATCGCGACCTGCGGCCTGTTCTCCCTGGCCGTAAACGCGCAAAAGCAAACGCTTACGCTGAAGGACGCCGTGCTGAAGGCCGGCACCGATCTGGCCCCGAAGCGTCTGCAGGGTCTGCAGTGGATCCCGAACACGGAGACCTATTGCTACGTGAAGGGTGACACGCTCTGGCGCGCCGGGGCCGGCAAGATGGCCGAACTGCCCATCCTCACCCTGAAGCAGGTGAACGATGGCCTCCAGCGCAAGGATCCGCTCAAGCGGCTGCCGCCGGTAAGCTGGACGGGTGCCAACCTGTGCTACTTCGGTGTGGACAGTGTGATCTACCAGTACGACCTGTCGAAGCAGACGCTGCTGCAGCACATGGCGCTCCCCGGCGATGCCGACCACCAGGACCCCGATGAGCTTCGAATGCAGGTGGCCTACACCCGCGGCAACGACCTCTACATCCACTCCAACCGCGAGCGCGAGCACACCATCCGCGTGACCACGGATGGGGCCGACGGCATCGTGAACGGAGCGGGCAACGTGCACCGCAACGAGTACGGCGTGGAGAAGGGCACCTTCTGGAGCCCGCAGGGCGACCTCCTGGCCTTCTACCGGCTGGACGAGTCGATGGTGACCACCTATCAACTCGAGGACATCAGCACCAAGCCCAGCACCTTCAACGTCACGCGCTACCCCATGGCGGGGCAGACCAGCCACCACTCCACCATCGGCGTGTTCGACACCCGCACCAAGCGCACGGTGTTCCTGCAGACCGGCGAGCCGAAGGACCAGTACCTCACGAACCTGGCCTGGTCGCCGGACCAGCGCAGCCTCTTCGTGGTGCACCTGAACCGCGCCACGGACCACCTGCGCGTGGTGCAGTACGATGCGGCCACGGGCCGCGCGGTGAAGGACGTGCTGGAGGAGCGTGACCCGAAGTGGCTGGAGCCCATGCACCCGATGCGCTTCCTGAAGAGCGACCCGGACAAGTTCATCTGGTGGAGCCAGCGCGACGGCTACCCGCACCTGTACCTCTACAGCCTGAGCAAGGGCCTGGTGCGTCCGCTCACCAAGGGCAACTGGGTGGTGAAGCGCGTGGTGGGGCTGGATGAGCAGGAGCGGCACCTCACCGTGGAAGGCACCGCGCCGATCGACCCGCAGGACCCGCGTGGCGCCACCGAGACCCACGTGTACCGCATCGACCTGCGCGCGGGCAAGAGCCTGCTGCTGACCAACGAGCCCGGCACGCACAACGCACAGCTCAGCACCAACGGGCGCCTGCTCCTCGACAGCTGGAGCAGCCTGCAGGTGCCCGGCCGCGTGGAGGTGCGCGACGGCGCCACGGGAAAAGTGCTGCGCACCCTGCTGGAAAGCCCGGATCCGCTGGCCAGCTACGCCGTGGGCACCATCGACCTGTTCACCATCCCCGGCGAGAACGGCGACAAGCTGAACGCGCGCCTGATCAAACCAAGCACCTTCGACCCTGCACGCCGCTACCCGGTGCTGGTGTACCTGTACAACGGGCCACATGCCCAACTGGTCACCAACAGCTTCATCGGTGGCGCCTCGCACTGGATGCTGGAAGCGGCCGAGCGCGGCTACCTGGTCTTCACCGTGGACGGGCATGGCAGCGAGAACCGCGGCCGCGACTTCGAGCAGACCATCCACCGCCGGCTGGGCGAGGTGGAAGTGAAGGACCAGCTGCGCGGCGTGGACTACCTGAAGGGCCTGCCCTACGTGGACGACAAGCGCATGGCCGTGCACGGCTGGAGCTACGGCGGCTTCATGACCACCTCACTGATGGTGAAGGCACCAGGCACCTTCCAAGTGGGCGTTGCCGGTGGCCCGGTGATGGATTGGAGCATGTACGAGGTGATGTACACCGAACGCTACATGGACACCCCGCAGGAGAACCCGGACGGCTATGCCGCCAGCGCGCTGCCGGACAAGTGCGACAAGCTCACGGGCAAGCTCCTGCTCATCCACGGCGGCGTGGACGACGTGGTGCTGCCCGAGCACAGCTACACCTTCATCAAGAACTGTGTGAGCAAGGGCGTGCAGCTGGACTTCTTCGTGTACCCGGGCCACCCGCACAACGTGCGCGGCCGCGACCGCCTGCACCTGATGACGAAGGTGCTCGACCACGTGGACAGCGTGATCAGGCCGACGCGCTGAACAGCTACGGCAGCCGCATCACGCGCACGCAGCCCACGCCAGTCGCGTCCAAGACCCGCACCTCGTAGGTGCCTGGAACACGTGCCGAGAGGTCCAGGTCCAGCAGCCGCTGTCCGGAACCCAGGCGCTGCTCCTCGACCACGCGACCGAGCGGATCCACCAACTGCACGGTAGCGGGGCGATCTGTCCGGGTGCGGGCCACGCGCACGGGGCCGTGCGTGGGGTTCGGCCAGGCATAGGCGCCGGACTCTGTCGCGCCCGAAGCGACCACAGCGTTCGGCACGGATGCGTAAGGCTTGGCAAGTACGGCGGCCGTGCCGATGCTCAGGCGCGCCAGTCCTTGGAAGTACGGCTGGTCCAGATACTCCACCAGGTCGGTGGTGGTGTGGTAGTGCGGGTTGCCATCGTTGTCGAAGTCCTCGATCACCAGGATGGCCCCGTAGTTCTCGTTCCAGAACGAGGCATGGTCGCTGTAGGTGGCGCCGGGCAGGTTGATGGCCGTGTTGAGGTTGAGGCCGTACGTGCTGTTCACCATCAGGGCGGAATCCTTGATGGCGATGCTGTTGGCGATGTTCTTGGTGTGGATGCGCATCAGGCCATCGCCGTCGCCATCGTAGGCGATCGCGTCCATGTTCACCACGCCGGTGATCTCCACATCGCTGGCCGCAGCCACGCCGGCGTAGTAGATGCTACCGAGCTTGCCCTGCTCCTCCTCGTCCCAGAGGGCGAACACGAGCGTGTTCTCGAAGGTGATGTCGCGCAGCACGCGCATGGCCTCCAGCACGGCAACGGTGCCCGATCCGTCGTCGTCCGCTGCGGGGGCGGCCACAGGTCCGCCGGGCATGGCGTCATAATGTCCGCAGATGATCACTTTCCGCTCCGGATGCAGGGCCCCGGGCTTCTCGGCGATGATGTTCTCACCCGTGCCCCCGCTGAACACCTGCAACGTGGGCTCGAAGCCCAGCTGCTGCATCCGCAGTTGGAGCCAATCCGCAGCAAGCGGATTCCCGGGTTGGTTCTTATTGCGGCTGACGATGGACTGGGGGCCATTGCCCAGGTCAATGGGCGCCTCACCGTCCAATTGCCGCAGATCAAGGATGAGCGAATCGATGTTCACGGCATCGATGGCCGCCTGCACAGCGGGATGCTGCGCGCGTGCGCCAGGGGCATGGAAAGCCAGCAGAAGGGTCGACAGCAAAGCGAGGCGCGTCATGCGCACCAAGGTAAGCCGATGGCTCACTTCGCTGGATCGCTCCAGCGGGCGCGCTCGCCCCCCACGCGCAGGTGTTCCGTGCCAGCTACCCGGAGCAGCACGATGGCCAGCACCAGGAAGGCGACCACGAAGCCGTTCATGGCGTGGGGCTCAGCCCCCGGACCGGGCAGGATGGGGGTCACCAGGAACGCACAGTTGCTGAAGATCTGCATGATCAGCAGCACAGTGCCGCTGCGGGTGGTGTTATAGGCCCAGGTGAGCAGCACGGTGAGGCTGAACATGGAGATGATGAACGCGAACCAGGGAATGCCATCCGGCACGCCTTCACCGATCAACATCATCATCAGGTACCAGGCTCCCCACGCAAGTCCCACCACGGTGCAGGCGAAAAAGGCGGACCGCTTCTCCTGCAGACGGGTCACGGAAAAACGTATCCACGAGGTCTCCTCCACGATGGCGATGCCCACAACAAAGAACGCCGTGTGGATCAGGTTGCCCAGCCAGTTGGCATTGATCCATCCTTGCCAAGGGTGGAGCCCCATCAGCACAACGGAGAAAATTCCGATGTAACCCAGCACGAACTTCCACGAAACGGCCATGGCATACCACTTGAACGGCACACGCCAGTGGAAGAAGGAGGCAAAGAGCTTGCGAACGCCGGCCGCTCCGTCCAGCAGGAAGGTGAGGATGATGGCCAGTCCAAGGGGGAAAAAAACGCGGAATCGGAAGACCATGTGCGCGGCCCGTGCCCCGGGGCTGTCCGCATGCATCTCCTCGCCTTCGGGAATGAGCATCCAGCTCACCAGCACCACCGCGAACTGCGCGAGCAGGGTGAGCGTGATGAAGACGGCGACGGGGTACTTGCGCAGGAGGTTCATGGGCACGGAATGGAGCGCGTTCTAACGGCCGCAGGTCGGTAGGGTTTCGGGAGGCACCTGCTCAACGCAGGCTGACGACGCGTTCCACAAAGGTGCGTTGGGGCGTTCGGATGCTCACCAGGTAGGTGGAAGGCCCGGCCGGCAACCGCAGGTGCCAGGTGGACCCGCTGTTCGCGCGGTGCGCCGCCACCAGACCGCCACGCAGGTCATACACCTCGGCACCGATCACCTCAGGACCCAGTCCCGTGATGACCAACTGACCATCGGGCGTTGGGTTCGGCGCGATCCGCACACCCAGCTCGGCAAGGTCGTCCACGCCCGTGCTCACGTCGCTGAAGGTCTCCTCCTTCACCAGGAAGGGCGACACGTCCTCGGCCAGGTACATGTTGCGGAAGGTGTCGATCTCGGCGCTGTTGTAGGCGAACATCTCCTCCATCCAGCGGGGCGGAGCGCTCTGGTACCACACCCGGGCACGCACGTTCACCAGGCCGGTGAACCCGTTCATGGGCACATGGTAGTGCACGATGTCCGAGCCGCTGCCCTCGTCGCCATTGTCGTACCGGTTGAAGTCCGCATCGGTGGGCGGCACGTTCGCGATAAATACCGTGTCGTTGGTGTAGTGGGCGGAGGAGAACAGCTCCGGCGTAAGGCGATTGTCCTTCAGCTTGTCGGCGGCGCGTTCGAGCACCGTGGTCTTGTCGCCGTTCACATCGGCCATCACCATCTCGTAGATCTGCACGTCCTCGGTGTTCCGGATCACATCGTGGTGCGGCTCCCACGAGGCATCATGGCCGACCACATCGTAGCTGCCGTCCCAGGCGCCGTTGTGGAACAGCGTGTCTCCGTTGGCATCGGTCACCACCAGTTCCACCCACGCGCGGCGGGCCGGGTAACCACTGGGGAACTTGTGGCCCGCCAGGTTCGTGAGCTTCACATCGATGAATGCCGTGTCCGCCGTGCGGTCCGCCATGGAGGCCTCCACCAGGAGACCATTGCGCAGCATGCGTTCCGTGCGTTGGATGGTGCTGTCGAACTGCGTGGCGTCCGCGCTGAGCCCGAGCGCATCGATGTTGTTCTTCAGCAGGCCGAGCATGAAGGTGTTGGCGCCCGCGAAGTCATGCAGCCCGAACGGACTGCGGGGCTGGAGGAAGATGTAGTTCGCGCTCAACACCACACCATCGTCGATGCGGGGCACATGGCACCCCTGGCAGGTGATGCCCGTCTCCGGATGCTCCTGGTCGTTGAACTTCGAGTTCAACCACTCGTGGTAGGTGGCCTGTTCCACGAACTCGCCACCGGTGGCGTTCCCTTCCAGGTCGGCGGTCTCGGTGATGAGCGTATGGCAGCCCGCGCAGAGCCCGGCGTGGTTGATGTGCGCACCGAACAGGGGTTCATAGCCCACGAAGCTGGTCATGGGCGAACCGAACACATTCCCATAAGGGCCATAGAGCGGCCGGCCGAGGGTATCGAACTTCAGTTCCCCGGAGAAGAGCTTTCCGATGCTGTCCGCGCTCTGGATGTGGCAGGGGACACAGCTCACGCCGTCCAGTCCATTGGGGTCCTGCGTGAGCTCTGCGATGGTGTAGGGACCATGTCCCAACATGTGCTTGTCATGCCTTCCGGCAGGGGCATGGCAACTGGTGCACTTGTCCTCCAGGGCCACCTGGTGGTCGGGGTTCACCAGTCCTTCGTGGCTCACCTTGGCGCGCCAGAAGGGGTCGCGCGCGCTGTTGGCCATCATGGTGCTGCGCCAATGGTCCACCACGTTCACGTCCACACCGCCCTCCTGCGTAACGCCGGCGAACCCGGTGGGGTCATGGCCGTGGCAGCCTTCGCACTTGCCGCTGGTCTTGAAGTAGGTGTTCTCCGCGAAGGGCAGGCCGGCGGCCCGGTCATACGCCTCCAGTTCCTCTTCAGAGTGGAAGTGGCCCGCCGTGGGGGCCGCTGTGTTGAACGCCGCGAAGAGCGCAACGATACCGGCAGCGGACACGAGGGCAACAGCGTGCACGATGGGGCGCTTGAACACCATGTAGGGTTACGTTGATCGGCGGCAAGATAAACGCGCCGGCCAGCGGTCGTCCACCGCAAGCGATGCTGTTCTTGGCAGGTAAAGTCCGTGCCTGTGGCGTCCGGGATCAGCTGCCGCGCTGGCCGCCGCGACGGGGCGTGGCGGACTTCGGCGCGCCTCCGGCCTTGGCGCCGCCCTTCTTGGCACCGATATCGGCCTTCACCTTGCCCCCCTTCTCCGCATCCTTCTTGGCCTTGGCCTCCTTCGGTTTGTCGCCCTCCTCCTTCTTCTCCTCCTTCTTGTTCAGTTCACCGGCGGCCAGCAGAAGGGCATACCATGTGAAGAGCTTACGGACGTCGCTGGAATAGATGCGGTCACGGTCGGCGGTCGGCAGCGCGGCCACCAGCGCCTTCCAAAGCGTATCGTCGTCGGCCTTGGGATCTGCGGAAGGGCCGCCCTTGGCCAGCTCGTGCAGCTTGGTCAACACCTCCTTCAGCGGCACATCGTCACCCGTGGTGAACATGCTGATCTCGTCCAACGAGCTCACCCGCACGCTGGTGGGAACGGGTACCCGCTTCCCATCGGCCAGGGATTCGGCAATGATGGCCTGGCGGCCTTGGGCGATGACGCGGAAAAGGCCGCTCTTGCCGGTGACGGAGATGATCTTGGAAAGGTCCATGCGTAGCTGTTGCTGCAAACATAACCACGTGCCACGCATGGTCCCTGATACATTTGACCGCAGCAGTCACCCGGAATGCCCGCACCCTGGAACACTCCACCCGGAACGACCCACCAGGGCCCCGCAGTGGTCCAGCTGCGTGCCTGTTGAACTCAAGGACACCCCATGGGGAATTGGAGCACGGCCCGGATCGAGCGCACCATCTTCCTGGCGTGCCTGGTGGTGCGCTTGGCTTTCGTCGGGGTCGCCGACCGCCTGGCCCTGGACCTGGACCGCGACTCGATGGTCTACGACCGGCAAAGCACGGCCGTGGTCGAGCGGGGCGATTTCGACTTCCAGGCGCCACAGTTCACCATGGCACCGCTATATGCGAGCTACCAGGCCCTGCACAAGTGGCTGTTCGGCGCCTACTGGAAATGGACGCTCGGCACATTGCAGCTCCTGCTCGCAGCGTTCAGCGGAGTCATCCTGTTCCGGCTGGCGGAAAAGCTGTTCGACCGGCGGGTGGCCCTGGTCACGGCCGGCATCTACGCCGTGTTCCCCCTCACCCTGGTGTGGGTGAGCACCTTCGCCCAGGACATGCCCTTCCAGCTCCACCTCATCTTCTTCCTCTATGTGCTCGTGTTGGCGCAGGAACGGGACAGCTGGGCATGGACGGCCTTCGCCGCGCTGCTCTTCGCCATCACCTTCCTTACCAAGAGCCACGTTCTCCTGTTCGCTCCGTTCGTTCCGCTGATCCTGTGGCTCAACATGCGGACCACCGCCGCGCGTAGGGCGGGGCACATCGCCTTGTTCACGGCCATCAGTCTGGCGAGCACGCTTCCATACGGGCTCTACCAGTACCGGCTGCACGGGCAGTACGTGCTCAGCAGCACCGGACAGGGCGGCCATTTCCTGTGGGGCCACAACGAGGACACCTATCGCTTCATCGTTGACCCGCCCCCCCTGGGCAGCGACGAGCACCGCCGCATCCTGAACATGGACTTCCACGTGGTGCGGGAACTGCAGGACACCCTGGCCTCGGTGGGGGTGAAGGAGCGGCAGACGATCTACATGGACGCAGCGCTCGCCTGGTGCCGTGCCAACCCAAGCAAGGTGGCGAAGCTGGCCGCGTACGACCTGTACTACTTCCTGATGCCCGGGATGAACCCGAACCACTACTCCTTCACGAACTGGCTCATCACCTTCCTCCTCTCGGCACCGCTCTACCTTCTGGCCTACGTCGGCATCGTGCGGGCCCTGCGGCGCGATGGTCGAAAGCACCTGTTCATCGTGGGCCTGCTCGTGTGCATGCTCGTGTTCAGCGTGGGCTTCTATGTGCAGAACCGGTTCCGGACCATCACACTGGAGCCCTACTATATCATCTACGCCTCGTCCGTGCTGGTGATGATCCTGGACCGCACCGGGTCGGGCGCATGGCTGCGGCGCATGGCCGGGACGGCCGCCGACAGGCAAGGTGATCAGCGCGGCTGACGCTTCACCCGCTCCAGGGCGATGAAGCGGATCATTCGGAACCCGAGGCGGGCTGCCTTCCAGATCTTACCGGTGATCTTCGAGGTGCCCACGCGCTGCCGGTAATTCACGGAGATCTCCACCGTGCGCAGCCGCATCTGAAGCGAGCGGATCATGAGCTCCACCGAGAAATGAGACCCGTTCACGGTCAGGTGACCCTGGATCCGTTCATAGGCGGCACGGTGCAACAGCTTGTAGGTGCAGCCCACGTCCGTAAGGGAGGGACCGTTGAAAAGGTACTCCAGGAACTTGGCCACGGCCCAATTGCCCAAGCGGATGCCGAAGCCCATGTTCGCACCGGTCCAGATGAGCGCGCGCGAGGTACGTGTGCCGAAGACCACATCGAAGTCCTCGCCGTACAGCAGCAGCTTCTCGATGTCCTTGGCCACGAAGGTGCCATCGGGCTCCACCGTCACGATCAGGTCGCCGGTGGCCTCCTTCATGCCACGCTGCAGCGCTGCGCCGTAGCCCTGGGTGGTCTCGAACACGTAGCGCGCACGCGTCGCCTTGATCTCCGCAGCGCTGTTGTCGCTTGAATTGTTGTCGACGGCGACCACCTCGTCCACAAAGGGCTGGGCCAGGAATTCCTCGATCGCCGTACGGATGTTCTCCTCCTCGTTGTAGACCGGGAGAACGACGGAAACGCTGCGTCCGCGATACATGATCGGTGCTGCTGGCCGGGTCGGGTCGGTGGATCGCCGGTCCCGGGGCGGTGCAAGGTAGACGCCGACCTCATGCGCCCGTTGCCCGGCCCCGGAAGCGCTCCACCAACATGGCCCCGCCCCAGATCCCGAGCCCCAAGAGCAGGGGGAACACAGGGATCATGTACCGGATCTCCGCCGCGCGCATCAGCCAGGGGCAGCTCACCACGGAATACCAGGCCATGGCGCCGAGCAGCGCCATGAGCACGTTGCGGCGCATCCGCAAGAGCGCGTACAGGCCCGCGAGCCCGCCCACCACCAATGCCCACCAGTAGAAGCCTGACTGCACCAGCTTGTAGGCCTTCTCCAAGGGACCCAGCTCCGTCACGGGCCGCTTGAAGAGCACCTGCGAACCGGATGTGATGGTCTGGTGCTTCAGCAGACGGAGCCTGGCCATCACGTGGTATTGGAAGGGATGCTCGCGCGCATAGACCGGTCGCCAGCGATAGGTCATGGCAAGCAAGCCCCGGGAAATGGAGTCCCGTTCCGCACCGGGCGGCAGGGCACGTGCCTTCCGTACCTCCACGGCGAAATGCTCCAAGCTGTCACGGTTGCAAACGCTCGAATACACATACGTCGGCGGCTCCGGCACGCCTGGGATCGAGCGGCCGGTTCCTCCGCCCGCCTCGGCATCGTATCCATACCAGCGGGAAGCGGAAGTGGGCTCCCACCAATAGGGATGCTCCCCGAAGGTGCCGAGCAGTTCTATGGTGGCGAAAAGGCAGGACTTACTGTAGCGTGGGTTCCAAGAGCCGTGGTTTGTGAGCGGATGGAACCCACCATAGTGCCGATGGTTGCGCCAGGCCCAGACCCCATCGGCCAGCACGAAGGGCGCACAGAACAAGGCCACCTGTGCCAGCCTCCGGGTGATGAAGCGTTCGGTGCGCAGCAGTTCCGCCAGGGGTACGAGCAGGAGCACGGGACCATAGATAGGGCGCAGGAAGATCGCCAGACCGATGAGGCAACCCGAGACCACCAGCCAGACCAGCGCACCGGAGGACCTGTACCGGACATAGGTCGCCCAGTGCAGCATGAGCGCTGACGTGGTGAAACTCTCGTTCACCAGCACATTGTCGCTCAGTGCACTGTACACCGCAAGCAAGGAAAGCACATAGGCAGGCCAGAACAGGCGGGGCATGGCCACGGCAGCGGCCAGGGCGCGGCAAAAGGCCCAGCACGCGAACACGGAGACGAGCAGGTGGGAGACCGTGATCGCATCACAGGCATCGCGGTACGACAGCAGCAGCCGGTACAGCAGGAAGATCACACCGTAACCGGGCATCCGGTGGTCCGGTTGCCAGCCGTCGCCGGCGAGGTAGGACTCCGCCGTACCGATGTATTCCCACTGATCGGGGTCCCACGCCGCCCAGCGCCCTTCCAAGCGCTCGCCGGAGATCTCGTGCGCGTTCCAGATGAAGAACGCTCCGCGCAGCACCAGGCCCACCAGGAGCTGGAACCCGATCGCCTTGAACGATGACCTTACTTCCGCTGCGGACATCACGAACACGAATGCGGACAAGTATAGGTGCCGGGCCGGAGCGCCAGGAGCCTAGGGTTTCGCGGCCACCAGCAGCATCTGGCCGGCCATCGGCTTCCAAGGGGAACGCAGGTACAGCGCCACCAACCATGGGTGCGCCGGGATGGATGAACGCATGCTGTAGGGGGTGAAGCGCTTCTTCACCGTGACGATATCCATGCCCTGGGCCCGCAGAACGTCGCGGAGCGAGATGTGGGTGAAGATGCGCCGATGGGTGAAATCGTCGAAGTAGTTGCGCCAGGCCAGCGCGAAGTTCGGCTGCATCACGATGAAGCGTCCTCCAGGCCTGAGCACACGCATCACCTCGCTCAGGGTGGCCGCGAGCGGATCGTCATCCAGGTGCTCGAGCAGGTTGCTGGCAAAGACCACGTCCATGCTTGCAGCGGGCAGCGGCGACAGGTCGGACACCATCCGCACATGGGTGTGCACCCCGGGGGCTGCATGCTTGGGCAGGTCCGGGCTCAGGTCCACCGCGTGCTTCTCCCGCGCCTTGATCTGGTTGATGAAACTGCAGTAACCGGCGCCGAGGTCCAGCACGGATGCGTTCTCGGGGACATGGCGCTGCAGGTAGGCCGTGATGGCGCGCCATACGCCATCGCGCTTGCCCAGGTCCTGGTAGGTGACCTCGTAGTACCGTTCGTACAGGCGCGCTGTGCGCTGATCACTGCTCAGGCTGGAGCTCATGTCTTCTGCTTTCGCTTGCGCGCGGCCGGAAAGAGGATGTTGTTCAGGATCAGG
>ERZ724521.951-NODE-951-length-13021-cov-3.636280_pt1 | contig 13021 bp, 5 predicted proteins | sample MGYA00376054_ERZ724521 | MGnify/ENA primary metagenome ERZ724521 (study PRJEB28724, sample SAMN07190883) | activated sludge metagenome | isolation source: activated sludge of sewage treatment plant in Hong Hong | place: Hong Kong | collected 2016-03-17 ... | reverse complement strand
ATTTGCTTGTCGGTTAAGAAATATCAATGATCTGACAATCAGTATTTTACTTATTAATTCTACGCGGTCTTTGCAATGGTTTGATATGGGAAAAGTTCATCCCACAAATTACCAACACAATGGCTATACCAGACCTGTGCACTACGGGAGACCCGTTTTTATGGTAACTTTGCAGTTAATTTCCCATCAGATGAGTTCATTTTGTCACCTTCACTGCCATACACAGTTTTCACTGCTCGATGGCGCAACGGACATCCCGGCGCTAATGCAGAAAGCCAAACAGGATGAAATGAAAGCGGTGGCCATCACTGATCATGGCAATATGTTTGGTGCTTTCAGCTTTGTGAAGGAAGCAAGGAAAAATAATATCAAGCCAATACTCGGCTGCGAATTTTATCTGGTCGAAAACAGGCACAAACAGAGTTTTCTTAAATCCGCAGGCGAGAATGACCAAAGATTTCATCAGTTATTACTGGCGAAAAATCAAACCGGATACCGCAACCTGTCCAAATTATGCTCCTTAGGATATATTGAAGGTCTTTACGGAAAATATCCGCGAATAGATAAAGAATTGCTTCTGAGGCATCACGAAGGATTAATTGCCAGCAGCTGCTGCATTGGCGCTGAAATTCCGCAGGCGCTTCTTAAAGGTAATGATGCGGAAGCTGAGGAATTACTCAAATGGTGGCTACAAGTTTTTGGAGAGGATTTTTACATCGAAATTCAAAGACAGGAAGGCAACCTGAATCTGGATGACACGGGAGTGAGCCTTGAGCAAATCAATCAAAAACTTCTTGCATTGGCAAAGAAGTACAATGTAAAGGTTATCGCTACGAATGATGTGCATTATCTCGAACAGGAAGATGCCAATCCCCATGATATTCTTCTTTGCGTCAATACGGCTTCCAATGAAGATCAGGAGGACAGGTTCCGATTCCCAAGCAATGACTATTTCTTCAAGACACAGGAAGAAATGAGTGCAAAGTTCTCTGATGTTCCGTTTGCATTGGAGAATACCGTCGAAATTGCTGAAAAGTGCTACACGCCAAGTCTGGAAAGAGATATACTTCTTCCAAGCTTCCCGATCCCTGCGGAATTCAAGGATGAAAATGAGTATCTGCGACATCTGGTGTACGAAGGAGCCTACAGACGTTACGGAAGTATCAGCGATGAAGTCAGGAGCAGAATTGATTTTGAATTGGAGGTGATCTTCAAAATGAAGTTCCAGGGATACTTTCTCATCGTACAGGATTTTATTCATGAAGCGAGAAATCTCAATGTTCGTGTAGGTCCTGGGCGTGGTTCTGCAGCTGGTTCCATCGTCGCCTATTGCCTGACAATTACGGATATTGATCCGATAAAGTACAATCTTCTCTTTGAGCGTTTTCTGAATCCGGAAAGAATTTCGATGCCCGATATAGACATCGACTTTGATGATAAGGGCAGGGATAAAGTGCTTAATTATGTGGTGGACAAATATGGTCACAACCAGGTGGCACAGATAGTGACCTTCGGTACCATGGCCGCCAAGTCTTCAATCAGAGACGTTGCGCGTGTCAAAAAACTGGAACTCGCCATGGCCGACAAACTGGCCAAACTTGTACCTGCGCGCCCAGGTATTTATCTTAAAAAATTACTCAATCAGTCAGAAGAACTTTCTTCCGAAATTAATGCAGATGAAAGAGCCAAGGTGCTTGAATTGCGGGAGATTGCCAAGACCAATACGCTCGAAGCGGAAGTGCTCAATACCGCTGTAAAACTTGAAGGTTCTGTCAGAAGTACAGGTGTCCATGCCGCCGGTGTCATCATTGCACCGGAAGAAATTATGAATATCATCCCAGTATGTACAGCCAAGGATACAAGACTTTGGGTGACACAGGTAGAAGGATCCGTCATAGAGTCAACGGGATTGCTGAAGATGGACTTTCTTGGATTGACTACACTGAGTATCATTGAAGATACGATTAGAAATATCCGTAACAGATTTCCCGAAAAGGGTGCCATTGACCTGGAGACTATTCCGCTGGATGATGTGGATACACTCAAGATTTTTCAGCTTGGTAATACCAAGGGACTATTTCAGTTTGAATCCGATGGCATGCGCAATAATTTGCGCTTACTCAAGCCTTCAGGGATTGAAGATATTATTGCGATGAACGCGCTCTTCAGGCCTGGCCCAATGGATAATATAGATGAGTTTATCAGTCGCAAACACGGGCGCGTCCAGGTACTATACCCTCATGAGTGGCTTGAGACCATTCTCAGGCCCACTTATGGCATCATGGTTTATCAGGAACAGATCATGCAGACGGCACAGATCATGGCGGATTATTCGCTTGGTGAAGCCGATTTGCTGAGAAGGATCATGGGTAAGAAGAAGCGCGATGAGATGAACGAGCAGAAAAAAATCTTCGTCGGAAGAGCAATGAACAAAGGCGTTGCAGAAGATAAGGCGCAGGAGATCTTCGATGTGATGGCCAAATTTGCATTATACGGCTTTAATCGTTCTCATGCCGCGGCCTACTCTGTGTTGGCTTTTCAAACCGGATGGTTTAAAGCTCATTATCCTGCCGAATTTATGGCCGCCGTGCTAACAGCCAATAAGAATGCCATTGAAAGTCTGACCTCTTATCTTAATGAATGCCGCGCCATGAAAATTAAGGTACTTGGCCCGGATATCAACGAGAGTGGTTTGGACTTTACAGTCAATGCAAGGGGTGAAATCCGATTTGGTTTATCGGCATTGAAAGGTATTGGTGAAGGCCCGGTCGAAGAAATACTGAAAGAAAGAAATGAAAATGGCCCCTTTGTGGATTTTGCTGATCTTGTGAGAAGAATCAGTTCAAGATCACTGAATAAAAAAGTAATCGAAAGTTGTGTATATGGTGGTGCTTTCGACAGTTTCGACAATATTCATCGGGCACAATACTTTGCACCATTCGGCAAGTACGACAGCTATATCGAATGCATGATCAAATGGGGACAACAATATCAGGCCAGCCGAAACAACAATACAGCGACTTTGTTCGGCGAGCTGACCCCTGATGATTTTAAAGCTCCTGATCCTCCTCCTTCACCCGAATGGAACACGCTGACCAAATTGCGCCATGAAGTGGATGTCGCTGGCATCTATCTGAGTACTCACCCACTGAGAGATTTTGAGTATGAAGTGCGTTTTTGTGCCAGTGCCAAACTTGAAGAAATTAGTCTTCTCCATTCTCCACAAAATCTTGGTCGGCGAATACGGTTCTGCGGCGTTGTCACCAATATTCAACATCGCACCAATCAAAAGGGGGAAGGTTTTGGCAGTTTTATTCTTCAGGATGAAACAGGAGAAATGCCTGTTCGGCTTTTTAAAGAAAAGTATCTTAGCTTCAAACCACTTCTTGTAGACGGCGCAACAGTGATGGTGGAGGGTGTGTTTGAAGAAGAGCGCTGGAAAAAAGAACCAGAGATCGGATTCAGAATATCTCACATTTGCATGCTTTCATCGGCATTGGAATATGTATACAAGAAACTGACAATTTTTATGGATATCCGCAATTTGTCCTCGGAACTTGTTCAGCAACTGGAAAATACCTGCAGATCACACAGCGGTTTACTTGTCCCTAAAATGGTTGTCGTGCATCCCGAGGATGAAATGAAGTTGGAATTTATTTCGCCCAAAAAGAAGATTCAGATCAGCGGCGATCTATTGTCAGAATTGGAAAAGCTGGGCTTTAATTATAAACTCAATTAATCCGCCTGATGCCCTCTAAATATATTTATTGGCTGATCGCAGGAGTCTTTCTGATCATCATCAGCCCAAATCTCCTGAGCCACGGAATGTTTATGGATGGGGTTATTTATGCCTCAGTGGCACGCAACCTGGCTGACAGCCATGGAAGCTGGTGGGCTCCATTCTTTACCGAGACAAGGTATCCTCAGTTTTTTGAACACCCGCCATTGATGTTCTGGCTGTTGAGCTTCTTTTATAAAGTTTTTGGAGATCATTTTTTCATCGAAAAAATTTTCTCCCTCAGTTGTGTTGCTGTTTCATGTTTTTTTTTACACCGGATTTGGTCTGTTTTTAAACTGACGAATGATTCATGGTTGCCCATCCTTTTGTTTTGCTCCTTTCCTTTGATCATCTGGACAGCCACGAACAATATGCTCGAGAATCTTTTACTTGTCCAGCTTACTGCTGCTGTTTTTTTTATGATACGATTTGTCAATCAGCGGGACATGAATGCAATGCTGATGGCATCACTTCTGCTATGTACGGCCATATTGACCAAAGGTCCGGTAGGATTATTTGTCCTTGTTTTTCCCCTGACCTACGGACTTCTTTATGCCGGTAAATCAGTGTTCAATTCGCTATTGGATACTGCCATCCTAAGCCTCTCAACAGTAAGCATAACCGCTGCAATTTTTTTATTTAACGCTTCAGCTTTTCATTTTCTGGAAGCATATTTCAAAGTACAGATATTACATGGTATGAAGGATGTGATGATGGTCACTTCTCGATGGAAAATCATTTCTTTTCTAGGGGCTGAACTTATAATTCCTGCATTGCTCATGCTGGCTGCCTGGCAATGGCGCGATAACAAGGCACATCAGAAAGCGAATGCTCAGATGGGTCTGATGCTGTCCTTCTTTCTCACAGGTATCTGCGGAGTTTTTCCGTTTATGATATCACTTAAGCAAAGTAATTTTTATATTATTCCTTCACTGCCGTTCTTTGCCTTGGGCGCAGCAATCTTTGTTCAACATAATATAGGTTCCAGGATAAGCAAAGAATCCTGGATCAAATGGAAATACGGGCATTTGATGGTTGCTTCAGTTTTTTTGATTGCTATAGCTTCAATTGTAATGAATGCTGGAAAGATCAATAGGGATCGTAACATGCTCAGAGATATATTCGCCATAAAAGAAACTATTCCGCAAAATAAAATCCTTCAGACCTGTCTTCCGCTGAAAGACAACTTCGGCCTAGAAGCATACCTGCAGCGATATGGTCACTGGAGTCTGGATACAAGAGAATCACATTTGTTCTACTTTTACAGTGCGGACTGTGGAACTCCAAAACCTTCTGAAATAATTTTTCCTCCTGAAAATCATAGTTTCTTTATATACAAAACAGCACCCGATCAGCCTCCGGTTCTCAGATCTTCTGATTGAAAATATGATGCGGCAGTTTCATATCTAAGATTAGGCCAAACTGTAAGAATAATTGAAGCACTAATTGAATTCCATTATAGTAGTGGCTATAATTAGCACCCCGAAAAATATTAATAATACTATCCGGATTGAAGACATTACCACAATGCAAATTGTTGATTAGTAAAAATCAATATCTGTTGGATTGAATTATTTACGCTATGTGGAATGATGAATATCATTAGTCTTTTTCATTCTGATTAAAATTTGTAAACGAAATTACTTGAATCTTCAGTGGATAACTTCAATTATTGTACGACGTACTGATTCGTTGAATGTCATCAGATTTTCGACAAAGCAAAATGACTTTGATTTTGTATGGCTTCAATCGCCGATACCGGTATCATTTCGTTGAACATCATATAGCTCAAAAATTTGATTATCCCAGGTTGGGCTTCCGTCTTTTGGTTGATGGCCTGACTGAATGTATTATCTTTGCCTTTCTATGGAAAAGATTAAGATTGGCATTACCTCGGGAGATATCAACGGCATTGGCCTGGAAGTTATACTCAAATCACTGAATAACGAATCATTGCTTCAAACGGTCATTCCGGTGATCTATGGTAATATCAAAATAACTTCTTACCATAAGAATATCGTTAATCTTCCCAACCTATCGATCTACGTTTTAAACCCTGGTGAAAAACCAAAGCACAATCGGGTCAATCTAGTCAATTGTTGGAATGACAATGTCAATATTACCCTAGGCAAACCAACACCCGAAGGAGGAAAACTGGCGATGCTCGCCCTGGATCAGGCTGTGGCTGATTTGATGCGCAATGAGTTGGACGCACTGGTTACTGGCCCGATTCACAAGCATTCTATGAAAATGGCTGGCTATCAGCACATGGGACACACGCCATATCTTCTGGAGAAATCCAAATCAAGGGATTGCCTCATGATGATGATTAGTGAACGTCTTCGCATCGGTCTGGTAACGGATCATCTTCCCCTCAAGGATGTTTGTTCGGCAATAAGTAAGGAACTTCTGATTTCAAAAATTCAACTCATGGAATCGTCCCTGATTAGGGATTTCGGCATTGAAAAGCCAAACATCGCAGTCCTGGGTCTGAATCCGCATGCAGGCGAGGAAGGAATGCTGGGCATGGAAGAGGAACAAATCATACGACCTGCCATTATTGAATCCAAAAAAAGCGGGATTTTTGTGAGTGGTCCCTATTCTTCGGATGGTTTTTTTGGCGCTGGTAAATTCACTAAATTTGATGGAATACTGGCTATGTATCACGATCAGGGCTTGATTCCATTCAAGACACTTTCATTCAACAGTGGTGTCAACTATACCGCTGGGCTTGCTTTTATCCGAACATCCCCGGATCATGGAACAGCTTTCGATATCGCTGGACAGAATATCGCGGATCATGAATCAATGCTTCACGCCATTTATGCAGCAAAAGATATTGTATCTGAAAGCAAAGGGTATTACGATGACCGGAAAAATGTACTGAAGAAAAAGCCAAAGCTGTCAGAAGAATTGAGCGAGTAGGTTGATTTTCACTCTATTATCATCGTCTAGGTATGAGATTGGTTTACTTCGACTCCGACAACCTTGGCATCGGCAAAGATATTGCTTTTTTATATATAAATTTTAATAATTTGTCAATGTCCTCTGGGGATTAGTCAATAACTTCTGTTGGCAAAGTCCTGTCTTTTGAGGGGCTACCTGATGAACATAGTGCACTTTTCACTTCTTTTTCTTGAGGCTATTCTTAACAGGCCCAGGTATTACAGACTTTATACTCGTATTGCTTTCTGTCAATACAACTTGAGCAGGTTGTAATGGGATGCTATCGGTAACCTTAATTAAATTGACCTCACTGAATGAGTCGGTGTTATTGATTTCTTTATCAAGATTGTATAATTCAAACCTTTCGATGATTTCGATGAGCTTGTCAGCGTATGCGGGATCTGTAGCATATCCACACATCTTCAATCCTCTGGCCCAGGAACGGTAATCGCTCTTTTCAAATTCGAATAGAAGTTTATAACGAGAACGATTCTTCAGAAAATCACTGTGATCTTTATAGGATTGCTCAGGGGACTCATATTTGCGGAAGCAGGATTCTATCAGTTCTCCCTTATCATTGAGATCATCATCTTTATAGGCGTAAGTTGCACCACTCCAGTTTGATTTGCATTTGATTCCGAAGTGATTATTCGCCTGAATCGCCAATTCTGATCTTCCGGATTGAGATTCCATAACTCCCTGTGCCAATTTTATAGAAGCCGGAATACCGGTTCGCATCATCTCTCGGATGGCAATATCACGGTATTGAGAGACATAATTCTCCTCAGGCCGCATCGGTCTGGATGACATCACCAGAATAACCGTCATTAACAGAACGCTGTAGAGGAGGGTAGATTTCATGATATACTGCTTTGTAGATAGGACAGTGCAAAAATAATACCAATTTTGACTCCGTAAAGGAGGTTTTAATATGTATTATTATTGTATATCAATGATTTATACCTTACAAAAATATTTAATACTTAATTATTTTGATTTATGAATCGCTAAATATTACCTATTTTATTACTGCGACTTTTGTACGAGATCGCTGACCATTCACCGTTTGACAAATGACCATATACTGCCCTGAAGGCAACGCACTGATTTCATGCCTGAGGACACCAGCCGGCCAGTTCTGATTGAGAATTTCGCGACCAATCATATCATAAATCTTAACTTCTCGAATAGCTTCTTTCACTGCAACAATGTGCAATTCGTCTTTCACCGGATTTGGAAACAATAATATGGCTGTATTGTCGCCGGCATCCTGTACTACCGTGGTTCCTGAAACAACTACATTGTCAATTGCCATAACATCACCCGTGTAGTCAATCATGCCCAGTGTAGGATCTTCTGAACCCTGGAGACAAAGAATAGTAAGATCAATATAAGATACCTCAGGTGATAGCGCTTCAGCGACATGTTCTGTTTGCATGCTCTGATCACCCGCACTGTAAAAAATGGTTCGCAGCAAAGTATTATTTTGGTCATACCAGTTCATCCTCAGTGCTGAAGAAAACGGAATACCTACCGAATCAAACTTGAACGCCCCCTTCTTATACGCCAAATCAAATTCAATCCTTGGGTTCACAATATGGCTGGCATCTGCGCATACATAAATTTTGGTTGTAAACTTCGTATTACTATTAAACATCTGATTTTGATCAGTTCGTACCGTTGGAATCAGCGTACCGTTGTTGTTAAGTATTTTACCACCTGTCACCACAACAGCTTCGGACTGTAGTGTTGCATCTTCCTGAATGAAGGTAACGTTGAATGAATCCTTGTTCACCTGAATCCTTGTGCTGTCATAATATCCACCGCTGAACTTCTCGATCACATTTTCAATTCGGTTGTCAATCATGACAAGCTGTGTATTAACCATGTTATTGGAGGTCAGCGTGTCCTTGATCCAGACAAGGTTTAGTAAAACTTTTTTAAGCCCGATAAAAGATCTTGGCACCTTAATATTGTTGACGGGCATATTAAAACCTGGATATACCGATGTCTGATTTTTAAAGCGGTGTACATAGGTTGAGTCTTTAAAAATAAACCTGAGCTCGAAATCATTATTCGGTGGTATGACAGTACAGCCATTATACAGGGTATTTGCGTTGGCGGTGTACTCGTTGTTGACATTCGGGCAGGGCGCACCCACAACGGTTAGATTGTTCAGTCTGAAATCGTGATCAACGCTATTCGTCAGACGATTGAGCAATACGGAATATCTGTTATTGGAGGTGTCTGCATCAATTCCGGATTCCATCCATACGGTCAGTCTGGATTGACCCGACTTAACGATACGAGGGACACTTTTGAATACATAATCAACATGTGTGCCTCCAGGTATATCTTTATCCAAAGTCAGTACTTCTTGAACCTGAGCAGCGGTATCAAATTTGTAATACATTTTAATCTCGGTACCGGCAGGAATAGGGACGTTGCAACCCTGGTTGTTGATTCTGCATTCTACAGTATAATATCCGTCTTTGCAGGAATTGAGAATGGTCTTGCTGTTGATCAAAGTCATATCCCGATCGGAAGATGAACCTCCAACACCCACGGCACGCCAGGCTTCAATGATGTTGTTGTATTCTAATGAACAGACACCCCACCAGTTTGTAGCGAGCAATAATGATGCCTCTCGGGCATCATAATAATTGGAAGCCACACCGAGATAATTGCTCAATAGTGTATAGGCAAATCTGGTCATCGTATCAAAACCCAGACGCTTCACGTCGTAGATATAATTCAGTTCATTGGTGTCCTTGACTCCTGTGCACAATAAATAAAACCAATGATTCAGAACGCCGCTGTTAGTATGTACACCACCATTGTCTCCGGTCCCGGTAGCCCAACGCTTCCCCTTGTAAAATTTCGGATTATTATACAAGTTGGGATCTTCCATACTTCTGAAGGCAAGCGCCCTGGTTTTTGAGAAGCGTGCTCCAATATACCAGTTAAAGCTGTCCCGGTCAAATTCATACTCAATGGATTTGCCCATGATATCACTGAATGCTTCATTCATTGCTCCTGCTTCATACAGATATTCCAGGCCCGCCGTAAATTGGGTTACCCCATGTGTAAACTCGTGACCGACGACATCGATACTGGTCAATGGTTTATATTTATCAAAATCGCCGATGCCAAAATTGAGTGTGAGGAGCTGTGGAGACCAGAATGCATTGACATATGCTTCAGTGTCCAACAGAAACGCTTTAATCGGAAGGTCTGCATTATCTGCACCTTTCCGCTGCAATTTTTCATTATAGAAATCATATGTCTTCTGAAGACCCCAAAACAAATCGTGCATCCCATTATTATAATCGCCAGAACCAGCTTGCCAGAAATTATCATCATCAGAATAATACTTTCCTGATTTATTGGTTACAAATATCCCTTTCCCCCTTCCGCCGTTAATGGATAAGAAATTATTCTTGCCGGCATCAGCATCAATATCGCGTTCACCGTGATACAATGTTTGTATCCTTCCCTTGTCACTGAAGCAATTCATTCGGATTGAAAAATCTCTGATAATAGTACCGTAGCGCGCGTCAACAATGAGTTTTCTGGTGTCTTCGTCACCATTTTGACTATGCACAACAAATACATAGGCAGGTACAAAGTCACCAGTATTATCCGGATACTGTGTATTGACAATGACTTTTTTGGATGAGATGATCTTATATTTTGAGGAATATTTTCTCAATTGCTGATCGGCAATCGTCAGCGCTTTCAATTGATCTATTTCTGAATCTTCAATAACCCTGTTCGTCATAAGCATTCCATTGCCATTGACGACTTCACCGTTTTTTTCGTGAAGAAGATAAACAGCACCCATCACTTCCAGACCGTCAACATACTGTTGATACCTGAAATGTCTTGTACCCGTCCCGTCCGACTCCACTTTTACTGACTTCATTTCGGTTTGGTTACCCAATCCCAATTCAGCGGCGTGAACTTTGAAAAAATCAGAGCCACTGGTCTTTTTATCGGCCTTTGCCTCAAGCGTAAATCTCAGCGCATCACTTGAAAATCGATGTAATTCAAGGCTGGCTGATTGTTGGGCTGACAATGTAGCGGCTGTCAAAAAAAGCAATGCGAGTTGTAAAGTCTTCATGAATATAATTTCAGGTAAAATTAATGAAACAAATGGTTTCTATTTACATATTGTGGTTCTGGGACGCAGTCAGCGTACATTCATAACTTACAGATTCCAAGAACTGGCCAACCTGGGGTCGCTTATAAATTTGAATGGTCACTGCGTCAGCAACATCAAATTCGTCTAAAAGCTTTTGCCCGACGACATGGGCTACCTGCTCGATCAAAACCATCGGTTGCGCCATCACTTCCCCGATTATTTTAAATACATTTTCATAGTTGACCGTATCGCTTATTGTCAGATTGCTGAATGGGATTTGCTTAAGCGAAATATTTACATCGAAGATAAATTTTTGTCGGATTTTACGTTCTGCAGGATAAAATCCGTGTGATCCATAAATTTCAATCCCTTTTATTCGGACACAAGGTCGGCAAATGGTGATGGCCATAAATTTTTTGCAAATCTAATATTCTTATTTCTCCTCCTGAAGGCAGTAATCAAATTAAGGATATTCATAATATGAATATCTTTGCTCCAAATCTGGCCCATTATGGCAACACAACACAATTATACCGAAGAAAATATAAGGTCGCTGGACTGGAAAGAACACATTAGGCTGCGCCCGGGAATGTATATTGGAAAACTTGGTGATGGATCAAGCGTGGATGATGGAATATATATTCTTCTCAAAGAAGTTATCGACAACTGCATTGATGAATTCGTAATGGGTTATGGCAAGGAAATTGACCTTGAAATCCGTGAGGGCAAGGTTGTTGTACGGGATTATGGACGGGGCATCCCCTTGGGCAAAGTGATAGATTGTGTCTCGCAAATAAATACCGGAGGCAAATATGATTCAAAGGCATTCAAAAAGTCCGTCGGTCTGAATGGTGTTGGTACCAAAGCGGTGAATGCACTTTCATCTTATTTTAAAGTTCAGTCCTTCCGAGATGGCAAATCCAAAATGGCTGAATTCACCAGAGGAGAACTTCAGAAAGATTATAAACTAAGTGACAGTAAGGACACCAACGGAACATGTATTGAATTTATTCCTGATGAAAAAGTCTTTCCAAAATACCGATTTATTCATGAATTTGTTGAAAGCAGGATTTGGAATTATGCTTATCTCAACGCTGGACTTCGGATTCATTACAACGGAAAGACTTACTTTTCAAAAAACGGATTAAAGGATATGCTGGAGCGGCGAACAGACGGGGAGACGCTGGTTTATCCAATTGTACATTTACGTGGCGAAGATATCGAAGTGGTGCTGACGCATGGACAGCAATACGGAGAACAGTATTATAGTTTTGTCAACGGTCAGTATACCTCCCAGGGAGGAACACATCTCAATTACTATCGTGAGGCAATCGTTAAAACAATACGGGATTTTTATAAAAAGGACTTTGATGTTAAGGATATACACACCAGTATCATAGGTGCTGTCTCAGTACGCATCGAAGAACCTGTATTTGAATCCCAGACTAAAACAAAACTTGGTTCGACAACCGTAGCACCTGAAGGTGCTTCGCTGCGATCGTTAATTGCTGATTTTGTTGGCAAGGAACTGGATATTTACCTGCATCGAAATCCTGATGTCGCCAAAGAATTGTTAGCCAAAATACTCCAGTCTGAGCGTGAAAGAAAAGAGATTGCCGGAATCAAAAAACTCGCCAACCAGCGCGCCAAAAAGGCTAACCTTCACAATAAGAAACTAAGAGACTGCAGGTATCACCTGACTGATGTCAAGCTAAAGGAAGATATTCGCAATAACACCATGATTTTTATTACAGAAGGAGACTCTGCATCTGGTTCTATTACCAAGTCAAGAAGTGTCGAGACTCAGGCAGTATTTTCACTTCGCGGCAAACCCTTAAATTGTTTTGGACTGACTAAGAAAATAGTATACGAAAACGAAGAACTGAACCTGCTTCAACATGCCCTGGATATTGAGGATGGCATTGAGAATCTGCGTTTCGCCAAAGTGATTATTTCTACGGATGCGGATGTGGATGGAATGCATATTCGCCTGCTTTTACTGACCTTTTTCCTTCAGTTTTTCCCGGATCTTGTGCGCAACGGGCATCTGTTCATTCTGGACACACCACTTTTTCGTGTGCGGGATAAAAGCCAGACATTCTATTGCTTTTCTGAAAAAGAAAAACAGGATGCCATCAGATCGTTAAGAGGCA
>ERZ724521.946-NODE-946-length-13076-cov-6.790492_pt1 | contig 13076 bp, 13 predicted proteins | sample MGYA00376054_ERZ724521 | MGnify/ENA primary metagenome ERZ724521 (study PRJEB28724, sample SAMN07190883) | activated sludge metagenome | isolation source: activated sludge of sewage treatment plant in Hong Hong | place: Hong Kong | collected 2016-03-17 ... | reverse complement strand
ACCGGGAATGCGAGGGACGAATGGTAGTTGACGTTGACGTCAACGTCAACTACCCCGGCGACGCCCCCGAACTGGCGTGCCGGCGCCGGAGTCCAGCATGTCGCGGCACTGGCGTTCGAAACGGGTGATTTCCGAAAGTACGGCCTCGATGTCGTCCCGCTGCTGTTCGAGGGCGGCACGGCGCTGGGTGAGGGCACCGAGGAAGGACAGGAGCTGGGTGGACTCGTCCTCGGCCGTGTCGTACATGTCGATCAGGTCCTTGATCTCGGCCAGGGAAAGGCCAAGGCGCTTGCCGCGCAGCGCAAGCTTCAGGCGGGTTCGGTCGCGCTTGCTATAGACGCGGTTGCCGCCCTCGCGCGCCGGGGAGATCAGGCCGTGGGTTTCCCAGTAACGGATGGCCCGCGTGGTGACGCCGAATTCGCGGGCCAGTTCGGTAATGGTCTGGGTCTCGTTCATTGCGGAGGGGGTCGTCCGGCACCGATTGTTGCAGTGCACATAAGGACCGGGAAAATGTATAAAATGTCAAGTTCGCCTTCCGCAGTTTAAGCAGAATTCCGTCGACGAGGCAAAGAGACTCCGCTTGAACGCTCCGCTCGCCTATCCCCACCAGACTGCCCCCGCGCCCGGCGTGGCGGTGCCCGTTGCGCCCGGCGTCGAATGGCTGTGCATGCCGCTGCCCTTCGCGCTCGACCACATCAACGTCTGGCTGCTCGCCGACGGGGAGGGATACGCGGCGGTCGATACCGGGTTCGCCCTCGACCCGGTCCGGGACGCCTGGCGCACTGCCCTGGCGGGACGTCGCCTGACGCGCAGCATCGTCACCCACTGCCATCCTGACCACCTCGGGCTGGCGACCTGGCTCGAAAAGGAAACCGGCGCCGGCCTGTGGATATCCCAGGGCGACTATCTCGCCGCGCACATGATGGTCGAGCAGATCGCCGGCTATCGCATCGAATCGATGGTGGAGTTCTTCCGCCGCCACGGACTCGAGGCCGCCCGCATCGACGGACTGATCCAGCGCGGCAACGGCTACAAGCGCGGCGTGCCCGAGATACCGTCCACCTACCGCCGGCTCTTCGACGGGCAGCGCATCGACATCGGCGGCTGCGAATGGCGCACCCTCGTCGGCCACGGCCACGCGCCCGAGCACATGAGCCTGTACTGCGCCGAACTCGGCGTGCTGATTTCCGGCGACATGCTGCTGCCGCGCATCTCGACCAACATCTCGGTAATGGCGAGCACGCCGCAGGCCGATCCGCTCGGCCTGTTCCTCGCGTCGATCGACGCCTTCCGCGCGTTGCCCGCCGACACGCTGGTGCTGCCCTCGCACGGCCGCCCCTTCCGCGGCCTGCATGCCCGCATCGACCAGTTGCATGCACACCACGCCGAGCGCTGCGAGCGCCTGCTCGCCGCCTGCCGTGTGCAGCCGCGCTCCGCCGCCGATCTGATCGCGGTCCTGTTCGACCGCGAGATTCCCGATCCGCACCAGACCATGTTCGCCATGGGCGAATCAATCGCCCACCTGAACTACCTTGAGCATGCAGGCAAGCTCAAGCGCATCGAAGAAGACGGCCTCATTTGCTACACCTGCTGAGAGACAAATAAGAGGGAGACACCATGTCCACGCACGAACCGAAGAACCTGCCCGACCCGAAGGAAATCGCCAAGACCTACGCGGAGGTTGCCCAGCGCGCCTCCAATCTGATCACGGACCACATGAAGCGGCAGATGAAGAAGGGGGTTTCCGCGCCGTCCGACGACCTCGGCATCGCCCAGGCCTTCATGGAAATGATGGCCAAGATGCTGGCCAATCCCTACAAGCTGGCCCAGGCGCAGATGAACCTGGTTTGGGATTACTTCTCGCTCTGGCAGCACTCCACGCTACGCCTGCTCGGCATGGAAGGCGCCCCGGTGGCGGAACCCAAGAAGGGCGACAAGCGCTTCGCCGATGCACAGTGGGAGGAGCACTTCCTCTTCGACTTCATCAAGCAGTCCTACCTGATCACGGCGCGCCACATCCACGATTCGGTCGCCAATGTCGAACACCTCGATGACATCTCGCGCAAGAAGGTCAACTTCTTCACGCGCCAGTTCATCGACGCGCTGGCGCCGTCGAATTTCGCGCTGACCAACCCGGAAGTGCTGCGCGAGACGGTCAAGACCCACGGCCAGAACCTGCTCAAGGGCTTCAACAACCTGCTGCGCGACATCGAGGAGGGCGACGGCCAGCTGCGCGTCAAGATGACCGATCCGTCGGCCTTCGAGATGGGCAAGAACGTCGCCTCGACGCCGGGCAAGGTCATCTTCCAGAACGAGATGATCCAGCTCCTGCAGTTCAGCCCGACGACCAAGGAGCAGTACAAGCGTCCGCTGCTGATCATCCCGCCCTGGATCAACAAGTACTACATCCTCGACCTGCGCGAGAGCAATTCCTGGATCAAGTGGTGTACCGACCAGGGCCATACCGTCTTCGTCATCTCCTGGGTCAACCCGGACGCCAAGCTGGCGAAGAAGGGCTTCGATGCCTACCTGACCGAAGGCGCGCTGACCGCGATCGACGTCGTCTGCGACCAGACGGGCGAGAAGGAAATCAACATGATCGGCTACTGCCTCGGCGGTACGCTGCTCGGCTCCACCATGGGCTACATGGCCGCCAAGAAGGACAAGCGCATCGCTTCGGCCACCTTCTTCGTCGCCCTGCTCGACTTCTCGATCCCCGGCGAACTGGGCGTCTTCATCGACGAAGAGCAGATCCTCAGCCTGGAAAAGAAGATGGAGGAGCGCGGCTACCTCGAAGGCTCCGAGATGGCCACCACCTTCAACATGCTGCGCTCGAACGACCTGATCTGGTCCTTCGTCGTGAACAACTACCTGATGGGCAAGGATCCCTTCCCCTTCGACCTGCTCTACTGGAACTCCGACTCGACGCGCATGCCGTACAAGATGCACAGCTACTACCTGCGCAACATGTACCTGAAGAACCTGCTGCGCGTGCCCGGCGGCATCACCCTGCTCGACACGCCGATCGACCTCTCCAAGGTCAAGACGCCGTCCTACTTCATCTCCACCATCGAGGACCACATTGCCCCGTGGCGCAGCGTCTACCTCGGCTCGACGGCGCTGGGCAGCGACGTGCGCTTCGTGCTCGGCGGCTCCGGCCACATCGCCGGCATCGTCAACCCGCCCTCGGCCAACAAGTACGGCTTCTGGACCAATGACGCGCGTCCGGAAACCCCCGACGAATGGTTCTCCGGCGCCAAGCAGCACGAAGGCTCCTGGTGGACCGACTGGCAAAAGTGGATCACCGCGCTCGACGATGCCAAGGTGCCGGCGCGCGACCCCGTCAAGGGCAAGCACAAGCCGCTGGAGGATGCGCCGGGTTCCTTCGTCAAGTTCCGCCTCGACGCGCCCAAGAAGAAGAAGTGACCGGCGACCAGGCGCCGGATGCAACGGGCGGGCCGCCGCAAGGCGCCCCGCCCGTTGTTCATGACGCGCCGCGCCGCGTGGTGCTCGACACCAACGTCCTCGTCGCGCTCTACGTATTCGGCGACCCGCGGTTTGCCCCGATGCGCGAACGACTGGTGCGCGGCAAATGGCTGGCACTGACGGACGCCGCCTGCCTCGCCGAGTTTCGACGCGTGCTCGCTTATCCGCAGTTCGGCCTCTCGGACGGACACCAGGAAGCGGGCTTCGCCGATTACGCTGCACTCGCGCTCGGCATCGCCCGGCCTGCCGCGGCAGCCGTGGCGCCGCTACCGCGCTGTGCCGACCGCGACGACCAGAAGTTCCTCGAACTGGCGCGCGACGGCGGCGCCGAATGGCTGGTTACGGCTGACAAGCAGTTGCTGCGCCTGGCCCGACGCGACCGTCTGCGCGGGCTCTTCCGAATACTCCCGCCCGACGCTGCCCTCGCCGAGCCGTGAGCGACGGGCGTGCAGCCCGCCCCACGTCACTCGGCAATCACCTTGTCGGCCCAGACCACCCCGGCCACGAAGGTATCCGGCGTGCCTATGCGCGCACCGAAAGCGGCAACATCTTCGTCCGTGACTCCGCGCGCGAGGCGGCAGGCATCGCAGACGTCGATCGAAATGCCCAGACCGACGCTCTCGCGTGCCTGTTCGGCCAGAGCCGGCCAGCCGACCGGGACCAGCGACTCCCGCACCACGGCCTTCGCCAGCAGGGCCGCCTCGCCGAGCAGGAAGATACGCACCTCGTGGCCGGCCTTCGCCAGCGCATTGCCGTGGCCAAACACCATGGCCGCGCGCGTCGGATCGTCGCTACCCCAAGACGACTTCATGAAGAACCTGGACATCGAAGCGCTCCTCAGTAGGTCTTGTAGGGCAGGAACTTGCCCGACATGACGATGTTGACGCGATCGCCATTGGGGTTGGGTTCGCGCTTCATGTCCATCTTGAAGTCGATGGCGGACATGATCCCGTCGCCGAACTCTTCGTGGATCAGTTCCTTGAAGGTCGTGCCGTACACGGAAATCAGTTCGTAGAAGCGGTAGATCAGCGGATCGGTGGGCACGGCGGTAGGCAGCGAACCCTTGTAGGGCACCACCTGCAGCAGGGCCACGGCATCGGGCGGCAGGCCGAAGACCTTTCCCAGGACGGTCGCCTGCTTCTTGTCGAAAGTCATCTGGCCCAGGCACCCGGCAGTAACCCATTCCTTCGAGAGGCCGATCTTCTTCGCCACGTCCTCCCACTTGAGGCCTTTCTTGATCTTGGCGGCGATGATCATCTCGGTAACGTCGTTGCGGTTCATGTGCTTCTCCTATGGACTAGTGATTGACGACTTGCTTGAGCAGGGGCGCCGGCTTTTCGGCTGGATTGGCGGCGGGTTCCGGTTCGCCTTCGAGCCCGGGCTGTACCAGTGGCGGATTCCTCGGATCGTGGAACATCTCGGCTTCGGCGCCGGCATAGGTTTTCGAGCGATTGACGAGGAAGTCAACGAGGTGGTTGCGGATCCTGTAGTACTGCGGATCGTGGTGTATGCCCTGGCGCGTGCGACTGCGCGGCATGGTGACCTCGACGATTTCGGCGATCTTGGCGTGCGGCCCGTTGCTCATCAGCATGATCTTGTCGGCCAGCAATATGGCTTCGTCGACGTCGTGCGTGATCATGAACACGGTCTGGTGCGTGGCCTGCACGATCTTCAGCAGCTCGTCCTGGATAGTGCCGCGGGTCAGCGCGTCGAGCGCGCCGAACGGCTCGTCGAGCAGCAGCATCTTGGGCTGGATGGCGAAGGCGCGCGCGATGCCGACGCGTTGCTTCATGCCGCCCGACAGCTCGGCCGGCTTCTTGTGGATGGCATGGCCCAGGCCGACCATCTCCAGGTACTTCGTGCAGTGCGCCTCGACCCTGGCCTTGTCCCAGTCCGGCCACTTCGACTTGACGGCGAAGGCGACGTTGCCCAGCACGCTCATCCATGGCATCAGCGCATGGCCCTGGAACACCACGCCGCGGTCGAGGCTGGGTCCCTTGACCTCGCGCTGGTCCATGAAGGCATTGCCCGCGCTGGCTTCCTCGAGGCCGGCCAGCACGTTGAGGATGGTGGTCTTGCCGCAGCCGGAATGGCCGATGATGCAGACGAACTCGCCCTTGTCGATGTGGAAGTGGATGTCCTCGAAGACCGGCGGATTGGTCTTGCCGTTTGCGGCGGGGTAGACCTTCTTCAGGCTTTCTACACTGAGGAAATGCGAACTCATGATTGGACCTTATTCGCGATAGGTGACCAGCTTCTGCAGCCAGCCGAAGAAGAGGTCGAGGCCCATGCCGACCACCCCGATCATCGCCACGGCGAAGATCACGTTGGGCAGGGCCAGGTTGTTCCACTCGTTCCAGACGAAGTAACCGATGCCGGTGCCGCCGACCAGCATCTCGGCGGCGACGATCACCAGCCAAGCGATGCCCATCGAGATGCGCATGCCGGTGAGTATGGTGGGCGCCGCCGCGGGCAGGATCACCAACAGGGCCTTGCGCAACGGATTCACCTCCAGAGTGCGGGCAACATTCACCCAGTCGCGGCGCACCGAGGCGACGCCGAAGGCGGTGTTGATCAGCATCGGCCAGATCGAGCAGATGAAGATGACAAAGATGCCCGAGATGTCCGAGTCCTTGAGGCTGTAGAGCGCCAGGGGCATCCAGGCCAGCGGCGAAATCGGCTTCAGCACCTGGATGAAGGGGTTGAAGGCCTGGAACAGCAATGGCGACATGCCGATAGTGAACCCGACCGGCAGCGCGATCGCCGTGGCCAGCAGGAAGCCTATGGCGACTCGACCCAGCGAGTAGGCAAGCTGGATGCCGATCCCCTTGTCGTTCGGGCCCTTGTCGTAAAACGGGTCCGACAGGTACTCGACGAAGGACTTGCCCACCATGGCGGGCGTGGGGAAGCCCGTCTTCTGCTGCCCCTTGCCCATCAGCGCCGCATACTCGGCGTCGCCGCCGGCGGTGGCTACCGACTCCTTCGGCTGCGTGGCAAGCTGCCACGCGCCAAGGAAGATGGCCAACATCATCAGCGAGATGAAGGCCGCCTTTAGGGTGAATTTGCTCATGGCAACTCCTTAGTGCCCCACCCCCCGACCCACGCCCAGGCGGAGGTGACGGGTGTTGGCCGCTGCGCGGCTCCGGTTGATTGAAATCGCCATGCGTGAGTCGGCTCGGCGCATGGCTATGCCTTCCTGATGGCGAAGCTGTCGACGTAGGCGTCGGCCTTGGCAGGATCGAACTCTTTGCCCATGACCTTGAACTTCTTCGTGGTCTCCTTGGGCGGTGTCATGCCGACTTCGGCCATGTACTTCTTGGCGTCGGTCAGCAGGTACACCTTTTCCGCGATGTCCTTGTACTTGATCTCGCCCTTGACGTAGCCCCAGCGCTTCATCTGCGAGAGGATCCAGTAGGCCATCGAGTACCAGGGGAAGGGGTCGTAGTCCACGCGCTCCGGCACGTTCTTGACGTTGCCCAGGCCGTCGGCGAACTTGCCGGTCAGCACCTGCTCGAGCACCGCCTTGGGCTGGTTGAGGTAGTTCGCAGGCGCAAGCACCTCGGCCATCACCGGGCGGTTCTTCGGGTCGCGCGCCATGGCCGCGGCCTTGAGGATGGCACGGTAGAGCGCGGCAAAGCTGTTCGGGTTCTGCTTGATGAATTCCGCCGGCGCGGCGAACGAGCAGCAGGGGTGGCCGTCCCAGATCTCGCGCGAAAGGATGTGAATGAAACCCAGCTCGTCGAAGACGGCGCGCTGGTTCACGGGGTCAGGACCGAGGAAGCCGTCGATGTTGCCGGCGCGCAGGTTGGCCACCATCTCGGGCGGCGGCACCACGCGCAGCTGCACGTCGGTATCCGGATTGATGCCGTGCTCGGCAAGGTAGTAGCGCAGCAGCAGGTTGTGGATCGAGAACTCGAAGGGGATGGCGAACTTGAAACCCTTCCAGTTTTTCGGATCGCGATTGGCCTTGTGCTTGTTGGCGAGCACGATGGCCTGGCCGTTGATGTTCTGGATGGTCATCACGTTGGTCGGCGAAGGATTGGAGCCGATGCCCATCGAGATCGCGATCGGCATCGGCGCCAGCATGTGGCTGGCGTCGTATTCCTTGTTCAGCACCTTGTCGCGGATCAGCGCCCAGCCGGCGGTCTTGACCATGCTGACGTTGAGTCCCTCCTTGCGATAGAAGCCGAGCGGATCGGCCATGATCAAGGGGCTCGCGCAGGTGATCGGGATGAAGCCGACCTTGAGGTCCTTCTTTTCCGGCGAGCCTTTGTCCTGGGCCATGGCCTCGAGCGCGCCGAAGGGCACCAGGGAAGAGATGGCAGCCCACGCCGTCGAGGCACCGACGGCGCTGAGGAACTTGCGACGCTCGCCGTCGTGCGGAAACAGGGCCTTCATCACTGCGGTCTGGATCACGCGGCTGTTCAGCGCATCTACATCGCCGGCGGCGAGCGCGGCATCGTGCTCGGCGGCAGAGGCATGGTGGCCGCAGGCACAGGCAATTGGCTTCGTTGAATCGAACGGATCGTGCAGAGGCATGACTATCTCCCGGAGGAATGGACTTGATCCATTCAATGCATGACCCGTGCCATCGCGATCAAAGCGTCGCCTCGCGCTGCAAATGCCGCTGCGGCAGTGCTCTTTGCTGCACTGCGCCCGCACACGCACCATCGCTGCGCCCGCACGCGGTGCATGCGCGCCAGACTGGGGCACAAGAAAAAACGGGCGCCGCGAGGCGCCCGTTTGAAGAACCGCGGACGGGGGGAGAGTCGCGCGGTCGCCGTCCCCGCGAGCGGGGACGGGAGAGGGATCAGTTGTGGTACGCGGACTCGCCGTGCGCCGTGATGTCCAGACCCTCGCGCTCCTCGTCTTCCGGCACGCGCAGTCCGATGAAGATGTCGACGATCTTGTAGCAGACGAAGGCCACCACGCCGGACCAGACCAGGGTCACGCCAACGCCGGTGACCTGCGTGACGAGCTGGCCCATCATGTCGTAGGTGTCGGGCACCTTGTTCGCGACGTAATCGTAGATGCCGGTTCCGCCCAGGCTCGGCGCGGCGAACACACCGGTAAGGATGGAGCCCAGCGTACCGCCCACACCATGAACGCCGAACACGTCGAGCGAGTCGTCGGCACCGAGCAGCTTCTTGAGCCCATTGACGCCCCACAGGCAGACCACGCCCGCCGCCAGGCCGATCACCAGCGCACCGACCACACCGACGAAGCCGGCTGCCGGCGTGATCGCCACCAGCCCGGCCACCGCACCGGAGGCCGCACCCAGCATCGAGGGCTTGCCCTTGACCAGCCATTCGACGAACATCCAGGCCGTGGCCGCCATCGCGGTCGCCAGCCAGGTATTGACGAAGGCCAGACCGGCCGTGCCGTTGGCTTCCAGCGCGGAACCCGCGTTGAAACCGAACCAGCCGAACCACAGCAGCGAGGCGCCGATCATGGTCATGGTCAGCGAGTGCGGGGCCATCGAGTCCTTGCCGTAGCCGACACGCTTGCCCACCATGAAGGCACCGACCAGGCCCGCGATCGCGGCATTGATATGCACCACCGTGCCGCCGGCGAAGTCGAGCGCACCCTTCTGGAACATGTAGCCGCCCGTTGCGTTGAGCTTGTCGGCCGCTTCGGCGCTGATGTAGCCATCCGGACCGGCCCAGTACCAGACCATGTGCGCAATCGGCAGGTAGGCGAGGCTGAACCAGAGAACCATGAACAGCAGCACGGCGGAGAAGCGGATGCGTTCGGCGAAGGCGCCGACGATCAGTCCGCAGGTGATGGCCGCAAAAGCCCCCTGGAAGGCGACGTAGATGAACTCGGAGACGACGACGCCCTTGCTGAAGGTGGCCGCCACCGAATCCGGCGTGATGCCCTTGAGGAACAGCTTGTCGAGGCTGCCGAAGAAGGCGTTGCCTTCGGTGAAGGCCACGCTGTAGCCATACACGGCCCACAGCACGCTGATCACCGAGAACGTGACGAACACCTGCATCAGAACCGACAGCATGTTCTTGCTGCGCACCAGGCCGCCGTAGAACAGCGCGAGGCCCGGAATGCTCATCAGGATGACGAAAGCGGTGGCGACGATCAGCCACGCGTTGTCACCCTTGTTCGGCGTCGGGGTCGGCGCCGGTGTGGCGGCCGCACCAGGCGCCGCCGCGGCAGTGCCGGCCATACCGCTCATGCCGCTCATACCGCTCATGCCCGACATCCCGGACATTCCGCTCATGCCGGACATGCCGGACATCCCCGCCATGCCGGCGGGCTTGTCGTCGGCGGCAAGCGCGCCGCCGGCGAGGCCGACGGCCAGCACCGTCAGCAGGACAGCAAATAGCTTCTTCATTTCGGATCTCCCTAAGCTCAGAGGGCTTCCTCACCGGTCTCGCCGGTGCGGATGCGGATGACTTGCTCGACATCGAATACGAAAATCTTGCCGTCGCCGATCTTTCCGGTGCTGGCGGATTTCTCGATCGTCTCGATGACCTGGTCGACCAGGTCGTCGCGGATGGCCGCCTCGACCTTGACCTTGGGCAGGAAGTCGACGACGTATTCGGCGCCGCGATAGAGCTCGGTATGTCCTTTTTGGCGGCCGAATCCCTTGACCTCGGTGACGGTGATCCCCTGCACGCCGACGGCGGCAAGAGCCTCGCGTACCTCGTCAAGCTTGAACGGCTTGATGATGGCGGTGACGAGTTTCATGGTGCATTCCTTATTTCAAAGTGAGGTTGGGTGGTTGTGCTTGCATTCCGCCGACGCCGGCCGGGTCGCCGGCGGATGCATTCATGCTTCAGAAAGTCTTCTTGAACGAGAGCACGGCTGTGCCCTTGGCAACGTCACGGAACGAGGTGGGCGTCGCGTTGTTCATGCCCACGCCCCAGCAGTACGCTGAGTTGTTGGTGCCGCCCGCGGTCGGGTTGCCGCAATCTCCCTTGGCGTTGGTGGTCGAGTACATCAGGCCGACCACGCCGAAGCCGACGTCCTTGGTGACGCCCACGTTCCAGTCGGTGTAATCGGCGTCGGGGCCGTAGGCAGTCACGGCGACGACGTTCTTCACCTTCTGGTGGCCGACGTGCCCGGAAACGCCCCAGCCGTCGCCGAGGTCGTAAGCCGCGTTGATCTCGAGGTAGTTCGAGCCGCGCGTGTTGCGCGTCGCGTCAGGACCGGCAGCCGTGGTCGGCACCCAGCCGATGAAGTGGGACGACACGGCATGCGAGTACTTGACCGACAGCCACTTGTAGCCGAGGGACGCATAGACCTCCGTCGTATTCGGGTTCGCCAGCTGGCCGAACACGGCCGCGTTGCCCTTGGTCGCGGTGCCGGAGCCGGGATAGTTATAGGTGATGAGGCCGACGTCGTAGTTCCAGTCGCCGCCGGCGAAACTGTTCTTGTAGCCGCCGTACAAGTCGATCTCCAGGCTGCCCTTGCCGAGCCAGTCCTTCACCCAGGTGATGTTCGACGCGGCGACGCCGGCATACAGGCCGCTCGAGTGCGAATAGTCGAGGCCGCCCTGCAGGGCGGGCTTGCCGTGGGTCTGGCTGACGCCGCGGAACAGGTAATCGGACACGACGCCGACGTTCGGCGCGAACGTGTGCTCCGGCGTCGGTTCGGGGGCCTTGTCTTCCGCGAACGCGATGGCAGGGGCAGCCAGGGCGGCGGCAAGCGCGAGGGCTAGGGGGGACGTGCGCATTGGAAACTCCTTTTTGCAAACGAAAGATGACGACCCATCCAATGCGAAGACCATGCCAGCAGCCAAATTCACTACCAATCAATAGCTTAGATACCTCCAGGTGGCGCCAATGAAAGCGGAGCCGGCTGCCCGGGCACCAAACGCGAGCCTCGCGCACCAAACCGGTGCTTCGGAACCGGTCGATCAACCACCCTATGCTAGACTTCACCGACCCCCGCAAATATTCAATTGCCATGCTCAATCCCAAGCTGCTCGACGAAATGTCCGCCCGTGTCTCGACCCTGCTGGCGGCCACGCCGGCCGGCGATGTCGAGAAGAACCTGCGCGCCGCGCTCTCCGGGCTGTTCGCCAGGCTCGACCTGGTAACGCGCGAGGAATTCGACGTCCAGCGCGAAGTGCTGACTCGCACGCGGGAAAAGCTGGCCGCGCTGGAAAAGCGCGTTGCCGAACTGGAGGCCAGGGGCCGGCCGACGCCCTGAGCCCGGCGATGGGGCTGGCCATACTGCGATCGCGGGCGCTGGAAGGACTGTCCGCGCCCGAGGTCACGGTCGAGGTGCACCTGGCCGCCGGACTGCCCGCCTTCACCCTGGTCGGCCTGCCCGATACCGAAGTACGCGAGTCGCGCGACCGGGTCCGGGCTGCGCTGCACAACTGCGGATTCGAGTTTCCCCAGCGGCGCATCACCGTCAACCTCGCGCCGGCCGACCTGCCCAAGGAATCCGGCCGCTTCGACCTGCCGATTGCACTCGGCATCCTCGTCGCATCAGGCCAGATCGACGCACCGGCACTGGACGATCACGAGTTCGCCGGTGAACTCGCACTCTCCGGCGAGTTGCGCGCGGTGCGCGGCACCCTCGCCATGTGCGCGGCAATCAGCCGCGCGGCCGGTCCGGGAACCCTGGCGCGTGCGTTCGTGCTGCCCCGCGCCAGCGCCCCGGAAGCGGCCCTGATCGAAGGCATGCGCATCCTCGCCGCCGGCAGCCTGCTCGAGGTATGCGCCCACCTCACCGGGCGGGCGCCGATCGCTGCGTTTTCGGCACCGCCTGATTCCGTGCCGGAATGCTACCCGGACCTCGCGGAGGTGAAAGGGCAGGCAGCGGTCAAGCGCGCACTCGAGGTCGCCGCCGCCGGGGCCCACAGCCTGCTGATGAGTGGTCCGCCCGGCGCGGGCAAGTCGATGCTGGCCCAGCGCCTGCCCGGACTGCTGCCGCCCCTGACCGCGGTCGAGGCACTCGAAACCGCCGCGATCGAGTCGCTGGCCGGCGTGTTTCGTCCCGAGCGCTGGAACCGCAGGCCGTTTCGCGCGCCGCACCACTCGGCGTCATCCGCCGCCCTGGTCGGCGGCGGAGGTACGCCGCGCCCCGGCGAAATCTCGCTCGCCCACAATGGCACGCTGTTCCTCGACGAACTGCCCGAGTTCCAGCGCGCGGTGCTCGAGGCGCTGCGCGAGCCGCTGGAAACCGGGCACATCCATATCGCGCGCGCCGCCAGGCGCGCCGAATTCCCGGCCCGCTTCCAGCTCGTCGCGGCGATGAATCCGTGCCCCTGCGGCTGGCTGGGCCATGCCAGCGGCAAATGCCGGTGCACCCCCGACCAGGTCGCACGCTATCGCGGCAAACTTTCCGGGCCCCTGCTCGATCGCATCGACCTGCTGCTCGATGTGCCGGCCGTGGCCGAGGCCGAGCTTTCCGCGCGCGGCGACGGCGAGCCCTCGGCGACCGTGCGTGAGCGCGTCGCCGCAGCGCGCGCCGCGCAAAGCGCACGCCAGGGCAAGCCCAATGCGCTGCTCGCGCCGGATGAGGTCGAGCGTCACGCCAGTCCCGATGCCGCCGGCGCCGCCCTGCTCAAACAGGCCATGGCACGCCGGTCGCTATCGGCACGGGCTTATCATCGCATCCTC
>ERZ724521.945-NODE-945-length-13077-cov-4.118338_pt1 | contig 13077 bp, 8 predicted proteins | sample MGYA00376054_ERZ724521 | MGnify/ENA primary metagenome ERZ724521 (study PRJEB28724, sample SAMN07190883) | activated sludge metagenome | isolation source: activated sludge of sewage treatment plant in Hong Hong | place: Hong Kong | collected 2016-03-17 ... | reverse complement strand
AAGCGCTACCAGCGCCGCCCCAAGCATCGCGGTGGCATCGAATGATGCACGAACGTTCTGAGGCGACCGATCGGCACCTGTTCACTGCCGCACCACGCGAGCGGTAACGATGCCGTTCGCACCTTCCGCTCGCACGAGCCAGGTCCCCGAAGCGAGGTCGGACAGGTCGTCCACCAGCACGCCACCGGTGGCGTTCCTGCGGCGCACCTCGCGGCCGGTGACGTCGCACACAACGTAGGTGCGGGTGCCGGCGGGCAGCACGATGCGCACCGGGCCATCCGTCGGGTTGGGCGATACGATGATGCGGACCTGGGCGTCGCGCTCGGCAACCGCGGTGTTGCCGCTCCAGGTGGTGACGTTGCCCGTGACCGTGACGTTCGTGGGCGGATTGCCCGGGCCGGGCGTGCCGAAATTGTCCGAGGCCACCACGCCGTAATAGGTGGGACCGATGAAGTAAGGATAAGCCGAGTTGAGATCGGCATCCACCGTGGCGAAGTAGGCATAGGTGCCGCCGGGATACTCCGGGGTCACGCAAAAGCGGCCGTTGTGCTCGTCAAGGTCACCCGATCCGGACACGAACTCGTGGTCCTGGATGAAGCACCCGATCGGATATTGCGGACCCACGGCGGGGCCGTACTGGCCGGCCGGCAGCACGGTGCCGTCCGCCAGCGTCTGGCGAACCGTGATGTTGCGGAGCTGCCAGCTGCTCTGGATCCGGGTGATCGGGCTGGCGGCATCGAGCGGATCGCTGTAGCCGAAGCAACCGTAGATGGGGAAGCCATCGAACGCGTAGCCCAGCAAGGGTGAATGGTCCGCCGGGTCCGGCGTGTAGAGCCCGGTGGATGGATACAGGGTGCAGATGCTGGAGAGCAGCACGCTCGCCGTGCTGAACGGAGCCGGGTTCTGGTGGTGGTGGTACCGCCCCATCTGCTGGCCCCCGCCACCCATGTTCGGCGCGGGATGTCCCTTGCTGCAGTCCATGCCGTCGTTCTCCCAATACACCGCGTTGCGCAGCCAGATGCCCTGTCCGTTGTAGCTCATCGCATCCTCCGCATTGAAGATGGGCACACCGTTCTTGAGCACACCGATGTGGCCGAGCGGTACGTCCGTCAGTGTGCCGGTCTGCACCTGCGGGTTCCGCGGTATGCGGAAGAGGTATTCGTTGCTCCCAGCAAGGGATGGATTACCGTCCAGGAACGGGGCCGTGGGGTAGGCCGGGATGCCGGTGGCGTTGATGTACACGTTGTCGTCCGCGTATTGCACCAGCTGCACGTTCGCCAGGGTGGTGGTGACGATGGGCGTGCTGTTGCCCTGTACATAGTAGCTCCCGGTCTCCCCCTGGTTCAGGATCCAACTGGTGACCTCGGGGCCTTGGGCGTGCAGCGCGCCAGCGATCAGGAACAGTGGCAAAGCGTAGGTGCGGGGGTGCATGGGGAATGAAATTGGATGAGGACTACGACCGAAGCTCCGGAGGAAGGTTGGATCGCCGGATCACCGAACTTCGGAAATGTCGGCGAAGCATGCCGAGCACAAGGCGGCCGGCCTGTTCGATGGGCGTGACCACGTGCGGGATGAAGAGCGGCAAGTGCTTCCAGCGGGGCCCGAAGCACCAAGGCGGTTTCGAATGAACCGTCAACCTTCCGTTGCGACCAGTCGGGACCACGCGTTCAGCAACCGTTCGTGCCTGCGCAGCAGGTGCAGGTAGCGGTCCTCCGTCAATGCGCCCTTCGCGCGCATCACGGCGATCAAGGAGCGACGCTCGGCAGCCGACCACTCCTCCAGATCGGGGATGAGGTCGACGGCCGGGGCCAGGTGGGCGAACCCCTGCCGGTCCGCTGCGGGCCAGCGACGGTGCGCGGCACCGGCACCGATGCGGCGCGCCACGCGTTGCACGATCCGGTCCGTTGCGTTCAGGCGATCGGCCGTTGCGGTGCGGCCCAGGTGCTCGAGCACACGTTCGGACAGGTCGAGCGGTTCAAAGTGCGCGGTCGTCTCCGGATGCAGGGTGAGCAGCATCGGTTCAGCAGCGAGCCGGCGCAGCACGTTGGCCGGTGTGCGGTACCCGGGTTCCGAACGCATGCGCTGCGCCTCCTCCCCGGCAACGGCGGCCAGCCGGGGTTGCTGTGTGCGGAAGCCGAGGCGATGGTAGAACCAGTAGGCTCCGGAGCGGATGCCGTCGCTGTTGCCATGGCCGAGCTGGTAGTTCTCCGCCTCGAAGGTGCCCACGCCGTAGCGCTGGGCATAGCACCGCAGGATCTGTGCGAACAGCATGGACGAGGGACCACCGCGGAACGCCGGGAACACGTTGATGCCCACCTTGGTCTTGCCGGGGAACAGCCAGGCGCCGCCATAAGCCACGGGCACGTTGTTGGCGAAGGCCACGTAGCCGAGGTACGCATCGAAGGCGGTGCGCCGTGCCGGTGGCAGGGGCATCAAGGCCACACCGATGCCGTGGTCCATGCGGTGGTAGGCCAGTGCGCGTGGGTCCACGTGGGTCACCGGGTCCGTCTCGCGCTGATGGCCGACGAGGATGCCGCGTGCAGCGGTGAGCAGGGTGTTCCGTTGCGCAGGGTTGAGCGCCGCTGCGGGCCCCATCGGCTGCGCGATAGCCTGCCGGGGATCACCCAGGTCGCGCGTGCCGTTCGGGAAGCAGTGGATCGGATCGTTGAGGCCCCGGGCATGGGTGCGCGTCAGCTGTGGATGTCCGTCGTTCACCACGATGTTGGGCCGGCAGCTCTCCCAGAGGGCATGGCGCAGGAGCGGATCGTCCGTCCGCTTGTCGATGGCGGCGACCAACCACTGCAGGCAACGGCCGCCGGAGACCTTGGCCACACGGTCCAGCACCTCGTGCCGCGCATCCTCCAGTGCTTCGCGTTCGATCGGATGCGCCAGGGCCACCAGCAGGTTGCGCACATGGTCGTCCTCGCCTTCAAGTCCGGCGAGCTCCACGGTGTCCGGCGCCACGGCGCACAGCCAACGGCACAGGTCGATGCTGAGCAACGCGTGCGTGGGAGGTCCCGCAACGGCGCTGTCGACGAGCGCGTCGGCGTACCGCGGTCGGGCCGTGGCCAGGGCGGCGGCCTGCGCGGCCACGCGTGCAAGACCCGCCGTGGCACGTGCATGGTCCGCGGACGAATGCGGATACGCCGTGATGAAGAGCAGCAGGTCGTGCAGGTCGAGCAGGATGCGCGGTGGTGGTGCGGTGGTCCAGGGCACAGCGGCCGTGGCGCAGTTCCATTCCTCCGGGGTGAGCGCGGCTCCGCCGGCATACCGGCGGCGCAGCTGTGCGATGTCGAGCGTGGCGGGGTCCATGGTGCGTTGCCCAAAGGAACGCTGCATGCGTGCATGGCGGCGCACCATTACCTTGGCCTGCATGTCGAAGAACATCTCCTCACTCTCCGGACGCGATGGCAGGGAACTGGATGATGCCCTGTGGGAACGGTTGCAGCAGGCCGCCGAGGCAACGGGCACGCCGGAGCGCGCGGTGCTCACCGCCATCGCGGACGACTTCCTGGTGGGGGAGGCCGTCACCTACGGAACGAGTTCGTTCTATGACTTCCTGAAGGAGGAGAACAAGGGCCGGAAGGCATACGTGTGCAATGGCAGCGCATGCCTGGTGGCCGGCACCCAGGACAAGGTGCACCATGCCCTCGCGCGTCACTTCAAGCCGGAGGAGATCGGGCACATGTGCTGCCTGGGCCGCTGCCATGAGAACAGTGCGTTCAACATCGGTGGCCGCAACTACAGCGGCGACAGCGTGGACCACATGGACGCGCTGGTGAAGGAGGTGCGTGACGGCGGTGCGCACACCGTGGCGGCGAACGGTGTGCACCACGTGGGCACCACCATGGCGGCCCCCATCCTCACGGCGCCCATGCCACCGCTACCGGAGTTCTATGCCATCTGGGAGCAGGCGCTGAAGGGCGATCCGCGCGATGTGCTCAACGAGATCAAGGTGGCCACCATCCGCGGCAGGGGAGGGGCCGGCTTCCCGATGGGCTTCAAGCTGGAGGCCTGCCGCAATGCCGAGGACACCACCGGCAACGGCACGCCGCGCAAGTACATCGTGTGCAACGCGGACGAAGGCGATCCGGCGGCGTTCAGCGATCGCTACCTGTTGGAGCAACGGCCGCACCGTGTGCTGCTGGGCATGATGCTGGCCGGGTACTGCGTCGGTGCCGATACGGGGGTGCTGTACATCCGAGCGGAGTATCCCGAGGCCGTGGAAGCGGTGAAGGCGGCCGTGCGCGAGCTGGAGGCGAACGGATGGATCGGCACGGACATCAAGGGCAGCGGCTTCAGCTATCGCTTCAAGGTGATCAAGGCCGCCGGCGCGTACGTGTGCGGCGAGGAGACGGCGCTGTTGAACAGCATCGAGGGCAAGCGCGGCGAGGTGCGCACGCGTCCGCCCTATCCTGCACAGCAGGGCCTGTTCAACCGGCCCACGGTGGTGAACAATGTGGAGACGCTGGCCTGCGTGCCCTGGGTGGTCGCACATGGCGGGGCGGCCTTCGCGAAGCTGGGGTCGGAGAAGAGCAACGGCAGCAAGCTGGTGTGCCTGGACAGCGGGTTCAAGCGACCGGGTCTGTATGAAGTGGAGTGCGGCACGCCTTTGCGACGGGTCATCGACGAGCTCGGCCAGGGCTTCGCGCGGCCGACCAAGGCGCTGCACATCGGTGGTCCGCTCGGCGGCATCGTGCCCCTGCACAAGGTGGATGCGCTCGGCATCGACTTCGAGAGCTTCCAGAAGGAGGGCTTCCTGCTGGGGCATGCCAGCGTGCTCAGCATTCCGCAGGACTTTCCGATGGTGGCGTACCTGGAGCACCTGTTCGAGTTCACCGCCATGGAGAGCTGTGGCAAGTGCTTCCCGTGCCGCATCGGATCCACCCGGGGCAAGGAGCTGATCCAGGGTGCGCGTCAGGGCCGGCGGATCGACCGGGCCCTGTTCAACGACCTGGTGGAGACGATGGAGATCGGTTCACTGTGCGCGCTCGGCGGCGGACTTCCGCTGGGTGTGCGCAACACGCTCCAGTACTTCGGGGAGGAACTGCGGGACTACTTCGCCTGAGTCCGGGAGATGTCGCCGGAGGGCGGTCCCTGGTAGTTGAAGAACATGTTCGCCCAGATGATCTTGCTGAGCGCATAGAAGAGCGGCGTGCCCACCACCATCACTCCGGTGATCGTGAGGATCTGTTGCAGCACCGTCGCCTTCGGCCAGAGCACCGCCATGGCCACCCACATCGTTACGCAGACCGCCACGCCGATCGCATAGGCCACGTACATGGCACCGTAGTAGAAGCCGGGCTCTTTGGAATAGGGGCGGCCGCAGCGGTCGCACTTCGCATGCAGGTCACCGGCGCGCGACAGGTCGTAGGGGTGGCTCACGAAGAACCGGCCCTCGTGGCAATGGGGGCAGGTGAAGTTCACGATGCTGTACAGCTTGGTCTCCTTGAACGCCATGGTGCGAAGTAAGCGGGTGGGGAGGCGCGGCCGCAGTGACCTACATCACCGTGCGCCTCGAACGGATGGAAAAGCGAAAGGGCCCCGATCGATCGGGGCCCTTCACGCTTCTGGTCGCTCCTTACTTCTTCTTCTTCGCGGCCTTCTTTGCGGCCTTCTTCGGAGCGGCCTTCTTCGTTGCCTTCTTCGCTGCCTTCTTTGCTGCCTTCTTTGCCATGGTGTAAAGGTTTGCCCCAAACGTATGTGAATGCATCACACAACGATCATCCCGCGTCAAGATCCTACTAACCGATAATTGTTGATAGCGTGATCGCCTCCGGATCGATCACCATCGCGTTCACGGATCATCGCACGATCGATCATCGGCATGCGATCATGATGCAGTGATCGATCCGCGCGAGCGACATGCATGCGCATCGAACGCATCGCGCGATGGTGCATCCATGTGCGGAAGCGCATGCGCGTGATGCGCACGCCACGGAGCCACCGTGCACGAACGATGAAGGGTGTTGACATGTCGATCGATGCGATCGAGGGATGCGCGCATGCGCTGGCCGGTCATCGTTCAGGTCGTCGCGCATCGTCGCGCGGCAGGCGCTTCACCCGGAAGGCATAATACAGTCCGAGCATGTGTGCGTTCACCCCGTCCATCGCCGACTTCGACAGGCAGAGGTTGTACGCGTACACCATCCGCGCCTTGAACGCACCGATCCCGATCTCAGGCCGGAGCACTGCCATGGACCGGCCGCCTTCCATGTAATGGATGTACTGTACACCCATGGCGAACCCACCGTCCACATAGGCGCCCACCTTCAACCCCCGGAGCTCCGGTCGATCCGCCCGGAGTTCGGCACCTGCGAAGTATCCGATGTCGTACGGGTGGTGGTTCGAACCGTACTGGTTCCGGCCGATGCCGAGCTCCGCGAAGCCGAAGCGTCCTTGGTGATAGCCCGTGAGCAGGGTGATCTCGTCGTGGTGCTCACGCCACTGCATGGGATGAGCGGCGACTTCCGGCATTTGCGCAGCAGCCCCGAGGGGCAGCAACAATGTTAGCAGCATGTACCCACGCACCACGCGAACCTACGGCACATGCCGGCGCTGCTCCTCACTGGCTTCTAAGCCAAACCCTTCCGCACGGCCAGCGCAACGGCCTCGTTCACACTGTGCACCCGCAGCTTCACGTACACATTGCTCACGTGCCGGTTCACCGTTGCGTAGGAGAGGTTCAGCTCGGAGGCGATGCGCTTGTACGTATAGCCTTTCACCAGCAGGCCGAGGATCTCCTGTTCGCGCGGTGTCAGCTGGAATTCGTCGGGCTTGGTGGCAGGGGTCTGTCGGCCCTCCATCATGCGGAGCACCCTGCGGGCGATGCTGGGCGACATGGGGGCGCCACCGGTCATGGCCTCTTGAATGCCTTGGATGAGGCGGTCGGGATCGGTCTGCTTCAGGAAGTAGCCGTCGGCTCCGGCGCGTATGGCGGCGAAGATCCGGTCGTCGTCCTCGATCACGGTGAGCATCACGATGCGCAGCTCCGCGTACCGGGCGCGCAGGATGGCGACGGCCTTGATCCCATCCACCACCGGCATGTCGATGTCCATCAGCACCAGGTCCGGGCCGCAGGCGGCCACATCGTCGACCACCTTGTGGGCGGAATTGAAGGCGCCCACCACGCCAAGACCGTCCGCCGCGTTCAACACGGCGCTCAAGGCGTCGCGCTGCTCCCGGTTGTCCTCGAAGATGGCGATCTTGATCATGGTCACTGTTCCGCTTTGGCCCGTGCGAAGTTCCGTGCACCGATCGATCGGTGCGCTCACTACATCCACTCAATCCTGGGCCGGGGTGAAGAGAAGCACCACGCGTGTGCCCTGGGGCTCACCAGCTAGCACGCGCAGCTCGCCACCGATCTCCTTTGCGCGGCGCGCCATGTTGCCAAGGCCGTTGCCGCCCAGGGACGATCCCCGCGCGGTCTCCTCCGGCAGTCCGGTCCCGTCATCGGCCACGACCAGTTCGATGGACCGGCCCACCGGACGCAGCGCCACCGTGATGCGCTTGCAACGGCTGTGGCGTACGGCGTTGCTCACCGCTTCCTTGCAGATGAGGTAGAGGTCCTTGCGCTGCTCCATCGCCAGCCTGCGCGCCGTGGCGCCCGCCTCCACCTGGAACTCCACGGTGATGCCGGCCGCTTCGCACAGGGGTTCCGCATAGGCGCGCAGCCTGTCCAGCAGGTCCTCCATGGAATCATGGCCGCTGTTCACGCTCCACACGATGTCGTTCATGCTCTCCATGGCCCGCTTGCTGTTGTCCTTGATGCGCTGGAGCATGCCGGCCGCGTACTCGGGGAGCGCATCCGTGTGCTTCCCGACGACGGTGCTGAAGAGCACGATGCTGCTGAGGTTGCTGCCCACCTCATCGTGCAGGTCGGTGGCGATGCGATCACGGATGCGGATCACGTGATACAGCTGGCGTTCGCGGTAGCGCACCACCGACCATACGATGAACGCAACGAGCAGCACCATGCCGCCGATGGCCCACCAACGCAAGTACAGCGGCGAAGCGTGTGCGATCGGGATCCGCAGTTCGTCCGTCCACCGGCCCTCGGCGTCACGCGCCTTTATGCGCAACAGGTGATCGCCATAGGGCAGTGCGGTGATGCGCAGGAACGGTTCGCTCTGCATGTTCCAATCCACGTCAATGCCGTCGATGCGCCATGCGTACTCCAGCTGGGCCGGATCATCGTAGCTCAGCAAGGCGATGTCCACGGCCAGGAAGCGGTCCTTTGGGCGCATCAGCACCGGTCCACCGCCCAGCACGTCCACCGTGAGGTCCTGCATCACATCGCCTTCTTCGCGCTGCACCTTGATGCTCTTCAGGACCAGCGGTCCGGTGGTCTCTTCCACTGGACCGGTCAGGTCGTCCGGATGGAAGGCCGTGATGCCGTTGAGGCCTCCGAAGTACAAGCGGCCATCCGGGCCCTGCGCGTGGGAAAGCCGGTTGAACTCATCGAACCCTGTTCCATCGGCCGTGGTGAACACCTTCACCTGTCCGGTGCGCGGTGCGTAGCGCACGATGCCGTTGTCCGAGGGCATCCAGAGCATGCCATGGTTGTCGGGGTAAATGGCATGGATGCTCGTTGTGGGCAGGCCCTGCTTCCTGTCGATCGAACGGATCCGGCCACGCGCACGGTCCCAGCGCAAGAGACCTTGACTTCCCGTGGCCAGCCAGTACAGGCCTGTGCTGTCCATGTACGCGTACCGGATGTCGTCCGTGGGGAAGCGATGCGGGTCGTGCTCCGGTGCGCCCGTCCACCAACGCTCCAGCACCTTCCCGGCGGTGTCAAGCTCGAAAAGGCCGGCGTTCGTGCAGGCGAGCACCCGGTCCGTGTGGCTGGTCATCAGGTGCGCCACCCAGGCTTGGTCCAGGTCGGCACTGCCGCTGGCGATCAGGTCGAAGCCCGACCTCTGCGGGGCCACGGACCGGAGCCCTTTGATCGATCCGACGAGCAGCGTGCCGTTCGCCAGCAGCACCGCGGTCCACGCATCGTAGTTGCCGCCCAGGGCCTTGATGGTGCGGTCAACCTCGCCGTTCCGTCGCTCGTGCAACATGCTGCCCTGGCGGCTGCGCCACAGGCCATCGGCCCCATCACCGATCATTCCCGCCCTGAACGTATCCTTCTCCCGATGGTCCAGGACCGCACCGGAACGGGCATCCAACACCCAGTAGCCGGTGGTCTCGGTGTTCACGTGCAGTTCGTTGCCGAGCACCACCATCCCCCGTATGCGGTTCTCGCCCACCTGGCGCGTGGAGCCGTTCCAAAGGAACCGTTGGAAGCGATCCGGCCGCATGTCCACCTGGATCAGACCGAACTCGCCCCCCACCCACACATGGCCGGTCCTGTCGCGCAACACGGCGAGCTCGCCCAAATGGGCGTCCGGATAGATGCTGGCCAGGTCGAACACCACCGGAGCGGCCGAGGGATCATCGCCGGCGTGCATGCGCCGTATGCTCATGTTCACCAGCCAGAGGTCCTCGGTCAGCTGCATCCGGAACACATCGTTCCCGTCCTTCGCCGACATGTCGCGGGCGCTCATCGCCGATGCGGGATCGAAGTCACCGTTCGCCGGCACCCACCAATTGCGCAGGGACCCGTTCGAAAGAACGAGCACGTACGAACCGGCTTCCTCCTTCGGCCGCGACAGCAGCTCGTCCTGTCCGCGAACGCAGGCGATGGCCACTGTATCCGGCGATCGTGCTGTTACACGCGGTGCCGCGGCCCCGGTCACGAGCCCGAGGTCATAGCGCGCAAGACGAACAGGGAATTCCGTGCCGGGCCTTACATGGCATGAACACCATACCTGTTCCCCCGGTGCACTACGCAACAGATCGACCCGGCCATCGCATGGAACGCGGTACGCATGCAGCCCGGAACCGGGATCGCGGTACCAGAACAGGTGACCGTTCTGGGCGAAGACGATCGTGCGGTCCGCGGTGGCGACAAGGCTCGTCACCGTTCCGTTCGCCTCCACCGGCAGCCCACCCAGCAGCGCCGGGTGCGGTGAGACGTGGAGCGAGACGGGGTCCACGATCTCCATTCCGCCGTTCGTGTGATGCACCCAGAGCTTGCCCTGCCGGTCACGCACCACCGTGCGGACCGCATCACTGGAAAGGCCGTTCGCCGAGGTGAGCGTCATCACATCGCGCCCATCGAAGCGTGCCAGTCCCTGGGGTGTGCCCAGCCAGATGAACCCACGCTCGTCCTGCGCGATCGAATTGACGATGCGATGCGGAAGACCATCACGGGTGGTGAACTGACGCGCGGTGAACAGGGGAACGGGCGCCGACCCATCCCCCACTACGGTGGAAGCCTGCGCGCACAACAGCGCACGCACGACGCACCCGGTGAGGAAGAGGAGGCCCCAGCGCATGATGCAATGTACAGGGCAGGCCCCGAACCGCACGAGCGCGATGGACAATGAGTGAATGTAGCCATCCGTGTGAGTGGATATATGGATTGTGGTTGAAGGACCGGCACGGCTGCTTTGCACCGTCACCAACACCTCCTCCCATGCAACGCTTGCTACGCCGTGCCCTGTTACCGGCCTTGATCATCAGTTGCGCCGCACACGTGGGCCGCGCGCAGAGCTCGCAGGCCGGCACTGCGATCAATAGCGCGGTCAACGGCATCACCATCAGCCAGCTCGCGATCAACTCCGGCACCATTCCGCCATGTACGAGCACCAAGCGGTACACGGTCTCCAACCCCATCCTGCCACCGGTGGGCATCGACTTCTTCGGGGACACGGCGGATTACTTCACCCTGCCCGTGGGCACCGGGGATGGCAGCGAATGGTTCGAAGTGGACTTCCAGGCGCAATATGCCGCCGATCCGTTCCATCCGCTGGTGAACCCTACCATCTTCGTGGATGGCGAGTATTGCTCCAGCTGCTACCTCTATCAGCCGCTCACCACCGCGCTGGGCTCGAACCCTGGCCACTACATCTTCCGCTTCGGCCATTACGGCAACGCCTGGAGCAGGAACGGGGTGAAGGATTTCGTCATCCGCTTCACGCGTCTGGGCTCGCCCACACCGGTGCTGGACATCCGCTTCCCGGCGGTGCTCGTCGGCCTGGCCTTCACCGAGGTGCTGGGGCATTACGATGCGCCGTCCCTGCCATTGTTCATTCTGCGCGATCCGCCGGGCGACGCCAGCTTCAGCAGCCTGAGCACCGGCAGCACCACCTGCTTCGGCCAATCGCATTCGGTGAATGCCGGAACGGAGGAGAACGCCTGGTACAAGGCGAAAGTGGGCGTGGCCGGTGAGGCCGGCCTCTTCGTGACCACCGAGTTCGAGCTGTATGTGGAGGCGGGTGTGAGCGTGACGGCCAGCCGATCGGAGACCAATACCTACGAATACCAGACCTGTCTTGAAGCCACCAGTGAGTTCACCACGGCGAACAACGGTACACCGGACGACCTGTTCATAGGAAGTGCCATACGGCACGCGTACGGCATGGCGCTCTGGGTCGAACGCAGCACCTGCGGCACGGTGCACAAGTGGGCGAGCTTCGCTTCCACGCCCGTGCAGGTGCTTTCCAGTTACCACTACAACGAGAGCTACATCATCGCCACGGTGATCCCGAACCTGCAACAGACCATCGCATCCATGCAGCCGGGAACGGCGGCATACGATAAAGCGGTGGACCAGCTCGGTGTATGGCAGCAGGCGCTGGAGCTGAACACCGCGATCAAGCAGAACGCACAGTTCGAAGTGATGCGCAGCTTCAACGGCGGCAACGCGGGCTTCACCTACACCCAACAGACCACCACCACCGAATCGCACGCCATCGAGTACACCGCAGCACTGGAGAACGGTCTTTCGGCCGAGTTCGGCGTGGAGGCCGGAGGCACGGGCATCACCGCGGGCGGGGCCATGAAGATGAAGACCGAGTACGGCAAGGGCGAGACAAGCTCCAACGTGGCCACCAACACCATGTCCTATCACCTCGAGGACAGCGATGTGTTCGACAACCTGTCGGTGGAAGTGCGCCGGGACAACACCTTCGGAACATACGTGTTCGTGCTCGACTCAGCGAACTCGCGCACCAGCTGCCGCTACGAGGGCGGGTATGCGCTCGACCAGCCGAGCCTCTCCGTGGGTACGCCGGACAACACCACCATGTCCGTGAACGAAGCGCCCATCGGCTCGGCCGTCAACTTTCCCTTGATCATCTGCAACAACAGCGACACCACGCGTACGTACTTCCTCCGCTTCAGCGCGGTCACCAACGCGCAGGGTGCCGTGCTGCAGGCCTTCGGCAATACGCTCAACTCCAACGACAACGGTATTCCGCTGGAGCTGCTCGGGGGCCAGTGCATCAACACCACCCTCTCCCTCACGCAGCCCAACATCGGGGTGGTCGACTTCCCCAACATCAACCTCTACCTCTACTCGCTGTGCGATGAGGAGTACCCGCCGTACATCCGCTCCTACATCACCATCTCCGCGCACTTCGGTGCGGGCAACTTCGGCGACGTGTGCGAGCCGGTGAGCGCGCAGGGCACCGTGTACGGCGACTTCATCGACGGGGTGCAGCTCGGCGACATCACCAACACGGGTTCGGGGGCCACGAACGGGCCGTCCTACACGGACTACAGCGGACAGTTCTCCACACCGCTCTCCCGCGGCGCGCAGCGCATGATCACCATCACCTCGGGCGAGTACCCGGACAACAGTTTCGCGGCCTGGATCGACTATGATCATGACGGTGTGTTCGCGGTGGACGAAAAGCTCGGTGCCTTCCAGAGCAACACCTCTTTCCAGCCGCATGACATCACGTTCACGGTACCGGCCGATGCGTTGCTCGGATCGACCCTCTTGCGCGTGCGCTCCGGTTATGCCCTGGAAGTGGATGCGGCCTCCATGGACGCCTGCTTCAACTACGACTACGGGGAGACCGAGGATTACGCGGTGGTGATCGATGCGAACACACCGCAGGATTGCCAGGGCGTGAACAACGGCGGCGCGCTGCCGGGCACAGCGTGCAACGACAACAAAGCGAGCACCGGCAACGATGCATGGAACGCCAACTGCGCCTGCGTGGGCGTGCTGCTCGCTTGTCC